>Ga0308166_1000035_pt1 | contig 357250 bp, 317 predicted proteins | sample PhyCR2_2_FD_202137 | JGI IMG/M metagenome (GOLD analysis project Ga0308166, IMG submission 202137) | Phyllosphere microbial communities from UC Gill Tract Community Farm, Albany, California, United States - DLSLCC.R2 | ecosystem: Host-associated > Plants > Phyllosphere > Unclassified | place...
TTTAAAACTGGGGAGGTATATAAAGAGATGGTGGTGGGGAGGATGACCGCGCAAGCGCGTTGTCCACTGCGTGGACTCGAACCTTGGTCGAAGCTTCTCATCCTTCCCTGCTCAGTGCTGTATGGGAATGAGATGATGATTTAAAACTGGGGAGGTATATAAAGAGATGGTGGTGGGGAGGATGACCGCGCAAGCGCGTTGTCCACTGCGTGGACTCGAACCTTGGTCGAAGCTTCTCATCCTTCCCTGCTCAGGGCTGTATGGTAATGAGATGATGATTTAAAACTGGGGAGGTATATAAAGAGATGGTGGTGGGGGAAGGATTCGAACCTTCGAAGTCTGTGACGGCAGATTTACAGTCTGCTCCCTTTGGCCGCTCGGGAACCCCACCATGGTATTCATGGTTGCTAATTTTGAACAGAAAGTTGGCAAATTCTCTCTGGTACTACTGAAACAACTTTACTTTGAGTGATTCATGAGACTTCAGATTTCTCTGTTTGCTCATTGCCATAAAATAATGGTGGTGGGGGAAGGATTCGAACCTTCGAAGTCTGTGACGGCAGATTTACAGTCTGCTCCCTTTGGCCGCTCGGGAACCCCACCATGATATTCATGGTTGCTAATTTTTAACAGAAAGTTGGCAAACCCTTTCTGGTAGAACTGAAACTCTTTCCTTTGCTTGCGAAACGTCTGTCTCGGTAAGCGGGGCGCATCATATCAAATGAAGCGCTTGTGTAAAGCATTGAAATGCAGAAAATGAATTGTTTGTCGCTTTTTTATTCTCAGCGGTGCTTCCGTGAACGAAAGACACCGCTTTGTTAACCAATTACAGGATCACCGTGCGGTTACCGTAGACGAACACGCGTTGAGCCAGTACACGATACAGTGCGCGGCTTAGCACGTTTTTCTCCACGTCACGCCCGGCACGCATCATATCTTCTGCCGAATAGGTGTGATCGACATGAATAACGTCCTGCATAATGATTGGGCCTTCATCCAGGCTGTCGTTCACATAGTGCGCCGTTGCCCCGATGATCTTCACGCCACGCTCATAAGCCTGGTGATAAGGGCGTGCACCGATAAAGGCTGGCAGGAACGAATGGTGAATATTGATCACCTGGTTCGGGTAATGCTGAACAAAAGCCGGGGTCAGCACGCGCATATACTTGGCCAAGACTACGTAATCAGGCTGATATTGGTCGATCTGCGCGATCATCTGTTGATCATGCTGCTCACGCGTCAGCCCTTCGTGGCTGACCAGATGGAACGGAATGTCAAAGCGTTCAACCAGCGTCTGCAACGTGGTGTGGTTGCCAATGACGGCGGCAATCTCAACGTCCAGGCCGCCATAGGCGCTTTTCATCAGCAGATCGCCCAGGCAGTGGGCTTCTTTGGTGACCAGCACCACAATACGGCGGCGGCCTGCGCTGTGCAGTTCGCGCTCCGAACCCTCTGGTAACGCGCCGTCCAGATCGGCCAACAGCGTCGTATCATTGAAGATCCCTTCCAGCTCGGTACGCATAAAGAAACGACCGGTGAGGTGATCGACAAACTCATTGTTCTGCACAATGTTCAATTCGTGCTTGTAACAAATGTTGGTGATCTTGGCGATCAGCCCTTTGGCATCGGGGCAGATGGTGCGTAAAATTTTTCTTTGTACGTTTTGCTGTGGCATGAGTGTGTCGATTCCGTCTGATTCTGAACCCGCAGGCTTATTGCCCGCAGCACTTTTTATATTTTTTGCCTGAACCGCAGGGGCAAACGGCATTTCTGCCCGGTTGAGGTTTGGTTCCGTCGATATAGTACCAGCGTTGTTCAAGGCGAAGGAAGCGGGAACGCTCATGCATGGCACTCTCGCTTTCTCCATCGCGCGAACGGGCGATGAATTCCACGAACCCTTCATCGGCGCTATTGCCAGCGGTTTCCGCTACCACCGTCAGCCCAAGCCATTCGGTATCGCCAAAGCTGCTGCTGATGGCGCTGCGCCACTCTTCGGGGTTGCAGTCTGGGTGCCAGGTCGCAATTAGATAATCCACATCCCGTTTTACATAGGCGGAATATCTCGAACGCATTAATATGCCCGGCGACATAGCGTATTGAGTACCTGTTATATAGGGCGCACAGCAAGCGCTGTAGTCCTGCCCGCTGCCGCAGGGGCATAGCTCAGTCAAAATAACGCCTCTCAGTAGTTAGCTCGCACGATGTATAGCCGCGGCTAAAATCAATTTAACGCATATGTTACCTAACATCATTCGTTGATGACAATGTACCCTGCGATTGGGTTGAGTGAATTCACCGAGCAAAGGATAGGCAAAGCATGCGGAAAGTTAAAATCGGGTTGGCATTAGGGGCCGGTGCAGCCAAGGGGTGGGCGCATATCGGCGTGATTAACGCACTGCGTAAGCTGGGTATCGAAGCCGATATTGTTGCAGGATGTTCCGTGGGAGCACTGGTTGGGGCGGCGTTTGCCAGCCATCGGTTGCCAGCGATGGAGAAGTGGGTACGATCATTCAGCTACTGGGACGTAATCAGACTGATGGATCTGTCCTGGCAGCGCGGTGGTTTATTACGCGGTGAACGCGTATTTAACGTCGTTGGCCAAATACTGAAAATTAACGACTTTACCGACTGCTCATTGAAATTCGGTGCGGTGACCACCAACCTCAGTACCGGCCGTGAGCTGTGGATGACCAAAGGGGATATCCACCAGGCCATTCGTGCCTCCTGCAGCATGCCGGGTTTGTTGGCACCGGTCTGGTTTGACGGATATTGGTTGGTGGATGGTGCCTTGGTCAACCCGGTTCCTATTTCATTGGCCAGGGCGATGGGGGCAGACATCGTGATTGCCGTGGATTTGCAACATGACGCGCACCTGATGCAGCAGGATCTGTTTTCGGTACGCAATGATGCTGGCGAGCAGAGTGAAACAAGCATTAGCGATGCCAATAACTGGCGCGACCGCCTGCGGGAACGCATGAATAAAATGATGCTGAAGAAAACCACCTTCACCCCCACGGCGATGGAAATCATGAGCACCTCGATTCAGATGCTGGAGAATCGAGTGAAGCGAACCCGTATGGCCAGTGACCCGCCGGACGTACTGATCCAGCCGTATTGCCCACAGATATCTACCCTGGATTTCCATCGCGCCAGCGAGGCGATAGAGGCGGGCCGCTTGGCAGTCGAAAAACAGATAGATGTTTTGGCACCATTGATAAAAAATAAATGATTACCATTTGTTAGGGTGGAATGATGCTATTGGGCGTGTTTTCGACAGGCACAAGTGCTCATTATGAGCCACTATTACAACATCAAAAGGGAAGAGGCTGGGTCGATGGCATTACCACTGATAAGCAAGCGCATCTTAATCGTTGAGGACGAACAGGTTTTCCGTTCTGTGCTTGTAGGTTATCTTGCATCCTTGGGAGCACAAACCAGCGAGGCGGCCAATGGCCTTGTGGCGTTGAGTGCGGTTGAAGAGTTCGCTCCCGATCTCATCCTGTGCGATCTCGCCATGCCGGAAATGGACGGCATCGAGTTTGTTGAGCATCTGCGCTTGCAAGGGATAAAGATCCCGGTATTGGTGATCTCGGCGACCGATAAAATGGCGGATATCGCCAAGGTGCTGCGGCTCGGCGTTCAGGATGTGCTGCTGAAACCGTTGAGCGATCTCAATCGGCTGCGCGAAGCGGTACTGGCTTGCCTCTATCCTAATATGTTTACTTCGCAGGCGATCGAAGAGGCTGAGCTGTTTCAGGATTGGCAGGCATTAAGCCAAAACCCCTCCGAGGCCGTGAGATTACTCAAGCAGTTACAGCCACCCGTGCAGCAGTCTATTGCCGGTTGCCGTATTAATTATCGGCAATTAACCACCAGCGAAAATCCGGGGTTGGTGCTGGATATCGCGGCGCTATCGGATAAAGACCTGGCGTTTTATTGCCTGGATGTCACCCGTGCGGGAGATAATGGCGTGATGGCTGCCTTGCTGTTGCGTGCTTTATTCAACGGCTTACTACAAGATCATTTAGCCAATCAACAGCATCGCCTGCCGCAAATGTCTGCATTGTTAAAACAAGTTAACCAATTATTGCGCCAAGGCAAGTTGGAAGGCCAATTTCCGCTGTTGGTGGGCTATTATCATGCCGAATATAAGAATCTGGTGCTGGCCTCTGCCGGTTTGCATGCCAATGTAAATACAGGGGATAACCTGATTCAATTAAGTAATGGCGTACCCTTGGGCACGCTTGGCACCACTTACATGAATCAAATAAGCCAACGCTGTGATGCCTGGCAGTGCCAAGTCTGGGGGAGCGGCGGTCGGTTACGTCTGATGCTGAGTGCTGAATAAATCATCAATGGAACTCCAGCAATTGCCTCTGCCTATTCTCCATTAACGTCGTTTCCATAGGTAGTTGTCTTAATTTATTGCTATTTGAGCTTGGGGTAATACTCAGCGGATTTAAGCTGGTATACTTTGCGGGTTTTTCGTATGGCGGAGTAAGTGCGCAATTTGAGAGCGAAAAGAGAGCTACTTAGAAAGATCGTCAGGACTTCAGTAGCCATTTGCGGGTGATAAGCTCGTTGGTGAGCTCTTTGACCTATAGCGTGTCGAGACGAAAAGACCACCCAACACGGGTAAAGAATTGTTGGTTTGGCTGCGGCCTAGGGCGGCGGACAAACAGAAGTAGCTTGATAACTTTTTGTTAAATTTGAAAATTAGGACTTCCCGATGAAAGTAACCGTTTTCGGTATTGGCTATGTTGGCCTGGTACAGGCAGCCGTGTTGGCTGACGTGGGTCATGATGTCATGTGTATCGACATCGATGAACAGAAGGTCGAAAACCTCAAAAAAGGCAATATTCCGATCTTTGAACCGGGCCTGACCTCGTTGGTACAGCAAAACTATGAAGCCGGTCGTCTACATTTCACTACCGATGCAAAAGCCGGTGTTGCTCATGGCGCTATCCAGTTTATCGCCGTGGGAACGCCACCGGACGAAGATGGTTCTGCCGATCTGAAATATGTCACCGCCGTGGCACGCACCATCGCCGAACATATGACAGACCGCAAAGTGGTGATCGATAAGTCAACCGTACCGGTAGGTACCGCTGATAAAGTTCGTGAAGTGATGACCGAAACGCTGCGCAAGCGCGGCAGCGACTTGGCGTTTGATGTCGTCTCCAACCCAGAGTTCCTCAAGGAAGGGGCAGCTGTTGCCGATTGTATGCGCCCTGAGCGTATCGTGCTGGGCACCGACAACAAAGACGTCATTGAGCCGTTGCGTGAGCTGTATGAGCCGTTCAACCGTAATCACGACCGCATGATCCTGATGGATATCCGCAGCGCAGAACTGACCAAATATGCCGCCAACTGCATGCTGGCGACCAAAATCAGCTTTATGAACGAAATCTCCAATCTGGCAGAGATGCTGGGTGCGGACATTGAAAAAGTGCGTCAGGGGATCGGTTCGGATTCACGTATTGGCTATCACTTCATTTATCCAGGCTGTGGCTACGGCGGCTCCTGCTTCCCGAAAGACGTTCAGGCGTTAATCCGCACCGCAGAACATATCGGTTATCAACCGAAACTGTTGCAAGCGGTAGAGCAGGTGAACAACCAGCAGAAATATAAGCTGACCCAGTTCATCAAGCATCATTTTGCTGATGATATAAAAGGGAAAACCTTCGCGCTGTGGGGCCTGGCGTTTAAACCTAATACTGACGATATGCGTGAAGCTTCAAGCCGCGTGCTGATGGAAACCTTGTGGGAGTTAGGCGCCAGCGTGCAAGCCTATGACCCTGAAGCCATGGCTGAAGCGCAGCGTATCTATGGGCAACGTGCCGATCTGAAACTGATGGGTACCAAGGAGGCGGCGTTACAGGGAGCCGATGCGTTGGTGATCTGTACCGAATGGCAGAATTTCCGTGCTCCGGATTTTGATGCGATTAAGTCAGCCTTGAAGCAGCCTGTCATTTTTGATGGCCGTAACCTGTATGATCCAGAACGACTGCAAGCTCGCGGTTTTACTTATTATGGTATTGGTCGTGGCGCATCGATTAAGCCGGTCATTTAAGAGGTGAGCATGAAATTCCTGGTTACAGGCGCTGCAGGGTTTATTGGTTATCACGTAACGGAGCGCCTGCTAGCCATGGGGTACCAGGTTGTCGGTATCGACAACCTGAATGATTATTACGCTGTCAGCCTGAAACAGGCACGGCTCGACATGCTGGCTAATCAGCCAGCATTTCAGTTTATCAAACTGGATTTGGCCGATCGCAATGGAATTGCCGAGCTGTTCGCTGAACATCAGTTTGAGCGGGTCATTCACCTCGGCGCCCAGGCCGGGGTGCGTTATTCGCTGGATCACCCCTTGGCTTATGCGGATTCCAACCTGATTGGCCATTTGAACATTCTTGAAGGGTGTCGGCATAATAAGGTTGGGCATTTGCTGTACGCGTCCTCCAGTTCGGTTTATGGCCTGAATCGCAAGCTACCGTTTTCGACGGATGACTCTGTCGATCACCCAATATCCCTGTATGCTGCGACGAAAAAAGCCAATGAGCTTATGTCGCACAGCTATTCGCATTTATATGGTCTGCCAACCACTGGCCTGCGCTTTTTCACCGTATATGGCCCTTGGGGGCGTCCTGACATGGCGCTGTTTAAATTCACCAAGGCGATATTGGCCGGTGAGAGCATTGATGTATATAACCACGGTGAGATGCATCGTGATTTTACTTACATTGATGATATTGCCGAGGCGGTAGTGCGCTTGCAGGCCATTGTTCCTCAACCCAATGCCAATTGGACGGTGGAACAAGGGTCTCCAGCCAGCAGTTCTGCGCCTTACCATGTCTATAATATCGGCAATAGTAGCCCTATTAAGTTAATGGAATATATTCATGCCCTGGAGGCTGCGTTAGGTATCACGGCGCGCAAAAATATGCTGCCGATGCAGCCTGGTGACGTTTTGGATACCAGCGCGGATACCGAGGAGCTGTACCAGACTATCGCGTTTAAACCTGAGACTAGCGTTGATGAAGGGGTTAAACGGTTTGTTGATTGGTATCGGGCGTTTTATAACGTTCAGTAACCGAACGATAGAAGGGTAGAATAAAGGGGCTTTGGCCCCTTTTTCTTTTACTGTACATGAGAATTTTGCTAGTCAACCGGAATAACTCGTGTGAAGGTCAGGGGGATTACCGTGGCTGCAAAGCAAAAAGGCTCCCATAGGGAGCCTTTTGAAGGTAACTAAAATGCTATTACAGCAGGAAATCGTCCAGAGATTTGCCTTGCTCTTCGATAGCTTTTTTAATCACGGCTGGAGTACGGCCCTGGCCAGTCCAGGTTTTCATTTCGCCGTTTTCGTCTTTATACTGGTATTTAGCTGGGCGTGCAGCACGCTTTGCTTTACCAGCGGCTTTGGTAGCAGCCATAGTTTGCAGCAGTTCGTTTGGATCAATACCGTCTGCAATCAGCATTTCGCGGTATTGTTGCAGTTTACGAGTGCGCTCTTCAATTTCTGCTTGAGCCTGGCTGTCTTCTTCGCGGCGTTCGTTAACAACAACTTCCAGCTTCTCCAGCATCTCTTCCAGTGTTTCCAGGCTGCATTCTCTTGCCTGTGCACGTAGAGTACGGATGTTGTTCAAAATCTTCAATGCTTCGCTCATTGTTCTAGCTCTCAAATTATATTGGTGGGGGGGCGTGACGATAATAATAGAGTGCTCCTTTCTTTTCTGCAATAGCCAAATTGAAAGAGTGACTAAATTTATCTTTAAAAAACCGATATTGAGAACTGTCCGACTAATAACATAGGGGGATCAGGCTTTAATCCCCCCTGGTTTTTATGCCAAATTGTCCAACCGGATGGCATAATCGCCGAGCTTAAAGTCATTTTGGTCCTCTCGTCATAATTATGCTCTATAACAGTATCGGGAAGGATTTGTGTCCATAATCACTTCCCCAAAAGGACTAGTACTGTAAAGAATGGGGGTATAGCGGTAAACAGCCTGACAGGAGAGAGTAAGTTGTTAAGCGTTCCAATTAACCGGGTAGTCATCGCTCAAAACACATTTAATTGCATTGTTGGCGGGAGGGGCTGGGCAGGCTGTTTGCTCGCTGGCAGGACATATCCGTTTGAGCATTAATGAATTTAGTTAATCATTAACAAAAATTAATTGTGCTTGATAAACCACAGTAATCTGTAAATAGATGTAAAAGTGTCCGTTGCGCGTGTAAAATGTTTCACATGAAACTTGGCTTATGGCTATTTTCTTAGGTCAAGATAATGTCAGCCCGCTTGCTGAGTCTGACCAGGGTCTATGCTACACTGTCAACCTGCACCTTCCGACAGTATATACCCGTCGTCTTTCAGGCCGCAGCGTTGTTAACCGCAACAGACTCATCAACCGGGGGCGAATATATTCTCCCTTATTGGCAAGGGCGCAGTGAAGCGCGCCAGCTAGACCAGATGATGAGTCAGCGGGGGGCTCAGCTACGACCAGAAAGTCTTAGGGTATATATTTTAAACCATTGGAGTCGCGGCCACATGGCTCAGCTTTATTTTTATTATTCCGCTATGAACGCGGGGAAATCGACGGCACTGTTACAATCTTCATATAATTATCAAGAACGTGGTATGCGCACGCTGGTGTTCACCGCGGAAATCGACCACCGCTTCGGCGTGGGCAAAGTGAGTTCGCGGATTGGGTTGTCGTCGCAGGCACAGCTTTATAATAACGCCACCCAGCTGTATGCCATGATTAATCAGGAGCATCAGCAGCAGCCCGTACATTGCGTGCTGGTGGATGAGAGCCAGTTTCTAACTAAAGAGCAGGTTGAAGAACTTTGCGAGGTGGTCGACCAACTGGATATTCCTGTGCTGTGTTATGGCTTACGTACGGATTTTCTTGGGGAACTGTTTGTTGGCAGCCATCATCTGCTGGCCTGGGCCGATAAACTGGTCGAACTGAAGACCATTTGTCATTGCGGGCGTAAGGCCAATATGGTGCTACGCCTGGGGGACGATGGCAAGGCGATGCATATGGGGGAGCAGGTGGTGATCGGGGGTAACGAAAGCTATGTTTCGGTATGCCGCAAACACTACAAGGAAGCGATCAAGACCCCAGAGTGATATTGCGCCAGAAGCGCCGCAGAAGGCCTATGCGGCGTTTTTGAATGCCGCCCTGTGGGGTAGGGTAGTATCGTTATCAAAATCGTGTGGTGCTCATTGGGAACAATTTATCTCACGTATAAAAAAACCCGCCTTTCGGCGGGTTTTGACCATTCAGAGAACGGTTATTTCTTGGACTTTTTTTCCGCTTTGGCTGCAACTGGTGCCGCAACTACCGCCTCTTCTTCAGTCGCTTCGCTGAATTCACGACCGTAGAAGGTATCCATCAAGATTTGCTTGAGTTCGGCAATCAGCGGATAACGTGGGTTAGCACCGGTACATTGGTCATCAAACGCATCTTCAGACAGTTTGTCGACCTTGGCCAGGAAGTCGGCTTCCTGTACGCCAGCTTCGCGGATCGAGGTTGGAATACCCAGCTCTGCCTTGATTTCGTCCAGCCATTTCAGCAGTTTTTCGATCTTCTGCGCGGTACGGTCACCGGCAGCGCTCAGGCCGAGGTGGTCTGCGATTTCCGCGTAGCGACGACGAGCCTGAGGGCGGTCATACTGGCTGAAGGCGGTCTGCTTGGTCGGGTTGTCGTTGGCGTTATAACGGATAACGTTAGAGATCAACATGGCGTTAGCCAGGCCGTGCGGGATGTGGAACTCAGAACCCAGTTTGTGGGCCATTGAGTGACAGACACCCAGGAAGGCGTTGGCAAACGCGATACCGGCGATGGTAGCGGCGTTGTGTACACGCTCACGAGCAACCGGGTTTTTCGCCCCTTCGTGATAGCTGGCTGGCAGATATTCTTTCAGCAGTTTCAGCGCTTGCAGCGCCTGACCGTCGGAATATTCGTTAGCCAGTACGGAAACGTAGGCTTCCAGGGCGTGAGTGACCGCATCCAGCCCGCCGAAGGCGCACAGGGATTTAGGCATGTTCATCACCAGGTTGGCATCGACAATCGCCATGTCCGGGGTCAGAGCATAGTCAGCCAGTGGGTATTTCTGGCCGGTGGCGTCATCGGTTACTACCGCAAACGGCGTGACTTCTGAACCGGTACCTGAAGTGGTTGTGACGGCGATCATTTTCGCTTTCACGCCCATTTTCGGGAACTTGTAGATACGCTTACGGATGTCCATAAAGCGCAGCGCCAGATCTTCGAAGTGGGTTTCAGGATGTTCGTACAGCACCCACATGATTTTCGCGGCGTCCATTGGTGAACCACCACCCAGCGCGATGATCACGTCTGGTTTGAAGGAGTTCATCTGCTCGGCACCTTTACGTACGATGCTCAGCGTTGGGTCAGCTTCAACCTCAAAGAACACTTCAGTTTCAATACCGTGCGATTTCAGAACCTTGGTGATCTGATCGGCATAGCCGTTATTGAACAGGTAGCGGTCGGTAACGATGAAGGCACGTTTTGCCCCGTCGGTAGCCACTTCTTCCAGCGCGATTGGCAGTGAGCCACGGCGGAAGTAGATTGATTTCGGAAGTTTGTGCCACAACATGTTTTCTGCTCGCTTCGCTACAGTTTTCTTGTTGATCAAATGTTTTGGACCGACGTTTTCAGAGATGGAGTTACCACCCCAGGAACCGCAGCCCAACGTCAGTGACGGAGCGAGTTTAAAGTTGTACAGGTCACCGATACCCCCCTGAGAAGCCGGGGTGTTGATCAGAATACGTGCGGTTTTCATTTTGTCGCCAAAATATTCCACGCGTGCAGTCTGGTTGTCTTGATCGGTGTACAGACAAGAGGTGTGACCGATACCGCCCATGGCGACCAGTTTCTCGGCTTTGCTGACGGCGTCTTCAAAGTCTTTGGCCCGGTACATCGCCAGGGTAGGCGACAGTTTTTCGTGAGCAAACGGCTCAGATTCGTCAACCAGCTTCACTTCACCAATCAGGATTTTGGTGTTGGCTGGCACTTTGATACCGGCCATTTCAGCGATTTTTGGTGCAGACTGGCCAACGATAGCGGCGTTCAGACCACCGTTTTTCAGGATGATGTCCTGAACGGCTTTCAGCTCTTTGCCCTGCAGCATGTAGCCGCCGTGGGAAGCGAAGCGTGCGCGCACTGCATCGTATGCGGAATCTACCACAATCACGGACTGTTCAGACGCACAGATCACACCGCTGTCAAAGGTTTTTGACATCAGGATAGAAGCAACAACGCGTTTGATGTCGGCAGTTTCATCGACGACAACTGGAGTGTTACCGGCACCAACACCGATAGCGGGTTTACCAGAGCTGTAAGCAGCTTTAACCATGCCTGGGCCACCGGTTGCCAGGATCAGGTTGATGTCTGGGTGATGCATCAACTGATTGGACAGTTCCACCGTTGGCTGGTCGATCCAACCGACGATGTCTTTCGGCGCGCCAGCAGCAATGGCAGCCTGCAACACGATATCTGCGGCTTTGTTGGTGGCGTTCTTGGCACGTGGGTGCGGAGAGAAGATAATGCCGTTACGGGTTTTCAGGCTGATCAGCGCTTTGAAGATCGCGGTAGAAGTTGGGTTGGTGGTTGGCACGATACCGCAAATCAGGCCAATTGGCTCTGCAATGGTGATGGTACCGAAAGTGTCGTCTTCGGAGAGGATCCCGCAGGTTTTTTCGTCTTTATAGGCGTTATAGATGTATTCGGAAGCGAAGTGGTTTTTGATGACTTTGTCTTCAACGATACCCATGCCTGATTCTTCAACGGCCATTTTAGCCAGAGGAATACGGGCATCTGCGGCGGCGAGGGCAGCGGCGCGGAAGATCTTATCAACTTGCTCTTGTGAGAAGTTGGCATACTCGCGCTGGGCTTTTTTGACACGTGCAACTAGCTCGTTCAATTCAGCGACATTCGTTACAGCCATGATGCTCTCCTGATAAATGTTAAACTCTTTCAGTAAATAAGCCGTTCGAGGAACTAGTATAGACATCTGTCAGGAAGGCGTCTGTTAGATCATGAGACTTTTCCCGCAGTTAGCGACCCATACTGCTGATTTACTTAAAGAGCTTTACCAAGTGCAAGTTGGTAGTAGGCAAGCGAGATAGAAATCGGTATCCATACCTCGTACTCCCTTTTGACTACGACTAAGAGCTTAACTATTCCTGAGTAGATATTTTGTGATGTACATCATAAAAATCGCAAGCTGACACCTTTCAGCTAGTGTTTGTTGAGAGTAATTATCAACAAGGTGCTTGACGATGACGCGATGATACTTGATAACAGCATGCAACACACAAAGCATTAACAATAGCGAATTGTTTTGTAACATTCTGTTGAGGTAGGGAAAAATGCTGGTCGAGTGGATGGATTAGCTGGCGCAATTCCATTACATTAGCGCGCATCGGCAGTGTCTCTTTATACAGCTATTTATGCGGAGTTTTTCGTGGGCCAATCTCTGTTGGATTTTTCCGGCTACATCAAGTTCTTTGTCGGCCTGTTTGCGCTGGTCAACCCGGTAGGTATTCTGCCGGTGTTTATCAGCATGACCAGCTATCAGGCCGAGGTCGGGCGTAACAAAACCAACCTGACGGCTAACCTGTCGGTGGCGATTATTTTGTGGACCTCGCTGTTTCTGGGCGAGGGCATATTGCGTATGTTTGGTATCTCCATCGATTCTTTCCGTATTGCTGGCGGCATTCTGGTGGTGACCATCGCCATGTCGATGATCAGCGGCAAGCTGGGTGAAGACAAACAGAACAAGCAGGAAAAGTCAGAGAGTGCGATCCGTGAAAGCATCGGGGTCGTTCCCTTGGCGCTGCCGCTGATGGCCGGGCCGGGAGCAATCAGTTCCACCATAGTCTGGAGCTCTCGTTACCACAGCTGGCAGAACCTGTTAGGTTTTACCGTGGCAATCGCCTTGTTCGCTTTCTGTTGTTGGCTATTGTTCCGGGCAGCTCCGCTGCTGGTGCGTCTGCTGGGGCAAACCGGCATCAACGTCATTACCCGTATCATGGGGTTATTGTTGATGGCGCTGGGGATCGAATTTATTGTCACCGGCATCAAAGCCATTTTTCCTGGGTTGTTATAACCTTAATAAAGCCGCGGATAATCCTGTTTGCGGCTTAAGTAATTTTTAATTTTTCAAATTATCCCAGCTGATGCATTATTAAAGTGCATAACCTGCCTGCTTTTTATTCTATTGCCCCACCCTGTGGCACAAATCTCACTTTATCGGTTGATAAAGCACCAAGATGTTATTTTCTCCACTTTTAAAAACAGCGTGACGGGGGTTTTTGTCTCCCTATGGGTAAAATTGTTGTTAATTTAATCACATCATTCTGTAGGGCTTGTCTCCGTTTCACACAGGTGTTATTAGTGATTAACCACGGATAGGCAGGTGTTTATTCTCTGAACGGCATTTTTGTTAACTGAATGTTTCTTTTGAGTGGTTTTTTTCATCCGTGAAGAAAAGGTTAAAAATGAAGCTGTTATTTATCCAGTAAAATCATGGTGTTAATCGGTTTGCGGGCAGATGGGAAGGCTAGGTGTCTGTAGGGCCATGGGATAATAAAAGAGAAATGCTTAACATTTCTGTAAAAATTATTAGCTATGAATTTTTGCTTCTGCTAATTTCCGAGCAACTCGTTGGAAAGAAAAATCTTATCTTTGGCGCGCCAAGTAGGAATGATTTTTGCTGGTATCCGTATATTTAGCCCGCTTGATAACTATTTCACAATTATTGCTTAGCCGTGAAAAGGAGCCTGTAGTATGCCGCAAACCACGAAGCATCAACCGTTGGCCGTTATCACCGCCGCCGTGTTGGGGATGAGCGCCAGCCAAAACCTGCAGGCCGTTGAGGTTCCGGCCGGGGTGCAATTGGCACCACTGCAGCGCATGGTGATCAACAACGGTTCAGAAGTCGCTTCATTGGATCCGCATAAGGTCGAAGGAACGCCTGAAAGCAATATTATCCTCAACCTGCTTGAAGGGTTGGTCAGCACCGATGCCAATGGTCATCTGGCCCCTGCAGTGGCGGAAAACTGGGAAAATACCGATTACCAGACGTGGACCTTCCACCTGCGTCCAGGGGCTGTATGGAGTGATGGCTCTCCGGTGACCGCACAGGATTTCGTATACAGCTGGCAGCGGCTGGCGGATCCCAAGACCGGTTCCCCTTATGCCAGCTATCTGCAATACGCCCGAATTGAGAATATTGACGCTATTCTTGCCGGTAAAAAACCGCCTGAATCGCTTGGCGTAAGCGCCATTGATGATAAAACGTTGAGGGTGACGCTCAGCGAGCCGGTGCCCTATTTTGTCAGCATGCTGTCCCATACCTCAATGAAACCGGTGAAACAGTCCGTGGTTGAGAAATTTGGCGATAAGTGGACACTGCCACAAAACTACGTGGGCAACGGGGCATATCGCTTATCCGAGTGGGTCGTCAATGAACACATCATGCTCGAACGCAGCCCGAGCTACTGGAATAACAGCAAGACGGTAATCGAGCAGGCCACGTTCCTGCCGTTGTCTTCAGAAGTCAGCGATATTAACCGCTACCGCAGCGGTGAAATCGATATTACCAATAGTGCCATCCCGCCGAATCTGTATGCCAAAATGAAGCGTGAGATCCCGGAACAGTTGCACGTTAACCCTTACCTGTGCACCTTCTATTACGAGATCAACAATCAGCGTGCGCCGTTTACCGACGAGCGCGTACGTGCGGCAGTCAAGTTGACGCTGGATCGCGACATTATTGCCAACAAGATCATGGGCCAGGGCCAAATCCCGGCCTACAGCTTTACGCCAACCTTTACCGAGGGGGGCAACTTCAGCCAGCCAGAATGGGCTGGGTGGACGCAGGAAAAACGCAACGAAGAAGCGAAGAAACTGCTGGCGCAGGCCGGGTTCACCGCTGAGAAACCGCTCAAGTTTACCTTGTTGTACAACACCTCCGATCAAAATAAACAGCAGGCCATCGCTGCTGCCTCAATGTGGAAGAAGAACCTCGGCGCACAGGTCACATTGCAAAATCAGGAATGGAAAACCTCGCTGCAGAGCCGCCATGAAGGGCAGTTTGATGTGGCCCGTGCCACCTGGTGCGGCGATTACAACGAACCGAGCGCGTTTCTGAATATGCTGCTTTCCAACAGCAGCAATAACACCTTCTTCTATAAAAGCCCGGCGTTCGATGCGCTGATGGCCAGCACCCTGCAAGCACCGGACGCCGCTGCACGAGGGGCCATTTATCAGCAGGCGGAGACCTTGCTGGACAAAGATTCTGCGTTGGTCCCGGTTTATTATCGGGTCAGTGCGCGGCTGGTCAAACCTACGGTTGGCGGTTTCACCGGCAAAGATCCGCAAGACTATATCGATCTGAAAAACTTTTACATCATCAAACAGTAATGAAGGGTGTTACCGGCGGTGATAGCAGCCGGTAATACACAGGAAAGGCAGCGTCGTTTCGTTCCACGACGTCCAGCCAAAGCAACCCCCGGTTAACGGGCAACGCAGCTCCCACGACGGAGTTGTGATAATAAAAACTGGAGTTTAACCACATGACCAACATCACGAAGAAGTCCCTGCTGGCAGCAGGCATTATTGCGGCGCTAGGCTTGACGGTGGCAGGAACTGCTTTTGCGGCCGATGTGCCAGCGGGCGTTCAGCTGGCAGACAAGCAGGAAATCGTCAAGAACAACGGTTCCGAAGTACAATCCCTTGACCCGCACAAGATCGAAGGCGTGCCTGAAAACAACGTCACTCGCGATCTGATTGAAGGTCTGGCAAATAACAGCCTGGACGGTTCAGTGGTGCCGGGTGTCGCAGAAAGCTGGGATAACAAAGATTTTAAAGTGTGGACCTTCCATCTGCGTAAAGACGCCAAATGGTCGAACGGTGAGCCGGTAACGGCACAAGATTTCGTGTATAGCTGGCAGCGTTTGGTTGACCCGAAAACCGCCTCACCTTATGCCAGCTATCTGCAATATGCTCATGTAGAAAACGTGGATGACATCATCGCGGGTAAGAAAGACAAATCGACGTTGGGCGTCAAGGCCATCGACGATCATACCTTCCAGGTGACGCTGACCGAGCCGGTGCCGTATCTGGTAGAAATGACTCCGCACTACGCCATGAAGCCGGTGAATAAAGAAGCGGTAGAGAAGTTTGGTGAGAAGTGGACCTTGCCACAGAACTACGTCAGCAACGGCGCGTACAAGCTGAAAGACTGGGTAGTTAACGAACGTATCGTGCTGGAACGTAACCCGCAATACTGGGATAACGCCAAAACCGTCATTAATAAAGTCACCTTCTTGCCGATCGCGTCAGAAGTCACCGACGTCAACCGCTATCGCACCGGCGAAATCGACATGACCTATAACAACATGCCGATCGAACTGTTCCAGAAGCTGAAGAAAGAGATCCCGAACGAAGTGCACGTCGATCCTTACCTGTGTACTTATTACTACGAAATCAACAACCAGAAAGCCCCGTTCACCGATGCTCGCGTACGTGAAGCGCTGAAGCTGGGGATGGATCGCGATATCATCGTCAACAAGGTGAAGAACCAGGGCGACCTGCCAGCTTACAGCTTTACTCCTCCTTACACCGACGGTGCCAAGTTGACCCCGCCAGAATGGTTTGGCTGGACGCAGGAAAAGCGTAACGAAGAAGCCAAGAAGCTGCTGGCCGAAGCCGGTTATGGTCCTGGTAAACCGCTAACCTTCTCACTGTTGTACAACACCTCCGATCTGCACAAGAAACTGGCCATTGCCGCTGCGTCTATCTGGAAGAAAAACCTGGGCGTGGACGTTAAGTTGGTGAACCAGGAGTGGAAAACCTTCCTGGATACCCGCCATCAGGGCACCTATGACGTGTCACGTGCTGGCTGGTGTGCGGACTACAACGAACCAAGCTCCTTCCTGAACATGATGCTGTCCGACAGCAGCAGTAACACCCCGCACTATAAGAGCGCAGAATTCGACAAGCTGATGGGCAACGTCTTGACGGCGAAAACCAAAGAAGAGCGTGCCGATCTGTATCAGAAAGCCGAAGTTCAGCTGGATAAAGACTCTGCCATCGTTCCGCTTTATTACTATGTGAATGCTCGCCTGGTGAAACCTTACGTGGGTGGTTACTCAGGCAAAGATCCACTGGATAACGTTTACGACAAAAACCTGTACATCATCAAACATTGATGCGGCAAGGGCTGGCGGCACAGGTCGCCGGCCCATTTTAAGACAATAAGCCGTTATCAGGCTGAAGCACAGGGCTAGGGCAATGCTTAAATTTATCTTTCGTCGCCTGTTAGAGGCGATCCCGACACTATTTATACTTATTACCATCTCTTTCTTTATGATGCGCCTCGCACCCGGCAGCCCGTTTACCGGTGAGCGTGCGCTGCCACCCGAAGTGTTGGCCAACATTGAAGCCAAATATCACCTTAACGATCCGATCTGGAAACAATACGGACACTATTTGGTGCAGCTGTCGCAGGGCGATTTTGGCCCTTCATTCAAATACAAAGATTATTCGGTTAATGACCTGGTCAAGGCTTCGTTTCCCGTTTCAGCCAAACTGGGTTTTGCCGCTTTTGTTCTGGCGGTGGTGCTGGGGGGGAGCGCTGGGGTTATTGCCGCGTTGAATCAGAATACCAAGTGGGACTATACGGTGATGGGGTTCGCCATGACCGGTGTGGTGATCCCCAGCTTTGTCGTGGCCCCTTTACTGGTGCTGATTTTCGCCATTACCTTGAAGTGGTTGCCCGGTGGAGGCTGGAACGGTGGGGCGCTGAAGTTCATGATCCTGCCGATGGTGGCGCTGTCTTTGGCCTATATCGCCAGCATCGCGCGTATCACCCGTGGCTCGATGATTGAGGTGCTGCACTCCAACTTTATCCGTACCGCCCGTGCCAAAGGTTTGCCGATGCGCCGCATCATTCTGCGTCACGCATTAAAACCCGCGCTGCTGCCGGTGCTGTCGTATATGGGGCCAGCGTTTGTTGGGATTATCACCGGTTCGATGGTGATTGAGACTATTTACGGCCTGCCAGGAATTGGTCAACTGTTCGTTAACGGTGCATTGAACCGTGACTATTCGCTGGTGTTGAGCCTGACCATTCTGGTCGGCGGCTTGACCATCCTGTTTAACGCGATCGTCGACGTGCTGTATGCCGTGATCGATCCGAAAATCCGTTACTAAGCTGGAGCACGCAAGATGTTGACGAAAAAGAACAGCGAAGCTCTGGAAAACTTCAGCGAACAGCTGGAAGTTGAAGGGCGCAGTCTTTGGCAGGACGCTCGCCGCCGCTTTATGCACAACCGTGCGGCGGTGACCAGCCTGTTTGTGTTAGCGCTGATCACCCTGTTTGTGATCTGTGCCCCCTGGCTGTCGCAGTTTGCTTATGATGACACCGATTGGGCCATGATGTCTGCCGCGCCTAACCTGGAGTCCGGGCACTATTTCGGTACCGATTCCTCAGGGCGTGACCTGCTGGTGCGCGTGGCCATTGGTGGGCGTATCTCGCTGATGGTGGGGGTTGCTGCGGCGTTGGTGGCCGTGGTATTGGGCACCTTGTACGGTTCACTTTCTGGCTATCTGGGCGGCAAGACCGACTCGGTGATGATGCGTTTGCTGGAGATCCTGAACTCCTTCCCGTTTATGTTCTTTGTGATCCTGCTGGTGACCTTCTTTGGGCAAAACATCCTGCTGATCTTTGTGGCGATCGGCATGGTGTCGTGGCTGGATATGGCGCGTATTGTGCGCGGGCAGACGCTCAGCCTGAAACGTAAAGAGTTTATCGAAGCAGCGCTGGTGTGCGGCGTATCGACTCGCAATATCGTCCTGCGGCATATCGTGCCAAATGTACTGGGCGTGGTGGTGGTATACGCCTCGCTGCTGGTGCCGAGCATGATCCTGTTTGAATCCTTCCTCAGCTTCCTGGGGCTAGGTACTCAGGAGCCGTTGAGCAGTTGGGGCGCATTGTTGAGCGATGGCGCCAACTCAATGGAAGTATCACCGTGGTTGCTGCTGTTCCCAGCCTGTTTCCTGGTTATCACTCTGTTTTGTTTCAACTTTATCGGCGATGGCCTGCGTGATGCCCTCGACCCGAAAGATCGTTAAGGAGTGCAACCATGAGCATTAATTCTCAACCACAAGACGGACTGCTGCTGGACGTCAAAGATCTGCGTGTGACGTTCGGTACGCCAGACGGCGATGTTACCGCGGTGAACGATCTCAATTTCGATCTGCGCGCGGGTGAAACCCTGGGCATCGTCGGGGAGTCGGGTTCCGGCAAGTCACAGACGGCATTTGCGTTGATGGGCCTGCTGGCCAGTAATGGCCGCATCGGTGGCTCGGCAAAATTCAACGGCCGTGAAATTCTCAACCTGCCAGAAAGCCAGCTCAACAAGCTGCGGGCCGAAGAGATCTCGATGATCTTCCAGGACCCGATGACTTCATTGAACCCTTATATGCGGGTTGGTGAGCAGCTGATGGAAGTGCTGATGCTGCATAAAAAAATGAGCAAAAGCGAGGCGTTTGAAGAATCGGTACGCATGCTGGATGCGGTCAAAATGCCGGAAGCCCGTAAGCGTATGCGGATGTATCCGCATGAGTTCTCCGGCGGGATGCGCCAGCGCGTGATGATCGCCATGGCGTTACTGTGTCGGCCAAAACTGCTGATTGCCGATGAGCCAACCACCGCGCTGGACGTTACCGTGCAGGCACAGATCATGACGCTGCTTAACGAACTGAAGCGTGAGTTCAATACGGCGATCATCATGATCACCCATGATTTGGGCGTGGTTGCCGGGATCTGTAACAAGGTTTTGGTGATGTATGCTGGCCGCACCATGGAATACGGTAGCGCCCGCGATGTGTTTTATCATCCGAGCCACCCATATTCTATCGGGCTGCTTAACGCGGTGCCGCGTCTGGATGCTGAAGGTGAAGCGTTGATGACCATCCCCGGTAATCCGCCGAACCTGCTGCGTTTGCCGAAAGGCTGTCCGTTCCAGCCGCGTTGTCCGCATGCGATGGAGCAGTGCGCGAGTGCTCCGCCATTGGAGCAGTTTGGTGAGGGGCGCCTGCGCGCCTGTTTCAAGCCGGTGGAGGCGTTGGTATGACCGCAACCGATAAAAGAGTGCTGCTGGAAGTCGCAGACCTGAAAGTTCACTTCGATATTCATGATGACAAGCAGTGGTTCTGGCAGGCACCGAAAACCCTGAAGGCGGTTGACGGTGTCACCGTGCGCCTGTTTGAAGGCGAAACGCTAGGGGTGGTAGGGGAGTCAGGCTGCGGTAAATCCACCTTCGCACGGGCAATTATCGGCCTGGTGAAGGCGACCAGTGGCCGCGTTGCCTGGTTGGGCAAAGATCTGCTGGGCATGAGCGATGCCGACTGGCGCAAGACGCGCAGCGATATTCAGATGATTTTCCAGGATCCGTTGGCCTCGCTGAACCCGCGTATGACCATCGGTGAGATCATCGCCGAACCGCTGCGTACCTATAATCCGAAAATGCCGCGTCAGGAAGTGAAGGATAAGGTCAAAGCGATGATGTTGAAGGTGGGCCTGCTGCCGAACCTGATCAACCGTTATCCGCATGAATTCTCCGGCGGGCAGTGCCAGCGTATTGGCATCGCCCGCGCCTTGATCCTGGAGCCGAAACTGGTGATTTGTGATGAGCCGGTCTCCGCCCTGGACGTGTCTATCCAGGCACAGGTAGTGAATCTGCTGCAGCAGTTGCAGCGTGAGATGGGGTTATCGCTAATCTTTATCGCCCACGATCTGGCGGTGGTTAAACACATTTCCGATCGGGTGCTGGTGATGTATCTGGGCCATGCGGTGGAGCTGGGAACCTATGATGAGGTCTATCATAACCCGCAGCATCCTTACACCAAGGCGCTGATGTCGGCGGTTCCGGTGCCGGATCCTGACAAGGAGAAGGAAAAGCAGATCCAACTGCTGGAAGGGGAACTGCCATCACCGATCAATCCGCCTTCGGGCTGTGTGTTCCGCACCCGTTGTCCGATTGCCGGGCCGGAGTGCGCTAAAACTCGCCCATTGCTGGAAGGCAGCTTCCGTCATGCGGTATCGTGCTTGAAAGTCGATCCGTTGTAATGCATTGATTAATAATAAAAAACCTGCCATTTGGCAGGTTTTTTTGTACCGTTCACCGGCTTATTCTTTCCACAAAATGTGGCACAGCTTGTTATCTTTCTCGCGGCAGATCAGCACGCGGGCAAAGACATCGTTGATAGGCTCGCCATCGCTGTCCGCCAGGCCGATCACCACCTCGGCAAAGAAGTCCGGATTCAGATCGTAATCCACGTGTTCCTGCCAGTCTTCTGCCGGATCGTACAGCTCGGCACCGCCGCGCTCTTCAAACTGTAAATTGAACAGCAGAATATCCGCGGGATCCAGATTGTCGCCTGCCAGCTCAAGGAAGATGTCGTAGGCTTGTTCCAGCGTTTCATCTTCGGTAAGGCGATTATTCAAGTCCATATAAAAATCCTGATAACAAATGATTTGAGGCTATTAAACCATGCTCGTTGCCGCTTTTACAGCAACGGGCTGAAAAAGTAAAACAGGCGTTCGACCAGGCGGTGCCAGTACGGGCGCTTCAACCATTGCTCGGCATCCAGCAGTTGCGAGCGGGCGATGTAATCATCTTGCACACAGGCCAGATCGGCACCAAAGCCGCTGTCGTCAATCACCAGGGTGATCTCAAAGTTCAGCCACAGGCTGCGCATATCCAGATTGACCGTGCCGACCAGGCTGAGCTGGCCATCGACCAACACGCTCTTGGTGTGCAACAGCCCGCCTTCAAACTGATAAATCTTCACGCCCGCTTCCAGCAGCTCCGAGAAGAAGGCACGGCTGGCCCAGCGCACCATCATTGAATCGTTGTCGCGTGGAACGATAATGCTGACGTCAACGCCACGCAGCGCAGCCGTGCAGATGGCATGCAGCAGATCGTCGCTTGGTACCAGGTAGGGAGTGGTCATGATCAACTGCTCACGCGCGGAATAGACCGCCGTCAACAGCGCCTGATGGATCATCTCTTCCGGGAATCCCGGGCCAGAGGCAATAACCTGGATGGTGTGACCGCTTTCCTGCTCAAACGGCATGATATTCACGTCTGGTGGCGGTGGCAAAATGCGTTTGCCGGTCTCAATCTCCCAGTCACAGGCGTAAACGATACCCATCGTGGTTGCTACCGGGCCTTCCATGCGTGCCATCAGGTCGATCCATTGACCAACCCCGGCATCTTGCTTGAAGAAGCGTGGATCGACCATATTCATACTGCCGGTGTAGGCGATGTAATTGTCGATCAGCACCACTTTGCGATGTTGCCTCAGGTCCATACGCCGCAGGAATACGCGGAACAGGTTCACCTTGAGTGACTCAACCACCTCAATACCGGCGTTACGCATCATGCTGGGATAAGGGCTGCGGAAGAACTGTACGCTGCCAGCCGAGTCCAGCATCAAACGGCAATGTACGCCACGGCGTGCGGCGGCCATCAATGATTCGGCGACCTGATCGACCAGCCCACCTGGCTGCCAGATGTAAAACACCATCTCGATATTATGGCGTGCCAGTTCGATATCCCGCACCAGGGCATTCATCGTTGAATCGGTGGTCGTCAGCAACTGAAGCTGGTTGCCTTTGACGCCATCAATCCCTTGGCGGTGGTGGCAAAGCTGGAACAGCGGGCGGGCCACTTCACTGTACTCGGTAGCAAAAATCCGGCTGCTTCCTTTAAGCTCATTCAGCCAGCGAGCGGTTGAGGGCCACATGGCTTTGGCTCTCTCTGCGCGGCGCTTGCCCAGGTGCAGTTCGCCAAAGGATAAATAAGCGACGATACCGACCAAGGGCAGAATATAGATCACCAGCAGCCAGGCCATGGCCGAAGGCACGGTGCGTCGTTTCATCAGAATACGCAATGTGACCCCGGCGATAAGCAGCCAGTAGCCAAACACCAAAAGCCAACTAATTACGGTATAAAAGGTTGTCATAAAGGCAAAAATTTCCGTTGGTAAGCCACCAATAATGAGTGTACGCACAGAACAACAAAGGTGAAACCTTTTCTCGGTAGTTAAGTTACATAAAAATGATTGACCAAAGGAACTTGCTGAAAATAAAAACCGTACTTTTTGTCGTCTCTGATAGAGCTAATGTGGTGAAAGGGCGACTTGGATCGTACGTTGAAAGGGATATAATGCCCGCGGTTGGCATTGATGGGTAACGTAAAATGAGACGCAGTAGAAATGAAGTGGGCCGCTGGAGGATGTTACGGCAGAGCCAGCGGCGCAGGCACCGTTGGTTAGAGCGCCAGTCGTGCAGTAATCGGCATATCATTCGTGTTCGCCGTCGTTTGGACGATCAACACCGCAGAGCCTTATTGTTCGTTGTGGCTTACGAGTGGTAAAACAAGAACAGCCCGTTATGGGCTGTTCTGCTATTGGCTGGACCTGGGTTATTTACCCAGATAGGCGTTCAACATCCACACCTGTTTTTCCTGCTCTTTGATGTAATCGCTCATCAGAGAAGAGGTACCCTCGTCACCGGCCTCTGCGGCCAGCGTCAGCAGTTCGCGCTGCTGTTGCAACAAAATGGCGTAACCTTCCAGCAAGCCGCGCAGGGTGCCTTTATCGTCGGTGACATTGGTGTCTTCCTTGATATCCGCCGTTTTCAGATAGTCACTGAAGGCGTGGCGAGGCTGTGAACCCAGAGTCAGAATACGCTCTGCCAGTTCATCCACCTTGGTCAGCAGGTCATTGTAGGTTTCTTCAAACTTGACGTGCAGTTCAAAGAAGTGCGGGCCGGAAATATTCCAATGGTAGCCGCGCACGTTCATGTACAGCACCTGGTAGTTAGCCAGTAGGGCGTTCAGTGCTTCAGAGAGTTTTGCTGATTGTTTGGTGTCCAGGCCGATATGAGTCTTGGTCGCTTTCTTTGCCGTTGCCATAATAATCTTCTCCTGATTATTTGTTTCGATTATCTAGATTGATATCCATACAAAACAGGTTAACCGCATCTATCATAAGGTTAAAGTTGCTACTAAGCATCAATTCAATCGTTCAAACCAATTTACCCGCCATCTTTCAAGCTGCTTACATTCATCAATTGGCTAATCGGGTAGGGGCGCTGCATGCTGCGCCCACTTAACCTCATCGATTAAATTACACCTGCGCCCTTTTGCGCAAAGCAAATTTTAGCACACCGGCGCTCAGGCTGGTGAGCAATGCGGCGGCGATCAGCACGGCAATAAAGGCCTGATCAAAGGCGCCTCTAGCCAGCTGGATCAGCCTTTCTGCGCTGTCTGCGCCCATATTTCCGGCTAACCGTAGCGCCTCATCAATGCTGTCATATGCGAGATCGCCTGCAGGAAGATTGGCAGGCAATATCAGGCTGTGGCTATAGACCGCCGTCATCAACCCGCCCAGCAGCGTGACGCCTAACACGCCACCCAACTCCCACGAGACGTCTTCAATGGCGGCGACCATGCCCGCCTTGTCTTCCGGGGCGTTGAGCATAATGGCCGTTGAGGCGGCTGTGATGGCACCGCCGAGGCCAAAGCCCACCACAAACAGGCAGACCAACTGCATAATGACGTTGCCTTGATACCACAGCGCGACACCCGCAATGCCTAAGGCGGTGAGAATAAAGCCGCCTACCAACATGGAGCGCTCGCCATAACGCGGTAGCAAGGCCCCAGCCAACGGGCCAGCCAGAGCCGAGGCTACTGGAATGGGTAAAATAAACAACGCGGCCAGCAGCGGCGTCATGCCTAGCACCAACTGTAACCGCTGGCTTAACACCAGCTCGACCCCTATCAGCGCGATCATTGAAACGATCGCCACACCGACACCGCTGGCAAACAGCCGATTGCGGAACAGTGAGAAATCGATCATGGGGTATTGCGACCGCTGCTGACGGCGGACAAACAGCGTCAGGAACAGCGTACCGAGCGCCGCCGCAATGGCGAAGTCACTCAGGGAGAACGCGGGTTTGCTCAGCTCTTTCAGCGCATAGATCGACGCCACCAGGCCGAACATGATCTGTAGCGAACTGATAAAGTCGCAGGGGCGTTGACTGTCTCCACCGCAACGAGGGATCAGATAGACCGCCAGCGGCAGAACCAGCATCACCACCGGCACGTTGATCAGAAATACCGAGCCCCACCAGAAATAGGACAGCAGAACGCCGCCTACCACCGGGCCAAGTGCGGCGGCGCCGGAGGCCACGGCGGCCCAGATGCCAATCGCCAGCGCACGTTCACGCTCATCGGTAAAGACGTGGCGCACAATGGATAGCGTGGCTGGCATCATCATCGCAGCCCCGATGGCCAGGAAAGCCCGTGACGCAATGAGCAGCTCGGCACTGGGGGAGAACGCGGCGCACAGTGAGGCCAAGGCAAAGACCGGCAAACCGGCGATAAACATTTTCTTGTGGCCAAGACGGTCGCTTAACATGCCAGCGCCGGGCAGCAGGCCAGCAACCACCAACGGGTAGGCGTTAACGATCCATAGCTTTTGTGAGGCTGTGGCATCCAATGCCTGGGTCAGGCGCGGCAACGCGGTGTAAAGCACCGTCATATCGGTAATGATTAAAAATAGCGCACTGGAGATCATTGCCAGGATCAGCCAGCGGTTTTGGGCGTGCATAAAGAGTATCCTAGTAAACCGATGACGCGGCTGCGTCACCTTACGGTAACCACCCGGTAGTACCGGTGGTATACTGCTATAATATAAATCCATACGTACGTATTGAAAAGGGGCTTTCTCAATGGGGCGTCAACGGAGTATCGATCGTGACAAGGTGCTGGATACCGCAGAAGAGATTGTGGCGACCCAAGGTGCGGCAGGGTTGACCATCGATTCGGTGGCTAAAGCCATGGGGATCTCCAAGGGGGGAGTGCAATATTGCTTTGGTAGCAAAGATGCGCTCATCGATGCGATGTTTGACCGTTGGGGTAAGGTTTATGAGCAGGTTTTTGACGATATCGCGGGCAGCGATCCGGACCCATTAACCATTGTCCAGGCGCATATGCAGGCTACCCGCAGTTCCGATCAGGCTTCCAGCGCCAAGGCGGCCGGGTTGATGGCGACGTTAATTCAGACGCCAGAACACCTGGACAGTACGCGAGAATGGTATCGCAGCCGCATAGCAGGTTTGGATCTGACTACCGAGGCGGGAAGAAAGGCGCGATTGGCCTTCCTGGCCACCGAGGGTGCCTTCATGCTGCGCTTCTTCGGCTTTATGGATATCACTCAGCAGGAATGGGAAGCGATGTTTACCGATCTGCAAAAGTGGGTTCTTAACGATACGGCTCGCAATGGTTGACCTATCACACTGATAGATGGCGATCGCTCCGGGTGGCGAGTATGTTTAGCGAATAAAGATATTCCCTCGAAGAACCCACTTTTAGCCAGCCACCTCCGTGCTGGCTTTTTTTTTGCTTAAAATACCTGCTTGAAGGGTTTCACCGTGACTTCGCCGTATACTCCAGCGTCCACGTACGGGTCTTGTGCTGCCCAGGATTTTGCCGCCTCCAGCGAAGGGAACTCGGCGATCACGGTAGAACCGGTAAATCCAGCCTGGCCAGGATCGTTGCTATCGATAGCCGGGTTAGGGCCAGCGACCACCAACCGGCCTTCATCACGCAGTGCCTGCAGGCGAGCCAGATGGGCGGGGCGAACCGCCATACGCTGTTCCAGCGTGCCAGGTACGTCTTGTGCGTAGATCAGATAAAGCATATTTCACCTTTAAAATCATTGCCATACAACGGTAATCACAAAGTAGCGCAAAACCTGTGACAAGGGAATGCCAATCCAGATAAAAATTCATTACCGCGTTGAGGATGGCTGCGTGTGCTGCGATTGACGAGTGAGGGAACACATTGGTTAACAATCCGTATGCAAAGCGCAATAAAAGGCTAATTAAACGTTAATATCCCTATGAGTTTGCTGGTTTTAGCGCCTAATGATGCCGATTAAAGCGATAGTTTGTCTTTCGTTATTGAATATGATTGCTATTTGCATTTAAACTTGGCGCACCAGAGGAAACAGAATCATTATGCCGCTAAACAAAATGTTCCTTATTCGCCGAATTTCCGTGCCAATTGTCCTCTCCGTTGGTTTGCACAGTGCCCTGGTGGCCGCCTTGCTCTACGCTTCCGTCAACGAAGTGTTGGAGCTGCCGAAGCAGGAAGATGCCCCTATCAGCGTCATGATGGTGAATATGACCGCGTTGGCAGAACCGCCACCGCCGGCTGCGGCGGAACCGGAGCCACAGGTAGAACCTGAACCTGAGCCAGAACCGATCCCGGAGCCCGAGCCGCCACTGCCAGTACCGGTAGCCATTCCTAAGCCGGAGCCGGAGAAACCCAAGCCGAAGCCAAAACCGAAGCCGAAGGTAGAAAAGCCGGTCAAGCGTGAAGTGAAGAAGACCGAACCGCGTGAACCTTCGCCGTTCGACAATCAATCCGAAGCCAAGCCGATCGACAAGGCACCGGTTAAACAGGCACCATCAGCACCTGCGCCGGGAACTTCCCGTGAGTTGGGGCCGAAAGCTCTGAGTATCGGCAAGCCGATGTATCCACCGCGCGCCCGGGCATTGCAGATTGAAGGCAATGTCAAGGTTCAGTTCGATGTCGATAGCGACGGGCGGGTCACAAACGTGCGTATTCTGTCTGCGGAACCACGTAATATGTTCGAACGTGAAGTGAAGCAGGCAATGCGTAAATGGCGTTATGAAGCCAAAGCCGCGCAGAACCTGACGAAGACCATCGTCTTCAAAATGGAAGGTTCGACGGTTGAGTAAGCAATAAAAAAGGTCGCATTTGCGACCTTTTTGCTATCTGACGTAGGCTTACTCACCAACGCGGAAGTTCATCTTACCGTCTGGCAGGGCACGAGGGCTGCCGCCATCATCTACCGCTACATAGGTAAAGACCGCTTCCGTGGCACGGTAGCGCTGGCCGATCGGGGCAGAAGACACCTTCTTGACCCAAACTTCCACATTGATGGTAATGGAGCTGCGGCCACTGCGGATACAGTTAGCATAGCAGCACACCACGTCACCCACTGCGACCGGCTTGAGAAAGGTCATGCCGTCTACCCGCACGGTAACCACGCGCCCTTCGGCAATCTCTTTGGCCAGGATCGCGCCGCCGATGTCCATTTGCGACATCAGCCAGCCGCCAAAGATATCGCCGTTGGCATTGGTATCTGCCGGCATGGCCAGCGTGCGCAGCACCAGCTCACCGCTAGGCAAAGGTCGTTGTTCGGTCATTATTTCTTCTGCTCTTCTGGCATATGACGGTAAATATAGATACCGCTCAACAGGGTGAAGACCAGCGTCAGCACGGTCAGGCCGAATACCTTGAAGTTAACCCAAACGTCCTGCGGCATCCAGAATGCCACATAGATATTGGCCAAGCCGCAGGCCAGGAAGAACAGGGCCCAGGCAATGTTAAGGTGGTTCCAGACGCTGTCCGGCAGGGTCAGCTCTTTACCCAGCATGCGTTGGATCAGCGGCTTTTTCAGGATCAGCTGGCTGATCAGCAGCGCCAGGGCGAACAGGGTGTAGATGACAGTGACCTTCCATTTGATAAACAGGTCGTTGTGAAACACCAGAGTCAAGGTGCCGAATACGGCGACCATGGCAAAGGTGATCAGCGTCATCTTCTCAACCTTGCGATATTTCAGCCAGGTAAAGACCAGTGCCAGGGCGGTGGCGACGATCAAGGCACCCGAGGCGACGTAGATATCGTAAAGCTTATAAAAGGCAAAAAAGACAATCAGGGGTAAAAAATCAAGAAACTGCTTCATAAATCAATCCATCATAGGTTCATCGGGCGACTATACCGGATTTGGCGCGCTCTGTGTATCGCACTAAAGGGCAGATTATCGGTGTTCGTCCGGTAGATTGCTGCTGTAAACGCCAGAATTTGCATAAACTTACGATTGTTACCCTCGGTTATTTGCAAGCGCTGGGTGTACCACGCATATTAAGCATAATAATAGCCGCATAATTTACCCTGGAAAATAGCTATGCAGTGGAAGTCTCTGCGGGCGTGGACGCCCGGTTTGACGCATTTGTTAGGATATGAACGCAGTTGGTTGAAGCCGGATATTCGAGCGGGGTTATCGGTCGCAGCAGTAGCTTTGCCGGTGGCGATCGCCTATGCCGAATTGGCCGGTGTCAGCCCGGTTGTCGGGCTTTACTCCTGTATTTTACCGATGATCGCCTATGCCATTTTTGGCTCGTCCCGGCAGTTGATTGTTGGGCCGGATGCGGCCACTTGTGCGGTGATCGCCGCCGTGGTGACTCCGCTGGCCGCAGGAAGTATGGAACTGCACTGGCAGCTCACCATCATGATGACCGCCATGACGGGGGCTTGGTGTCTGCTGGCCAGCCGCTTCCGGCTCGGGGCCTTGGCAGACCTGCTTTCGCGCCCGATCCTCAGCGGATTGCTGAACGGCGTAGCGGTGACCATCATTGTCGATCAGATCGGCAAAGTGCTGGGGTTCGGTACGCCACCGGCGCAGCTGATTGAACGTATTTATGCCTTGCCCGGTAACATTCTGCATAGCGATTGGCCGACGATGGGCATTTCATTGCTTACGCTGACAATGCTGGTGGGGGTTAAAAAATTGCGGCCTAACTGGCCTGCGCCGTTGTTTGCCATCGTGCTGGTCGCCTTCATCACCTGGGCGGCTAATTTGCAGCAGCACGGTATTATTACCGTAGGGGGCTTCAGCGGCATGCTGCCTATCGTTCAGTGGCCGGATTTTCAGCCGGGCTTACTGCGTGACATGGTGATACCGGCGCTCAACCTGGCGGTGGTCAGCTTTGTCAGCATGATGCTCACGGCGCGCAGCTTTGCGGCGAAAAATGGCTACGAGGTCAATGCCGATGCGGAGTTCCGTGCGCTGGGGCTGGTCAACATTGTTTCTGCGTTGTCGCAAGGATTTGCCATCAGCGGGGCCGATTCGCGTACGGCGGTAAACGATGCCAACGGCGGCAAAAGCCAACTGGTATCAATTATTGCCGCCATCGTCATCGGCATTGTGCTGCTGTTCCTGACTTCTCCGCTGCAATTTATTCCGGTAGCCGGATTAGGCGTGGTGCTGATGTACGCCGCCTGGTCGTTGATCGACATTCGCGGCATCTGGATCCTGCGCAAGCGCAATGCCCAGGCGTTCAGGCTGGCAGCCTTCACCTTCGTCAGCGTGCTGCTGGTGGGGGTGATCAGCGGCATTGGCTTAGCGGTATTGCTTGGCCTGATGCAGTTTCTGCGCACCGTGTTCCGCCCCACGGAGCAACTTCTGGGGGTCAATGAGGAAGGCATGATCCACTCAATGGGCAACAACAACGGGGTGAAGGCGGTGCAGGGCGTGATGATGTACCGCTTTAACTCCCCGCTGACCTATTTTAACGTGGCTTACTTCAAACGGCGCATCCTCAATCTGGTCGACAGTACGCCGTTCCAACCACGTTGGGTGGTAGTGGATGCGGTGGCCAGTTTTACCCATGCGGATATCAGCGTGCTGGCGGCCATTGACGAGTTAAAGCGTGACTTGTTACAGCGTAACGTTAAGCTGGTGTTGGCCGGACGGCGCACCGAGTTAACGCGCTGGTTCCGTATCAATCAGGTGGGGCGTGATAAGGATTTGATCCTGGTGCCCGACCTTTATCTGGCACTCAAGCTGATACAAAGTAAGGAACAGGCCGAACCGGGCACGGCACAGTAAATAAAAAGGGCACGCTAAAAGCGTGCCCTTAAACGTCAACCGACCCTATTTATCTTTTATCTAAGGACACGCCAGAAGTGAGCGCTGTGTCCCGCAGCAGCATATACAGCCGGAACAGATAAATCAGCAGTAAGGCAGAAACCAGGTTGCTTAATGCAGTCAGAACGATGCTGGCAACGTGTGGCGTCAACACCGACAAGTGGCTGACCATAAACAGCACCAGTAGTTTGGCCGCCAACCACAGCATCATCGCCGGTACGATCACCCGCGCGTTAGCAAAGGCCAGCTTGCAGCTCAGTTTCAGTGAGGCAAACATGCCTTTCCCATCGGCTACGGAAATCACCGGGGCCAACGAGAACGAGATCGCCATGATCACACCGGGCACGACAAACAGCGTCAGGCCAAGCTGGGTCAGCAAGGTGCAGACAAACAGCAGCAGCAGTAAACGCGGCAATAGCGGGGCAGATATCCCGATAGCCCGTAGCGCACTGGTACGCTGGCCTTCAGAAACCAGGCGGATCAGCGTCAACATGCCCCCCACCAGCAGCACGTTACCCACTAAAGCGGAAATCGTCGCGGCGGCGGACACTTTCAACAGCACCATCTGCTGTTCAGGCGTCATTTGCTGAATGATTTCCTGGATCCCCATGCCGGCACCGGCGTTGGAGGCCAGATCACTTTCCGTCGCGGTCAGGATCTTCAACTGCTCAATATCGGGGCTAAATGCCTGATTAAGCAGCACAGAAATGAATGCGGTCAGCAGTGCCAACAGCACAATGCTGGCAACCTGATTACGGAAAAAGTTAAAACTGTCACGGTACAACGTGTTGGCCGTAATTGGCATGCTTGGCATGCAGACTCCTTGGCGTCGGGAACGTAGTTAAATCAGTGGGCGATTGTACCCTGTTCCGCGCCGCTGTGGCACCCCGCGAATGGCACTGTGCTGATTTCTTGGGCGATTATGGTCTCTGACAATGATAATGGCAGGGGAACCGGCAAGGGCGGCAGGCCGTAGCGCTCACGGGCCCGATCGCAGGCTTCATTGCGTAGGCCGTTTTCCCCGGATTGATCGAATTCGCGGCAGGGGCTGGGGCGATTGGGGTAGATCGAACAGGACACCGCCTGACCAATCTCACCTACCAGCGAGGTGCAGCGTGGTGACTTGCTGTTGGTCCCTTGCATACAGCGCAGAAAGGGGCTCAAGGGTTCAGTTAAGGATATAGGTACCACGCCGCCGCCATCTTCCGCTTCGGCCCAATAGAATGATACTCGAAAATAACCGCAGCAGGCGCCGCAGCTGGTGCAGGGATTTTGAATTTCGCTCATCTTGATTGCCACCGACTCCTTACCGGCCCAACCAAAACCAACAGGAATAATGAAATTACGCAGTGGCATTTTTTTTAGCAACTTTTTTTCGGTAACAGAAATTCAAACATGCATCATATTTGCAACAAAAGGCGTTTATTGATTCAGATCAATTATCGATTTATTAACACCTTAGGTGGCTTTGTTTTTGGTGGGATTTTAAATTTTTACACTTAAGATGTGATCTCGATGGGATCATAAATACCTGTTAATAGGTATATTCATCGGGACTGTAAACCACACAAATGGAATGGATAATGAAAAAGACAACTCTGGTGGTGTTAGGGGCTCTGATGGCTCCTATGGTAGCAAGCGCGCATCAAGCGGGTGATTTCCTGTTCCGTGCAGGGACTGCAACAGTTCGTCCTAATGCAGGTTCGGACAACGTTTTAGGCCAAGGATCGTTCAACGCCAATAACAACACCCAATTGGGTCTGACTTTTGGCTATATGGTGACGGACAATATCGGCGTCGAGTTACTGGCTGCAACGCCGTTCCGCCATAAAGTTTCTCTGGGTGGCCCAGCGGTCAACGGGGATATTGCAACCGTTCGTCAACTGCCACCAACGCTGATGGCGCAGTACTACTTTGGCGACAAGCAAGACAAGCTGCGTCCATACCTGGGCATCGGTGTGAACTACACCATGTTCTTCGACGAGAAATTCAACGACAACGGCAAGGATGCGGGTTTAAGCAACCTGGATCTGAAAAATTCCTGGGGCGTAGCCGGGCAGGCGGGTCTGGATTACAACCTGGATGAGCACTGGATGTTGAACATGTCGCTTTGGTGGATGAATATCGAAACCAAGGTACGCTTCGACGCTGGCGATCAACATCAGAGTATTGACACTCGTCTGGACCCATTTGTCTTTATGTTTGGTGCAGGCTACCGCTTCTAAGCCAGCAGTAAAGGAGGCGCTGTTCGGCGCCTCCCTCTTCAGTTATTTAATGCGCATATCGTTTTCGACAGATTTAACCCCTGCCACGCCGCGAGTCACCTGAACGGCGCGATTGGCATCGGCGCTAGAGCTGACGAAACCGCTTAACTGAACCTTGCCTTTAAAGGTCTCGACGCTAATCTCGGTGGATTTGATGGTTTTATCCGCCAGCAGTGCTGACTTCACCTTGGTAGTGATGACCGTATCGTCAATATAACCGCCAGTCCCCTCTGATTTTGCCGTTGGAGCACAGGCAGAAACTGCCATCGCCAAAATAGCTGCCATGCACAGCGCCGAAAGGGTTTTAAATAGCTTCATAAATGACTCTCCTTGCAAATGTTATTGTTGAAATTAAATGCTGATTTCAATCAGCTAACGAAATCGTATGCACTGAGCCACTGAATATTTAGCGGCAAATATGATTGTGGGGCAGGTTGCTGGTTTGTTCAAATTGTTTGCAAAAATATCTTTGGCAAGAATGAGGCTAAACAATGTGTTATCACCGGATACTTTCGTAGTATCCGGTGATTGAGAGCGGGAGATTAAACGCGGGTAGCGGCTTTCATTTCACGTACAAACTTGCCCAGCTTGGCCAGCATTTCTGCCGGTTGTGCCTGATTCTGTTCGATGATCTTAACAATTGCCGAACCGGAGATTGCCCCGGCGGCCCCGGCTTGCAACGCATCCTTGACCTGTGAAGGTTCAGAGATGCCAAAGCCTTGCAGCGGTGGCGCCGCATGATACTCGCGCAGCTTATTGACCAGGTGGTGCAGCGGTAACTGCGCCCGGCTTTCCGTCCCGGTTACCCCGGCGCGTGACAGCAGGTAAGTGTAACCCCGGCCGTGGGACGAGATTTCACGCAGTAAATCCTCATCCGCATTTGGCGGGCAGATATAGATTGGCGCGATGCCGTGGCGAGTTGCTGCCGCGCGGAAAGGTGCGGACTCCTCGAAAGGTACGTCCGCGATCAACACCGAATCTACACCGGCCTGCGCACAGCGCTGATAAAATGCGTCAATGCCGCCGTGGAACACCAGGTTGGCGTACATCAGCAGGCCAATCGGAATATCAGGGTGCTTCTGGCGGATTGCCGTCAGCATTTCAAAACAGTGCGTTGGCGTAACGCCAGAAGCGAAAGCACGCAGTGCTGCACTTTGAATGGTTGGGCCATCGGCCAACGGATCAGAGAAGGGGATCCCTAACTCCAAGGCATCTGCACCGTTCTCCACCAGCGTATCGATAATCTGTAACGATAGCGTCGGGTTTGGGTCGCCGAGGGTGACAAACGGCACGAAGGCGCCTTCTTTATTATTTTACAACCGTTTGAACAGTTGCTGATAACGTTCCATCAGATTTCTCCCCGTGCTTTCAGAATGTCGTGAACGGTAAATATGTCTTTGTCGCCGCGGCCGGACAGGTTAACCACCAGGATCTGTTCTTTCTGCGGCTCTTCACGGATCATTTTCAGCGCGTGTGCGAGGGCATGGGAAGACTCCAACGCCGGGATAATCCCTTCGTGGCGGGAAAGCGCTTTGAAAGCCTCCAGCGCTTCATCATCGGTGATCGACACGTATTCTGCGCGGCCGATGCTGTTCAGATAGGCGTGTTGCGGGCCAACGGAAGGGAAGTCCAAACCGGCGGAAATCGAGTAAGACTCCTCGATCTGGCCTTCAGAGGTTTGCATCATCGGCGATTTCATCCCGAAGTAAATCCCCACCTTGCCATGTTTCAGCGGCGCACCATGCTGGCCGGTTTCGATCCCCAGGCCAGCGGGTTCAACGCCGATCAGGCCAACGCTGTCATCATCGATAAAGTCGGCAAACATGCCGATGGCGTTGGAACCACCGCCAACGCAGGCCAATACGGCATCCGGCAGACGGCCTTCACGCTCCAGCACCTGAGCTTTGGTTTCTTCACCGATCATGCGTTGGAATTCACGCACTATGGTCGGGAACGGGTGTGGGCCTGCGGCAGTGCCCAGCATGTAGTGGGCCTTATCGTAAGAGCCAGACCAGTCGCGCAGCGCTTCGTTACAGGCATCTTTCAGCGTGGAAGAACCGCTGTGCACCGGGATCACTTCAGCCCCCATCAGGCGCATACGGAATACATTAGGTGACTGGCGTTCAATGTCCTTGGCACCCATGTAGATACGGCATTTCAGACCGAGCAGGGCGCAGGCCAGCGCAGAGGCTACACCGTGTTGGCCAGCGCCGGTTTCCGCGATGATCTCGGTTTTGCCCATGCGTTTGGCAAGTAGCGCCTGGCCCAATACCTGGTTGGTCTTATGGGCACCGCCGTGCAGCAGATCTTCACGCTTTAGGTAGAGTTTGGTTTTGCTACCGGCAGTCAGGTTTTTGCACAGCGTCAGTGCCGTTGGGCGGCCCGCATAGTTTTTTAGCAGATCGATAAACTCTGCCTGGAACTCAGGGTCACGCTGGGCGCTGACGAAGGCTTCTTCCAGTTGTTTCAGGGCTGGCATCAAAATTTGCGGCACGTACTGACCGCCAAATTCGCCGAAGTAAGGGTTAAGCAGCGTCATTATTTTTCCCGTTATTATCCGTTAAATGAGGTTCGCAATCAGTAGGCGCGCAGGGTCTGGAACACCGCCGCGAGACGCTCGGCATCTTTGATGCCGGGTTGGCTCTCTACGCCAGAGTTGAAATCGAGGCCCGCACAGCCCAGTTGGGCCGCATCTAGGCAGTTGTCTGCACTCAGGCCGCCAGCCAGCATCACGTTGTCCAGCGTTTGGCCCTGCAACACCGACCAGTCAAAGCGAACTCCGGTACCGCCAGCGCCGTTATCCAGCAGGTAACGATCGACCTGTTGCAGATCGCGAGCGGGCAGGCTGTCTTTTACGCTCAAGGCTTTCCAGATCTGACAGGTGGCAGGCAGCTCGGCGCGCAGGGCGTTAATATAAGCTTGGTCTTCCGCTCCGTGCAGTTGCACCGCATACAGACCAAGGCGCTCAGCAGTTTGCGCTACCGTAGCGATGGGCGCATCACAGAAAACACCCACGTATTTCAACGGCGCTCCGGCGATCACTTCCCTGGCGCGGGCAATGTCCACGTTACGTGGGGAACGGCCAACGAAGATCAGACCGCCGTAGTTGGCACCTGCCTGATAAGCGGCGGCGGCATCTTGCGGCCGGGTCAGGCCACAGACTTTGTTGTCACCGAGGATCACGCGGCGTACCGCGCTGCGCAGGTTGGCCTCCGACATCAATGCGCTACCGATCAGAAAACCGTTGGCATAGCGGCTGAGTTCACGGATCTGGCGATAGTTATTGATGCCGGACTCGCTGATCACCGTCACGCCATGTGGCACTTTTGGAGCCAGGGTGCGGGTGCGATCCAGATCGATAGACAGATCGCGCAGATCGCGGTTGTTGATGCCAATCACTTTGGCTTCCAGCTGTACCGCACGCTGTAATTCTTCTTCGCTTATCACCTCGGTCAGCACGCCCATATTCAGGCTGTGTGCCACCGCAGCAAGTTGGCGGTACTGTTCGTCATCGAGCACTGACAGCATCAACAGAATGGCGTCGGCCTGGTAGTGACGTGCCAGATAGATTTGGTAAGGGTCGATCATAAAGTCCTTACACAGCACCGGCTGGGTCACGGTTTTACTCACCAGCGGCAGAAAATCGAAGCTGCCCTGGAAGTATTGCTCATCGGTCAGCACCGAGATCGCCGAGGCGAAGTCCTTATACACCGAGGCGATTTCCACCGGGTCAAAATTCTCGCGGATCAGCCCCTTGGAAGGAGAGGCTTTTTTGCATTCGAGAATAAATGCCGTTCTGGCGCCTTGTAGCGCATGATAAAAGCTACGCTCGCTTGGCACGATTTCGTTTTGAAAGCTGGCTAATGGCTGTTGTTGCTTACGTGCCGCGACCCACTGCGCCTTGTCACGAACAATCTTGTTGAGCACGGTTTCCTGCATCATTTATCCTCTTGCTGCCAAAGCAGTGACACGCTGGTAAGCCTGCCCACTGTGGATCATTTCCAATGCCTGCTGCGCGTTCTGGCGCAGGTCTTCCTGTCCGAATAGTTTCAGCAACAGTGCGACGTTGGCGGCGACCGCCGCGGCGTGCGCTGGCTCACCTTTACCTTGTAACAACCTTGCCAGAATGTCACGGTTTTCTTCCGGCGACCCTCCCAGCAGGGAGCCCAGCGGGTAGCTGTCCAACCCAAAAGATTTAGGTGTCAGCTGATAACTTTCAATTTCGCCGTCATTCAGCTCGGCGACGTGAGTGGTGGTGTGGATCGCCACTTCATCCATACCGCCACCGTGCACGACGGCGGCGCGCTGATAACCCAATACGCGCAGGGTTTGGGCGATTGGCAGCACCAGCTCCGGGCTGTAGACCCCAATCAACGCCAACGGTGGACGAGCCGGGTTAATCAACGGCCCGAGTACGTTGAACACCGTGCGGGTCTTCAACTGTTGGCGTACCGGCATCGCATGGCGAAAACCGGTGTGATACTGCGGCGCAAACAGGAAACATACGCCCAGTTCATCCAAAGCCTTGCGGGATTCTTCCGCAGGCAGATCCAGACGGATCCCGAAGGCGGCCAACAGATCGGATGAACCGGAACGGCTGGAGACGCTGCGGTTGCCGTGCTTGGCCACCTTGACCCCACAGGCTGCGGCGACAAAAGCGCTGGCCGTGGAGATATTGATGCTGTTGGTGCCGTCACCGCCGGTGCCGACGATATCCGCGAAGGCATAGTCCGGGCGTGGGAACGGTAGAGCATCGGCCAAGAGTGCCTTGGCAGCTCCGGCGATTTCTTCCGGGTGCTCACCGCGGATCTTCATGCTGATTAAGGCCGCCGCAAGTTGGCTAGGTTCCAGCTCACCGCGCACGATAGCGCTGAATAACTGCTGGCTTTCTTCCTGGCTCATCGACTCCGATCGATACAGTTTTTCAAGAATAGGTTGCATAGTCGGTTCCCCTTGATTATTTCGCCAACGCCCAGGCCAACGTCTGCTCAAGCAAACGCGCGCCTTGGGTGGTCAGAATGGATTCTGGATGGAATTGGAAACCACATACGCGGTGTTCATCGTGACGCACTGCCATCACCATGTCGCCGAAGCGAGCATTGACGGTCAGCCCTTCAGGGATATTGCTGCCGACCAGCGAGTGATAGCGGGCGACCGGCAGCGGGTTGGCCATACCGGCAAACATCCCCTGGTTATCGTGAGTAATGGAAGAAGCCTTGCCGTGCAAAATCTCACCGGCCTGGCCAACGTGGCCGCCATAGGCTTCCACAATCGCCTGATGGCCGAGACAGATCCCGATGATTGGCATCTGGCCGCGCAGGCGTTGCAACAGCTCTGGCATACAACCAGCGTCGGCTGGAGTACCAGGGCCTGGGGACAGCATTAAAATAGGCTGCTCCATCTGTTGCAGGCGCGCGATGATGATCTCGGCGGCAATCTGGTTACGATAAATGACTACCTGATGACCGCTGGCACGCAGTTGATCGACCAGGTTGTAAGTAAAGGAGTCGACGTTGTCGAGCAGTAAGATATCGGCCATTAGAAAATCTCCTTGGCCTGGTGCGCGCTGGCGATGGCACGCAGCACGGCACGTGCCTTGTTACGGGTTTCATCGGCTTCTGCCTGCGGAACGGAGTCCAGCACCACACCGGCACCGGCCTGCACGGTGGCAATACCGTCCTCAACATACGCGGAACGAATGACAATACAGGTATCGAGATCGCCGTGAGCGGTAAAGTAGCCCACGGCACCGCCGTAGCTGCCACGACGGGTGCCTTCAGAGGCGGCAATCAGCTGCATGGCGCGTACTTTCGGGGCGCCGCTCAGCGTGCCCATATTCATACAGGCCTGATAGGCATGCAGCACGTCGAGATCGCCACGTAGCTTGCCGACCACGCGGGAAACCAGGTGCATCACGAATGAGTAACGGTCTACCTTGGTCAGGTCGGCAACGTAGCGGCTGCCAGCCTCACAAATACGGGCCAGATCGTTGCGGGCCAGATCGACCAGCATCAGGTGTTCCGCCAGCTCTTTATGGTCGGTACGCATTTCCAGTTCGATACGGCTGTCGAGATCCAGATCCAGCGAACCGTCGGCGCGGCGTCCGCGAGGACGAGTACCGGCGATCGGGTAAATTTCGATTTGGCGGCTGGTAGCTTCATATTTCAGCGCGCTTTCCGGCGAGGCACCGAACAGCGTGAACTCGTCGTCCTGCATAAAGAACATGTAAGGGCTTGGATTGTTTTCCTTCAGCGTCTGGTAAGCCGCCAGTGGGTTAGGGCAAGGCAGGGAGAAGCGACGAGAAGGCACTACCTGGAAAATCTCACCGTGACGGATCGCCTGCTGCAACTGGCTGACCACCGCGCCGTACTCTTCATCGCTCTGATTGCAGCTTAGCTGCATGTCTTCCAGTTTTTGATGAGGAATGGCGATCGGAGTTTGTTGCAATTGCACCTGAAGCTGTTGGAGACGCTGCTGCAAACGCAGAGTTTCAGCGTGGTCACCGGTAAATACGCTGGCTTGCAAACGGGCCACACCGCGCTGGTGATCCAGCACCAGCAGCGTTTCCGCCAGGTAGAAACAGAAGTCCGGGCAGCGTTGGTCTTGGCGCAGCTCTGGCAGGTCTTCAAACCCGGCCACCAGGTCATAGGCAAACAGGCCACCGAGCAGCATAGCTTCACGCTCATCGGCTGGGGCGTCGACCAGCGTCAGCATCGTGCGCAATGCATCAAACACCGACAGTGAACGCAGGCGTGCATCTTCGTCTTGTACCGTATCAATTGCTGGGAAGGTTAGCTCACGGCCATTAGGCCGAGCCTGGATTTGAACGTCGGCAGGCAAGGTTTCATCCAACAGTGGCAGCAGGGCTGCACCGTTAGCGGTCAACGCCTGAAGGCTGACCTTACGGCCCAAGGCGGTAATGCGCAGGGCACTGTCGACAATCAGCAGGCTTTTCAGGTTTTGCTTGCTGTTGATTTCCGCCGAGTCCAGCAACAGGGTGGCAGGGCGCGCGCCGCACAGCTGATGAAAAATCGCCGTCGGATCGCTGCGGTAACCGGCCTGTGCCGTGAGGAGTTTGAGCTGTGGTTTGATGTTCATCTTCGGTAGTTCCAGTCAAATCTTGTCCATAAAAAAGCCCGCTGTAATGAGCGGGCCTAGGGAATCTGCAGTGTCAGATGACAGGTATGCGTGATTACTCGACCCTTGATTGGGAAGTACGCCACCAGCGAAGAAGAGAAGTGTGCTTAGTCATCATGTTGCTCTCTGTATTTTCATCCAACACGGTTATTGCCGTGAACTTGTGTACTAGTTAACTGGAACAAGGAGGCAATGTCAACTCTCTTTTTGCACAATATGTTAGCGGCCAGCGTGGAATCGTTAATCTGGCGGGAGCGCCATCGGCAGAATAGATTTCCGTCCGGCCAACCATAACGGGTATGATAGAAAGCCAAGCCATCGCAGGATATCCCTTTTGACAGACAGCAGCCCACAATCCTCCGCTTTTACCCTGTACGATCTCCACAGCCACACCACCGCTTCGGACGGTTACTTAACGCCGACTCAACTGGTGCAGCGAGCCGTTGAGATGCGCGTTGGCGTGCTGGCTATTACCGATCACGACACCACCAACGGATTGGCAGAGGCCGCGGCCGCGATAGCCGATCTTGCCTTGCCCTTGCAGTTGGTTAACGGCGTGGAGATTTCTACGCTGTGGGAAAACCATGAGATCCACATTGTTGGGCTGGGGCTCGATATCACCCATCCGGCGCTGTTACAGCTGCTGGTCGAACAGACCGAGCGCCGTAATCTGCGGGCGCAAGAAATCGGCGTTCGGTTAGCAAAAGCGCGCATTCCCGATGCCTATGCCGGAGCGCAGCTGCTGGCGGGGGATGGGGCGGTTACCAGAGGGCATTTTGCCCGTTTTCTGGTGCAGCAGGGCATAGCTGGCAACATGGCGCAGGTGTTCAAAAAGTATCTCGCCAAAGGGAAAATCGGCTATGTTCCGCCACAGTGGTGTACAATAGAACAAGCCATTGATGTCATTCATCAATCCGGTGGCCAAGCGGTGATGGCGCATCCGGGCCGTTACGATCTGACGGCAAAATGGCTGAAACGTCTGTTGGCCTATTTTGCCGAACACGGCGGTGATGCGATGGAGGTGGCGCAGTGTCAACAAGCCCCCCATGAGCGTACGGTGTTGGCTAAATATGCGCAGGACTACCAATTATTGGCGTCTCAGGGTTCGGATTTCCATCAGCCCTGTTCGTGGATTGAGTTGGGGCGCAAACTGTGGTTACCCGGCGGTGTTGAACCGGTTTGGCGTGATTGGCCACAGCCCCAACAGAACTTAGTCGATTGATTTAACGCGGGCGTTGTTTTGCGCGTGCATCATTTTCAGGAGTTAGAGATGAGCCAGCTATTTTATATTCACCCGGACAACCCGCAGCCGCGCCTGGTCAATCAGGCCGTAGAGGTGCTGCGCAAGGGTGGCGTGATCGTCTATCCAACAGACTCTGGCTACGCGCTGGGCTGCAAACTTGAAGAGAAGACGGCGTTGGAGCGTATCTGCCGCATTCGCCAGTTGGACGGTAACCACAACTTCACGCTGATGTGCCGCGATTTGTCCGAGCTGTCGACCTATGCCTATGTGGACAATTCGTCGTTTCGCCTGATCAAGAACAATACGCCCGGCAATTACACCTTCATCCTGAAAGCGACCAAAGAAGTACCTCGTCGCCTGATGAATGACAAGCGTAAAACCATCGGTTTGCGCGTGCCATCCAACCCGATCGCTCTGGCATTGCTGGAAGTGCTCAATGAGCCAATGATGTCGACCACGCTAATGCTGCCAGGCAATGATTTTGCTGAATCCGATCCGGAAGAGATCAGCGAACACCTTGGCAAGCAGGTGGATCTGGTGATCCACGGCGGTTTCCTGGGCCAGCAGCCAACCACGGTTATCGACCTGACCGAATCCTCCCCGGAAGTGATCCGTGAAGGGGCGGGCGATCCAGCGCCTTTCCGCTAAACTGCCGGACGAAGTCAGTGCCAAGGAGGGATAAAGCCTGTATAATAAGCGGTTGGTTTTGACCAAGTGCTAATCTTTGCGGCCGTCTCTCCTTGCTGAGAGTGGCGGCAAAGTCCCCCCGACGCCTGTGAAGGCGACATTAGAGGTTGCTCAATGAGCGAAAAGTTACAGAAAGTATTAGCGAATGCTGGCCATGGCTCGCGTCGTGAAATAGAAACCATGATTGAGGCAGGTCGCATCAGCGTCGACGGCAAGATCGCCAAACTGGGCGACCGCGTTGAAGTGGTCGCCGGGATGAAAATTCGCCTGGACGGTCATGTTGTCTCGATCAAAGAATCCGAAGAAGCGGTTTGCCGCGTGCTGGCTTATTACAAGCCGGAAGGTGAACTCTGTACCCGTAGCGATCCAGAAGGTCGCCCAACGGTCTTCGATCGCCTACCAAAACTGCGTGGTTCTCGCTGGGTAGCGGTAGGGCGTTTGGACGTGAATACCTCAGGCTTGCTGCTGTTTACCACTGACGGTGAACTGGCTAACCGCCTGATGCACCCAAGCCGCGAAGTTGAACGCGAATACGCCGTGCGCGTGTTCGGCCAGATCGACGACGAAAAGCTAAAGCAACTGAGCAAAGGTGTCCAACTGGAAGATGGCCCGGCGGCATTCCGCACCATCACCTTCCAGGGTGGCGAAGGGATCAACCAGTGGTACAACGTCACGCTGACCGAAGGCCGTAACCGTGAGGTGCGTCGCCTGTGGGAAGCCGTTGGCGTGCAGGTAAGCCGCTTGATCCGCGTGCGTTACGGCGATATCGATCTGCCAAAAGGCCTGCCTCGTGGCGGCTATACCGAGCTGGATCTTAAAGCGATCAACTATCTGCGTGAGCTGGTGGAACTGCAGCCGGAAACCGTCAGCAAACTGCCGGTAGAACGCGATCGTCGCCGTGTGAAGGCCAACCAGATCCGCCGTGCGGTAAAACGTCACAGCCAGGTCGCTCCCGGCAGCCGTCGTGGTGCACCAGGCAGCAGCAAACCGGGTAAACCGGCCAAGCCTTCCAAGCGTAGCTAAATTTATCACCGTGGCCTTGCCTTCTGGCTTGGCCACGGGTTATTCAGTTACCAGTCAATACCCTGCTGAGCCTTGATCCCCGCTTCAAACGCGTGCTTCACCGGCCGCATCTCCGTCACGGTATCCGCCAGCTCCAGCAAATCGCGATGACAGCCACGCCCGGTGATAATCACCGTCTGGTGTGCAGGACGTTGCTCAAGGGCTTCCAGCACCTCTGACAGCTCTAAATAGCCGTAGGTGACCATATAGGTCAACTCGTCCATCAGCACTAGATCCAGGCTGCTGTCGGCCAGCATTCGTTTACCGTGTTGCCAGACGGCCTGACAGGCGGCGGTATCGCTTTCCCGATCCTGGGTTTCCCAGGTAAAGCCGGTTGCCATTACCTGAAACTCCACGCCGTGCTGTTGCAGCAGGTTTTTCTCGCCGTTGGGCCACTGGCCTTTGATAAACTGGATCACTCCGGCCTTCATCCCGTGGCCGACGGCACGAGTGACGGTGCCAAATGCAGCGGTGGTCTTGCCTTTGCCATTGCCGGTAAAGACCAGCAACAGACCGCGGGTTTCCTGCGCGGCGGCAATGCGGGCATCCACCTGTTCTTTCAGCCGTTGCTGGCGTTGTTGGTGACGATCTTCAGCCATGTTAAAAGCTTCCTTATTCGGCGGCGCCGGGTTTACGGTTGGGTTGAGCATCGAAGCTCATGCCGGTTTTACGGCGGCTGTCATCGCCCATCAAATACAGATAGAGCGGCATGATATCGGCCGGTGTTTTCAGCTTGTTTTTATCTTCCTGTGGGAATGCAGATGCACGCATTTTGGTGCGAGTTCCGCCAGGATTGATGCAATTTACCCGCAAGTTTCGGTTTTTATACTCATCGGCCAATACCTGCATCATCCCTTCGGTAGCAAACTTGGAAACGGCATAGGCCCCCCAGCCAGCACGGCCGGTGCGGCCGACGCTGGAGCTGGTGAACACCAACGATCCCGCATTGGATTTCAGCAGCAACGGCAGCAGCGCCTGGGTAAGCATGAAGGTGGCATTCACGTTGACCTGCATCACTTCGTTCCACATGGTCATCGAAAGCTCGGCCATTGGGGCGATGTCGCCCAACAGACCAGCGTTTTGTAATACGCCGTCCAGACGTGGCACCTTGGTGGCCAAGTCTTCCGCCAGGGTTTGGCACTGCTCTGGCGTGGTGTGTAACAAATCCAGCGTTACGATATGCGTCGGGGCGCTGGAGATGGCGGCAATTTCGGCCTGGACGCCCTGCAGTTTGCTTTCCGTGCGGCCAAGCAGCACTAGCTGTGCGCCGTAACGAGCGTAAGTCAGCGCCGCTTCACGGCCAATGCCGTCGCCCGCCCCGGTCACCAGAATAATTCGTTGTTCGAGCAGATCCTGCTTAGGTTGGTAATGCACAATAATTCCTCGCGCCTGTTTGGCGGCTCCCGCGCTATGGCTGGGAGCTTGGGTGGATTGCGGATCGCTGGCAGGAGCAGGGTTGCTCAACCACAATGGCGATCCGCTGCGAATTTTTGTCAGTAATTTAATGAATAATGTCTGTTATATGCCTGAAATGGATCGCATTTTCAATGAGTAACCTACAGAAACGGCATTCTTTTGTAACAAAAACGGTACAATAGCGGCTTGGTTACCGCTGCGGGCAACCCCATAGCACAGAGGTGTGCCGCATGCTCATCAATCTGAATTTTCATTTAGGCGCGACAGCCGTGGTGCCATTTGCTAAAAAGTACGTAGGGGCGCTGCATGCTGCGCCCGCTCAACTAACAAACTGTAAATAAAGGCGGTATCTGTGGAGTTTATATCTGTTTATGGCCTTTTCCTGGCCAAAGTTGCCACGGTGGTGATTGCTATTGCCGCGCTGGCGTTGCTGGCGGTAAGCCTCGGGCAGCGCAAGAGCCAGCAGAAAGGGGAACTACAGCTTACCGACCTGGGTGAGCAATATCGTGAAATGCAGCGGGAAATGCGCCTTGCCCGCATGGGGGCGGCAGAGCAGAAGGCCTGGAGCAAGCAGTTCAAAAAGCAGAACAAGGCCGACGACAAGCTGAAAAAACAGCGCGCCAAGGCCGGTGCGGTAGAGGCCGTCAAACCTTGCCTGTATGTACTGGACTTCAAGGGCAGCATGGATGCCCATGAGGTCAGCTCACTGCGTGAAGAGATCTCTGCCGTGTTGGCAGTAGCTACGGCTAAGGACGAGGTGTTGCTGCGTTTGGAGAGCCCTGGTGGGGTGGTGCACGGCTATGGTCTGGCAGCGTCGCAGCTGGAGCGCCTGCGCAAGGGCGGTATCCGCCTGACGGTGGCGGTGGATAAGGTCGCGGCTAGCGGCGGTTATATGATGGCCTGTGTGGCCGACCGCATTGTGGCAGCACCGTTCGCCATCATTGGTTCGATCGGCGTGGTTGCGCAGATCCCCAACTTCCATCGCTTGCTGCAAAAGAGCAATATCGATGTGGAATTGCACACCGCGGGCCAGTTCAAACGCACCTTGACCCTGTTTGGTGAGAATACCGAACAAGGGCGGGAAAAGTTCCGTGAAGATCTCAACGAAACCCACGAGTTGTTCAAACAGTTTGTTCATCAGCAACGCCCTTCATTGGCTATCGAAGATGTCGCGACCGGTGAGCATTGGTATGGCACTCAGGCAAAAGATAAAGGGCTGGTTGACGCGGTCGGCACCAGTGACGATCTGCTGATTGCCGAGATGGAAAACCATGAAGTGGTGGGGGTACGCTATGCCCGCCGAAAACGCCTGATCGATCGCTTTACCGGCAGTGCGGCAGAGAGTGTCGATCGTCTGCTGTTGCGCTGGTGGCAGCGCGGTGAGAAACCGCTGTTGTAAGCCGGTAAATCGGTGAATGCACGGGGCCTGATGGCCCCGTTTTTAATGGTTAACCCACCAGATGGTATTTCTCGGAAAGCACATGAGCCAGGTGCTTAAACATATTAAATACGGCGGTGGTTTTTGCCGTTGGCAGCCCCTCGGGATCTAAAAAGAACTCGCCGCGGAAAACCAACACGCTGCCTTTCTGCTCAACGTCGGTGGCCACCATGCCGTGCATATAATCTTCATGTTGGCGGATGATGTTATTTGCTTCAGTAAGCAGATCTGCTCGTTCGATGGGTTGAGTGTTGTTACGCATTTATTTCTCCTGCTAGCGAAAATTCTGAACGTATTCTAGCGCGGGTTCGCGTTTATCCGCAAACCAGCTAAGGTTTAATTGCCGTCTGGACGGCCAGTGATTTGACCGTCCGTGGCGAAATGAGGTTTTCCGCGCTAATTAAGTTGCGTCGCGTTTGTTATCAGGTAGAGTGTGGGATTTTGCGGCTTCCGGTGGAAGGATTTGTTTACGCTCAACGCAGGTCATAGCTGGCCTGGCTTCTGGGGTTTGGCGTGAACAGGTTAGGCTGGTGAAATGCGTTCAGGTTGACCAGTTAGGCAACCATTAGAAAAAAACAGGTTGATCTCTTGCCAGAGTACCGCAATATAAATAAGAGATACGAATTGCCGCGGTACGGCGAGACAAATGGCTTCTTTTTAGAAGTATTAAATTCAGGTAAAGGTAATTATGGGCAAAGCTCTCGTAATAGTTGAGTCCCCGGCAAAAGCCAAAACTATTAATAAATATTTAGGTAATGACTACGTGGTGAAGTCCAGCGTCGGTCATATCCGTGATTTGCCGACCAGTGGCTCAGCTAGCAAAAAGAGCGCTGAGTCAACCGAAGACAAAACCAAAGACAAAGCCAAAAAGAAAGTCAAGAAAGATGAAAAGACCGCGCTGGTCAATCGCATGGGCGTCGATCCTTACCACGGGTGGGAAGCGCAATATGAGATTTTGCCCGGTAAGGAAAAAGTGGTCGCCGAGTTAAAGTCGTTAGCCGAAAATGCTGACCACATTTACCTCGCAACCGACCTTGACCGCGAAGGGGAAGCCATCGCCTGGCACCTGCGGGAAGTGATCGGTGGGGACGACAAGCGCTTTAGCCGCGTGGTGTTTAACGAAATCACCAAAAACGCGATCCAGCAGGCGTTCCAAGCGCCAGGCGAGCTGAATATCGATCGTGTCAACGCACAGCAGGCGCGTCGCTTTATGGACCGCGTGGTGGGCTACATGGTGTCGCCACTGCTGTGGAAAAAAATTGCCCGTGGCCTGTCTGCTGGCCGGGTGCAGTCCGTTGCGGTACGGCTGGTGGTGGAGCGTGAGCGCGACATCAAGGCGTTCGTACCCGAAGAATACTGGGAACTGCATGCCGATCTGCTGGCGAAAGGCGAAATTGCACTGCAGATGGAAGTCACCCACGCCCACGATAAGCCGTTCAAACCGGTTAACCGTGAGCAGACCCATGCCGCGCTTAACCTGCTGGAAAAAGCCCGTTATACGGTGCTGGATCGTGAAGACAAGCCAACCAGCAGCAAACCGGGTGCACCGTTCATCACCTCCACGCTGCAACAGGCTGCCAGTACCCGCCTGAGCTTCGGCGTGAAGAAAACCATGATGATGGCGCAGCGTTTGTATGAAGCCGGTCATATCACCTATATGCGTACCGACTCCACCAACCTGAGCCAGGACGCGGTCAACATGGTGCGTGGTTATATCGGTGACAACTTCGGCGACAAGTACCTGCCGAAGGCGCCTAACCAGTACAGCAGCAAAGAAAATTCCCAGGAAGCGCACGAAGCGATCCGTCCTTCCGATGTCAGCGTTTTGGCTGAACAACTGAAAGATATGGAAGCGGATGCGCAGAAACTGTATCAGCTGATCTGGCGTCAGTTCGTCGCCTGTCAGATGACACCAGCGCAATACGACTCCACCACGCTGACGGTGAAAGCGGACGACTTCCTGCTGCGTGCCAAAGGCCGTACGCTGCGTTTCGATGGCTGGACCAAGGTGATGCCTGCGCTGCGTAAGGGCGATGAAGATCGCACCTTGCCGTTTGTGGAAGTGGGCAGCGAGCTGGATCTGCAAAAACTGATCCCGAGCCAGCACTTTACCAAGCCACCGGCGCGTTACAGTGAAGCTTCACTGGTTAAAGAATTGGAAAAACGCGGAATTGGCCGTCCATCTACTTACGCCTCGATCATCTCGACCATTCAGGATCGTGGCTATGTGAGGGTAGAGAGCCGCCGGTTCTACGCGGAAAAAATGGGTGAGATCGTCACCGACCGCCTGGAAGAAAACTTCCGTGAGCTGATGAATTACGACTTCACCGCGCGTATGGAAAATGGCCTGGACCAGGTCGCCAACAACCAGGCGGAATGGAAAGCGGTGCTGGACGAATTCTTTGCCGAATTCAGTGAGCAGTTGGAAACCGCCGAGAAAGACCCTGAAGAGGGCGGTATGCGGCCGAACCAGATGGTGATGACCAGCATTGACTGCCCGACCTGTGGCCGCAAAATGGGTATCCGCACCGCCAGTACCGGCGTGTTCCTTGGTTGCTCCGGTTATGCGTTGACGCCGAAAGAGCGCTGTAAAACCACCATCAACCTGGTGCCGGAAGCGGAAGTGCTGAACATCCTGGAAGGGGATGATGCAGAAACCAACGCCCTGCGTGCCCGTAAGCGTTGCCAGAAGTGCGGCACCGCGATGGACAGCTACCTGATCGACAACCAGCGCAAGCTGCACGTGTGTGGTAACAACCCGGCCTGTGACGGCTACGAAATCGAGCAGGGCGAATTCCGCCTGAAAGGTTACGACGGCCCGATCGTTGAGTGTGAAAAATGTGGTTCCGAAATGCACCTGAAAATGGGGCGCTTTGGCAAGTACATGGGCTGCACCAACGAAAACTGCAAGAACACCCGTAAGATCCTGCGCAGCGGTGAAGTTGCGCCGCCGAAAGAGGATCCGGTCCCGCTGCCAGAGTTGCCGTGCGAGAAATCGGACGCCTACTTTGTGTTGCGTGATGGGGCGGCAGGCGTGTTCCTGGCGGCCAACACCTTCCCTAAATCGCGCGAAACCCGTGCGCCGTTAGTGGAAGAGTTGCTGCGCTTCAAAGATCGTTTGCCGGAGAAATTGCGCTATCTGGCCGATGCGCCGGTGGCCGATCCGGAAGGCAACAAGACGATGGTGCGCTTCAGCCGTAAAACCAAGCAACAGTATGTCTCATCAGAGAAAGACGGTAAGGCCACCGGCTGGTCCGCATTCTTCGTTGATGGCAAATGGGTTGAAGGCAAGAAGTAACCCGTACGCAAGGCAACAGCAAAAAACCAGCTCACTGAGCTGGTTTTTTATTGGCGTAAATCGGCTGGCGGATCTATTCTTCTCTGCTTTTTCTTATTTTTATCGGCAAGGCTCGGCGTTGATAATCATGCGAAAAGATCGTTATCATCTTGTGAAGCGGCTCTATACTTGGTAGCGCGACATGATATAATGGTTATATAAAAATGTTTTTTATGATTAAAGCTTATTAGCAACGGCGTTTTCATCAGCATCTGGGCGAAATCACTGTGTTTAAGGCTTGTGAGAATTAAGCATACCGGGCAACACCGAGATACCTGGCTGCGGCAAGCCGCAGTGTTTTAACCTAGGATGGTATTCAAATATGAAATTGCAGCAGCTTCGTTACATCGTAGAAGTGGTGAATCATAACCTCAACGTCTCTTCCACGGCTGAGGGGCTCTATACCTCGCAACCGGGTATCAGCAAGCAGGTGAGGATGCTGGAGGATGAGCTCGGCATCCAGATTTTCGCCCGTAGCGGCAAGCACCTTACCCAGGTGACGCCTGCTGGCCAGGAAATTATCCGCATTGCTCGCGAAGTGCTGTCCAAAGTGGAGGCCATCAAGGCCGTTGCCGGGGAACATACTTACCCGGACAAAGGTTCGCTGTATGTGGCAACCACCCATACCCAGGCACGCTACGCCTTGCCCAATGTGATCAAAGGCTTTATCGAGCGTTATCCGCGCGTGTCGCTGCATATGCACCAGGGCTCGCCAACGCAGATTGCCGAAGCGGTTTCCAAAGGCTCGGCAGACTTTGCCATCGCTACCGAAGCATTGCATCTGTATGACGACTTAATCATGCTGCCGTGCTACCACTGGAACCGGGCGGTAGTAGTGAAGCCCGATCATCCTTTAGCGGGAAAGAGCCACATCACCATTGAAGAGCTGGCCGAGTATCCTATCGTTACCTACACCTTCGGCTTTACCGGGCGCTCAGAGCTGGATACTGCGTTTAACCGGGCGGGGTTGACGCCGCGCATCGTATTTACCGCTACCGATGCCGACGTGATCAAGACTTATGTACGCCTGGGGCTGGGGGTTGGCGTGATCGCCAGCATGGCGGTCGATCCGGTGCAGGATCCGGATTTGGTGATGGTGGATGCCCGCGATATCTTTACCTATAGCACCACCAAGATCGGTTTCCGTCGCAGTACCTTCCTGCGCAGCTATATGTACGATTTTATCCAGCGTTTCGCTCCGCATCTGACGCGCGACGTGGTCGATACCGCCGTGGCTTTACGCACCAATGATGAGATCGAAGCCATGTTCAAGGACATCAAACTGCCGACCAAATAGGCCGTTAACTTGAGCCGCATTACACCATTTAAACCGCCGAAGGGCGGTTTTCCATTGTCTGATACCTGCTAACTCATTGACCTACCAGTAGCTTCCCGCCTTTGATTGCTCTTGCCTATCGTTATGATCAATACGTGTTGTTATCAAAACGTTACATGGCGTTTGTGTTATCTTTAAATAACACCTCAGAAATCACCCTGGTTTGACATAATAAAAAATGGAGGAGCTATGTCGTCCGATCTTCGTAAAACGAGTATGGATAAGCTGGTAGCACTGGGTAGTGAGTATCACTATTACAGTTTGCCACTGGCGGCCAGACAGTTAGGGGATATTGACCGGCTGCCGAAATCGATGAAAGTGTTACTGGAAAACCTGTTGCGCCATGTGGATGGTGATACGGTACAGGTTGACGATCTGAAGGCTATCGTAGGCTGGTTGCAAACCGGCCATGCCGATCGCGAAATTGCTTATCGCCCGGCGCGGGTGCTGATGCAGGACTTCACCGGCGTGCCTGCCGTGGTGGATTTGGCGGCAATGCGTGAGGCCGTTCTGCGCCTGGGCGGGAAAGTCGATCAGGTGAATCCGCTATCACCGGTCGATCTGGTTATTGACCACTCGGTCACTGTCGATGAGTTTGGCGACGATGACGCCTTTGGCGAAAACGTGCGTATCGAAATGGAGCGCAACCACGAACGCTACACCTTCCTGCGTTGGGGGCAAAAGGCCTTCAACCGCTTCCGCGTGGTGCCACCCGGCACCGGCATCTGCCATCAGGTGAACCTGGAGTATCTGGGGCAAACCGTTTGGCATACCGAAGAGAATGGCCAACGCATTGCTTACCCCGATACCCTGGTGGGGACCGACTCCCACACCACCATGATTAACGGCCTTGGTATCCTCGGTTGGGGCGTTGGCGGTATTGAGGCCGAAGCTGCCATGTTGGGCCAGCCGGTCTCGATGCTGATCCCGGATGTGGTGGGCTTTAAACTCAGCGGTAAGTTACCTGAGGGGATTACGGCCACCGACCTGGTGCTGACGGTCACCCAAATGCTGCGTAAGCATGGCGTCGTCGGCAAGTTTGTTGAGTTTTATGGTGATGGGCTGGCCGATTTACCGCTGGCGGACCGGGCAACCATTGCCAACATGTCGCCAGAGTTTGGGGCAACCTGTGGCTTCTTCCCGGTGGATGACGTGACGCTGAGCTACCTGCAGTTAAGTGGTCGTAGCGCTGAGCAGATCGCATTGGTGGAAGCCTATGCCAAGGCTCAGGGGATGTGGCGCAATCCAGGCGATGAACCGGTGTTTACCAGCACGCTGTCGCTGGATATGTCGACGGTTGAGGCAAGCCTGGCAGGGCCAAAACGCCCGCAGGATCGCGTCGCGCTACCGCAGGTGCCAACAGCATTCACCGCCGCGACCGAGCTGGAAATTGGCGGTCAGAAAGATAAGCAGGAAGTGAAAAGCTTCACGCTGGGTGGCAAAAACCTGGAGCTAAATGCTGGCGCGGTGGTGATCGCAGCCATTACCTCCTGTACCAACACCTCCAACCCGAGCGTGATGATGGCCGCTGGCCTGTTGGCCAAAAAGGCCGTTGAAAAGGGTTTGAAGACCAAGCCTTGGGTGAAAACCTCACTGGCACCGGGTTCCAAAGTGGTGACCGAATACTTCGACCGCGCCAAACTGACGCCGTACCTGGAACAGTTGGGCTTTAACCTGGTTGGCTATGGTTGTACGACCTGTATTGGTAACTCTGGCCCGTTGCCCGAGCCGATTGAGCAGGCGATCAAGGAAGGGGATCTCACCGTCGGGGCCGTGCTGTCCGGTAACCGTAACTTTGAAGGGCGCATCCATCCGCTGGTAAAAACCAACTGGCTGGCTTCGCCGCCACTGGTGGTTGCCTATGCGCTGGCAGGTAACATGAAGGTTGACCTGACCAAAGATGCGTTGGGCGTAGGTCGCGACGGGAAACCGGTCTATCTGAAGGATATCTGGCCTACCAGCCAGGAGATTGCCCAGGCCGTGGCCGAAGTCAGCACCGAAATGTTCCATAAGGAATATGGTGCAGTGTTTGATGGCGATGCCAGTTGGCAAGCGATCCAGGTGACCGGTTCCGCGACCTACGAATGGCAAGCCGACTCTACCTATATTCGCCATCCGCCATTTTTCAGTACCATGAAGGCGCAACCGGATCCGGTGCAGGACATTCACGGCGCGCGTATTCTGGCAATCCTGGCAGACTCGGTGACCACTGACCATATCTCGCCTGCGGGCAACATCAAGCGTGACAGCCCGGCGGGACGCTACCTGAGCGAACGTGGTGTCGAGGTGAAAGAGTTCAACTCTTACGGTTCGCGCCGCGGTAACCATGAAGTAATGATGCGGGGCACTTTCGCCAACATCCGTATCCGTAACGAAATGGTTCCGGGCGTGGAGGGCGGTTATACCCGCCATCTACCTTCGCAGAATCAGATGGCGATCTATGATGCCGCCATGCAGTATCAGCAGGAGCAGGTACCACTGGCGGTGATTGCGGGTAAAGAGTATGGCTCTGGCTCCAGCCGCGACTGGGCAGCCAAAGGCCCGCGTTTATTGGGGGTGCGAGTGGTGATCGCGGAATCCTTTGAGCGCATCCACCGTTCCAACCTGATCGGTATGGGCATCTTGCCGTTGGAATTTCCGCAGGGTATAACGCGCAAAACGCTGGGTTTGACGGGGGAGGAACTGATCGACGTGAGTGGTTTGCAGGCGTTGCAACCCGGCCAGACGGTACCGGTCAATATCACCTATGCCGATGGTCGGCAGGTGGTGGTGAATACCCGTTGCCGTATTGATACCGGCAATGAGCTGACTTATTACCAGAACGACGGCATCCTGCACTACGTTATCCGTAAAATGCTGTAGAGAGAACAAGGGCGCCAAAAGGCGCCCTTGTTGTTATTTTTTGTCCAGCAAGTGGCCCATTTTAGCGGCCTTGGTGGCCAGATAACGTTCGTTCTTCGGGTTACGGCCGACGATCAACGGCACGCGCTCGGAGATATTAATGCCCGCTTCGCTCAGGATCTCGACCTTCTTCGGGTTATTGGTCAGCAGGCGCACCGCATCCACCCCCAGCAGTTTGAACATATCGGCGCACAGGGTGAAGTCTCGCTCATCGGCGGCAAAGCCTAGCTGATGGTTGGCTTCCACCGTGTCCGCTCCTTTATCCTGCAAGGCATAGGCGCGTATCTTGTTCAACAGACCGATATTACGGCCTTCCTGGCGGTGATACAGCAGAATGCCACGGCCTTCCTCGGCGATCTGTTCCAACGCGGCTTCCAGTTGAAAACCGCAGTCACAGCGCAGGCTGAACAGCGCATCACCGGTCAGACATTCGGAATGAACCCGTGAGAGGACCGGTGTTTCGCCGGTAATATCGCCGAAAACCAGTGCCAGATGATCGTGCCCGGTGGCCAGTTCTTCGAACCCCACCATCAGAAAATCACCCCATGGTGTTGGCAGTTTGGCTTCCGCCACACGTTTAAGCTGCATGTCACTCTCCAAAAACACTACCTGTCAAATCGCTGCGTGCATCCTACGACTGGAACAGGGGACTGACCAGCATTAAAACAGACGGCGACGATCGCTTTTTCATTCATTACCGGCTATTTTGCCATAACTTGTGGCCGAACGGTGCTCAGCAAAGCAGCATACGGCGTTTTACCGCCCCTATTGCTACAATAGGTCAGTTATCTATCTAATTTCTCTTGTTTTGCTGAGTTATCAAGATTGTTACACTGCGGGTTAACCACAGTGGAAGGATAATGGGATGTTAAAGATAGCAAAACGCACGGCGGGCGGAGCGATTGTGCTGATGTTGTTGCCGCTGGCGGTCTGGTTGTTTGGCTGGCACTGGCAACCCGGCGGTAATGACGGCCTGTTAAAAGCGCTGTTCTGGGTAACGGAAACCGTCACTGCGCCCTGGGGTATTCTCACCAGCCTGATCCTGTCGGCCTGGTTTCTGTGGTGTCTACGCTTTCGGCTGAAAGCGGCGGTAGGGCTGTTCATCCTGTTGTCTGCGGCAATCGGGATTGGGCAGGCGATCAAATCTTCCATCAAAGAGCAGGTACAGGCACCGCGGCCGTTTGTCGTGTGGCTGGAGTCGACCCATCAGATTGATGAAAAATACTTCTACTCGCTGGACAGGAAGCAGCGTAGCGCGCTGGTCAAAGAGCAGTTGCTGGACCAGGCGCTGGTACCTGAATGGTTGAGTAAACACTGGCAGTTTGAAACCGGCTTCTCGTTCCCTTCAGGCCACACGATGTTTGCCGCTATGTGGGCATTGCTGGGGGTTGGGCTGTTGTGGCCGCGGCGGCATTATAAAACCGTAGCGGTGTTGATGATTTGGGCATTTGGCGTGATGGCGAGCCGCCTGATGCTCGGCATGCATTGGCCGCGGGATCTGGCGATGGCGATTGTCATTAGCTGGTTGCTGGTTACCCTGGCCAGTTGGTTGACTCAGCGTTGGTTTGGGCCACTCACCATTCCACCGCAGGAGCAGCAGGAAATCGGCGAGCGGGAAGGCGAGCAGTAATTTAGCAGGAGAGGTGATGAAAGCTTAGTGTGACGTTGTCACTAATGGCGGCTCCAACCCGGGGCCGCATCAACGCGGGTTTTTACCCTGCATTGCAATCTGTCTTTTCGTCCCCATATCTTATCAAACTCGTGATTTTGAGAAGCTTTCTCATTAATTTGCTCAGGCGCTGCATTTGTTGCTGAATATCCCAGCAGATCTGCGGTTTTATCGTCTGCCAGGGTTTCCCTGCTACGACGGGAAATGCTAACTTAAGTCATAGGGACGCCACTTAGCGGCAATTACCCGTGGGCGGCAAACCCTGTATTGGGTTCCGGTTTGTGGCCTTGAGGGTAGAGTTCATCCGATTCACTCGGCATTGCGGGAAAGAATGTGAAATATTTACTGATTTTTTTACTGGTTCTGGTGATTTTCGTGGCTTCAGTCACGCTGGGCGCGCATAACGACCAGGTGGTGACGTTTAACTATTTGGTTGCTCAGGGCGAATATCCGATATCAACCCTGTTGGCCACCCTGTTTGGTGCTGGCTTTGTGCTGGGTTGGATTATTTGTGGGTTATTTTATCTGCGCACACGCATCGCTCTTGGGCGTGCAGAGCGGAAAATCAAAAGGCTGGAACTGCAGCTCGAAGCACCTGTCGAGCCGGCATCGTTGCCCGCAGTCAGCAAGGAATAATCTGTTATGTTAGAGCTGCTGTTTCTGTTGCTGCCTGTAGCTGCCGCGTACGGTTGGTACATGGGGCGCAGAAGTGCTCAGCAGGATAAACAACAGGAAGCCAACCGCCTGTCGCGTGAATACGTGGCTGGGGTTAACTTCCTGCTTTCCAACCAGCAGGATAAAGCGGTCGATCTGTTTCTCGACATGTTGAAAGAGGACAGCAATACCGTTGAAGCTCACCTTACGTTGGGCAATCTGTTCCGCTCTCGTGGTGAAGTCGATCGCGCCATCCGCATCCATCAGGCCTTGATGGAAAGCGCTTCTTTAACCTTCGAACAGCGTCTGCTGGCGATACAGCAACTGGGGCGTGACTATATGGCCGCCGGGTTGTATGACCGCGCCGAGGACATGTTCAGCCAGTTGATCAATGAAGAAGACTTCCGAGTTTCCGCGCTGCAGCAATTACTGGTGATCCACCAGGCCACCAGCGACTGGCAGAAAGCCATCGAAGTGGCAGAGAAGTTGGTCAAGCTGGGTAAGGAAAAGCAACGCGTCGAGATCGCGCATTTTTATTGTGAGCTGGCCCTGCAGGCGATGGGCAGTGACGATCTGGACAAGGCGATGGGCCTGCTCAAGCGCGCGGCCTCGGCGGATAAACAGTGCGCCCGTGTGTCGATCATGGTTGGGCGTATCTTCATGGCGCAAGAGGAGTATACCAAGGCGGTAGAAACCCTGACGCGCGTATTGGATCAAGATAAAGAGCTGGTCAGCGAAGCGTTACCGATGCTGCAGGAGTGCTACCAGCATTTGCCTCAACAAGAGCAAGACTGGGCGGACTTTCTCAAACGTTGTGTGGCGGAGAATACCGGAGCCACGGCAGAATTGATGCTGGCGGAAGTGATCGAGCAACGGGAAGGGAGCGATGTGGTACAGGTGTACATCAATCGCCAGCTGCAGCGCCATCCGACCATGCGCGTGTTTTATCGCCTGATGGATTATCATCTGGCTGATGCAGAAGACGGTCGCGCCAAAGAAAGCCTGCTGTTGCTACGGGATATGGTAGGCGAGCAGATCCGTACCAAACCGCGCTATCGCTGCCACAAATGCGGTTTTACCGCCCATTCACTTTACTGGCATTGTCCTTCGTGCCGGGCCTGGTCTTCGGTTAAACCGATACGCGGGCTGGACGGGCAATAAAACAGCTTGTTAGCTAGGGGCGCTGCACATGCGGCGCCCGCCAAGATTGTCCGGGTTACTTTTTCTTGCCGCTTTTCGCGCCGCCTTTCAGCAGTTGACGCAGCTTCTTCAGCTCTTTCTGGCTAAGAGGTTGTTCAATCTCCTCTTCGGTGCCCTGATTATCGATATCGTCATGATGCAGCGGAGCCGCTTTCTTACTGGCTTTGGCAGGGACTTCGAAGCTATGTTCCAGCCGTTGGCAAACCTCTGCACTCAATGAAAGCTGGTTCTCCGAGGCAATCGCCTTGATTTGCTCTTTCAGTGCCAGAGGGATCTTGATGGTTAGTGTCGATATCTCGCTCATTTTGCTGCCTTTTACGCGGGAGGTTACCATCAAGCTAAGTCAGCCGTGCAGATCTGTCCAGTGTGTAATAAAAATTTAATAATTTTGTAACATAAATGGGCTACACCAATGCGCTACGCTTTCCTCATTTTTTTGGCCGAGATACTATGAGCCATGACTGAACCCGATCTCAATTTACTTATCGCCCTTGATGCGCTGCTCGCTGAAGTCAGCGTGGCTGGTGCTGCGCGTCGTCTTGGTTTAAGCGCTTCTGCCATGAGCCGCACGCTCACCCGGCTACGCACCGTTACCGAAGATCCCTTATTGGTGCGTGCCGGCCGCCACATGGTGCTGACGCCTTATGCCGAGGAGCTGCGGGAACGTACGCAAAATGCCGTATTTGCGGCGCGTTCGGTGCTGCGCCCATCCGCCACAGAATTGAACCTCGCCACGCTGGAACGCACCTTTAACGTTCGTGCCAATGAGGGGTTTGTGGAGGCATTTGGAGCTTCACTGATTGCGGCAGCCGCCAAGGCTGCGCCTTTGGTGCGCCTGCGTTTTTCGCCCAAGCCAGAGAAAACCTCAAAGCCTCTGCGTGAAGGTCTGGTTGATCTTGAGATTGGTGTTTTGGGGACCATGGGGCCGGAAATACGCGTGCAGGCGCTGTTTAGGGATCGCTTCGTTGGTGTGGTAAGAGCGGGGCATCCGCTGGCGCGGGAACCAGAGGTGAAGGCCAGCCAGTATGCCGCGTTGGGCCATGTTGTCGCTTCCCGGCGTGAGCGTACCTACGGGCCGGTAGACGAAGCATTGGCTGAACTAGGTTTGCGGCGCAACATTGCCGCCGTGGTACCGAGTTTCCCGGCAGCCTTGGCCGTCGCTCAGGAGTCCGATCTGGTGGCGTTGGTGCCTGCCTCATTCCTTATCAATCAACCAGTGACCAATATTGATGGGGGCGTAGCGACACTCTGGGCTTTTGAACTGCCGGTTACGACCAGACTGATTACGATATCGCAGCTGTGGCACCCACGTGCCGAGGCGGATCCGGCTCATCGTTGGTTGCGGCAATTGGTACTGAATGTCTGTCGCAAGTTGGTACCAGAATAAAAACAGGTGGGCTGTGGTGTCGAAGGGGATGGGCGCCTTATGCAGCGCCCGTTCAGATAATCTAGAGGGTGACTCGAACTTATTTATAGATGATCGCGTTGCCATGCAGCATGTTGTTACCACCGGCGGCGACAATGCGATAGCTGCTAGCGCCTTGGGCTTTGGCTTTAGCCGCCAGCTTGGCTTCCAGGCTGCTCAGCGTGGTAACACCACCGGCAGATACTACGCCAACTTCAGTCAGGCTCTGTGCCTGTTGCTGGCTGACTGGCTCAGCGGCAACGCTGGCAAATGAGGTTAGGACCAGAACGGTAGCTGCTGCAAAATATTTGATGCCTTTCATGAGTATCTCCAATTTGGTTTTGAGGGTGAAAGTGTTTCCGCTTTCGATGTGTTGAATGATATAGCATTTATAAACGGATGAAATCGGATAGGCTTGAGCATGTTAATCAAATTATTTGATTAAGAATTTACGCTTCTTTACCGCGTTTTACTCACCCTGGGTTAAGGGCGCAAGGCGTTATTGACAGTCGATGACCAACGCTGTGTTAACATTACGTAACGGCAACGGGTTGCGTGACTGGGATTTCCGCTGTCTGGCATGTAGAATGCGGCGGTCAGTTTTGCTGGCGGCTCACTCATCACGTCCATTTCACACAAGGTAGAAGCTATGAAGTCTGAAAATAACTCAAATAACAATGACTTAAAATCATCGCCCATCATCGTGGCATTGGATTACGCCGACCGTTCCGCCGCATTGGCCTTTGCCGACCGTATCGATCCGCAAGATTGCCGGCTAAAAGTGGGTAAAGAGATGTTCACCCTGTTCGGGCCTGAGATCGTGCGCGATCTGCATCAGCGCGGATTTGAGGTGTTCCTCGATTTGAAATTCCACGATATTCCTAACACCACGGCGCATGCCGTAGCCGCTGCGGCGGAGTTGGGCGTATGGATGGTGAACGTACATGCCAGCGGTGGTGCTCGCATGATGAACGCAGCCAAAGAGGCGCTGCTGCCTTATGGCGCGGATGCACCGCTATTGATTGCCGTCACCGTGCTCACCAGCATGGAGGCGGAAGATCTGCGCGCCATTGGTATCGAACTCAGCCCGGCAGAGCAGGCGGAAAGACTGGCTCGCCTGACGCGCGACTGTGGCCTGGACGGTGTGGTCTGTTCTGCGCAGGAAGCTTCACGCCTGAAAGCTGCTTGTGGCGACCAGTTCCAACTGGTTACTCCTGGTATTCGCCCTGAAGGCAGTGCCGCAGGCGATCAACGCCGCGTGATGACACCGGTGCAGGCTCTGGCCGCCGGAGTTGATTATATGGTGATCGGCCGTCCGATTACGCAATCCGCCGATCCCGCGGCAGCGCTCAGCGCTATTCGAGCCTCACTGGTTTAAGGAACCCAGCATGAATGATGATAACAGCCGCCTGGTGTACTCTACCGACAGCGGGCGTATCAAGCAGGAAGAAGCCAAGCCAGAGCGTGTCAAAGGCGATGGCATCGTGCGTATTCAACGCCAGACCAGCGGCAGAAAAGGCAAGGGGGTTTGCCTGATCACCGGTGTCGATCTGGATGATGTGGCACTGGATAAACTGGCTGCCGAACTGAAAAAGAAATGCGGTTGTGGTGGCTCGGTGAAGGATGGTGTGATCGAAATCCAGGGCGACAAACGTGACCTGCTAAAGCAATTACTGGAAGCCAAGGGCATGAAGGTTAAGCTGGCTGGCGGTTGAGCAGCTAAATGAAATATGCCGCAGTGTGTCACTGCGGCTGCATTCATCGAAACGATAAACGTAAAAATAGACCTGAAAGTTTTTTTCAATTAGACGTCAAAGCGTGAACGCTTTTGTCAGCCTATCGGCAGAGGTATCAGCAAGCCGTGGCTTATTTACTCACCTGGTGACCGATGATGCCACCAACAGCGGCACCGCCGACGGTCCCCAACGCGCTGCCGTTAGTCAGCACCGCACCGCCTACCGCACCTGCACCTGCACCAATCGCCGTGTTGCGGTCACGTTTAGACATATTCGAACAGGCACTCAGCGACAGAGCCAGGGTGATCACCACTGCGGCAGTGGCCAAACGTTGATTAATGATCATAATGAATTCTCCTTAGCATCGGCTATATGGAACTACTTTACTGGCATAGCACAGCTTTAGTATAGGCAGTAATCAGCAAACTGGCCTGAGACTGTCTTCCAGACGACCTTGAAATAAAAAATGGCATTTATTGCACAAAACAGGGCAAATAAAAAATCAGGGCGTTTTTTTCGCCTTGTTTCAGTATAAATCTCTGACGAGGGATAAATAGGGAAATAGTCTTAATTTAGCCCGGGTCGGCAGGCGATTATTCCGAATCCGCCGCCACACATCTTGGTGTATCCAGCAGAAATCTACGTGGTCTTTAGCGATCTATCCCATACCGCCCAGTGGCATGCCTGCTGACAATAGTCGCAGACCAAGCCACAAGGACAAGATCATGCTCAACGAACTGAAACAACAGGTGCTGGAAGCCAACCTTCAACTTCCGCGCCATCATCTGGTGACCTTTACCTGGGGCAATGTCAGCGCCGTAGACCGCCAGCAGGGGCTGATGGTGATCAAACCTTCCGGCGTTGAGTATGATGCCATGACCCGTGAGGATATGGTGGTGGTGGAACTGGAGAGCGGCAAGGTGGTGGAGGGGAGTAAAAAGCCTTCTTCCGATACGGATACCCACCGGGTGCTGTACCTGAACTTTGCTGCCGCGGGTGGGATCGTTCACACCCACTCGCGCCATGCCACCATTTGGGCACAGGCCGGATTAGCCATCCCCGCGTGGGGAACGACGCATGCGGACTACTTCTATGGTGATATTCCCTGTACTAGGCTACTGCGCGACGAAGAGATCAACGGCCGTTATGAGTGGGAGACCGGGCAGGTGATCGTCGAAACCTTCAAAGAGCGTGGGTTGGATGCCGCTCAGATACCGGCAGTACTGGTACATTCCCACGGTCCATTTGCCTGGGGCAAAGATGCTGACGGCGCGGTGCATAATGCCGTGGTGTTGGAAGAGTTGGCCTATATGGGGATCTTCTCGCGTCAGTTAGCACCAGGGCTGGGCAATATGCAGCAGAGCCTGTTGGACAAGCACTATCTGCGCAAGCACGGAGCACATGCCTATTACGGGCAGTAATCTCACCACGGGGCCGAACGGCCCCGCAGCTGTTATTCGTTAACCAGATCCAACTTGATACCCTGGCGTTTAAGCAACTGCTGGTAGTCGTTGGCGATACGCGAGTCGGTGATCACCCGCCCAATCTGGCTCATGGGTTCCAATGGATTAGGTTGGATCTGGCCGAATTTTGACGAGTCGGTCAGCACTATGTTCTCTACGCCTTTGGCTAATACCGCATTGACCACGTCGGCACGCATCATATCGCGGCCGGTGAAGCCGGTCTCCGCGTGATAGCCGTCCACCCCGATAAACGCCTTGCTGAAGTGCACCTGCTGGATACACATGCGGGTTAACGGGCCGACCACGGTTTCACTCTTCTTCTGGAACATGCCGCCGAGAACGATCACATCGCAGTCGGTCTCTTTCAGCAGATGGGCGATGTAATGGCTGACGGTGATCAGCGTGACGCGCTTGCGCTCGGCCAGATAGCGGGCCAGTAAGGCGTTGGCACTACCGCTCTCGATAAAGATGGTTTCGCCATCGTTGACCAGCGATGCAGCATATTGTGCCAGCTTCTGCTTAAGCGTGAAGTTGGACATCATGCGGGCATCAACGTCGTCGCTTTCCAGCGCAACGGCAGAACCGTGAACGCGTTTCAGATAGCTGCGTTTTTCTAACAGATTGAGATCCTGACGGATCGTCACCTCAGAAACGCCAGAGGCGCGCGCCAGTTCGCCAACGCTGATGCGCCTGCGGTCATTCACCAACTGCAAAATGGTTTGTTGTCTTGAATTCATAGCGGCCTGATAGGCGGCCACCAAAGGGTGACCGCAACGATTCACTGATTAAAGAGTATGTTCGGTACGCGCGATAATGTCATCCTGCGCATCTGGGGATAATGCGGTAAAGAAGGCAGAATATCCAGCTACGCGTACCACTAAATCGCGATATTGGTCAGGATGTTGCTTCGCGGCCAACAGCGTTTCCCGTGACACGATATTATACTGCACGTGCCAGCCATGGTAAGCCTCGAAGAAAGTGCGCAGCATCAGCATCAGTTTTTCGCGATCACGCGGGTTCTCCAGCGTGGACGGGTTCAGCTTCTGGTTCAGCAACACGCCACCCAGAATCGATTCGGTAGGCAGTTTGCTCAGCGAGTTGAACACTGCCGTTGGGCCTAGATGGTCGGTGCCGGAAGCCGGGCTAGCCCCTTCCGCCAATGGCGTATGCGCTTTACGGCCGTCTGGCGTAGCCATGGTGGCAGCACCAAACGGAACGTTGGCCGAAATGGAGGAGGTGCCCGCATAGTAGGTACCACCGATCGGGCCACGGCCAAAGCGGGTGTTGTGATACTGCTTCAGCTCGTCGATATAGGTCTGATAGGCACGTACCAGCAGCTGATCGACATCATCCACGTCGTTGCCGTACTTTGGCGCCGCATTGATCAAGCGTTGGCGCAGCTGTTCGCCGTCCAGGCCAGCAAAATCGTTAGCAAGAGCCTGAGCCAGCTGTTGCTGACCAATAATCCCCTGATCGAACACCAGCTTGCGTACCGCTTCGAGGCTGTTACCCAGGTTGGCGATCCCGACCTGCAGACCGGATACCCAGTCATATTTCGCACCGCCTTGTTTGACACTCTTGCCGCGCTCGATGCAATCATCCACCAGAGCCGAGCACACAATGTCGTGGGCATTTTCTTCCAGCACGGTATCGACTACACACTCAATCTCAATGGATTTGCGGGTGTAATAGCGGATCTGCGTATCCCAGGCATCCAGCACTTGGCCAAACTGGCTAAAGTTACCCTGAGACAGCCCCAGCACCTGCGGCAGGAAAATCTTGCCGGAGGTGGCGTCGCGCCCTTGCTCCAGTGCTGCCAACATCACGCGGGCAAAGTTGATAAAGCTCATCCCGGTACAGCGGTAGCCCCATTTGCCGCCAACGGCGGTCTCGATGCAACCGATCGCGGCATAATCGTAGGCATCCTGTGGTTCGACGCCCAGCTTGATAAACTCGGGGATCACGATCTCATCGTTGTTAAACGCCGGCATGCCGAAGCCGCAGCGGATCACCTGCACGCAGGCGTCGAGGAAATCATTACTGATCCCGGCGTGATAGCGCACGCTGAGGTTAGGCTGCGTTGAACGCAGACGGCCACAGGATTCCAGAATGGTGTAAGAGAGCGGGTTGACCGCGTCACAAGGCTGGCCATTGACCAGTTTCTGGCCGCCGATGGTGACGTTCTGATACAGCGGGCTACCGGCGGAGGCTTTGGAGTGCGAGCCGGAACGGATCTTGTTCACTTCCAGCAGTTTCAACCAGCAGCTGTGCAGCATCTCGATGGCTTTTTCGCGCGGCAGGCTTTGCTCCAACTCCACGTCACGGCGATACCAAGGATACAGATATTGGTCGAGACGGCCAAAGGATACCGAGTGACCGTTGGATTCGATCTGCAGGAACAGCTGAATGAAGTAACACAGTTGCAGCGCCTGCCAGAAGGTCTGTGGCGGTTGATGGGCGATCAGTTCGCAGTTGGCTGCCATGGTCAACAGCTCCTCACGCCGCCAGATGCGTTGCTCTGCCTGGGCCATTTCACGGGCCAACTGGGCAAAGCGCAGGATATGCTCGCTGAGAGCGTCCAGCGAGATGTCGACGGCCTTGAGGAACTGTTCCTTATGCAGGTCGTCCCAGTCCGTCAGGTGCAGGCGCTCACGGCGCTCAGCCACTTTCTCACGCAGGCCATCCAGACCTTTTTCCAGTAACAGCGGGAAGTTGACCGCCAGGTGCGCATCGCCAGACGTCATGTTGCCTTCCGCCTTGATGATACCGGTAGCCAGCAGGGCTTTTTGCTCATCGGTGAACATGCCGTAGCAGCGATCCTGCACGGTCTGGCCACGCCACCATGGGCATAGGGTGTGCAATACCTTTTTATCCTGTTCGCTGACGGAGAAGCCAGCGCCGGGGCGATCGGCCAACTCGTCAATTTCGCTTTCGATCCAACTGACGGTGTATTCCGGGAAGATCGGCGCGGCACGTAGCTGACTAGCCTGGTTACCGATAATCAGCTCATCATTCTTGATCCAGATGCTCCGTTTGGCCAGATGGTTGGCCAACGCCATGGCACGCCTTACCGGCAGCGGCTTATCCTGATGCTGCTGGTACGTTTCGGTATAGTGCTGTGCGCGTTCGGTACAGACCGGTGGCTTGACGATATGGATCAGCGCGTTCTTGTGCGCTAGCGTGCGTTCGGTCAGGGTAGTCAGATCCAGCGTTGTCATGGTGTTATCCTCGCAAAATGGCGGTCAGACCTTTGGCGCTGGCGTAATCTTCGGCATAGGCCAGCAGTTCGGGGTCGTCAAGTGGGGTACGGGAAGCGTAATAAGGCGCGCCGAGCAGATGGTATTTATTCATCCCCAGCGTGTGGTACGGTAAAAAATGGATCTCTTTGACGCCGATTTCATCGGCGGCAAAGTCGGTAATGGCGCGGATTGAGTCGCGATCGGCGTTAAATTCGGGGATTAACGGCACCCTCACGGTGATCTGAGTGCCAGCGGCGGCCAAACGGAGGAAGTTATCCATCACCCGTTTGGCGGAGCCTTCGGTCCATTGCTTGAAGCGAACTTGATCGACGTGTTTCAGATCGGCCAGCATCAGGTCTAGCCAGGGCAGAGATGGCTCGATATAGGACCAAGGCGTATGCAGGCAAGATTCTACGGCGGTATGGATACCGGCCTCACGCCCGCGTTTGAGCAGTTCAGCCGCAACCTCTGGCTGCATAAACGGCTCGCCGCCGGACAGCGTCAGGCCACCGCCGGTGCGCAGATAGTAAGGTTTATCGCGCATCACTTCGGCTATCACCGCATCAAGGTCGAGCGCCGTGCCGCAGACGCTCAGCGCGCCAGTTGGGCAACAGCCGTTTAATGCGTCATAATCGGCGGCAGTCAGTAACGAACGTTGCAGGGTTAGGGTGTTGTCATCAACGCGGGTGATAGCGTGCGGGCAACTCTCACTGCACAGGGTACAGGCCGCCAGGCACAGGCGCTCATCAAACAGCAGCTCCTGCTGGCGGGAACGGCTTTCCGGGTTCTGGCACCACCGGCAGCCAAGTGAGCAGCCCTTAAGGAACACCACGCTGCGGATGCCTGGGCCGTCATGTGTTGAGTAGCGCTGTAGATTGAAAAGCATTCGTCACCTGTGAAGTCTAAAATCTTCTTACGTAAATTAAATAGGTTTCGAATGAAAGTTGATTTGATTTTAATCAAATGATGGCGGCTTTTTTCGCTTATTATGTTCAGAGTTTGAATCTGCCCACAAAAGAATCAGGAGAAGGTTATGGAACTGTATCTCGATACTGCCGACGTCAGCGCAGTGAAACGTTTGGCGCGCGTCTTGCCGCTGCACGGCGTGACCACCAACCCCAGCATCGTTGCCAAAGAAGGCAAGCCGATCTGGGAGGTTCTGCCGGCCTTGCGTGATGCGTTAGGCGGTACCGGCAAGCTGTTTGCCCAGGTGATGGCTAACGACGCAGAACGTATGGTTGCCGAAGCCGTCCTGCTGAGTCAACGGGTGCCGGGCCTGGTAGTCAAGATCCCCACCACCGCAGAAGGGCTGGCGGCAATCAAGAAGCTGAAATCCATGTCGATCCCCACCTTGGGTACCGCCGTTTACGGCGCTGGTCAGGGGCTGCTGGCGGCGTTGGCCGGGGCAGAGTATGTGGCACCTTACGTTAACCGTCTGGACGCACAGGGTGGCGACGGCGTTGAAATGGTGCACGAGTTACAACAGCTGTTGTCGCTGCATGCTCCTCACGCCAAGGTGTTGGCGGCCAGCTTCAAAACGCCACGTCAGGCGTTGGAGTGTCTGTTGGCAGGTTGCCAGTCGATCACTTTACCGGTGGATGTGGCAGAACAGTTTATTTCCACTCCGGCGGTTCAGGCGGCGGTAGAGAAGTTTGAACAGGATTGGCAGGGGGCTTTCGGCACGACGCTGATAAGCTAAAGTGCATTGACAAGGGCGGCACCTGGCCGCCCTTGTAGGCATTCGATGAGACTGTTTCAACTGGCTCATCCCGTAGCCTGGCCGTTCAGTTAGACACGCCCGGTTTCCTCACGCAGTACAATAGTGCTTTCACGTACCGTAGGCGTTTTGGAACCCAACGCGCGGCGCACCACGAAGAAGGCCGAAACCAGCATCGTCACCGCAACCAGCATAAAGAAGGCGCACAACGCGGCGTTAATCTGATTGGCAAACACGATGGTCTGCATATCCGCAATGGATTTGGCCGGGGCGATAACCGTGTTCGATTCAATCCCGGCAGAGAATTTCTTCGCCTGCGCCAGGAAGCCGATGCTTGGTTTTTCATGGAAAATCTTTTGCCAGCCCGCCGTCATTGAGGTGATAAACAGCCAGATGGTCGGCAAAATGGTCACCCAGGCGTAACGCTGTTTCTTCATCTTGAACAGCACTACGGTGCCCAGGATCAGCGCCATTGAAGCCAGCATCTGGTTACCAATGCCGAACAGCGGCCACAGCGTATTGATCCCACCTAACGGATCCACGACGCCCTGATAAACAAAGAAGCCCCAACCAGCCACGGCCACGGTGGTGCCAGCCAGGTTGCCGAACCAGGAGCGGTTGTTCGCCAGCCGTGGAATGGCTACGCCAACCAGATCCTGCACCATAAAGCGACAGGCGCGGGTGCCCGCATCCACCGCAGTGAGGATAAACAGGGCTTCAAACAGGATGGCAAAGTGATACCAGAAGGCCATCATCGCCCGGCTGTTAAACACCTCGCTGATGATATGAGCCATGCCAACGGCAAAGGTTGGCGCGCCACCGGCTCTGGACAGCACTGACTTCTCGCCCACATCATGGGCAATCTGCGTCAGCGTTTCCGGGGTGACCATAAAGCCCCAGCTGTTAATTGCCTGTGAAGCACTTTCCACCGTGGTGCCGATCAGCGCCGCCGGTGAGTTCATGGCAAAGTAGACGCCTGGGTCGATCACCGAAGCGCAAATCAGCGCCATGATGGCCACGAAGGACTCCATCAGCATGCCGCCGTAGCCAATAAAGCGGATATGGCTCTCACGCTCAACCAGCTTCGGCGTGGTGCCACTGGAGACCAGGGCGTGAAACCCGGAAATCGCGCCACAGGCAATGGTGATAAACAGGAACGGGAACAGTGAACCGGCAAACACCGGGCCGCTGCCATCGATAAAGCGTGACACCGCCGGCATTCTCATTTCCGGCATCGCGAACACAATGCCCACCGCCAGCCCCACGATCACACCGATTTTCAGGAAGGTAGAAAGATAGTCACGCGGAGCAAGCAACAACCACACCGGCAGCACCGAAGCGACAAAACCATAAATCACCAGCACCCAGGTCAGGGTGGTGCCGTGCAGGGTAAAGAACGGCCCCCAGTATGGATGCATGGCGATGTTGCCACCGTAGATGATCGCCATCATCATCAGCACAAAGCCGATCAGCGAAACCTCGGCAATCTTGCCTGGGCGGATAAAGCGCATGTAAACGCCCATAAACAGCGCAATCGGGATGGTGGCAGCAATGGTGAACAGACCCCAAGGGCTGTCTGCCAGCGCTTTAACGACCACCAACGCCAGCGCCGAGAGGATGATGATCATCACCCCAAGTGCGCCCAGCATGGTTACCACACCGGCAAAGGCGCCTAACTCCTGCTTGGCCATTTCCCCCAGCGAGCGTCCGTCGCGGCGGGTGGAGATAAACAGGATCAGGAAATCTTGCACCGCCCCAGCCAACATCACCCCAACCAATATCCAGATGGTACCAGGCAGAAAGCCCATCTGCGCAGCCAGGATCGGCCCAACCAGCGGGCCAGCACCGGCAATCGCGGCAAAGTGGTGACCAAACAGCACCCATTTGTTGGTGGGTACATAGTCCAGGCCATCGTTATGGCGTTCCGCTGGCGTTAACCGACGGTCATCGAGTTCAAAGACGTTCTTGGCAATAAACCGGCTATAGAAGCGGTAGGCAATGCTGTAGCAGGCGACGGAAGCCACCACCAGCCAGACAGCGTTGACGTGTTCCCCACGGCTCAAGGCAAGCATGCCGAAAGCGAAGGCACCGACCAGCGCCACCGCGAGCCAGATTATGGCTGACTTGACGTTTTTCATGTTCCGCAACTCCTTGTTGTGCAGAGGTAGAAAGGTGATTTTTTTAGTTTGTGAGTCCGTCAAAACGTTAACGACTCATTAAACGTAGGAGGTTTGAACGCGGACGGTGGCTGGTCGGATCAGAAATGTGAACTCAGTTGGAGTTTGCTGAAAGAAGCGTGCCATACGGGGACAGAATAGGTTGTTGCAGGCATAAAAAAAGGCGATACCGTAGTATCGCCTTGATCGAACACGGATAACGTTAGGCCACCGGTCTGGCAATTACGCTGCGGGTTTCCATACGCACTTCGGCAATGTTCACCTGCAGACTATCGCTCTGGCGATAAACCACTTCGCCCTTCACCTGCACGGTGCCGGTCTCTTGGCTACACACCATCTCGTCGCGAACCGCGTGGATAAACGGGGCAGGGATAAAGGCCATCGCGCCGTTGTCCAACAGGCGTACGCGCAGGCCACCACGGGTTACGTCGATGATCTCGGCGTTGAAACGTTCATCGGTTCCGGCCTTATCCTTGAGGAAACGGGCATACAACCAGTCACCAACGTCGCGCTCTGCCATGCGGTTCAAACGGCGACGCTCGGCCAGTTGCACGGTGACGTCGTCCTGCGGTTTTTCCGCTGCCTGCTCGCTGATAATAGCTTTCAGCAGACGATGGTTGACCATATCGCCATACTTACGGATCGGAGAGGTCCAGGTGGCGTACGCCTCCAGCCCCAGACCGAAGTGCGGGCCAGGCGTGGTGCTGATCTCGGCAAAGGTCTGGAAGCGGCGGATGCGGCTGTCCAGGAACTGGGTTGGCTGCGAGTCGAGGTGACGGCGCAGTTCGCAGAATCCTTCCAGGGTCAGCAGCTTCTCGGCATCGGCTTCAACGCCGTTGGCCTGCAATACAGCGACCGCTTGCTCAACCAGGGCCGGATCAAAGCCGTTATGCACGTTATAGATGCCAAAGCCCAGACGATCGCGCAGCACCAGGGCGGCACAGACGTTGGCGGCGATCATGCACTCTTCAACAATACGGTTGGCGGTGCGGCGCTGTTCGGTCACGATGTCCAGCACTTCGCCTTTCTCGCCGAGGACAAAGCGATAGTCCGGGCGATCCTTGAATACCAGCGCATGCTGATGGCGCCAGGCGCTGCGTGCATCGCAAACCTGTTTAAGCAAGGTGATCTGCTGTGCGATGCTCTCGCTCGGTGGTTGCCAGCCTGCGACGCCATCCAGCCAGTCAGAAACCTCGTCATAAACCAGTTTGGCTTTGGACTCGATTTCGGCGGCAAAGAAATGGATATCGTTGCCCAGCGCACCGTCTGCGGCGATAGTCACGCGGCAAGCCAGCACCGAGCGGCGCTCATTCGGGCGCAGCGAGCACAGGTTGTCGGACAGATCGCGCGGCAACATCGGAATATTGAAGCCCGGCAGGTAGTTGGTGAACGCGCGCTTGCGGGCGATTTCATCCAGATTGCTGCCTTGCTCGACGTAGGCGGTAGGATCGGCAATGGCGATGGTCAACAGCAGCGAGCCGTCACCGTTGTCTTGCACGTGCAGCGCATCGTCCATATCTTCGGTGCTGGCGCTATCGATGGTGACGAAGTCCAGCGCGGTCAGGTCCTCACGGATCAGAGCGGTCTCTTGTTCGGAGATCGCGACCATGTCTGGCGCTTCTTTTTCAAGATTATGACGAGCCAGCGTGACCCACCACGGCGCGAAGTGATCTTCACCGTCGGTGATGAACTGAGTCAGATCGGCATTGAAAGTGCGATCGCCGTTCAGTGGATGACGGCGCATTTCTGCGACGGCCCAGTCACCGGCCTGGAAGTTATGGGTGACTTCACGCGCCGGACGGCATGGGATCGCGTCTTTCAGCAACGGATGATCGGGGATAATCGACAGGCGATCGTCTTTTTTCTGCACCCGGCCAACAAAGCGCGACAGGAAAGGCTCAACCAGGGTTTCCGGTTCAGCGATTTCGCGCTCTTTTTCGGTATGCAGGGTGGCGACGATACGATCCCCATGCATGACTTTTTTCATGTACGGCGGCGGAATAAAGTAACTTTTCTGCCCGTCGACTTCTAAAAAGCCAAAACCTTTCTCAGTCCCTTTTACTACGCCTTCAACACGCGGGGTTTGAGAGTGAAGTTGCTGTTTAAGCTGCGCCAGCAGCGGGTTATCTTGAAACATATCGTCCAGTGAATGGGTTGTGAGTGGCAAGATTTGCGGCTGACAGTTTTACGCGAATCACTCCTTGCGGGCAAGCCAAACGTCACGCTTTTCCGACGAAGGCTCGCGATTATTAACGCAATACTGCTCCAGGGACGCGACATGCCACGTCCGTTCGAACTAAACGATACGCAACGTAGGTGCTTGAGCGCAGCGGCGGATGGCGACGGGAACCGATTTGGAGGTCGGCGTGCCGGTGCCATCACCAAAACTGGCCAGCGGCACCAGCGGGTTGGTTTCGGGATAGTAGGCTGCCAGATTACCGCGTGGGATATCGTAGCTAACCAGCTTGAAGCCGCTGACCTTTCTGGTTACGCCATCGTTCCACAAGGTTTCGATTTCCACCAACTCCCCATCCTGCAGACCAAGATCGGCTAAATCTTCGGGATGAATAAACAGCACTTCGCGCTGGCCGTAAACACCGCGATAGCGATCGTCCAGTCCATAGATGGTGGTGTTGTACTGATCGTGTGAACGCAGGGTTTGCAGCACGAACGGCGCTTTTTCTGCCCCGATTTGCGGGAACAACGTATCGGGTAGTGGAGCGGCACTGAACTCAGCTTTGCCGCTCTGAGTTGCAAAGCGCAATTCGGCAGCGGCGTTGCCCAGATAGAACCCTCCTGGTTGCTCACAGCGCTGGTTAAAATCGTCAAAGCCGGGAATGGTGGCCTGAATATGCTGGCGGATCAGTGAATAATCGTCGGCCAGCTCCAGCCAGTCCAGCTGTTGGTTGCCAAGTACCGCGTCGGCAATGCCGCAAACAATCGCGGTTTCAGAACGCTGGGTGTCTGCCAGCGGTTTGCCGATGCCTTCGGAGGCGTGCACCATACTGAAGGAATCTTCCACCGTGATGTATTGCGGGCCGCTGGCCTGCATATCCAACTCGGTACGCCCCAGCGTCGGCAGGATCAGCGCATCTTTACCTGTGATCAGATGGCTGCGGTTCAGCTTGGTGCTGATATGCACCGTCAAATCACAACGGCGTAGGGCTTGGGCGGTACGCTCGGTATCCGGTGCCGCTGCTGCCAGGTTGCCCCCGAGCGCAATCAGCACCTTGACCTCACCACGCAGCATCGCTTCAATGGCCTCGACCGTATTGTGACCGATCTCGCGGCGTGGGCTAAAGCCAAAATGCTGCTCCAAACTATCCAACAGCGCCTTGGGGGCTTTCTCATCGATGCCCATGGTGCGGTTGCCTTGCACGTTGCTGTGGCCGCGTACCGGACATAGGCCCGCACCTGGCTTGCCCAACTGGCCGAACAGCAATTGCAGGTTGGTGATCTCGCGCACCGTCGGTACGGAGTGCTTATGCTGCGTCACGCCCATCGCCCAGGTGCAGATAACACGCTCTGCGCCTTGGTAAATCGCCGCCGCATGACGTAGCTGGGTTTCACTCAACCCGGATTGCGTGGTGATCTGTTGCCATGAGGTGGCATCCACCTGAGCCAGATAATCTTCGATGCCCACGCAATGCCGATCGATAAACGGCTGGTCGAACAGTCCTGGTTTATTGGCGGCAATCCGCTGGCGATGGGTTTCCAGCAGTGCCTTCACCATGCCGCGCACTGCCGCCATATCGCCACCCAGGTTGGGCTGGAAGTAGGCCGAACTGATGGGGGAGGATTTGGGCGTCAGCATCTGGATCGGGTTTTGCGGGTCGGCAAACCTTTCCAGCCCGCGTTCGCGCAGGGTATTGAAACTGACGATGCGTGCCCCCCGGCTGGCTGCGTGTTTCAGGCTGTGCAGCATGCGCGGATGGTTGGTCCCGGGGTTCTGGCCAAAGACAAAAATCGCATCGGCTTGCTCGAAGTCATCCATACGGATGGTGCCTTTGCCGACGCCAATGCTCTGCTTGAGGCCTACGCCACTGGCTTCGTGGCACATATTGGAACAGTCTGGGAAGTTGCTGGTGCCCAGCATCCGGCCAAACAGCTGATAAAGGTAGGAGGCTTCATTGCTGGCGCGGCCTGAGGTGTACAGCTCAATCTGGTTGGGATTATCCATTGCCTGGATATGGCTGGCGATAAGTTTGAAGGCATCCGGCCAGGTGATGGGCTGATAGCGATCGGTCTTGGCGTCGTAGCGCATTGGGTGCGTCAACCGGCCTTGATACTCCAGGAAGTAGTCGCTTTGCTCGCGCAGGGTGCTGACGCTGTGGGTTGCAAAGAATGCTGGTTCTACCGCATTGCGTGTCGCTTCCCAACTGACCGCCTTGGCCCCGTTCTCGCAGAAGCTGAAGGTGCTGTGGTTGTCATCGCCCCAGGCACAGCCGGGGCAATCGAAACCGCGTGCTTTGTTAACGCGCATCAGGTTGCGCAGATTTTTCAGCGCCTGTTTGCTGTCGAACACATAGCGGGTGGTGGCTTCCAATGAGCCCCAGCCGCCCGCCGCGCCGCGATAAGGCTTGATTGACGGTTTAAATTTCATGATTTTCTTCGCAGGTGATTAATGTAGCTAAAAGGTAAATGCCTTTTTAAGCATTTTGAGTATTTATGTGGCAAGTCTAGGGGCGTGAGGGCTTGGCGTCTAATCGAATAGAGCAATGATGGGATAGACGGCACTTATCGCCGCTGCCAGCAAAGCCGTAGCAAATGATATACTTCACGCAGAAATCATTTTCCGGGCCAATACATGGATATTAAGCAACTGATCTACCTGTGTAATCTTGAGCGGGAACGCCACTTCGGCCGCGCCGCAGAGGCCAGCTTTGTCAGCCAGCCGACCTTATCCATGCGGCTGAAAAATCTGGAAAAAGAGCTCGGTGTCTCGTTGATTAATCGTGGCAACAACTTTGAGGGTTTCACCGCCGAAGGTGAGCGGGTCTTGGCTTGGGCGCGGGAAATTGTTTCCGTTTATCAGGGGCTGAAGCTGGAAGTAGAGTCGCTGAAACACGGGTTGAACGGCACGTTGCGCATCGGCACCGTGCCGCAGTGCAGCATTTCGCTAGCGCAGATGTTAAAGGCGGTCAGCGAGCGTTACCCGCAGTTGGACTATCGCGTAGCGGTATTGAGCGCCGATCAACTGTTGGAAGCGCTGACTGCGCACACGGTGGATATCGGCATCGGTTTCTTTGAGCTACCAACGCTCAAGGAACTGCATTTCCAGTCCCAATCTTTGGCCGACAGCGGCATTGACCTGGTGTTTCATCCGCAGCATTTTCCCGAGCTGGTGGGGGAAAGTCCACTAACGCTGGCAACCGTGGCGGCGCTGCCATTATGCCTGGCTGAGCCAACGCGTTACTTCCGCCGTTACCTGGATCAGCAGTTTCGTGATGAGGGCTTAACGTTGCATACCCGGATGGAAACCACCTCGATCTTCCAACTGCTACAGGGGATTTTTGTCGGTTTGGGATGCGGGTTATTCCCCAGCGGAAATTTGCAGATGGAAATGATGCCGCAGCTGCAACGGCGCAGCGTTGCCATTGCGCCGATGTCACGTCATGCCGCCTTGGTGATCGCCGAGCCAGCAAGGGCCACGCCGCTGGCACAGCACTTTTTTGATGCGGCTCAGGCGTGGTTATTGCGCTAGCTCGACTTCTACTGCATCGCCAAGACTGTAACGCAGCCGGTTTTCCCAGGCGTACAGCGCGCCGGTTAAAATTACGTCCAATGTCTGCGACCGATCCAATCCGCTGTTAAGCAACGGCTGCACGTTTTGTGCCGTGAATTTCTCAGGTGTTCGCGTCAGATCGGCTGTCACGCCGATCACGGCAGCGGTCACCGGATCGTCGGCCACCTCAAGCGCGTTATCAATCCCAGCCACTAATGCCAGTGCCAACTCCCGATCGGCAATGTTATAGGCTAGCGTGCCGGCACAGTAATGGCTGCCATTAATGCGTGATGTCACCAGAGCAACCAAAGCCTTCAGGCGTGCAGATAGTCCGTTAACTGGGTGATTAATACTGTTAAATACCGCATTGCGCTCATGTAGGGCAGGCGCGTCGTGAGCCAACAGCAGGTAATAAGACTCGCTGCGGGCGTCCGGGTGGCTTTGGTCCAGAATGTCGAGCTGCCGAGCCTGGGCCTGCTCGACAACGATCTCCGGCAGGCGAGCTTGCCATGACCGTTCCGTACAGGAAAATCCTGCCGGAGCGGCATCTTCGATTTGGGGAAAACCGGGTAACACCACGGCGGGTCTGCCTGCAAGTGCTGCAATACCGGCGACCACCCGTGCTTGATAGCTAATGAAACCGATGATTTGCGAAAAGGTCACAGTATCTTGCGTGCTCAGGCCAACTTCGCCGAGCTGTTGTATAGCCTTGGAGCAAATCAGGGTCGGCTGACTGGCGAGTTGGCGGGCGTATTGGGTGATTTGTGCCAGGCGGACATTGCTTTCCCGCGTAGCATCCGGGCTGTCCAGAGGGGCGAGGCGAGCGGCGTAATGGCTACAAAGCGATTGTACGCCGGTGACCTGCGCCACCGTCAGGGCCGTCGACAGACGATCGTAAGGTGACAATGTCACTTCTCGCGAAGCGATAACTTGCTCGGGGAACAGCACTGAATAGCAGGCCGAAGACGCAGTAAAAACGTCAATGCGATGGCTGAGGGCGGCGTTCAATCCCTCGTCGGTAAACGTACCCAGGCCTAACAAAAAACGCTCCCGCAAGCTTGCGGCGGCAGGCTCGAGTGGCGAACTGTCGCCTGAACTACGCTGGGTTTCGTGGTACCACTGGAAAGGGGTTAGGCGATGGTCCATCGGATAAAATCCTTCTTCAATACAACAAGCCACCGCTGCGGTTGGCAACGGTGGCAGGGTAAAAAACCACGGAGCAGGCGTCAGTCATGGCTGCATAGACCATGACCATAAATAGCGAAGCCGGCGGCGAAGATGAGCATCAGTTGTGAGAGGTGTTGGTGGCGAGCATTGTTCATCAGCGCGATATCCTGTTGTTTGCATGGCTCAACGTAGCGGATATCCTCACCGATTCGTTTGGCGAGATAAAATAATGTTAAGTGCTAATTAATAACGTAAAGGAATAAAATAGTTAGCGGTCGGATCGATGAGTAGCAAGATGGCATCCCCAAGGCTCCAACTACCGCAGCATACAACATGGCTGGTAATTGAACGTTTACTGAGATGATGTAACCTTGCTCAAGATTTGCACCATGGCACGGCATAACTACGCCGTGCCATGGTTGTAATGGCGCTAGATTAGCGCCAGTTATGGGTAATTATCACGGATTTTGGCAACTAATTGCGGCACAGTAAGATATCGAGTGTTAGCGGAATTAAAACCTGCCGCCGTCACGTCGCCAGGCATCGGCAGTGAGCGCCTCGCCAAAGTGGCTGGCAATCAGCCGCTTGGTGAGGTCGTGCAGCGGTGCGGCCAGCACTTCGGCGGTGCTGCCACGCTCCACGATTTCCCCTTCATGCATCACCATCACCTGGTCGCTGATATGCTTCATCATCCCCAGATGCTGCGTCACATAAATATAGGCGATACCGTGCTTTTCCTGGAGCTCCAGCATCAGGTTGATGATCTGTGAACGCATCGACATATCCAGCGAAGCCAGCGCCTCGTCGGCAACAATCACCTTGGGTTGCAGGATCAACGCCCGCGCCAGCGCCACGCGCTGTTTCTGCCCGGAGGCGAGCATGTGCGGATAATAATAAGCATGGTCCGGCAGCATCCCCACCTGGCGCAGGGTCTGGTTGATCCGCACCTCGCGTTCTGCGGCTTCCAGATCGGTATTCAAACGTAGCGGAGCATCAAGCAACTGACCGATGCGCTGGCGTGGGTTGAGCGAGGTGCTCGGATCCTGGAAAATCATACGAATGCGCTGGCTGCGGTAGCGATAATCGCCATAGGTCAACGCATGGTCGTCGATCAGCACTTCACCCGAAGAGGGTTCCACCATGCCGGAAAGCATCTTCGCCAGAGTTGACTTACCCGAGCCGTTCTCACCGATGATCGCCAGCGTCTGGCCTTCACGCAGGGTAAAACTGACTGACTTGACCGCTTCCACATGCTGGCGGCGGAACAGCCCGGTACGATAGCGGTAGGTTTTGGTCAGGTTGCGCACTTCCAACAGCGTTTCCATGTTATTGCTCCTCCATGTTCAGCGGGAAGTGGCAGGCGAACAGGTGATTCTTCACCGGGCGCAGGCGTGGGGTTTCAATACATTGCTTTTGCGCATACGGACAGCGTGGCCCCAGGCGGCAGCCGATCGGCAGATGCTCCAATGAGGGGATCGCTCCCGGCAGCGTATTCAGACGGCTCTTATGCGGCAGTGAACGACCAAAGTCCGGCATGGCGCGGATCAGCGCCTGGGTATAAGGATGATGAGGGGCGGCAAGCAGATCTTCACACTGCGCACTCTCCACCGTCTGGCCGCAGTACAGCACGTTGACCCTGTCAGCCCATTTGCTCATCATCTGCAAATCATGGCTGATCAGCAGGATGGTGGTGTTGTTGTTTTGGTTCAGACGCGCCAGCAAGCGGAAGATCTGTGCCTGCGTGGTGGGTTCCATGGCGTTGGTTGGCTCATCGGCAATCAACAATCTTGGCTGATTGGCCAACGCAATGGCGATCATCACTTTCTGGCATTCCCCTTCGGTGAGCTCGTAAGGGAAGCTGCCCATGATATCGAGGTGATCCTTGATACCGACGCGGTGCAACAGCTCAATCGCCCGCCGCTTGCGCCAGTTAAAGCGCTGCCACCAGCGGCCCTTGTAAGTCCAGCCGGGAATGGCCTGGGCCAACTGGCGGCCAATACTTTCGGAAGGATCAAGACAGGATTGCGGCTCCTGGAAGATCATCGAAACGTTGTGGCCCACCAGTTTGCGCCGTTCACGCGGGCTGAGCTGCAACAGGTCGATATCGTCAAAGCGGAAACGGTCGGCGGTGACGCGCCAGTTATCTTTGGTCACGCCGCAGATGGCTTTGGCAATCAGGCTTTTTCCTGAGCCGGATTCGCCTACCAGGCCGCGCACCTCACCTTCGGTCAGCGTCATGCTGACGCGATCGACGGCCTTCACCGGCCCTTCGGCGGTCATAAATTCAATCGTCAGATTGCGGATATCGAGTAACGGCATTATTCCACTCCCGCATTGATCGCGCGGCGTATTCCGTCGCCCAACAGGTTAACCAGCAATACGCTGATCAGAATAGCCGCACCGGGCAGCATCACGGTCCAAGGTGCCACATAGACCAACTCCAACGAGTCGCCTAACATGGCTCCCCATTCCGGGGAAGGCAACTGCGCCCCCAGATCGAGGAAGCCCAACGCCGCGATATCGAGAATGGCCATCGACAACGCGCGGGTGAATTCGGTGATCAGTACGGCGGCAATGTTCGGCACCACGGCGTACCACAGGATCTGCATCGTCGAAGCCCCATCCAGACGGGCTGCGACCACGTACTCTTTTTCCAGCTCATCGTGCACTGCGCTGTAGATGGTACGCACCATCCGTGGCAACAGTGCGAGCCAAACGGCAAGCATGGCGTGCTCCAGCTTCGGCCCGAGGAAGGCCACCACGATAATCGCCAGCAGCAGTGACGGGATGGAAAGCAGGGTATCGAGAATATGGTTGAGCATCGCAGACAGCAGGCCACGGGTGACCCCCGCAAACACGCCCAGGATCACGCCACAGACGGCGGCGGCAATGGTCACAATCAGTGCCGAACCATAGGTGGCGGCGGCGCCGGTCAGCAAGCGACTGAGGATATCGCGGCCCAGATCGTCGGTGCCCAGGAAGAACGACACATTACCGTAGCGTGACCAGGACGGCGGTAGCAACTGATATCCCAGGAACTGCTGATCGAGCGCATAAGGTGCCAGCAGGCTGCCGAACAGGGAGAGAAACAGCAGGCCGAGCACCCCATAAAAACCAATCATCGCCAAAGTGTCGCCGTAGAAAATCCGCCAGGTATAGAGCAGCGGGCTAGGCATTTTCTTTTCGCGGTATACGTTATCGAAGGGCATACCATTCCTTATGTTTCAGCGGGTTGGTCGCCGCGCCCAGAATGTCGGCCAGCACGTTAATGGTGATCACCAGCGTGCCGATCACCATCACCCCTGCGGAGATGGCCGCGTAGTCCTGTTGGCGGATGGCGTTAATCAGCCAGCGCCCCAGCCCTGGCCAACTGAACACCACCTCGGTGATCATGGCCAGCGTGAGCATGGTCGAAAATTGCAGACCGAGTTTTGGGATGATCGGCGGTAACGCGTTGTGCAATACGTGACGGCGGATAATGGTAAAGCGTGACAGGCCACGGGTTGCGGCAGCCTTGATGTAGTTCTGGCTGAGGACATCGTCGGTGCTGATGCGCATCAAGCGGATCACCTCGGTGATTGGGGCCACCGCCAGAGCGGCAATCGGCAGCACCATATGGCGCAGTGCACTGGCAATCATCTCATTGCGATAAGGCGAGTCAGATAGCCAGGCGTCAACCAGCGCCAGACCGGTGACCTGCTTGACCTGATACAGCAGATCGAAACGACCCGACACTGGCAGCCAGCCAAGATGCAGTGAAAAATAGAGCATCAGCAGCAGTGCCAGCCAGAACACCGGAATGGAAAAGCCCAGCAGGGCAAAGGTACTGATGGCGGTATCCTGCCACTTGCCGCGCATCACACCGGCAATAATACCCAGCGGAATGCCGATAAACAGGGCCAGCGTAAAGGCTAAAATGCACAGTTCCATGGTGGCCGGGAACACTTCGCGCAGCTGTTCGCTGATCGCCTGGCCATTGATGCTGGAAACGCCAAAGTCCCAGTGCAACAGGCTGAAGAAATAGAACTGGTAGGCATCCAGCAAGGCGGCACCGTTTAACGGCGCGCGCGGGGTAAAGTAGCTCAGGCTGAAGCTGACCAGCGTCAGGAAGAACAGCGTGATCAGCAGCAACAGGATGCGGCGTAAGGTAAAGATAATCACTTTTTCGCGGCCTCCGCCGGTTCACGGTATACCCCGGCAAATGATGAGTTGCCGAACGGGCTCAACACCAGTCCTTTAATATCATAACGGTAGGCCTGCAAACGCAAAGAGGAGGCCAGCGGCAATACCGGCAACTGCTGTTCGAGGATCTTCTGCGCCTGCTGATAATGCTCGATACGCTGTGATAACTGCTGTGACAACAAGGCGTCCTGCAACTGTTCATCAAAAGCGGGATCACACCAGTGAGCATAGTTGGTTTGCGAACGGATTGCCGCACAGCTCAGCAGCGGACGGAAGAAGCTGTCCGGATCGTTACTGTCGGTTGACCAGCCGGTGAGCGTCAGATCGTGGTTCATTTCCATCAGCCGGGCTTCCTGGAAGCGGCCTTCTACCGGTACGATGGTGACATTAATGCCGACCTGAGCCAAATCCGCCTGTAGCAGTTCCGCCGTTTTCAACGGGCTGGGGTTATAGGATTGCGATGCGGTAGGCACCCAGAGCTTCAGATCCAATGGCCCCACACCGGCTTCACGCAGCATTTCTCGTGCCTTGGCCGGATCGTATTCGGTGACGTGGGCATCATTATCATAGGCCCAGGAGGCGCGTGGCAGGATCGAGGCGGCGGTCTCTGCCGTGCCGTAATAGATCGATTGCATCAGGCGCTGGTTATTAATGGCCAACGCAATGGCCTGGCGCACCTTCAGGTCATCCAGCGGTGGCTTGCGGGTGTTGAAGGCCAGATAGGCGATATTCATCCCAGGGCGCAGCGTCAGGCGTAAACGCGGATCGTCGCGCAGGATCGAAAGCTGGCTGGCGGCGGGGTAGGCCAGCACATCGCACTCGCCGGTCAGCAATTTAGACAGGCGGCCCGTACCCCCGGCCCCCATGTCGATCACCACCTGCGGCATGCGCGGTTTCCCTTTCCAGTAAACGTCATTACGTGCCAGACGAATATATTGCCCGGAACGGTATTCGTTCAACAAGAATGGGCCGGTGCCGACCGGTTCACGATCGATCATTTCCTGGGTGCCATCCAGCGTCAGGTTGTCGGCATATTCTGCCGATAGCACCGGTGCATAATGGGTCGCCAGATGCCACAGGAAGGACGCATCCGGCGCCTGCAAGCGGAACTCGACGGTGTATGGGTCCAGCTTTTTCACGCTTTGCACGGAGTCGGCAAACTGCAAACTGTCGAAGTATGGGTATTCACCGCCGTTGACATTGTGGAACGGATGCTTCTGATCAAACACCCGCTGAAAACTGAATACCACATCGTCGGCGTTCATTTTGCGCGTGGGCTTGAACCAGGCGGTGGTCTGGAAAGGCACATCCCGGCGCAGGTGGAAGCGGTAGGTTGCGCCGTTGTCCAGCACTTCCCAACTTTCCGCCAGCTCTGGGATCAGGCGGTAAGTGTAAGGGTCGACGTCCAGCAGCCGATCGTAAAGCTGGGCGGCCAGAGTATCGACCGTCAGACCGCTGCTGGCCATCTGCGGATTGAAAGTGTTCAGAATGCCGCTGACGCAATAGACAAAGCCGCTCTGGCGGATGTCTGCTGGCGGTGGTGCTGTGCTGGGCACAGCCGGTGTCGCGGCCAGGGCAGACGTTGCCAGGCAGCCGAGCGACATTATCCAAAGAGGTAAACCACGCATAGACGCTTCATGGGTTATTAAGCAATAACGTTAGTGTATCGCACTCTGACCAACAGCCCAATTCCTTGAGCAAAATGGCTGAAATTTCGGCGGTTTGGTTAAGCTTGCCGCTGTTTTCTGGCGTGTCGGCCTCCGTCCGAAATCCGTGCTGGTGGATAATCACCCAAGCTTAGCGTGGTAATGAGAAAAATTCTCAACAAAGTGCTTTACAGATGATACTGAGAACTATTATCATCATTTGGCAGTTCACGGAAGGCCACACCTTGTGGCCCTTTGTGGAAGGCACGACATTGCTCACATTGCTTCCAGTGTTTACTTAGCCAGCTCGGGTGCTGGCTTTTTTTTTGCCTCTATTTCAGGTGAACGGCAAAACCGGCGCGGCCAGGGGCAATGTCTTCTCGCAGCGTTAACTGTGGGATCGCATAATCGCCAAAGTTTTGCTTACGGAATGGCAAAGGCTCGGTGCTTGCCAGCGTATCCAGTCGTTCCCCCAGCGCCGCACAAAGCTCAGGAAATTTCGCCTCGTCGAAGCGATCGGTACGGTACGCCACAAACGGTGGCAGCACGTCAAAGCCGGGGTAATACAGAATGCCATGGTGAATCGGGAACAGAATATCCGCTATCGGGCCGTTGATACCGCGCGGGCTGTAATGAGACTCCCAACCGCCCGCAGTGACCAGCAGCATAGCCCGTTTCCCTGCCAGCGTACCTTCGCCATAACGATCTCCCCAATGCGTATCGGAATGCTCGCCAACGCCGTACGCGAAGCCATAGGCATACACGCGTTCTACCCAACCCTTGAGGATGGCTGGCATGGAGAACCACCACAGGGGAAACTGGAGGATCACGGTATCCGCCCAGAGTAACTTCTCCTGTTCCAACGCAATATCTGCGCTTTGCGTTCCTTGCTCCAGAGCGATCCGGGAATCCATCGCCGGATTAAACCGGGCAGCGCTATCCCGATCCGTACGGTCTTCGCCATCCAAAGAAGCTTTCCATTTCATGGCGTACAGATCGGAAACCTGTACCTGATGCCCAGCGTCCTGCAGATGTTTGACCGCAAAGTTTTTTAGTGAGCCATTAAGCGATTGAGCTTCTGGGTGAGCGTAGACCAGCAGAATATTCATCATTAAGTTCCATTGCTGTAAAGAGAGCAACAGAGTAGGTTAGCGCCAGGTATAGTTAAAATTGATTTAGATGATGACAGGTATTTGCATGAGTAATTTCGGCAGACTGGATCTCAATCTATTGGTGACGTTGGATGTGTTGCTGATGGAATTGAATGTTACGCGCGCGGCGCAGCGGTTGTCGCTGTCGCAACCTTCGGTAAGTGCTCATCTGGCCAAACTGAGAGCGTTTTTCGACGATCCGCTGCTGCTACCTGGCCCAAGAGGAATGCGGCCAACGGCCAGAGCGGAGGCATTACGTGAACCTTTGCGGCAAGCGTTGGAAGTGCTCGAACACACCGTTTCACCCATCAGCCCTTTTGAGGCGGCCAGCGCGAATATCACCTGGCGCGTTGCCGCATCCGATTATGGCGAATCCACGGTGCTGTTACCCACATTGGCACGGCTTCGTCAGGCTGCCCCCAACAGCCGATTGGCGGTGTTGGAACTGGCACCGACCAGGATTGCCCGGCAGGCGGAGTTGGGGGAGATCGATCTGGCCTTTCACACTCCGGACAGTGCACCGGCGGGGATGCGTCAACGCGTGTTATTCAAGGAGAAGTATGTGTTGGTGGGCCGCTTCGGTCATCCTGCGTTGATGGCTCGCCCCACGCTGGCGCAATTTAGCCAACTGGAGCACGTAGTGGTTTCGCCAAACGGCGGGGGATTTAGCGGCATCACCGATCACACGCTGGATCAGGTTGGGCTTTCACGGCGGGTGGTGCTTTCCGTCCCGCATTTTCTGTTTGTGAAATCGGTGATCGCCAAGACGGATCTGGTGGCGATGTTGCCCGAACGCCTGGTACGAGACAGCCCTGAGGTACAGATTGCCGAGCCACCAGTGGAGATCCCAGGCTATGAGCTGGCAATGCTATGGGATGAGCGTTCGCATCGCGATCCCGCCCATCAATGGTTACGCGAATTGATCGCCCAGTCGGTTTAACTTCCCTCAGGGTCGCTACCTTGCAGCAGCGCATGCTTTTTCAACATGCCGCGGAGCTGATGATAGGTCAGCCCCAGTAAATCGGCGGCTTTGCGCTGATTGAAACGGCCCTGTTTCAATGCCATTTCCAGCAGGGTTTTCTCTTGTTGATGCTGCCAGCTTTTAAAATCCAGCGGCAATGCAGGTAACTCACTGGTCGGCGCGGTTGCCTCATCATCAAGCGGCGCTGAACGCTTGGCAAAGGGGTTAATGATGATCTCATCCAGTTCATCCTGGCCTGAACCATGGCGGTAAACGGAGCGCTCAACCACGTTTTTCAGCTCACGCACGTTACCCGGCCAGGAGTAGCCGAGCAGCGTCGCCCGCGCATGTTCACTAAAGCCGGGGAACAACGGCAGTGACAGCTCGCGGCACATCTGAATGGCGAAATGCTCGGCCAACAGCATGATGTCTTGCTGGCGTTGGCGCAGCGGCGGCAGTTGCACCACGTCGAACGCCAGGCGGTCCAGCAGATCGGCACGGAATTTACCGGCGGCGGCCAGCGCGGGCAAATCGTCATTGGTGGCGCACACTAGCCGAACATCCACCCGCAGCGGTTGGCTGCCACCCACGCGTTCCAGATGGCCGTATTCAATCACCCGCAACAGCTTTTCTTGCACCAGCATTGGCGCGGTTGCCAATTCATCCAGAAACAGGGTGCCGCCATCGGCACGTTCAAAGCGGCCAAGATGGCGTTTTTGTGCGCCGGTAAACGCGCCAGCCTCATGGCCAAACAGCTCCGAATCCAGCAGGTTTTCATTCAGCGCCGCACAGTTGAGGGAGATAAACGGTCCTTGCCAACGGTTGGACAGATAGTGCAATCGGTGGGCGATCAGCTCCTTACCGGTGCCGCGCTCACCGATCACCAGCACCGGTTTGTTGAGCTTGGCCAACTGTGAAACTTGCTCCAGCACCTCCACAAAGGCGTTGGCCTCGCCCAACAGGTTCTCTAACGGTTCGCTCATGATGAAATTCGCCAATGTTTGGTGAAAACACTCACTCTACAGCAAGCGTGGCGAGAGTCAAAAACAAATAATCTTTGTATTTCAATGAAATAAAAGTTGGCACGCTTCTTGATTAACTCTTAGGGCAAGTTGTATAACTTAACTCGGCGCTTCAGACGCCTTCAGAACCAAGAGGAAGTAAATTATGGGTATCTTTTCTCGTTTTGCCGACATCGTGAACGCCAACATCAATACTCTGCTCGATAAAGCAGAAGACCCGCAAAAGCTGGTGCGTTTGATGATCCAGGAAATGGAAGACACGCTGGTTGAAGTGCGCTCCACCTCAGCGCGTGCCCTGGCGGAGAAAAAACAGCTGCTGCGCCGCATTGAGCAGGGTGAAAACCAGATCAATGACTGGCAGGACAAAGCCGAACTGGCGCTGCGTAAAGATAAAGAAGATCTGGCCCGTGCGGCGCTGATCGAAAAACAGAAAGTGGCCGATCTGCTTGCTACACTGAGCCAGGAAGTGGCTACCGTAGAAGAGACGCTGGCCCGCATGAAGAGTGAAATTGGCGAGCTGGAAAACAAGCTGACCGAAACCCGCGCACGCCAGCAGGCATTAACGCTGCGCCATCAGGCGGCTTCTTCTTCACGGGATGTGCGTCGCCAACTGGACAGCGGTAAACTGGATGAGGCGATGGCGCGTTTTGAACAGTTTGAGCGCCGTATCGACCATATGGAAGCCGAAGCGGAAAGCGTCAGCATTGGCAAAAAGAAAAGCCTGCATCAGGAGTTTGCCGAACTGCAGGCGGATGATGCCATCAGTGAGCAACTGGCGGCAATGAAAGCCAAGATGAACCGCCCGGAATAATGCTTAAGCGGCCACCCAGCGTGGCCGCCACACTACGGCCAATAAGAAGGAATTGAGATGAGTGCTCTATTACTTGCCATCCCGTTGACAATCTTTGTGTTGTTTGTCGCACCGATTTGGCTTTGGTTGCATTACAGCAACCGGCAACAGAGCGGCGTTCAACTGAGTCATCAGGAGATGCAACGTCTGACGCAGCTGGCGGAGCAGGCCTCACGCATGCGCGATCGTATTCAGGCGTTGGAAGACATTCTTGATGCGGAACACCCGAATTGGAGGCAGTCGTAATGCGTAGAGACCAGGACAGAGGAAAGTTTGGCGATCGTCACGATCGTTCTTACTACAACGACGACAGCGGTTCATACAAGGGCAACACGTTAGGCAGTAAAAAACTGTACCGTGTGCCTGAAGAAGGCATGCTGAAGGGCGTTTGCGCTGGCCTTGCCCACTATTTTGACGTGCCCGTGCGTTTGATCCGGGTGATTGCCGTGCTGTCGCTGTTCTTCGGGCTGTTCTTCATTACGGTAGTCGCCTATATCGCCTTGGTCTTCGTGCTTGAGGAGGCTCCAGCCAGCCGTTATCAGGATGAACATCAGGCCACACCGCGCCAGTTGCTCGATAAGCTGGAATACGAATTGAGCAGCGGGGAGCAGCAGTTGCGCAAGGTCGAGCGCTACGTCACGTCTGACACCTTTGGCGTGCAGAGCCGTTTTCGCCAACTGTAACCTCTCTTAACGATGCACGGGCCTGCGTATGCCGCAGGTCAGGCATTGCACCGACTTTTTCCCCAACATTTGCCAGAGGGCCGCAACCATGAGCAAAACCTATGCGATTAATGCCCCAAAAACTGCTTCACCAAAATGGGGAGTAGGTGCATTGTTGAAGACCTTGTCGAAAGTCATCATCATAGCGCTAATGAGTTATGGCCCGGCGGGGGCAACCGCGTGGTTGCTGAAAACCGTCAGCCGCAAACCGCTGCGTTACGTGTTGGCCCTGTTGCTGGAACCGCTGGTTCGCAAAGGGCTGAACAAGGCGTTCGGGCGCTATGCCAAGGAGAACAATGAAACGACTGCAAAATGAGTTAACTTCGCTGGTCAATCGCGGGATGGATCGTCATCTGCGGCTGGCAGTCACCGGCTTGAGCCGCAGTGGTAAGACGGCGTTTATCACCGGATTGGTCAATCAATTACTCCATGTTCACAGCGGCGCACGTATGCCGCTGTTTTCCCCTGTGCGGGAAGAAAGGCTGTTGGGGGTGAAACGCATTCCTCAACGCGACCTCGGTATCCAACGTTTCACCTACGATGAAGGCCTGGCGCAGCTGTATGGCAATCCGCCAAGTTGGCCAACGCCAACCCGTGGCGTCAGCGAAATCCGCCTGGCGCTGCGCTATCGCTCCAATGATTCACTACTGCGCCATTTTAAAGAAACCTCCACGCTGTATCTGGAGATCGTCGACTATCCGGGCGAATGGCTGCTGGATTTGCCGATGCTGGAACAGGACTACCTGGCCTGGTCACGTCAGATGGCTGGGTTGTTGCAGGGCGACCGCGCGCGCTGGGCCGAGCCTTGGCTGGCCTTGTGCAAAGATCTCGATCCGTTGGCCCCGGCGGATGAAAACAAGCTGGCGGCAATCGCCCAGGCTTATACCGACTACCTGCTGCGCTGTAAGGCTGAAGGGCTGCACTTTATCCAACCTGGGCGCTTTGTGCTGCCTGGCGATATGGCCGGAGCGCCTGCGCTGCAGTTCTTCCCGTGGCCGAACGTCGATGCGGCAGGGGAATCGCGCCTGGCACAGGCGGACAAACATACTAATGCGGGTATGCTGCGCGCCCGCTTTAACTATTACTGTCAGTCGATCGTCAAGGCGTTTTATAAAGAGCACTTTGTGCGTTTCGATCGCCAGATCGTGCTGGTGGATTGCCTGCAACCGCTCAACAGCGGGCCGCAGGCGTTTAATGATATGCGTTTGGCGCTGACTCAGTTGATGCAAAGTTTCCACTACGGCAAGCGTACGCTGTTCCGCCGCCTGTTTTCGCCGACCATCGACAAACTGATGTTTGCGGCCACCAAGGCGGATCATATTACCGCCGATCAGCACGCCAATCTGGTTTCGCTGTTACAGCAACTGGTGCAGGAGGCCTGGCAGAATGCCGCGTTTGAAGGCATCAGCATGGACTGCGTCGGCCTGGCTTCGGTACAGGCGACCGAAAGCGGCATTGTCGATCATCATGGGCAGCCGATCCCGGCATTGAAAGGCCACCGCCTGGACGATGGTGCACCGCTGACGGTCTTCCCCGGCGAAGTGCCTGCGCGCCTGCCTGGCCCGGCGTTCTGGCAGCAACAAGGGTTCCATTTTGACCAGTTCCGCCCACGTATGATGAGCGTTGACAGCCCGCTGCCGCATATCCGTCTGGACGCGGTGATGGAGTTTTTATTGGGAGATAAATTACGATGAGCGAGCCGTTAAAACCGCGTATCGATTTTGCCGAGCCGTTGCAGCCGCCACAGGAACCGGTGTTGCGCGCAGGCTTGGAATTTGACGAACAGCAAGCCGAGAAATTCTATCCGGCAGCGCCAGAGATGGAGCTGGAAGAGGAGGAAGGGCGCGCGGAAGGCATTGTTAACGCCGCGTTGAAACCCAAGCGCAGCCTGTGGCGCAAAATGGTTAACGCCGGGTTGATGCTGTTTGGCGTCAGCGTAGTAGCTCAAGGTGTCCAGTGGGTGCATACCTCCTGGGTGCAGCAGGATTGGATTGCGCTGGGTGGTGGGATCGCCGGTGGGTTGATCGTCTTCGCCGGTATCGGTTCGGTGGTCGGGGAATGGCGCAGGCTATACCGCCTACGCCAACGGGCAGAAGAGCGTGACGAAGCTCGGGAACTGCTGCACAGTCACGGCCTGGGGAGAGGGCGCGAGTTTTGTGAAAAGCTGGCGCGTCAGGCCGGGTTGGATCAAGGGCACCCCGCATTGCAACGCTGGCAGGCTTCATTACATGAAACCCAGAACGACCGCGAAGTGGTTGCGCTGTATGCCAAGCTGGTGCAGCCGGTGTTAGATAATCAGGCGCGGCGCGAAATCAGCCGTTCGGCGGCAGAGTCGACGCTGATGATCGCCGTCAGCCCTTTGGCCTTGGTGGACATGGCCTTTATCGCCTGGCGCAATATCCGCCTGATTAACCGCATTGCGGCCCTGTATGGCATCGAACTGGGCTATTTCAGCCGTATTCGTCTGTTCCGTCTGGTGTTGCTGAATATCGCCTTTGCTGGTGCTTCTGAACTGGTGCGGGAAGTGGGCATGGACTGGATGTCGCAGGATATTGCGGCGCGGTTGTCTGCGCGGGCAGCGCAGGGGATTGGGGCAGGTCTGTTGACGGCGCGATTGGGCATCAAGGCGATGGAACTGTGCCGCCCGTTACCCTGGTTAGAAGGCGATAAGCCAAAACTGGGTGATTTCCGTGGTCAATTGATTAACCAACTGAAAGACACCATGAAAAAAGGTCAAAGCAAAGTCTGACTCCACCAGGCTGCGTCAATCAGACGCAGCCTGGTGGCCGCACCGTCCAAAACTCCCTTCTTTTTGTACACCGCTGCAATACCCATTAATTGTTAATGATAAGTTAATCAAGTGTTTATTTTGCGGTCTTGGTCACGAAAAATCCCACGGACCGCGGCAGAGAAGACGGTATATTTGACTAACAATTAATCTGAATATCTGACTACGCCAGCGGGTAATCCCGCCGTATTCACTTGCTGCTTCAGCACCAAGACATCAATCCCAAGGACAGGAGGTAATGAACATGCCGCACCGTGAGCCGAATTTAGAGACCTTCCAACCCTATGCCGATGAAAGCCAAACCCTCCGTCGACATATTCATCAATACCCTGAACTGGGATTTGAGGAACGACAAACCGCCGATCTGGTGGCGGGAAAGCTTGAGGCGTGGGGGTATCAGGTGACACGTGGGCTCGGTATCACCGGCCTGGTTGGGACGCTGAAAAGAGGTAACAGCCCCCGCACGTTAGGTATTCGGGCAGATATGGATGCCTTGCCGATCCTGGAAAATACGCAACTCCCTTACAGCAGTCAGCACGAAGGCATCATGCATGCCTGTGGGCATGACGGCCACACCGCGATGTTGCTTGGTGCGGCACATTATCTGGCCGATCACGCCTGTTTCGATGGCACCTTGCATCTCATTTTTCAACCTGCAGAAGAGGGGTTGGCAGGTGCCCAGAAGATGATCGACGATGGCCTGTTTAAACGCTTCCCCTGTGACGCCGTTTTTGCCATGCACAACATGCCGGGCTTCCCGCAGGGGCAGTTTGTCTTTGGTGAGGGGGCGTTTATGGCTTCCAGTGATACGGTCACCATCACCATTCACGGCAAAGGGGGCCATGGAGCGATGCCGAAAGGCACCGTTGATGCCGTGGTCGTCGGAGCTAGCATTGTGATGGCATTGCAGACGATCGTCGCGCGTAATTTGGGGGCGCAAGAGCCGGGCGTGATCACCGTAGGTTCATTCCAGTCAGGCATGGCCAGTAATGTCATCGCCGACTCTGCGGTATTAAAACTCAGTGTACGCGCGTTGGATCCACAAGTCAGGGAGCTGTTGGAAGAGCGCATCAAGACGTTAGTGGCGGCCCAGGCGGCCTCATATGGTGCCAGGATCGATATTGACTATGATCACACCTATCCCGTGTTGGTCAACCAACCGGAGATGACCCGTTTTGCCAAGCAGGTGGCGCAAAATTTAATGGGTGAAAGCCATCCGCAGCAGGTAATTGATATTCCAGAACCGTTGATGGGCAGCGAAGACTTTGCCTTTATGCTGAACCAGTGCCCTGGCAGTTATTTACTATTAGGTAACGGCAAGGGTGAAAACAGCTGCATGGTACATAACCCCGGCTATGATTTTAATGATGAAATTATACTCAGAGGGATCGCCTATTGGTCTGCGTTGACGCAGGAATTCCTGAAGGAATAAACCTCGGCCTTTAATAACTTGCTAATGCTGCTGAATTTGTCGGGGTCGAACATGTTTGATCCTGGCATAACATCGATTATCTGGACGGACGCCGCATGTGGCGTTCCTACATAAAAGGACAGGCCATGGATAGCGTCAAGGAAAGAAAGTCCCCGGCTAGGGCCATTGTGGCTACCACGTTAGGCAATGGCTTAGAGTTTTTTGATTTGGTGCTTTACGCATTTTTTGCGACCTACATTGCAAAAGCTTATTTCCCCGCGACAGATCCTTTGGTGAGCATGACGATGACCTTCCTGATCTTTGGGATGGGTTATCTTGCCAGGCCGCTGGGGGCGCTGGTCATAGGCCATTATGCCGATAAAAAAGGGCGCAAGCCCGCCATGACGCTGACGTTCCTGCTGATGGGGCTCAGTACCCTGACGATTGGTATCACCCCGTCATATGAAAGCATCGGGACTGCGGCCCCGATCATTATTACCCTGGCCAGGCTGATGCAAGGCTTCTCCGCAGGCGGTGAGTTGGGCGCATCAACCACCCTGCTGGTGGAGTATGCTAAACCCCATAATCGCGGGTTTTACGGGGGATGGCAGGTCGCGAGCCAAGGTGCGGGCAACGTATTTGCCGCCATGACGTTGGTGATCCTGGTCAATTGTATGCCAGAGGCGAGTGTGGAAGCTTGGGGTTGGCGTATTCCGTTTCTGTTTGGCATCGTGATTGTTCCGGTGGGGCTGTATATTCGCTTTAAGCTGGAAGAAACCGCCACTCACACCTTACCAACGGCCAGCGAAAGCGTCAGCAAAATCCCCCTGCTGGAAGTGATAACTACCTACTATAAAGAAACCTTGGCGGGAATTTTGCTGACGATGGGGGGAACCATTCCGCATATGATCATCATGTTTTATATTCCCAACTACGCCATCAGCATATTAAAGCTGGATACCAGCTATAGCATGTTGATTGGTGCCGTCGCCGGTTTGATTACGTTGATTGGTGGCCCGCTGGCCGGGATGTGGTCAGATAAGGTCGGCAGAGTTCGGTTGATTGCGTGGGCGAGAATAGCGATTGTTGTACTGATTTACCCTGCCTTTTATTTACTCAGCACTTATCCCAGTGTTGAAATGCTGTTTGCAGTGATGATTGTGCTGAGCATTATCAATATTATCGGTGCTTCGCCTTCCATCACCATTTTGCCGGAAATATTCCCAAGACGGGTAAGAACCACCGGGTTATCGTTGGTGTATAGCGTTGCCGTGGGGATCTTTGGTGGTTTCTCACTATCGGCGGCTTCCTATCTAATCAAGCTAACCGGCAATACTACGGCTCCGGCGTTTTACGTGATTGCTGGCTGTGTTTTATCGCTGTTTGCCTTCCTGTACATCAAGGAAACCAGCCAGACGCCGCTCAATTAATGACCTCCCCCTGCAACCCTCTCAATGAGCGAGAGGGGTTGCTCTTTTGGGTAAGCAAGGTTACTTGGACACCCACGATCATGCGGCTGAACAGGTCTTCTATCAGGACGCTTAAAGCATCATTACCATTTATAGCCCATGTTCACGCTGTAATCAGGATCCTGATTGGTGGAGTAGGGATCGGACTGGCGCAGGCGATCGGTTTTTTTCACCGGGCCATTAAGCCTAGAATACGATTTGTCGCGTGGGCGGCTGCAGCTGGGATGGTCGCATTCAAGATTGGCACTGAAGCCGGTTTCATCTTTTGATTCTGACCAAACCATTGGTGCCTTGGCAGTTTTTTCTGCGGGCCCTGGTGTCGCCTTGGGGGCGGGGGCGTCTTTAATGCTGGGTTCCGGCGCCTTGTAGGATAGGTCCAGCGCCTGGGTTGGGGCGCTCAACAACAGCGTGGTGCAGCAGAATGCTGCCAGTGTATGCTTTCTAAGCATGGTCAATTTCCCGTTAATAGTTACTCTGCGCAACTATAAGATACTCAGACGAGAATTACTATCATTTGTAACCAGTGAGGTCGCTTTTTATAGTTTGTAACCACAGATTGACGAAAGAACATCCGCCTGTAATCGCGTGATAATCCGCTGCCAAAATAATGCTGATTGTGATAACTCTCTAGAAATAAGCTAAAATTACGCCGATGGTGTTATTGGCTGGCGTTTAAAACCGCTAATAGCAGTGATAAACTGGAGCTCTGTCAACTTTTGCTGACAGATCGCTTCTTCCTTCCGGGGGGAGAGGTTATCATCATCACCAGACATCCCCGCACCTGCAGAGATAAGGCCAATACTGATGCGTTTGGAAGTATTTTGCGAAGACCGTCTCGGTCTCACTCGAGAATTACTCGATCTTTTGGTATCGCGCAGTATCGACCTGCGCGGCATCGAAATAGATCCTATCGGCCGTATTTACCTCAATTTTTCCCAGCTGGATTTTGATACCTTCCGCGCGCTGATGGCGGAGATCCGGCGCATCAGCGGTGTGACCGATGTGCGCACCGTTAACTTTATGCCTTCTGAACGTGAACACCGTGCGTTACGTGCGTTGCTGGAGTCGATGCCGGAACCGGTGTTTTCCATCGATATGAAAGGCAAGGTGGAGCTGACTAACCCGGCGGCCCAGACGCTGTTCAACTTCAGCGAAGACAAGATCCGCAATCAAACGGCGAGCCAGCTGATTGGCGGCTATAACTTCAGCCGCTGGCTGGAGAGTGAAGACACTAAGCCGCATTCCGAGCGGGTGGTGATCCGCAGCCAGGATTTCCTGATGGATATCACCCCGATCTATCTGGAAGATGAGCAACAGCAAAATTCCCCTGTGGGCGCCGTGGTCATGCTCAAATCCACCGCCCGCATGGGCCGCCAACTGCAGAACCTGTCGGTCAATGACGATACCGAGTTTGACCATATTGTCGCCGTCAGCCCGAAGATGCGCCACGTGCTGGAGCAGGCGCGCAAGTTGGCCATGCTGGATGCCCCATTGCTGATTGTGGGCGATACCGGCACGGGGAAAGATATTTTGGCGCGGGCCTGCCACCTGCGCAGCCCACGTGGCAAACAGCCGTTCCTGGCGCTGAACTGTGCCGCCTTGCCGGACGATGTGGTGGAGAGCGAACTGTTTGGCCATGCGCCGGGCGCTTATCCGAATGCATTGGAAGGCAAGAAGGGCTTCTTTGAGCAGGCCAACGGTGGTTCGGTGCTGCTCGATGAGATTGGCGAGATGTCGCCACGGATGCAAACCAAACTGTTGCGTTTCCTCAACGACGGTACTTTCCGTCGAGTAGGGGAAGAGCATGAGGTGCATGTGGATGTCCGGGTGATCTGTGCCACGCAGAAAAACCTGACCGAACTGGTGCAGCGCGGTGAATTCCGTGAAGATCTCTATTACCGCTTGAACGTGCTGACCATCACCATCCCACCGTTGCGCGAACGCCCGCAGGATATCATGCCGCTCACCGAGCTGTTTGTGGCGCGTTTTGCCGATGAACAAGGGGTCGCCAGACCGAAACTGGCCAACGATCTCAGTAGCTTCCTCTGCAAATACGGCTGGCCGGGCAACGTGCGACAGCTGAAGAACGCTATCTATCGTGCCTTGACCCAAACGGACGGCTACGAGCTGCGCCCGCAAGACATCGTTCTGCCGGATTTTGAGGTGGAGATAGCGCTAGGGGATGAAGTGATGGAAGGCTCGCTGGATGATATCAGCAAGCGTTTTGAACGCTCGGTGCTGACTCGTCTGTACCGCACTTATCCCAGCACCCGCAAACTGGCCAAGCGCTTGGGCGTCTCGCATACGGCAATTGCCAATAAGCTGCGGGAGTACGGGCTGAGCAATCGCAAGCTGACCGACGACAGCGAAGAATAGCGCTACTTTATTTCAGGTATAAAAAAGCCCGGTTTAAAAACCGGGCTTTTTGGTATTTGCAGGCTTATTTCAGCGCGGCAAGCGCGGCATCATAATCTGGCTCGGTGGTAATTTCGTTTACCAGCTCGCTATACAGCACGTTGTCCTGGCCATCCAGCACCACCACGGCGCGTGCGGTCAGACCGGCCAACGGGCCTTCGGCAATCTCTACACCATACGCCTGCTTGAAATCACCGCCGCGCAGGGTAGACAGAGTAACCACGTTGTTCAGGCCTTCTGCACCGCAGAAGCGTGACTGGGCGAACGGCAGGTCGGAAGAGATACACAGGACCATGGTGTTATCCAGGCCACTCGCCAACTGGTTGAATTTACGCACCGATGCGGCACAGACGCCGGTATCAATGCTTGGGAAGATGTTCAGGACTTTGCGTTTACCCACGAAGCTGCTCAGGGCAACGTCTGACAGGTCTTTGGCAACCAGGGTAAAGCTTTTTGCCTGCTCGCCCTGCTGTGGCAGTTTGCCTGCTACAGTGACAGGGTTGCCTTGAAAATGTACGGTCTGAGTCATTGCTCGGTTCCTTTCAACGATGTTTATACAAAGATGTGAAGCCGATTAACACCGGGTTCACAATCTCGAAGCAGTTTAAGGCAACAATCGCACCTTGGATAGATAAAGTTTATCAACTGCAGGTATAGTGGACTGACTTTATGTGGTTTTTTCGCTCGGGAGCCGTTATGAGAAGCATGCGTTTTTACCCTGAAGCCTGGCCATTGCATACCGCCTTTGTGATCGCACGCGGTAGCCGGACCGAAGCCAAAGTCGTGGTGGTAGAGATTAAACAGCAGGGGATGTGCGGTGTCGGTGAATGCACCCCTTATCCGCGCTATGGCGAGAGCGAAACCTCAGTGATGGAGCAGCTGGCCGAAGTGTCCACGGCCATCGCACAAGGGGTAACCCGGCAGGAGTTGCAGCGCCTGATGCCCGCAGGGGCGGCTCGTAACGCGGTCGATTCGGCATTATGGGATTTGGAATGCCGCCTTGCGGGCAAAGATCTGTGGCAATTGAGCGGAGTTACCGCGCCGGAACGAGTAGTGATGGCGCAAACGCTCAGCATTGGCTCGCCGGAAGCGATGGCGTTTGCCGCTAAAGAGCTGGAACAACAGGGCGCGACGCTGCTGAAAATCAAGCTCGACGATCACCTGATCAGCGAAAGGCTGGTGGCGATCCGCACGGCGGTGCCGCAGATGACGTTGATCGTCGATGCCAATGAATCCTGGCAGGCGGAAGGTTTGGCATCGCGTTGCCAACTGCTGGCGGATTTAGGCGTGGCGATGCTGGAGCAACCCTTACCGGCCAGCGACGACAGCGCCCTGGAAAACTTCATCCATCCATTACCGATTTGCGCCGACGAGAGCTGCCATACCAGCGGCGATCTACCTCGGTTGGTGGGGCGTTATCAGATGGTCAATATCAAGCTGGATAAAACCGGTGGGCTGACCGAAGGATTACAGCTTGCCACACAGGCGCGCGCGCAGGGCTTCGAGATCATGCTTGGCTGTATGCTCTGCACCTCAAGAGCCATTACGGCGGCGTTGCCGTTGGTGCCTGGCGCCCGTTTTGTGGATCTCGATGGCCCAACCTGGCTGGCAAAAGACGTAGTGCCCGGTTTGGCCTTTGAGTGCGGTGCTATTGAGCTTTCACGCTAGTCAGCATAGGTCAGCAACTCGACCATGGCGGCAAGGTAGTCTTCACTAGCGGCGTCGGCTGAGATCGGCGGGAACTCGGCGGTGATGCAGGGCAAGGACAAGTCTGCGCACCAACTGCCGAATGAACCCGGGGTTTCATAGCCAACGCTGGTCACCAGCGGCAGGGCAAACTTGTGCGCCAGCCAAACGCCCAGCGCGGAGCTTTCCGGATCTTCTATACAGGCCAATGGCTCATGGAAGGACACCACCCAGCGTGGCTTCAGGCGATGGATCAGATGGCATAATCCCTGGGTTTCCGGTTCGGAACCTGGCCTGCCGCCGGTGGAGAGTCGCACGTCACGAGCCTCCGCCGCGCTGTTCCAACGGTAGACCGTATCGCCTGAGCGCCAGTTGGCCGACGGGAAATTACGGTTCAGATCGACGCCGTTGGCATTGGAGCGCAGCCCAAGCTGGCAACCATCCGGATTGACCGCCAGGATCACATGATGGCGCAGTTGGGCGGGGGCGATACTGCGCAATGCGCAGGATAACGTCACCACTGCGGCAGTCTCGTCCCCGTGGGTGCCTGCAATCACCAACCCGGTATCCGGGCCGCTTCTGGCCGCCGGGAAATACAGCAGTGGGGCGCCTAACATCGATTTACCGTAAGTTTCACCTGCAACTGCCAGCTGGCCACGCTCACTGCGCGGTCTGTGTTGGGTCATGGGGTTTCCCTTTAAGCCAAAGTCAGAAAGAAATGCGATGTTATTGAGTGTATTACGCTTTCGCTCATCTTTCCCAGTCTGTTAAGCGAATAAAGTGATGTCTATTGTTATACTATCGGCAAGTGCTAACGATAAAGAGGATTTAACATGCCAGTTGCCAGAATAGTCGCGCGTTACAGCGAAAACGAAAAAGACACCATCACCCTACTGTGCGGCGTGGATGCAGAAAACCAGATCCGCCAGGGTGAATGGTTTGGCGTAGTGAAAAATGACGATGGGCGTGGTGACGAGTCCAACTATCCGTTCACCTTGCACGTGGATCATCAGAAAGGGGAGTTTTTCCTCGATTATGGTTTTGACGACGCCGAATCACGCCAGTTGCAAAAAACCGATATCCATCTCAACCCGTTGGTAGAGAAAGGCTATTTCACCATCTTCGATGAAGAAGAAGGGGAAGAGTTCAGCTATAAGATCGCCAGTATTCATCTTTACGACTGATCCTGCCTAAGCAATCAGCCCGCATTGCCGATAATGGCTGCGGGCTTTTTTTTGGATCAAACATCCACTTTTTACATTCTTGTTACGCCAGGCTATAGGTGGCGGGCATCTTTGTGCTATATGATAAAAAATTCATGGGGTTAACTGGGGCATATCTAACATGACGAGAAGAAAAATTCTGGCGAGTTTTCGTTTAACGCTTTGCGCGGTCACCATTAGCGCGGGTATTAGTGGTGCTATGGCAGCTCAGGTTCCCCCAGGTACCGCTCTGGCGGAGAAACAGGAGATCGTGCGGCACATCAAAGATGAGCCGGCGTCGCTCGATCCGATTAAAGCCGTGGGCCTGCCAGAAGCGCAGGTGGCACGCGATCTGTTTGAAGGGCTGGTGAATCAGGACGCGCATGGCAAAGTGATCCCCGGTGTCGCCACCCGCTGGCAGACCTCGGATAACCAGACCTATATCTTCACGCTGCGCAAAGATGCCCGCTGGTCCAACGGTGACCCTGTCACGGCGAAAGACTTCGTTTATAGCTGGCAACGGCTGGTCGATCCGAAAAGCCTGTCGCCGTTTGCCTGGTTTGCTCAGCTAGCCGGGATCCAGAATGCCGAAGAGATTATCGCCGGTAAGCTGCCCATCGATAAGCTTGGCGTGGTGGCAGTGGATGACCATACGCTAAAAGTGCAGTTGAACAAGCCTGTGCCCTATTTTGTCAGCCTGACGGCGAACTTCAGCCTGTTCCCAGTCCCCAAAGCCGTGGTTGAGCAATACGGCAACGATTGGACCAAAGTGGGTAATCTGGTAGGCAACGGCGCATTCAAACTGCAAGAGCGAGTGGTTAACGAGAAACTGGTACTGGTGCCGAACAACCATTATTGGGATCATAAACACACGGTGTTGACCAAGGTGACCTTTGTACCGATCAACCAGGAATCTAACGCCACCAAGCGTTATCAGGCTGGTGATATCGATATTACCGAATCCTTCCCGAAAAACATGTACCAGAAACTGTTGAAGGATATCCCAGACCAGGTTTACACGCCGGATCAACTCGGCACTTATTACTACGCGTTCAATACCCAACGTGCGCCAACCAATGACGTACGGGTGCGCAAAGCCTTGTCTTACGCTATCGATCGTAAAATCATCGCCGAAAAAGTGCTGGGCACCGGCGAGAAACCGGCCTACCACTTCACCCCTGATGTCACTGCGGGCTTTAAGCCGGAAACCAGCCTGCTGCAGCAACAGTCGCAGGAAGAGTTGAACGAGCAAGCCAAGGCGCTGATGCAGGCGGCAGGTTATGGCCCGAACCATCCCCTGAAATTGACCCTGCTGTATAACACCTCAGAGAGCCACCAAAAGATTGCCATTGCCGTGGCGTCAATGTGGAAGCAAACCTTGGGTGTTGACGTTAAACTGCAAAATCAGGAGTGGAAAACCTATATCGACAGCCGTAACACCGGCAATTTCGACGTGGTTCGTGCCTCCTGGGTGGGGGATTACAACGAGGCCTCGACCTTCCTGTCGCTGCTGACCTCTTCACACAGCGGGAATATCGCCAAATTTAACAGCCCGCAATACGACCGCCTGTTGGCCGATGCCAGTCGCGAGACTGACCCAACGGCGTTAACAGCGGATTATAACAAGGCCGAGCAGATGATTGCGGCCGAGGCCCCCATCGCCCCGATCTATCAATATACCAACGGGCGTCTGATCAAACCTTGGGTGAAAGGTTATCCAATCACTAACCCAGAAGATGTCGCCTACAGCCAGGAAATGTATATTCTGAAACATTGATGTTCAGAGTCCTGACGCCTGCCCAAGCCCTCGCCAACGCGGGGGCTTTTTACTTTAAGATCCCGTTATGGCGTTGCCACTTTGATCCCTAAGGCAATAACGCTAGACTCTGTATCAACGGCAAAATAATGAGGGTTTTGAATGGATGTCATAGAGGGGCGCGAACTGCAGGTGCCCGACGCGGTCTATGCCTATCAACTCGACGGCAAGGGTGGCACCACGCCAATTGAGAATGACGATAAGATCACCAGCGAGGAGCCGTGCTGGCTGCATCTGGACTATGCCCATCCGGCCAGCGCCGAGTGGCTTGCCAACACGCCGCTGCTGCCGGATCTGGTAAGACAAGCGCTGGCGGGGGAAAGCACCCGGCCACGCGTCACCCGGTTGGGCGACGGGACGCTGATCACGCTGCGTGGCATCAATTTCAACACGGACTCGCGGCCTGACCAACTGGTGACGTTCCGCGTTTATATCAACGATAAGATGATTATCTCCACCCGCCATCGTAAGGTCTACTCGATCGATGAGGTGGTCAATGAATTGCGCAATGGCCAGGGGCCGATTAATAGCGGTAACTGGCTGGTAGAAATCGCTGATGCTCTCACCGATCACACCAGTGAATTCATCGAAGATCTGCATGACAAGATCATCGATCTGGAAGATGCACTATTAGAGCAGCAAATCCCTGAGCGTGGGCAATTGGCGCTGATCCGCAAACAGTTGATTGTGCTTCGCCGCTACATGGCCCCGCAGCGCGATGTTTTCTCGCGTTTAGCGAGTGACCGCCTGCCGTGGATGAATGACGATGAGCGTCGCCGCATGCAGGACATTGCCGATCGCCTGGGGCGCGGATTAGATGATCTGGATGGCAGTATCGCCCGTACGGCGATCCTGTCTGATGAGATCACTACCGTGATGGCCGATGCCATGAACCGCCGTACTTACACCATGTCGCTGATGGCGATGGTCTTCCTGCCAACCACTTTCCTGACTGGGCTGTTCGGAGTCAACCTGGGGGGGATCCCAGGCAGCGGTAGCCCGCTGGCGTTTGCCTCTTTCTGCTTTATGTTAGTGGCATTGGTCGGGGGCGTTGCCTGGTGGCTGAGGCGTAGCCGCTGGTTGTAACGACAAATAGTGGCGAAAACGCGAGTAAAGTTGAGCAGTATCAACATTTGCTTACGCGAACTGCGGCATTCTTACTCCCGCAGGTGAATGCAACGTCAAGCGATGGGCGTTGCGCTCCATAATTGTTTTATTTACTTATTTTTAGAATTATTGCATAGCACATTTAATTCAATACGATGCCGGTTTAATCACCGGCATTTTTTTATGCTTTTTTCCCTTTGGCGAATCCCAAACAACCGGCTCACTCCGTAGGGCGCTGCATGCTGCGCTCAGTTAGCGACATGCCGTCCAAGATCGCCCAATTAACAACACGCCGCCTCGATTAGGCTAAGCCGCGCTTTCGTCCCAGAAGCTGGCTTCTATCTTGTGGCCATCGAGATCGCGGACGAAACAGCCGTAATAGGCGGCACCGTAATGTGGCCGTGACCCCGGTGCACCGTCTCCTTGTGCCCCAGCGGCGACCGCCTGCTGATAAAACTCATCAACCTGCTGCTTGCTGGTGGCGAAGAAGCCAATATGCACGCCGTTCGCGGTGCCTGCGGGTTTGCCATCTATCGGCAGTTGCAACCAAAATTCAGGATAGTCACGGCCATAGCCGATAGCGCCAGGGTGTTCCAGCACGCGTCGGCAGCCTAACGCCCCGAGAACCCGGTCGTAAAACTGTGCAGCGGCATCGAAATTGTTGGTTCCCAGCGAGACGTGGGAAAGGCAGGGGGTGATATTCATCGTTGGTCTCCTTTGACTGTATAAATAAACAGTATAAGGTAAAAACCGCACTGTCAGGCACTTTATGCGTGAATTGTGAACAGGATCTAACATTAAGCGGAGAAAAAACCTCCGCCTGCGGGCACAGGCGGAGAGAGGGACTATTTGATTTCCAGCACGTTCAGGCGTTCAAACGCGGGCGAGCCGTTGTCATCCGAGTCTTCCGGCTGCCAACCCACCGGCTGCAGTGGAATATCTTCACGGTCAAACGCCAAATCGCCACCATCGACGACTTCGCTGCCGTGGTGAATACCTTTGAAGTCAAACAGTTCGGTATCGCACAGATGCGAAGGCACCACGTTCTGCATGGCGCTGAACATGGTTTCGATGCGGCCTGGGTAGCGTTTGTCCCAGTCGCGCAGCATATCGCCAATCACCTGGCGTTGCAGGTTTGGCTGTGAGCCACACAGGTTGCACGGGATAATCGGGAATTCTTTCGCTACCGAGAAACGCTCGATGTCTTTCTCGCGGCAATAGGCCAGCGGGCGGATCACCACGTGTTTACCATCGTCGCTCATCAACTTGGGTGGCATACCTTTCAGCTTGCCGCCGTAGAACATGTTGAGGAACAGCGTTTGCAGGATATCGTCACGGTGGTGGCCAAGGGCAATCTTGGTGGCACCCAGCTCGGTGGCGGTACGGTAAAGGATACCGCGGCGCAGGCGTGAACACAGGGAGCAGGTGGTTTTGCCTTCCGGGATCTTATCCTTCACGATGCTGTAGGTGTTTTCTTCAACGATCTTATATTCCACCCCCAGGCTTTCCAGATAGGCTGGCAGGATGTGCTCGGGGAAGCCGGGCTGTTTCTGATCGAGATTCACCGCGACCAATGAGAAATTCACCGGAGCGCTTTTTTGCAGATTGCGCAGGATTTCCAGCATGGTATAGCTGTCTTTCCCGCCGGACAGGCAAACCATGATGCGATCGCCTTCCTCAATCATGTTGTAGGCGGCGATGGCTTCACCCACGTTGCGGCGCAGGCGTTTTTGCAGTTTGTTCAGGTTGTACTGAGCTTTTTGGCTAATTGTTTGATTTTCTGACATTTAAATCGTGCTCGTTCTCATTTGGGTGCGCTACGGCGGTATGACACTTTTAGCGGGCAAGTTTAGCATTCTCTGGGAGGATTTGATCAGGATTCATTTCGTTCATCCATGCGCCATAGGTTTCAAAGGCCATTTGCTCATTAGTATGGCCCATGTGGTTTGCAATAAAAAATGGGATCACGCTGGCAGTTAATCGCCAATATGCATAGGTTTGCCGAGTGCGATTAGGCGTTATTCAGCGAGAGGTCATGATGGTATGATTTTGCTGAGATTTTTTATCTGATACAATGCACTTGACTATTATTTACTATAGGAAATGGATGAAATGGGAAAGGTGTTGTTTCTTGTGATTGCTTCACTGTTTTTGACTGGCTGTATGGCTACACCGTCGCCTACACAGTTGAGTAGTGCTAACTATGGAGAGTTACCGGCCTCTTATAAAGAAGATATTCAAAATAATATTAGCGCAGAATTGAAAGATCCATTTTCAGCAAGTTATAAATTTGGCGCCCCCAAAAAGGCATACCTTCAGGGTGGTTTGGTTGAAAACTTCAAAATGTACTATGGGTGGGTAGTTCCAGTATCGGTGAATGCGAAAAACAGCTATGGAGCATACACTGGGTTTAAAACCAGACAGTATATGTTCATCGATGGAGTAATGGTAGATGCCACTCTTAAGTTTAGCTCTGGTTATGCTAGCGCGTTGTAAATAAAAGGGCGCGTTCCCGCGCCCTCAACATACCTACTCCGAAGCTGCCTTCTCCGACTTCCCAGCCAACAGGCTTAGGAAATCATATTTCTCCTTCAGCTCTTTTTCTGCTGCCTCATACAGCGCGGCGGCAACCTCAGGCTGCTGCGTGTTGAGGCGGCGGAAACGCTGTTCCTTGTTCAATGTCGTCGTCAGCTCACTGTTCGGTGGCCGGGAGTCCAGCGCCAACGCGGCTTTGCCTTCCGCAGTACGACGTGGATCGAAGCGATACAGCGGCCAGAAACCGGTCGCGGTTAGCTGCCGCATCTGGTCGTGGCTCAGAGCCAGATCGTAACCGTGTTCCTCACAAGGGCTGTAGGCGATGATCAGGGAAGGGCCAGGATAGGCTTCCGCTTCCTGAATCGCTTTCACCGTCTGGTTAAGTTGCGCCCCCAACGAGATCTGCGCAACATACACATGGCCGTACATCATCATGCTGACGCCAAGATCCTTACGAGCCTTGCGCTTGCCGTGTTCACCAAACTTGGTCACGGCCCCCAGTGGAGTGGCCTTGGATTGTTGCCCGCCGGTATTGGAGTAGCACTGCGTATCCAGCACCAACACGTTAACGTTTTCCGTCAGGCTCAGCACATGATCCAGACCGCCGAAGCCGATATCGTAGGCCCAGCCGTCACCGCCGATCAGCCAGATAGACTTATCTACCAGATAGTCGGCATCGGTAGCTAGCTGACGGGCGTCGTTACCTGCCACGTTAGCCAACAGGCTACGTAATTCGGCGATCTGCTGGCGGCGCGGGCCGGTGGCGATCTCGTCTGCCTGCAATGAGGCCACCAACTGGGCAGGTAATTGCGGAGCCAAGGTATCGAGCAGGCGCAATACGCGGCGGCGGTGCTGATCCACCGTCAGGCGGAAGCCCAGACCAAATTCGGCATTATCCTCAAACAGCGAGTTTGCCCAGGCTGGGCCACGGCCATCGGCGTTGGTGGTGTAAGGCGTGGTGGGCAGGTTACCGCCATAGATAGAAGAACAGCCGGTGGCGTTGGCAATCAGCAACCGGTCGCCATATAGCTGGGTCAGCAGCTTGATATACGGCGTTTCGCCACAGCCGGAACAGGCACCCGAATATTCAAACAGCGGAGAGATCAGCTGTGAGGTGCGGATATCGATGCGTTCCAACTGCGAGGCGTCGATCTCTGGCAGTTGCAGGAAGAAGTCATAATGAGCCTTTTCCTCTGCCAGATGATCGAGGCGGGATGCCATATTGATCGCCTTGATTTCCGGGTTCTGGCGATCTTTCGCCGGGCAAACCTCTACGCACAGGTTACAGCCGGTGCAATCTTCAGGGGCGACCTGCAATACGTATTTCTGGCCGCGCATATCACGGGATTTTACATCCAGCGATTGCAGCGTGGCAGGGGCGTACTCCATGGCTTCTGGTGGAACCACTTTGGCGCGAATGGCAGAATGCGGGCAGGCGGCGACGCAGTGGTTACACTGGGTACACAGGTCCGGCTGCCAGATCGGCACTTCTTCGGCGATATTGCGTTTTTCCCACTGCGTGGTGCCTACAGGCCAGGTGCCGTCCGGCGGGAATGCAGAAACCGGCAGGGTATCGCCCAGCCCCGCCAGCATCACGGCGGTAACGGTTTTGACAAAATACGGCGCGGCGTCGGAAACCACCGGTGGACGTATCGGACTGTTGCTGTCGAGTGGGCGCAGCGGGATTTCCGTCAGCTCACTCAGCGTGGCGCCCAAGGCCTGCCAGTTACGTTCGACCACCTCTTGGCCCTTGTTGCTGTAGCTGCGGGCAATCGCTCCCTGTAGCTCCTGCAACGCCACTTCACCCGGCAGGATCTTTGTCAGATGGAAGAAGGCCATCTGCATAACGGTATTGATGCGGGCACCCAAATGACATTCGCGCGCCAGCTTGGCCGCGTTGATGATGTAAAGCTTTGCCTGGCGCTGATGCAGGATCGCCTGGACCTCCTGCGGCAGGCGTGACCAGACTTCATCCGCGCTATAAGGGGTATTAAGCAGGAAAATACCGCCAGGTTTTAGCCGCTCCACCATTTGATACTTGTCGATAAACTGCCATTGGTGGCAACCGACAAAGTCGGCACGGTCGATAAGGTACGCCGAATTGATCGGCTTATCGCTAACCCGCAGGTGTGACACGGTCAGGCCGCCGGCCTTTTTCGAGTCGTAGACAAAGTAGCCTTGGGCAAACATCGGCGTGCTGTTGCCGATAATTTTGATGTTGTTCTTGGTGGCAGAAACCGAGCCATCGCTGCCCAAACCATAGAACAGCGCCTCCAACGAGGCCCGCTGAGGGAGCGTTTCTTCGTGGAGCGGTAGTGACAGACCGGTAATATCGTCGAAAATACCCACGGTAAAACGGGGGCGGGGCTTATCCAGCATCAACTCGCGGAAAATGGCCAACGCGCAGTCTGGGCCAAACTCCTTGGAAGATAGCCCATAGCGCCCGCCAATCACCATCGGCATGCTGGCACGTTCACCACGGCTAAAGGCTTCTGCCAGCGCGGTCATCACATCCAGGTATAAAGGCTCGGCCAGAGCACCCGGCTCTTTGGTGCGGTCAAGTACCGCAATTTTTTGTGCGCTTTCCGGCAGTACGGCGAGCAGATGTTTGGCGGAGAAAGGACGGTAAAGCCGGACTTTAAGGACGCCCACTTTTTCACCGCGCGTCAGCAGATGGTCGATCGCTTCTTCACAGGTACCGATGGCGGACCCCATCAGGATCACCACGCGTTCGGCCTGCGGGTGGCCGTAATACTCAAACGGCTGATAGCTGCGGCCGGTGATGGCCGCAAACTTGTCCATCGCCTGCTGCACATGCTGGTAAGTATTGTCGTACCACGGATTGGTCGCTTCCCGCGATTGGAAGTAGGTATCCGGGTTGGCTGACGTGCCGCGTATGACGGGATGATCCGGTGAGAGAGCCCGGCTGCGGTGGGCGTCGATGGCGTCCTGCGGCATCATCTGCTGTAGCGTTTCGTCGCTCAGCGGGGCGATCTTGTTGATTTCGTGCGAGGTGCGGAAACCATCGAAGAAATGGATGAACGGCAGGCGGCTGTTTAGCGTGGCCGTCTGGGCGATCAACGCGAAATCCTGCGCTTCTTGCACGTTGCTGGCACACAGCATGGCGCAACCGGTCTGGCGTACGGCCATTACGTCGGAGTGATCGCCAAAGATGGATAATGCATGAGTGGCGACGGTGCGAGCGGCAACGTGCAGGACAAATGGCGTTAGCTCCCCGGCCAGCTTATACAGCGAAGGGATCATCAACAGCAATCCCTGGGACGAGGTGAAGGAGGTGGAAAGTGCGCCGGTTTGCAACGCACCGTGCACGGTAGCAATGGCTCCGCCTTCGGACTGCATTTCCACCACGTTGGGGACGTCGCCCCAAATGTTTTTCCTGCCGTCACTGGACCAGGCAGCGGTTTGTTCCGCCATGGTCGAACTCGGGGTAATTGGGTAAATGGCAATCACTTCACTGGTGCGATAAGCCACGGAAGCGACAGCGTTATTACCATCTGTAGTAATCATCTGCAGTACCTTTCTGTGCTCACAAAGCTGCAAAAGTCAGCTTCTTATAATCATCAGTAAAGTCTAACAGAGGGGGTTATTTGTGCTTTATCGCATTTGTGTGGCGCACAAAAATCTGGATGTAAGGTGATATTTCGTTAAAAAATAATTACTATTTGCAGCGTAATGGTAAAGCGTTGCCGCGATGTAACGCTAATTTAATCTCCGCGTCCTATTATTGATGTGACGCGAAACAGAAAGAAGAAGTTGAAAATGACCGCATTTATCTATTTAGCTATGGCGATTATCGCCGAAGTGATTGCCACCACCTTGCTGAAAGCCTCTGAAGGGTTCACCCGCTTGTGGCCATCGGTGTTTGTCGTGTTGGGTTACGCGGTAGCATTTTGGGGGCTTTCGATGGTGGTAAAAACCATGCCGCTAGGGATTGTCTATGCCCTCTGGTCGGGATTGGGGATCGTGCTGGTGTCGATTGCCGCGGTGTTTATTTACCAGCAAAAGCTGGATTTGCCTGCGGTGGTTGGTATGGGGCTGATTATTGCCGGGGTGTTGGTGATTAATCTGCTGTCCAAGTCGGCAGGGCACTGATCGGGAGTGAAATGCTTTCAGGTCAAAAAAAAGCCAAATTAATGGCTAATCATATTTCTATTATTAAGCTAACAAGCTAGATTACTAAAGTTGTCTTTCCGGTTGCCGCTTGATGATGAGCAGGCGGCAACTTGAAGCTCAACGGGTGGACATCAAAGATAACCAAACGGGCCCATCGTTCCAGTGGCTCGGGTTATCAGCAATGGCAAAATTACACAGCATCGTTTCGGTTCAGGGGTACGAATAATGATCACAGCAAAATGGCTGCTTGCCGGCGCCATACTCTCTTTGGCTGCCTGCAGCAGCAATAACAACCAAGAACCACAGCAGATCGCCACCAGTGCCAATATTGGTGCGATACCTACCAGCGAAAGCTGTGCCAGCGTGGGCGGAGTAACCACCATTGCCCATTCGCTCAACGGCGATACGCTCAGAATGTGTCAGATGCCGAACGGCAAACAGTGCGAAGAGTCGGCGCTGGGCCGTGGAGCCTGTTCCCGGTAAGTCCATTTTATCCCGGACGTAGCGTGCGACAGATTGGCAACCGTTGTTACCTTCATCACCGTGCCAGCTCCCTCTCCCTTTGGGAGAGGGTTGGGGTGAGGGGGAAAATTAATTGACCCAGTCTTTCAGGGTATACACCAGTTGGTGATCGCTGCCGCTCAGGGTCAGCTGTTGGCCGTTGAGAGAGACTTTTGCACCGTTAGCCAGCAGTGTGCCGATGGTTTGATCCCATTGGTTACGTTGCGGATCCGCGCACATCATGCGGGTCGTAGCGAGGTTTTTCACCGTCAGCACGCCGTTTTCTAACTGGCCCTGGCCGAAGAAACGGTTGCACATAGATCCGGAAATATTCATTTTCTCGCCGAACTCAATGCTCGGGCCGCTGCCTTGTTTCGCCTCAACCGCTACACCATCCACGCTTTGCAACACAAAGTTGTGATGCAGTAGATCGCTTTCTACTACGGTTTGTTGTTTGGTTTGCGCGGAACCACAGCCAGCCAATAGCGCACAGGCCATTGCTAAAGGGATCAGTTTTTTCATCATTGTGAACCTGTTCAGGTTTTGTCGGAAGGATCAGGGGCGCTAAGCGCGCCCCAAAGTATTAGGCATTAAGCTGATTAGGGCAGGCTTCACCCCGCGTAAGCTGTTCAATATTTTTCAACGTGGTTTGCGAGATACTGGTCAACGCCTCTTCCGTCAGGAACGCCTGGTGGCCGGTAAACAGCACGTTATGGCAGGCGGACAGGCGGCGGAAAACGTCGTCCTGGATCACGTCGTTGGATTTGTCTTCAAAGAACAGGTCGCGTTCGTTCTCGTATACGTCCATCCCCAGCGCACCAATCTTCTGCTGTTTGAGGGCATCGATAGCGGCGGAAGAGTCGATCAAGGCACCGCGGCTGGTGTTAATCACCATCACGCCGTCCTTCATCATGGAAAACGCGTCCGCATTCAGCAGGTGATGGTTTTCCGGCGTCAACGGGCAGTGCAGGGTGATCACGTCCGCCTGGGCATACAGCGTCTTAAGATCGACATATTCGGCACCCAGTTCTAACGCCTGCGCGCTTGGGTAGGGATCGTAGGCCAAGAGCTTCATGCCAAAGCCTTTCAGAATACGCATGGTGGCTACGCCGATCTTACCGGTGCCAATCACGCCTGCGGTGCGGTTATGCATATTGAAGCCGATCAGCCCTTCCAGCGAGAAGTTGGCATCGCGGGTGCGCTGATAAGCACGATGAATGCGGCGGTTCAGGCACATCATCATGCCCACGGCGTGTTCGGCGACGGCTTCAGGTGAATAAGCCGGAACGCGCACCACCTTGATACCCAGCTCTTTCGCCGCATCCAGATCGACGTTATTGAACCCGGCGCAACGCAGGGCGAGGATCTCGACCCCAAGCGCGGCCAGCTCTTCCAGCACTTCCCGGCTACCGTCGTCATTGACGAAGATGCATACGGCCTTACAGCCGATAGCCGTTTTGGCGGTTTTCTTGCTTAGCAGAAAGTCGAAAAACTCCAGCTCATAACCAAACTGCTGATTTACCAATTCAAGATACTTACGGTCATACTGTTTGGTGCTGTAAATCGCCATTTTCATCGTGGTTTCTCCCGCGTGATTATGTGATCAAATTAACATATTTTGCCAAATACGACAATGGTTTAGCGACCTGTGACGGCGCAGGTCTTTTAGGGTTTTATGCTGATAATCAGTGTATTAGCCATTTTCTATATTCACTGGGTAAATATCAAAATTGCGAAACCTGCTCTATAAATGATGAGATGGGTTCACCTTCACCTGCCAGGGGATCCGTGTCATCATTGCACTTGGCTAATCGATGTTTATCAGGAACTAAACCTGCGCTTAATGACCAAGAGATTAAAAGTATTTGTAGCGATCGTAACGGGCATCATCCTGTTGATCATCGCGCTGTGGCAAACCCTGCCTCGTTGGTTGCCGCGTGCGATAGCGCCTTGGTTACCGCAGGGTAGCCAGCTGGTTTTGCAAGGGCCCTTGCGTTGGCAGCAGGGGGCTTTGCATCTTGATGGGCTGAAGTTCAGCGCCCAAGGCTGCGCCATCGCCAATGTCAGTGAACTGCAACTCGCCTACCAAATGGGAAGTTGGCATTTAAAGGGTGAACGAGCGGACGTGGATACCGCCTGCCTGTCAAAATTGCCCGCCTCCGAGGGGGACAGCACGCCATTGGCGCTAGACCAATTGCAAGCGATGCTGCCGCCGTTTGACCTGAATATCAATCTTCTCACGCTCACCCCATGGCAAGCCTACGCCGGTAAATTGCAACTGTCGTCTGCGGCCACTGGCCAACGGTTGCATTATCAAGGTAAGAACGTCACCGCCGAGGCGCAGTTGGATGAACATCAGCAACTGACGTTAAGCAAGCTTAGCATCACGCCACCCAACAGCACGGTTCCTGTTCAACTGACAGGCAAAGTCACCGTACCGCTGGATATGGACAGTTTGCCGATCCAAGGGGCGTTGCAAGGTGAGATACAAACCGCCTATCTGGAAAAACCCTTGCTGCTGGATTTGCACTGGCAACAGCAGCAGGGCGTATTGACCCTGACGGAAAAGGGCAGCGACCAACCGTTGGCGACGCTCCCTTGGGCACTAACGCCAAAACAGATCAGCATCGAAAAAGGCGAATGGCGCTGGCCTTATCTGGAGCAACCGCTCAGCGGTGGTTTGAATGTGGCGTTGCATGACTGGAGCCAGGGGTTTGACGAAACCCAAATTACCGCACGTTTGAACGTGATCACCGCCGGGCACAACGGCAAGGGCAACGCGGTGCTGACGTTGGGGCCGGGTAGCCTGAGTCTGACCAACAGCGATCTGGGATTCCAGCTGACCGGGCAGGCAAACCTGGCCAATCTCTCGCTTACGGCGTCAATCCCCGGCATTATCAGCGGCTCGGTCCTTAACCCAACGCTGGTGCTACAGCCGGGGTCTTTACTGCGCGCCTGGGGCCGCCCGGCACCGGACATAAAACTGGAAGAGGCTCGGCTGCCGCTGGCTGGAGTAAAAGTCACCGCTCTTGGGATCAGTGGCCGTTTGCAGGCGATTATCAGCGCCAGCGAAAGTTACTGGGGCCGTTTCAAGCTGCATTTGGACGGTCAGGCACAAGATTTCTGGCCAGATCATGGTCAGTGGCAATGGCGCGCTTGGGGTAACGGCAAGTTACCCCCGCTACAGGCCGCCTGGGATGTTGCAGGCAGTGGGCGTTGGCAGGACACCAGCATCATCCTGGATCGACTTTCCACCGGTTTTGATCGGTTGAAGTACGGCATGGTCACGGTCGCGACGCCGCGCATGACGCTCAGCCAGCCGATCCAGTGGCAGCGGGATAGCAAAGCACCGAGCCTTACCGGCGGTGTGCAACTGGTGGCTGACAAAACCAGTTTTGGTGCAGGCCGTTATTTGCCGCCTTCGGTACTGGATTTGCAGTTGCAAGGTACGGGGCCAGACAGTTTCCAATGGCAAGGCGCGTTGCAGGCCGAGCAGATTGGTCCAATCAAGTTGCGGGGCCGCTGGGATGGTGAACGCCTGCGGGGTGAAGGCTGGTGGCCAAAACAGTCGTTAACGGTATTCCAACCGCTGATTTCACCCGATCTGAACATCAAACTGCGGGCAGGCGAGTTCTATGCACAGTCGGCATTTTCTGCTGCGCGAGTACAGGGGTTTGAAGCCGGTGGCCACTGGGTGGTGCGCAATGGCGGCATGTGGCTGCAAGATGGCGAATTGAGCGGGCTGGACTTTGTCTTGCCCTATCGGTTTAAGAACCACCTGTGGCAGCTTGGGGCCAAACGGCCGATCATGCTGCGCATCAAATCCATCAAGACGCTGTTTGAGATGCAGAATATTACCGCCGATCTGCAAGGTACCTATCCCTACAGCGAAGCGTATCCGTTGACGTTGAGCAACATCGGTGTGGATATGCTGAACGGTCATATCAGCCTTTCGGCATTACGGATGCCGCAGCATGATGCGGCGGTGCTCAAACTGGAAGAAATCGACCTCAGCGCACTGTTTACCGCGCTCAAACCGAAGCAGTTCGCCATGTCTGGCCGCATCAACGGCGAGTTGCCGCTCTACCTGAACCACCCCAAATGGCTGGTGCAAAATGGCTGGATCGCCAATGCGGGGGTCATGACGCTGCGGCTGGATAAAGATATGGCCGATGCCATTGGCAGCAATAACCTGGCCACCGGTGCCGCCATCGACTGGCTACGCTACATGGAAATCAACCGCTCAAAGGCGCGGGTCGATCTCGATAACCTGGGCGAATTGACGCTAAAGGCGCATATCGATGGCGTAAATCCGCAGAAAAATGCCAAGCGTGAGGTTATCCTTAACTATAGCCATCAGGAAAACGTGTTTCAGCTGTGGCGCAGCCTGCGCTTCGGCGACAATTTACAAGAGTGGCTGGAGCAGACGCTCTCTAAACCCGAGGAACAACAATGAAGAACGCGACAGGGCCATTGCTGGCCGCCGTGTTGGGCGCATCCTTGCTGAGCGGTTGCGTACCGCGCATTGAGGTGGCGACGCCTAAAGATCCCATCACCATCAATATGAACGTCAAAATTGAACATGAGATCCGTATCAAAGTGGATAAGGACGTTGAGAACCTGCTGAAAGACCAAAGCGGTCTGTTCTAGGAGCCAGCATGAAAAAACGTTATCTGTGGTTGATTGCCGCCGGTTGGTTATTCAGTGGGATGGCTCAGGCGTTGACGCTGGATGAAGCCAAACAGCAGGGGCGGGTTGGTGAAACGCTCAGTGGTTATATCGCTCCGGTGAAGCAGGACGCGGAGACTCAGGCGTTGGTGAAAAAAATCAATGCCGGACGCGCCGAGAAATATCAGCAGGTGGCCGCCAGCAATCATATCGCCATCGATGAAGTTGCGCGGATGGCCGGGCAGAAGCTGGTGACACGAGCGCCAGCAGGGGAATATGTCCGTGGCATTAACGGCCAGTGGTTGCAGAAATAAAAAAAGCGCGCCTCTAGGCGCGCAACGGAATTTAAACGACTTATTGTTATGAGGGTAAAACGGATTTTGCAGGTGTGTGACTTACCAGAGCGCAATCTCTGCGCCCTGGCATCGCTAATTAAGCGGCGATCACTTCGGCCAGTAACGCTTTGGCATCGGCCTGGGCTTTGGTCGCAACGTCTGGACCGTAGGCAATCCCTTCGGCAAAGACGAACTCAACCTCGGTAATACCGATAAAGCCCAGGAACAGACGCAGGTAAGGTTCTACCAGGTCGGTTGGGGTGCCTTTATGGATGCCGCCACGGCTGGTCAGAATGATGGCACGTTTGTTTTTTACCAGGCCTTCCGGGCCGTTCTCGGTGTAACGGAAGGTCACGCCGGCACGGGCAATCAGGTCAAAATAATTCTTCAACTGAGTTGGGATGTTGAAGTTGTACATCGGAGCGGCGATAACGATAGTATCGTTGGCTTGCAGCTCGGCAATCAGTTCGTCTGACAGGGCCAGAGCTTCTTTCTGGCGTGGAGTCAGCGGGGCATCTGAAGGACGCATTGCGCCAACCAGTTCGCCATCCAGCACCGGGATCGGCTGTGCAGCCAGGTCACGCACGGTGATGGTATCGTTGCTGTGAGCATTGGCCCACTGCTCAACGAAGAAATCAGCCAATTGGTTAGACTGAGAATAAGTTGCCAGGATGCTGGATTTTAGAACCAATACGTTGCTCATCGATAATTCCTTTCGTGTTGACTGTGACATCAGGGCTGGTCGCCCGTTGCATGAGGTACACTCTATTCATATTGTTCCAACAGGGATAGCGGAATATTTCGAGATCTACGTTCGATTTTATTGAACAAGAAAACCCAGGTTAAATGGATGGATTATGGGGAGAAATGCCATTGTGGTATCCTGCTGCGCTAAGTCAAAAAATCGATAAACCTAATTTAATAAACGCAGTTATTGGCACCGACACGTCAGCTATAACATCAAACCTAGTCCCTGACGTTAAGCAGTAGTTGCGAAGAAACAAGGAACACCGAACGTGAAATCTACGCTCGCGGCATTGTCATCCCAACTGGGAGACTTGATGCTCCGTGATCAGCAGCGCCTGCAACGCCGGTTGCAAGGTGCGCGCAAAGTCAAAAGCCCCGAAGCTCAACAGGCGGTTGCCGCAGAAATAGCGGGTGATATCGAGCAAGCCATGCTGAAGGTGCGCTCCCGCGCGGCCTCGTGCCCGAAAATCACTTACCCGGAAAGCCTGCCTGTCAGCCAGAAGAAGCAGGACATTCTTGCCGCCATCCGCGATCATCAAGTGGTGATCGTGGCGGGTGAAACCGGCTCAGGGAAGACTACACAGCTACCGAAAATCTGCCTGGAGTTAGGGCGCGGCGTCAAAGGCCTGATTGGCCACACGCAACCGCGCCGCCTGGCTGCACGCACCGTTGCCAACCGCATTGCCGATGAGCTGGAAACCCCGCTGGGTGGCAGCGTCGGTTACAAGGTGCGCTTCAACGATCAGGTGGGTGAAAATACCCTGGTCAAATTGATGACCGACGGGATCTTGCTGGCCGAAATCCAGCAGGATCGCCTGCTGATGCAGTACGATACCCTGATCATCGATGAGGCGCACGAGCGCAGCCTGAACATCGATTTCATCTTGGGTTACCTCCGGGAGCTGTTGCCAAAACGCCCGGATTTGAAGGTGATCATTACCTCGGCCACCATCGATCCGCAGCGCTTTTCTCGCCACTTCAACAATGCGCCGATCATCGAGGTTTCTGGACGTACCTATCCGGTCGAGGTGCGTTATCGGCCGGTGGTGGACGACGCCGATGATACCGAACGCGATCAGCTTCAGGCTATCTTCGACGCAGTGGACGAATTGGGGCGTGAAGGGCCAGGCGATATCCTGATCTTTATGAGCGGTGAACGTGAAATCCGTGATACCGCCGATGCGCTGACCAAGCTCAACCTGCCGCATACCGAGGTGCTGCCGCTGTATGCCCGCCTGTCCAACAGTGAACAGAATCGGGTGTTCCAGTCGCACCATGGCCGCCGCATCGTGCTGGCGACCAACGTGGCAGAAACCTCGCTGACCGTGCCGGGCATCAAGTACGTTATCGACCCAGGTACGGCGCGCATCAGCCGCTACAGCTTCCGTACCAAAGTGCAGCGTTTGCCGATCGAGCCGGTTTCGCAGGCTTCTGCCAACCAGCGTAAGGGCCGCTGTGGGCGTGTTTCGGACGGTATCTGTATCCGCCTGTTCTCGGAGCAGGATTTCCTGTCGCGCCCGGCGTTTACCGATCCGGAAATTCTGCGAACTAACCTGGCCTCGGTCATATTGCAGATGACCTCGCTGGGATTGGGCGATATTGCCGCCTTCCCGTTTGTCGAAGCGCCGGATAATCGCAATATCCAGGACGGCGTGCGTCTGTTGGAAGAGTTGGGGGCGATCAAAACCGCAGAAAACGGCCACTATCAACTGACCCCACAGGGCCGTCAGTTGGCGCAGTTGCCGATCGACCCACGTTTGGCGCGAATGGTGTTGGAAGCCCAGAAGAGTGGTAGCGTGCGCGAGATGATGATCATCACCTCGGCGTTGTCGATCCAGGATCCGCGCGAGCGGCCGATGGATAAGCAACAGGCCTCCGATGAAAAACACCGCCGCTTCGCCGACAAAGACTCCGATTTTATGGCGTTCGTCAACCTGTGGGATTATCTGAAGGAACAGCAGAAGGAAAACTCTTCCAGCCAGTTCCGCCGCCTGTGCCGCAACGATTTCCTTAACTATCTGCGGGTGCGTGAATGGCAGGATATCTACACCCAATTGCGCCAGGTGGTGAAAGAGTTAGGCTTGCCGGTCAACAGCGTGCCTTCGGACTACCGCAGCGTGCATACCGCGCTGCTGAGCGGCCTGCTTTCGCACATTGGCCAGAAGGATGCGGATAAGCAAGAGTTTACCGGTGCGCGCAACGCCCGTTTCTCCATCTTCCCGGGCTCCGGGCTGTTCAAGAAGCCGCCTAAGTGGACGATGGTGGCAGAACTGGTGGAAACCAGCCGCCTGTGGGGCCGTATTGCCGCGCGTATCGAGCCAGAATGGATTGAGCCGATGGCTCAGCACCTGGTCAAGCATCATTACAGCGAACCGCACTGGTCCAAATCCCAGGGCGCGGTGATGGCCAGTGAAAAGGTCACGCTGTTTGGTCTGCCGATCGTCGCAGCTCGCCCGGTAAATTACAGCACCATCGATCCGCTGCTGTGCCGTGAACTGTTTATCCGCCATGCGCTGGTGGAAGGTGACTGGCAAACGCGGCACCCGTTCTTCGCCGCCAACCTGAAGCTGCGTGCCGAAGTGGAAGAGCTGGAACACAAATCGCGCCGCCGCGACATTCTGGTGGATGACGAAACGCTGTTCAGTTTCTACGATCAGCGCATTCCGAGCGATGTGGTGTCCGGGCGTCATTTTGACCAGTGGTGGAAAGCCGCCGGGAAGCAGAACCCTGAGCTGCTCAACTTTGAAAAAGAGATGTTGATCAAGGATGGAGCCAATAAGGTTAGCGCGCTGGATTATCCGAACTACTGGTATCAGGGCAACCTCAAGTTGCGCCTGACCTACCAGTTTGAGCCGGGTACTGACGCCGATGGCGTTACCGTGCACATCCCGTTACCGATCCTCAATCAGGTGGAAGAGGCCGGTTTTGAGTGGCAAATCCCCGGTATCCGCCGTGAACTCGTGATCGCACTGATCAAATCCTTACCCAAGCCGGTACGGCGCAATTTTGTGCCAGCGCCGAACTACGCTGAAGCTTTCCTTGGCCGGGCAACGCCATTGGAGATGCCGCTGCTGGATTCGTTGGAACGCGAGCTACGCCGCATGACAGGTGTGACAGTGTCACGTGAGGATTGGCAGTGGGATCAGGTGCCCGATCATCTGAAAATGACCTTCCGCGTGGTGGGTGAGAAACACAAAACCCTGCGCGAAGGCAAAGATCTGGCCGCGCTAAGGGTCCAGCTCAAAGACAAGGTACAAGAGACGCTGTCGGCCGTGGCTGATGATGGTCTGGAACAGAGCAATCTGCATATCTGGAGCTTTGGCAAACTGCCTGAGTTTTATGAGCAGAAGCGTGGTGGTTACTCGGTCAAGGCCTATCCGGCGCTGGTGGACGAAAAAGATAGCGTAGCCATCCGTCTGTTTGATAGCGAACAGGAGCAGCAGCAGGCCATGTGGCAAGGTACGCGCCGTTTGTTGCTGTTGAACATCCCGTCGCCGATCAAATATCTGCATGAGAAGTTGCCGAACAAGGCCAAGCTTGGGCTGTATTTCAACCCGTATGGCAAAGTGCTGGATCTGATCGACGACTGTATCTCCTGCGGCATCGACAAGCTGATTGCCGAACACGGTGGGCCGGTGTGGGCGGAAGAGAACTTTGCCCGGCTGCAAGAGTTGGTGCGGGCCGAGCTGAACGAAACCGTGGTGGGCGTGGCCAAACAGGTGGAACAGATCCTGACGACGGTCTTCAACATCAACAAGCGCCTGAAAGGGCGCGTTGATATCTCGTTGGCGTTGGCACTGTCCGATATCAAGGCCCAGCTTAATGGCCTGGTTTACCGTGGCTTTGTCACCAATAACGGTTGGAACCGCCTGCCGGACACCTTGCGTTATCTGCAAGCGATTGAGCGCCGCCTGGAGAAGCTGGCGATCGATCCGCACCGCGATCGCGCTCAGATGATCCGGGTGGAGCAGGTCCAACAGGCGTGGCAGCAGTGGCTGAACAAGCTGCCGCCAAAACGCCAGCAGGATGAAGAGGTGAAGGCGGTACGCTGGATGATTGAGGAGCTGCGCGTTAGCCTATTCGCTCAGCAGTTGGGTACGCCTTACCCGATTTCTGAGAAGCGTATCTTGCAGACCATCGATCAGCTCTCTGCGTAACCTTTAAGCCTTGCTGAACAGGCGAGGCTTAACAGGCTACATCCCAGCAGCGTTAACGGCAGGTGCTGGCCCATGGCGGCCAGTGCCAGGCCGCCAGCGATCAGCAGATAATAGAGTAATCCCAATACCGCTCCGGCAGCACCCAGCCGGTTGCGGTAATGCTTCAGCGCCTGGCTGAGAATATTGGGAATGGCCAAGCCAAAAGCAACGGTCACCGCCATGCAGGGCAGCAGGATCATCAGACTTGCCTGCCAATACCACGCACCCACGGCGGCCAATAGGGCTAACAGACTGGCCATTTGGATCTGCCGGTAAGCGCATAATCCTTTTTGCAGAAGATAGCGGTTTGCCGCTGCGCCGCACAGGCTGCCAAAGGCCAAAACAATCCCCGAATAACCAAACTGCTCGCTGGTCAGCCCCAAGGTCTCAAAAATAAACGGGGCCAGGCTGAAGTAGCTGAACGCCATGATGTTAAAACTGGCAACCAGTAACGCCGAGCACCAGATTTGCCTATCGCACAGCATCTCCTGCAAACAGGGGAGTAAAGCGATACCGGCGGTTTGCTGACGGGTTTCTGGCAACGCTCGCCAGCACCAGATCAGCAACAACAGCGCCAATCCTGCTTGCGCGGAGAAAATGGCCATGCGACCGCCCCAAAACACCAGCATTCCGCCGCTAAACATCCCCAACACCGGGCTTATCGACAATGCCATACCAATTATCGCAAACATCTTGCCTAACGCCTGCCCCTGATAGACATCGCGCAGCATGGTTTGCGTCACCACAGAACCAACGGCGGCACCAAAGGCGATAATGGCGCGCGAGACGATGAGCAACGTGAAAGAGTTGCTCAGCAACGCCAGCAAGGCTCCTGCCGTATACAGCAGCAAACCGGCGAGCATGGCGGCTCTACGGCCATATTTGTCGCTGATCGTTCCCCAAAACGCCACGCCGAAAGCGAAGGCGAAAAAATAGACCGACAGCGTGTGGCCGGCCTGCGTGGCATCGATATGGTAATCAAAGCGGATAGCGGTTAACGCCGGGCTATAGAGCGTTTCCAGGATTTGTGGTGCCATGATCATCACGATGATCAGTGGCAGAGGCAGATTTTTGACGGACATAGCATTCTCCCAAATAAGTGACAGCAGTATAGGGAGATGGCGATTGTTCGATTACAATCATCAGGACAAAAAACAATGAAAATGGGACTGCGGCATGGCACTGATCCTGCAACATCAGGTTTTTGATCCGGATAGTTACTTCGCTCCGGTGGTGGGAATTAGTGCCGAACTGGCGGAACATGATTCTGGCGTACATCAGCATCAACGGGCCCAGATCCTCTATGCTCCACGTGGTTGTATGACGGTGACGTTAGCCGAACGCTGGCTGATCCTGCCGCCAACGCGCATTATCTGGATACCGAGCGGCGTGAGGCATCGCGTGCAACTGCGCGGGCAGGTGGCTTACCGTTCGCTCTATTTTGCGGATGCCGCGATGCTGGCAATGCCGCACAGTGCGGTGTTAGCCGCCAATCCGTTACTGGCCGCGGTGATAGAACGCATCGCACATTGGCCGTTTGACTACGCGCAGCAGCATCCCCAGGCGGAAGATCTGTTGCGAGTCTTGCGCAATGAACTGAGGGTGGCGGAGCAGGAAAATACCAGCTTGATACTGCCGAGCGAACCGCGCATAGCGGCCTGGATTGATAGCTTAAACGGCGTCGATCAGCTCCCTGGGCTGATGGTATTAGCCAAGGCGATCAATCTCCATCCTAAAACGTTAACGCGAATCTTCCAGCGGGAAACCGGGCTGAGCTATCAGCAGTGGTGCCAGCAATGGCGTTTGATGCACGCCATTGAGTTACTGGCGCAATTGCCTTCCGTAAGCGCGGTTGCGCAGCGGTTGGCCTTCTCAAGCGACAGCGCATTTATCGCCTTTTTCCGCCAGTATACCGGCACCACGCCAAAGCGGTTTATGGCGGGTGGGATACGAAGTATTGAGTAATTCCTGCTATTTTTCTTGATTGGCAATACTGCAACAGTGATTAATGTCACAATATTTATATTTTTATAAAATTAGTTAAATGCAATAGTGGTCACATTTTAACTATTGACAAATATATAATTTGAAAATTTCAATCAATTTTTTGTGAACCAGATCTTCAATTGCAATGTATTTCACATTAAAAGTGATTTCAATCACGAAATGGCATCGGATTGCGTTTCCCATTATTACTCCATAAGCTGCAAAGCAATTCCCAATCCTCTTGGAATAACGATAGGAAAAACACATGAATGGATTGATAGATTACTTCCCGGAAAATGCATTTACCGTTCACCAGCAAGATTGCGACTGGCAGCAGGCTATTGATTTATCGATGTGCTGTCTGCTGGAAAATAATATCGTTGAGCCACGTTATGTGGCGGCAATAAAGCACAGTACGCAAAATAATGGCGCCTATTATATTCTTACACCGGAAGTGGCTATGCCCCATGCACGTCCGGAAGAAGGGGCTTTGGGCACGGCATTAACCCTAACGGTATTGCCGCAGGGGGTTTATTTCAATGATGACAATCCGCAGGTGAAAGTGTTAATCGGCCTGGCGGCAAAAGATGCCGACAGCCATATCAATGCCATCCAGTTATTGAGTGAAATGTTCTGTGATGACCAGGCAATTGAACAGCTTACTCAGGCAACCAAGGTATCAGAAATAAAAGAAATCATTCTGCGCTTCTGATTTTATACACTCAAGGATCATTATAATGGCCAATAAAACAATGCGAGCCAGAGTGCAAGCTTTTGGCGGGTTCCTGACGGCTATGGTAATCCCTAATATCGGCGCATTTATTGCGTGGGGATTTATTACGGCACTGTTTATTCCCACCGGCTGGATGCCTAACGCCCACTTTGGGCAACTGGTCGGTCCGATGATCACCTATTTGCTACCGCTGATGATCGGCTCCACCGGTGGCTACCTGATCGCGGAAAAACGTGGCGCGGTGATGGGGGGAATTGGCACCATCGGCGTGATTGTGGGGGCAGATATTCCTATGTTCATCGGCGCGATGGTGATGGGGCCGCTGGGCGGGGTGATCATCAAATATATCGACACCAAGCTGGATAAGCGTATCCCCGCTGGCTTTGAGATGGTGGTCAATAACTTCTCACTGGGGATTGTCGGCATGTTCTTGTGCCTGTTTGCCTACGAGGTGATTGGCCCAGCGGTACAGCAGGCTAACCATTTGGTACGTGCTGGCATTGAATCTCTGGTAGCCACTGGATACCTGCCGCTGTTGTCGATTATCAACGAACCGGCGAAGGTGTTATTCCTGAATAACGCCATCGACCAGGGGGTGTATTACCCGCTGGGTATGCAGGATACGGCGGTGAACGGCCGCTCGGTGTTCTTTATGGTGGCCTCTAACCCTGGGCCAGGGCTTGGTATCCTGCTGGCGTTTTCGCTATTTGGCCAGGGTATGAGCAAAAAGTCGGCACCGGGCGCGATGATTATCCATTTCCTCGGGGGTATTCACGAACTCTACTTCCCGTATGTGCTGATGAAGCCGCTGATGATCATTGCCATGATTGCTGGCGGGATGGCGGGGATCTACGTGTTTGATCTGATGGGTGCTGGTTTGGTTGCCGGGCCAAGCCCGGGTTCAATCTTTGCCTATCTGGCTCTGACGCCGCGTGGTGGCTTTGCTGGTACCTTGGCAGGCGTCGCCGCCGGGACGCTGGTTTCGTTCCTGATTGCCGCACTGATCCTGAAAACCGAGAAAAAGCAGGTGACCGAAGATAGTTTTGATGACTCACAGCGGCAGGTGAAAGCCTTGAAAGCTGCGGGCAAAGGGCAAACACAACCGATCCGTCACATCGCATTTGTTTGTGATGCAGGCATGGGTTCCAGCGCGATGGGGGCAACCACCTTCCGTAAACGTTTGGAGAAAGCCGGGGTGCCGATCAGCGTGAAGCACTACGCCATTGAAAATATTCCGCCGGAAGCCGACCTGATCGTGACGCACTCTAGCCTGGAAGGGCGAGCCGAACGGGTGAGCGATAAACCCAAAGTATTGATCAGCAATTATCTCGGTGACAGCAATCTCGATCGTTTGTTGGAACAACTGGTTGCCACACACTCAGAAAAGGAAGCCGTATGAAAACCCAAGCCGCCGCTATTTATGGCCAAAACGACGTTCGCCTGCGTGAGTTTGAATTACCGCCTCTAGGTGATGATGAACTGTTGGTTAAGGTCATTTCCGACAGTGTGTGCCTGTCTACCTGGAAGGCCGCCAAATTGGGGGCTAACCACAAGCGGGTACCTGATGACGTTGCCGAACACCCTGCGATCACTGGCCATGAATGTGCCGGGATCATTGAGCTGGTGGGCAAAAACCTACAGCAACGCTACCGGGCTGGGCAACGTTTTGTGCTGCAACCGGCGATGGGATTGCCGAGTGGTTATTCGGCGGGTTATAGCTACGAGTTTTTCGGCGGCAATGCCACCTATATGATTATTCCACAGCAGGCTGTGGAGCTAGGTTGTGTATTACCGTATGAAGGCAGTTATTTTGCGGCGGCCTCTTTGGCAGAGCCGATGTGCTGCATCATAGGTGCCTACCATGCCAATTACCATACGACGCAATATGTCTATGAGCATCGCATGGGGATCAAACCCGGCGGCAACGTGGCGTTATTGGCCAGTGCCGGGCCGATGGGCATTGGTGCGATCGATTATGCCATCAACGGTAACATCCGCCCTGCGCGGGTAGTGGTCGTGGATATCGACGAGGCGCGTTTGGCGCGGGCCAGATTGCTATTGCCGGAAAGCGTAGCGCGTGAAAAAGGCGTAGAACTGGTGTATTTCAACAGCAGCAAGGTTGCCGACCCGGTGGCTGCCTTACGTGACCTGACGCAGGGCCACGGATTTGACGATGTTTTCGTTTATGCTGCGGTGGCCGATGTGCTGGTGCTGGGGGATAACCTGCTGGCTGAAGACGGTTGCCTGAATTTCTTTGCGGGCCCAACCGACAGTGAATTCAAAGTGCCGTTTAACTTTTACAACGTGCATTATGCATCCACACATGTCGTGGGCACTTCGGGGGGCTCGACGGGAGATATGTTGGAGGCGCTGCAACTGACCGCTGAAGGCCGCATTAATCCTTCGGTGATGATCACCCATATAGGTGGGCTGGATGCCGTGCCGGAAACCATCATCAATCTACCTTCGATCCCCGGCGGGAAAAAGCTGATCTATAACTTTGCCACCATGCCGTTAACCGCAATTGCCGACTTCCCAGAACTCGGGAAAACAGACCCATTCTATGCCCGCTTGGCGGAACTGGTGGCTGAAAGCCACGGCGTTTGGAACGAACAGGCCGAGCGTTTCCTGCTGCAACATTTTGGCGTGGAAACAGGGGTATAACTGCCGATGAAATCGCTGGCTTATGACATTGTACGCACCACTCAACAGGCTGCATTGGCTGCCTGGCCGCTGCTGGGCTGTGGTGATAAAAATCAAATTGATGGGGTGGCCGTCGCGGCCATGCGTCAGCAACTGAGTGGTATGGCCATGCAGGGGCAGATTGTGATCGGTGAAGGCGAAATCGATCAGGCCCCCATGCTGTATATCGGTGAGCGGTTGGGGAGCGGGAATGGTCCGGCAGTGGACATTGCTGTCGATCCTATCGAAGGCACGCGGATGGTGGCCATGGGCCAATATAATGCGCTGGCCGTGATCGCCTTTGCCCCACACAATGCCTTGTTGCATGCCCCAGACATGTATATGCGCAAGATGGTGGTGGGGCCAGGAGCTAAAGGGGCCATCGATTTGCGGTTGCCTCTGGAGCAAAATCTGCGGCAAGTAGCGCAGGCATTGGGTAAGCCATTGCATCAACTGCGCATGATCACGCTGGATAAACCGCGCCATGAACTGATCCGCCAACAGGCGCAGGCGCTGGGGGTGAAGATTTTTGCCATTCCTGACGGTGACGTGGCCGCCAGCCTGATGACCTGCCTACCAGGTGGTGAAGCCGACATCATGTATACCTTGGGGGGCGCGCCGGAAGGGGTCATATCGGCCTGTGCGGTGCGTCTGCTGGGCGGAGATATGCAAGCCGAGCTGATCGATTTCTGCCAGGCGAAAGGCGATACGCCAGAGCACAGATTATTGGCGCAGGAAGAACGGCGGCGCTGCAGCAACATGGGAATTGAGATTAACACCATTTTGCCGCTCAATGCCCTGATCGCCAGTGATGAGGTGATTTTTTCGGCAACCGGGATAACCAAAGGTGACATTATCGGCGGAATAAAACAAAAAGAGGGGTACTTGAGCACAGAAACCCTTATGATTAATGGTACCGACGGATCGTGTAATAGAATTCATACGTTACACTTGCATTGATGGTATCGCAGGACGAATGAAAACGCTGACAGAAGATGAAATAATTGAACAACTGGACGAGCAGGAACAATTGCTCAATTGGTTACAGAAGGCAAATGAGATTTTATTTTCTGCTGTCAAAACCTATTTGCCACAGGTGTTTGTCAATAACGATCCCGACATACTCGAATATGCGGTAAAGCCATTGCTGGCAAAATCCGGCCCTTTGGACAATATGGATGTCTCCCTGCGCTTATTGTATGCATTGGGGAAAATCAAAAAAACCGTTTATGCCGATATCATCTGTCTTTCACAATTTAGCCAGCATGTGCAGGCGGAAAATAGCTCGCTGAGCTTTCATGATGAAATGACCTTTGATTTTATTGCAAACCTGAATGCCATTACGGAAAACGAACAGCTTTTCAGTGCGATAAGAAAGATGAAGTTTTCCAGCTTTGAGGTTTTTAATACCGAGCGCTACGGCAACATGATTAAAACCGGATTAACGCTGGCGGTGACTTCGCTGTTAAAGGAACTGACCAATGAAAATAGCGCTAACAGTTAATGGGCTGACGATCGATGCCTTTTTTAACGATGAGGAGGTCGAACAGGTGCACTTACCTTTACTGCGCCTGTTGGCCCAAAAGCAGCAGCAAAAGGGGGCGCGCCTGGTGGTTTTCCTGGCGGCACCTCCTGGCAGCGGTAAATCGACGCTGACGGCCTTCTGGCAGCATTTATCGGCACAGCATGATGAATTACCGGCCTTGCAAACTCTGCCGATGGACGGCTTTCACCGTCCTAACTCCTGGCTTGATGCACAAGGGTTGCGCAGCAAGAAGGGAATGCCAGAAACCTTTGATCGTCAGCAGCTTGAGTTGGCGCTGGCTTCACTCGATCAACCACGCGTATTGTGGCCTACCTACGATCGCGTGTTGCACGATCCGGTACCCAACGCTATCGAGGTGACTGCACCGGTAACGATCGTAGAAGGTAACTGGTTGTTGCTTGATGAGCCAGGTTGGCGCGATCTGGCCCGTCACAGCGACTTAACGCTGTTTATTCAGGCACCAGCACAGCAACTGCGGACACGGCTGATCGAGCGTAAAATGCGTGGTGGTTCATCACTGGAGCAGGCCGGCACCTTTTATCAGCAAACCGATGGGCCAAACGTTGATAGGGTATTGCAGCACAGTTTGCCCGCCACCATTACCCTCCGGTGGGATAATGGTGGCCTGCGCTGTTCGGAGGAGTTACTTACCGACGGCTAAGAGATCCAAAGCATCGCGAATGCCGGTAACTGACAGTGCGCGGTTATCGGCCCGGTAGCGGTCTTGTGCTGCGGGTGCAGAGCTCTGGATAGCGATAAGTCGCCAGCCTTCGGCGGTCTTCAATATCAATGGGGAGCCGCTGTCACCGGGTAAGGTGTCGCACTGGTGTGATAACACGCCTTGTTGTGCCCAACCGGTGACTTTACAATTTTGATGGCTGTACAGATCGTCCAGATGATCTTCTGGATAACCGGCCTGGGTGACCAGGCGCTTTGCCAACTTTAAGGTTTGCGTTAACGCTTTTCCGTCACCTTGCCATAATGGCAACGGTTTAATCGCCAGCGGTTTGTTATCTTTTAGCCTGATCAACGCAAAATCATACGCTGCCGCCGCTGGTGGCACGATCCAGCCGTCGCCATCCGCCTTCAGCTTTTTACCTAATGACTTATCGACCAGCGTTTCTATATTTTCCGTCTGGTATTGCCAGCCTTTGCTACCGGAAATAAAGCGCAGCGCCACGGCCTTATCAAGATTGCCAGGAGGGGCCAGTACGCAGTGGCCTGCGGTTAGCGCTAGATGGGGAGAGATCAGCGTAGCGGTACACAGGTTACCACTGGCGGTTTCTACCTGGCCAATAGCCTGCCACGGCCAACCGCTGGTTTCGGTGACTTTAATACGGTTATCTTTGCCAAAAAACAGACGGGTTTGATCGGCCGCAGACGCCTCGGAAGGGCTATCAGCATGCGCAGAATGGGATAAAGCCAAAGGAAATGAGCACAACAACAGTAAAACAGAGATGCGCATAGGTTTCTTGCCTGACAAATTCGGATCATCCATAGACACACTGAATGCTAACTATAGACTGATTTAGCCGCGGTGTAGATGGTCGGTGATTGATTTTCCGATAATTTCCTGAGAAAAATCGGAGATTACAGATAAAAAAAGCTGGCGATGAGCCCGCAAACGATCAGGGTGCCAAGGATGATTTCGAACCGATAGCGACGCAGCATAGACAACCCCCGATAAAAAAACACCCGGTGAACCGGGTGTTGGACAACGCTTGCCAGAACAGGTGAGGGGTGCCTCACGCCGGTTGACTATCAGGCTGCCGGAGTTGCTGCTTTGTTGCTGGATTTTTTGTGATGCTTTTTAGCTGCTTGAGCTTTCTGGGCCGGGGCTTTTTTACCGTTGGCATTGTGATGCTTCTTGGCTGCCTGAGCTTTTTGCTCGGTCGTTTTCTTGGCGTGATGTTTTTTCACGTGGGTGGTTTTCGCTGGTGCGGCTTGGGTAGTGGCGGCTGGTGCAGCAGCAGGAGCAGCCGCCTCAGCGGCGAAAGCGATAGATGACAAGCCCATTGCAGCGGCAACAACCAGAGCCAATACTTTTTTCATCGGTAGATCCTCAACTATCTGTTGGTTTGTAACCCCACTGCGGGGCCGTTGAAATAATCTTATGCAAACCGAGGAGTACTTTCCGTGAGTGATTGGTTTCGGCGTGTAACCTAATGTACGAGTGCCTGGGGGAGGGATCGTTGCTGCTGTTACGCGATCGTTTGCAGGCCGTGATAGCTAGCATATTTGTGCTGCTGTCACAGTTGATGCAGACAACGACGCGTAGTGTGCGTATCAAAATAAGCTAAATTAGTTACAACATACATTGATGGTTGTGCAAACTGCCACCCTGTTGCACCAGTGCTGTAGGAGAGAACGTACACTATGGAACATCCGCAGGCTTAGTAGCTAGAAATAAGGCAGGATACTATTACGGCAGACGTGTTGGGGCGCAATGCCCCGGAAGATTTACAACAACGAAATCCTATCCCCCGTCGCCGGGCTAATCGTATTAGGCAACCACAGCTGCCCCCAAGGGCCGGTGCAATGGCAACCCATCACTTTCTCGGGTTTGATTTGTTTGAGAAAACGCTGTACCTGCAATAAGCGCAGCGGTGAGGCATATCTCAGGTGAAAGCCGCCAATCAGCGCGTGGATCTTATCGATACCGGTGATCTTCTGGCAGTGCCGTACAATATTGATTATTCCCCGGTGGCCGCAGCCAGTGATGATTATCAGGCCTCGATCGGATTTATAAATCAGCACACCTTCATCGGCGATGTAATCAGGGGATTGTTGCGCATTTTCAATAATGCCGTAGGCTTTGGGGGTAGGCACCTCGATTTCACCGGACCAAAGGAACCGCTCATTGATTTGCACTGGGGCTCTGGCCAGCTCCATGGCATGGCGCGAGTAATCCACTTCCGGCGATAACCGTTTGATTTTCTTTATCCGGCCCAGAAGATTAACGGCGGCATAGCGCACGTCTTGCACGCCGGGGTGGCAAATGATTCTGCTGTTATCGGGCAACCAGGGGACACCACCGCTGTGATCGTAATGGCCATGAGAGAGCACGGTAGCGGTCAGGTCGTTGAGGCTAATCCCCATTTGAGCCGCATTTTTTAAAAAACTGCCGTCCGGCCCGGTATCAAAAAGTACGCTGTCCGATTCATCCTGCACTAACAGGCTCAACCCGGCTTTGGCGATTAACGCTTTATCCGCTCCGGCAGCCAGGCGATTTTCAAGTAACACACTGATGGTTAAGGTCATGTGGACTCTATTTTGCAAATCCGTACGTTAAGTTATAACAGCAACACCTTAACGTACGGAGGAGGCGGAGATTACAGGTAACGGCTTTCCAGATGCCGGCGGAAATAGCTTGGGTCTAACGTCTTACCCGTGGCGTTGGTGATCAATGTATCGGTAGGATAACGGCTGGCATGACGCCAGATATTTTGCTGTAACCAATGGAATAGCTCGGTTAAATTACCGGCAGCAATATCTTCGCTCAGCTTGGGCATTGCGCTACGTGCACTGTCGAACAGTTGGGCCGCATACATGGCACCCAAGGTGTAAGTTGGGAAGTAACCAAAGGCACCGTCCGTCCAGTGGATGTCCTGCATACAGCCGTTGCGATAATCGCCCACGGTATCCAGGCCAAGGTAGCTGTGCATCTTCTCATTCCACAGCGCTGGAATGTCCTCTACCTCGATCTCCCCCTCAATCAATGCACGCTCGATTTCATAGCGTAATATCACATGGGCAGGGTAGCTGACCTCGTCGGCATCGACGCGGATTAGCCCCGGCTTCACCCGCTGATTAAGGCGAATAAAGTTGCTCTCTTCCAGGGCCGCTTGTTCACCAAACTGATTGACGATCAGCGGCCGCAGGACTTTCAGAAAGTCACTACCGCGAGCCAGCTGCATTTCAAAGAACAGGCTTTGTGATTCGTGGATCGCCGTCGACCGAGCTTGCGCTACTGGCTGGCCCAGCCACTCACGGGGCAGGTTTTGTTCATAACGGGCGTGGCCGGTTTCATGCACGATGCCAAGCAGCGCGGTAAGGAACTCTTTCTCGTTGTAGCGAGTGGTGATACGCACGTCCTCCGGCACGCCGCCGCAGAACGGATGAGCACTAACGTCAACCCGGCCGCCGTCGAAGTCAAAGCCGAGCAGTTTCATCACGCTCAGGCTCAGCTTACGCTGGGTGTCGACATCGAACGGACCTTGCGGGATCAGGCAAGTCTCCTGTTGCTGTTTGGCGACCACCTTTTGCAATAGGTCGGGCAACCAGGTTTTCAGATCGCCAAAGATACGGTCCAGATCGCTGCTGCGCATGCCAGGCTCATACAGATTGAGCAACGCATCATAACGGCTGACGCCCGCTGCCTGTGCGCGGATCTGCGCCTCTTCACGGCTTAGCTTGACCACCTGGCGTAGGTTATCGCTAAAACCTTCCCAGTCGTTGGCCGGGCGTTGTGCTCGCCAGGCATGTTCGCAGCGCGCACCGGCAAGGGATTTGGCTTCGACCAGCGCTTCTGGCACCAGCACGGCATTGTCATACTGGCGGCGCATTTCGAGCAGGTTGGCACGGTCAAATTCATCTAGCGCTTCTTGTTGCGCGCGGTCGAGCAGTTCACCCGTTTTCTGTGCCGTCAGGATTTGATGCTTCAACACGCTCAATTCCGCAAGGGCTTCGGAACGCGCCTTGTTGCCCCCCGGCGGCATCATGGTTTGCATATCCCAGCCGCTGATGGCCGAGAGGTGGTCAAAACGCGAAAGGCGGGTGAATAGGGCGCGAAGTTGGCCGTAGGCCGTAGTGGATGATGCAGATGTCATTTGTTCAACTCCATAGTGGATCCGTTGAGCCAACGGGGCCGGATCGTTATGCCGGCTCTGTTTTGGTATCTAAAGGGGGTTTAATCGGCCAGCAGAAGCGGAAACTGGCGCCGCCCAAAGAGCTGGCCTCCACAAAGACCTGGCCTTGATAAGCCACGGCGATGGAATGCACGATCGCCAACCCAAGCCCGCAGCCGCCGGTAGCGCGATCGCGGCTGGGATCGAGGCGGACGAAGGGCTCGAATACCCGTTCGCGCTCTTCTGGCGGAATGCCAGGGCCATCGTCTTCCACCTGCAAGCATGCGGCATCACCGTCAAACCACAGGCCGACGCGTAAACGCCGTTCGCTATAGCGCAGGCCATTGTTGACCAGGTTGTCTAACACGCGTTCCATCAGCCGCAGATCGACACCGCCAAAGTCACCGACATGCGGGATGTTCAGCTCAATGTCGCGCTCTGGGTGGATCAACTGGATATCGGCCACCTTATCCTGTAGCCAGCCGGGTAAATCGATAGGTTCAATATTCAAGGCTACCTGAGGCCGATCCAGACGCGCATAGGTCAATAGCTCGTCGATCAGGGATTCTAGCTGGCCGATATCCCGATTCAACGCCTGCTGCTCGCCGTCGGTCAGGTTATCGCTCATGGCCAATCGGTAGCGCAGGCGTACCAGCGGAGTCCGTAGCTCATGGGCAATACCGTCAATCAGCTGTTTTTTACTGACAATCAGCGTGTTGACGTTATCGGCCATCTGATTAAAGGCAACGCCAAGCCGGTAAAGGCTCGAGGTGGGTACAAAGTGTGTACGCTCATCGAGATGCCCGGCCCCCAGGCGTTGGGCGGCATTTTCCAGTTTCAGCAAGTCCTGCCAATGCGGGCGCATCCACAGGAACACCGGCAGGGCCAGCGACAAGCCGATAAAAATCAGCAGCACCAAATCCAGGATGCGCATCTGGTGCAGATAAAACAGATAAGGGATGGGGCCAACGACCAGCACGTAGTGGCTACGGGGAATGCGCTGCATAAAGGTGTAGCGATCGTCCAGTGCAATAATCTCTCCCATGTGCAGACGCTTGGTGAGATCTTCATTCAGGTTCTGCTTACCGAGCGGCTCGATATGCAGTTTGAACGATAAGTTTAGATCCAGGGTGGCGATAGTTTTGTTCCAGTCTTTTAGCGGGATCTCCCGCAGTTCGCTGCGCATCAGATACAGCGAACTCTTCATCAGGTCGTCCATCGATTGGCGCCCGGCGCGTTCGGCGGTGACCTTGTAAACCAGTCCAACCAGCATCGCCATTACCAGAAAGCAGACGAACAGCAGTAAAAAGAACTGCACGAACAATTTTCTCATTGTTGCACCGATGCCCAGGCGTTGGGGGCAAACAGATAGCCCTTGTTGCGCACGGTCTTGATGCGAAACGGCTCCAGGGCATTATCATACAGTTTGCGGCGCAGGCGTGAGATGGCCACATCGATGCTGCGATCCATACCGTCGTAGCTGACACCGCGCAGGTTTTGCAGCAACGCTTCACGGGCCATGATTTGCCCTGCATGGGTCGCCAACTCCCACAGCAGATCGAAATCTGAGGTAGAAAGAGTGACGATCTCTTCCCCCAGCGTCACCTCGCGGTTGACCGGATCGATGCACAGTAAACCAAAATGCACGGCATTATGTTGGGTGATGTTCTGGGTTTGCTCTTCTTTTGGCTGGTTGCCACCGTGTTGGCGCAGGTGTAAACGCAGGCGTGCCAGCAGCACCGCAGGCGGCGTGGTTTTCAGGATGTAGTCATGCGCACCCATTTCCAATGACAGGATGTGATTCATATCGCTGTCCAGCGAGGTGAGCAACACGATCGGGCCGGGATAAACCGGGCGCAGATCGCGGCACAGCGTCATGCCGTCCTTGCCGGGCAGCATGATATCCAACAGCACCAGGTCTGGTTGTTCCCGCTCAATACAGGCCTGTGCCGTATCGCCACGGGGTTCGATGATGACGTCGATGTCATGTTTGCCCAGATAGGCGGCAATCAGTTTGCCAACCTCAGGATCGTCTTCTACGAAAACAATTTTAGTCATAATAGGGTGGTTTTATAGGAAAAACGGCATCCAGCATAGCGCGCTGCTCGGTGTTGCGCCATGCCCATTATTCAGCGCAGCGGTCGTCCGCCATCCACGCCGTGAGTGCGCCCGGTAACGTAGCGGCTGCCCATCAGATAATCCACCAGATTGACCACTTCGCTTTCCCCTGGAGCGATCTGCATCAGGGATTTGGTCAGTGCCTGCTGACGATAGGTTTCATCATCACCGGTGTTGAACATGATCAGTGCCGGGGCGATCGCATTCACTTTGACTTCGGGGGCCAGCTTGCGGGCAAAGGAACGGGTCATATTATCCAGCGCGGCCTTACTGGCGGCATAGGCAATGTGCTTGTCGCTGCCTTTCTCCACCACATAATCCGTCAGGTGGATGATATCGGCACCGGCTTGCCCTTGGCCAAGCAGGCAGGGTTCCAGCAGTTGGTTTAGCAGGTAGGGCGTGTAAACGTGGATCTGGAGCATCGAAGCCATCACCTGTTCCGGCGGAGTATCGGCCGATTCTGCCAACCAGGCACTGGCGTTATGGATCACGGCACGCAGCTTTGGGGCGACCTGTTTTACCTGATCGGCAAAATGATAGATCCCTTCGTGGGCAGAGAAATCGCCCTGCAGGCAGATCGCGCCAAGGTCTTGGAGTTCGGCTAACGCCGGGTATTCACTGCGATAGGCAATAATGACCGGAACGCCCCGTTGTAAGAACGACTTGGCCAGAGCCAGCCCAATTCTGCGGGCACCGCCGGTGATCAGCACAGGGGCCGAGTTGTGAGAGACCATCGAGTAAAGCTCCTGAGCAAACTGGCAAACATTAAGGTAATTATGCCATTATACGTCAGAAAGCGGATAACGCTTGCCATCGATGACATTTCAGCACTGGCCACCAGAAGGGTAACGAAGATGAACAACGATCATCTTGCATTCGTCGCGCGCAGTGAGAGAGTCTGTTTTGACTACACCCACTTTTTATCTGCCTCCTGCAAAAAGCAGTGGCGCTTTATCGATGCAATCTATGGCGTGATGCCTATTTTTGGCATGGTAGTGAAATCGCGCGTGGCAGACTCACGCTCGCGTCAGGATCAGTTGAAAGAGTTGGCATTACAGGTGGTTTCGACGCAGGTCAGCGATGAGGTCAATATTATTCGCCTGATCGATCTGGCCCGGCAGCAGCAGTTGGTGGTGTTTGATATTCAACTGCCGTATCCGCTGGCGGCGGAGCAGTTGGACGCCATTGAGAAAAAGTGCGGCGAATCAGTCCTAGTGACGCAGGTGGGTGAGAGGATCACCATTAACGCCCAACCGGTGCCTGGCAATTAACCGGGTGAGGTCACCCGGTTAATGGAGTCGATCAATGCAACATAAACCATCCGGCCGGGAGGGTTGCAGCCAACAGCAGCATAACGGTGCCTTTCTCTAGTCGGTTGAGCAATTTCACTTCCTGATGTCCACTGCGGGCATACATAAACACCAGCAAGCCAGGTGCATACAGCAGCACCGACATCAACAGGTGCATAAGGCCTGAAGCATAGAGTAGCCACAGCCCATACAGGCAGGCACCGCTCGCGGCGAAAATCAGCCGCTTATCCTGCCGCTGACGGGCTACCTTGAACAGGAAGGCTCCCACCAGGAAATACGGCACCAGGATCATCTCGGAAGCGATGGTCAGCAGCGAATTGTAGTTGCTGCCGGTCAGCCAGATAATCACCAGCGCAATTTGCACTGCACCATTGGTCAACCACAAGGAGGCTGACGGAGCGTGGTTCTGGTTTTGCTTGCGGAAAATTTTAGGGAATGCGCCGTGTTGAGCGGCAAGCAGAGGCACTTCGGCCGCCATGATAGTCCAGCTGAGGTAAGCCCCGCACACCGAAACGATCAGGCCAGTGGCGATGATCACATCACCCCAAGGGCCGATCAGGTCAACCATCAGCACCGCCATTGACGGGTTGCGCATTTCAGCCAGCTCACTGCGTGGCACCACGCCGAGCGACAGCAGGGTGATCACCAGATACACCGCTAAAGCGGAAATCACGGCCAGCATGGTGGCGCGGCCAACGTCCTTTTTCTGCCTGGCGCGGGCGGAAACTACCACAGCACCTTCAACACCGATAAACACCCACAGGGTGATCAGCATGGTGTCTTTAACCTGCTGCCAAACTGGCGTACCAAGAGCAACGCCGTGGAAATCCAGCGTGAAGGTATCCATGCGGAACGCGATAGCGGCCAGCACGGCAAACAGGCCGAGCGGCAGCAACTTGGCGAGGGTGGCTACCAGATTGATACTGGCCGCCGTTTGCACGCCGCGCAATACCAAGGCGTGGACGATCCACAGCAACAAGGATTCGGCGATCAACGCCTGCCAGGTGTTGCCATCGCCCAGGATCACCGTGCCGCTGCGGTCTGTAAACAGGCTTAGTGCAGCAAACACGATCACCAGATAAGAAACGTTGGCGATCACCGCACACAGCCAGTAACCCCACGCCGAGCAAAAGCCCACCAGTTCGCCAAAGCCTTCTTTGGCGTAGGTGAAGATGCCACCATCCAGGTCGGGGCGCAGGCGGGTCAGTAACAACATGGCAAACGCCAGGAACAGAATGCCGACGCCGGTGATGGCCCAACCAATCAGCAAGGCCGCCGGGCTGGCAACCTCGGCCATATTCTGCGGCAGGCTAAAGACGCCTGCGCCCAGCATTGAGCTGAGCACCAAGGCGGTTAACGCGGTAAGACCAAGTTTTCTTTCCAATGATGGATCCCGAGACAGAATAAACAACTATGCGTTCCGTGCAGGCCAGCCATAACGTCATGGCAATTACCGCAAGGGCAGGTAATAGAGCTAAAAATTGGCGCAAATTCTAAGGGGAGATGCTTGCAGATGCAATGATTGGTTATGCGCAATGGATAAAAACTTATTCAGCAGCGGCATAAAAAAAGGCTGCACGGTGGCAGCCCTTCGATCAAGGTGACAGCGGGGATTATTTGAACAGATCGGCGCTGACGGTCAGGTTGCCGCCGCTCTTGTTCTGCCACTGGCGCGTCACATGGTAGTACTTGGCGCCTTTCTCTGCGGCACGTTTCGCCACTTCGGTAGAGACGTCGGTCATGCTGTTGAAGTGGCCGGTAAAGGTAACGGAATCAAACGGCACCATCTGCGCGGCGGTGACGTTATTCACTTCCTGAATTTTTGTGCCGTTCGGCAAGGTTACAGTGTAACGCTGGCCGGTAGAGGTCTGAGTTTCGAAGAAGCGACCAACGTCGCGGGCTGGTGAGCCGGATGAGGCAACGCCTGGGATCTCGACCTTGGCGGCTTCTGCACCACCAGCAGCCAACATGGCTTTACCGGCTTCAGAATCGGCAGGTACGGCATCCGGGCTCTGCACCACACGCTTCGGCGCATCGGCTTTATAGATGTAAGCGGTGATGAACTGGTTGCCGCCCTGGTTGGCATCCACCTGACGCACGATAAAGAACGAGGCAGCGCCTTTCTTCTGTGCGGCTTTGGAGATGGCGTCGTTGATGTCTGGCTGGCTGCGGTAGAAGCCGCTGACGGTGACGGTATCGTAAGGCTCAAGCAGGAAGGCTTCGTCTTTCGGCAGTTCTTTCACGCCGTTAATCACGCGGTATTTGGTCTCTTTGCTGACTTCTGGGGCATCTTTATGATAGACGTCTGCGGTGACGCGCCAGTTGCCGCCATTGTTGCTGTTGTTGATGTCCTGGATATAGAAGGCATCGGCCCCCATTTTATCTGCACGGCGGGATACGGCATCGGCAGCTTCGTTGATAGCAATAAAACGGCCGGTAATGGTGATGCGATCAAACGGCTTGATGGCCGCTGCTTTCTCAGGAGTTAACTCTTGCGCGGCATGCACAGACAGCGCAGTAAGTGATAACAAGGCTGATGCGATGATCGTGGTCTTCAGCTTCATAAAAAATCCTTTCGCCAAGCGCAGTAACGTTTATAACGTGCTGAACAGTTTAGGTGTAATTCAGCCGCAGATTATGCCATGTAACCTTGGCAGGTGTCTCAGCATTTTATGTGATGCGATGCGACAAAGCCGAGCCACACTAGATGAGCCACATTGAGCCAACAGGTTATAAGTTTCAATAATAAAGCGTTTAATCTCATTAATGTTAATTATTCACAATTTTATAACTTTTATGCTCGCTGTCCGCGGCTGACAGGAAATGGCTTAGGGCGGGTTCTGCACAATAGTGCGTTGAAAAGGGCCTTCCAGGCAGTTTTTGCATCCAGATTTGAGATTTGTCATAGCCTTAGCTGCATTTTTATGTAAAAACTGACGGGTAAACGTAAGCAATTATGGATCATCGATCACATTTTCAGTAGGTTATAGGTGGCACCTTAATTTGCTGACAGGCAAGGCTGATAAAAAACTTGCCAGCCGGTGCTATCGCTATGGGTAACACGATAATAAACATCATCAGAACAGGTGAGAAGGGAACATTATGCGTATTGGTGTACCAAGAGAACGGTTGGCCAATGAAGCCCGAGTTGCAGCAACGCCGAAAACGGTAGAACAACTGCTGAAACTGGGCTTTACCGTCGCGATCGAAAGCGCGGCGGGAAAACTGGCAAGCTTTGAAGATGCAGCTTATCAAGCCGCAGGGGCGACAATTACCGATACAGCCGATGTGTGGCAATCGGATCTGATCCTGAAGGTTAACGCACCTCTTGAGGAAGAAATTGCGTTAATGCGTGAAGGCAGTACGTTAGTCAGCTTTATCTGGCCGGCACAAAACCCAGAATTGATGGCGAAGCTGGCGGCCCGCAACGTGACCGCTATGGCCATGGATTCCGTACCACGTATTTCACGTGCACAGTCCATGGATGCTCTGAGCTCAATGGCCAATATCGCCGGTTATCGCGCTATCGTTGAGGCGGCGCACGAATTCGGGCGTTTCTTCACCGGCCAGATCACCGCCGCCGGTAAAGTTCCCCCGGCCAAAGTGATGATCATTGGTGCTGGGGTTGCTGGCTTGGCCGCTATCGGTGCGGCTGGTAGCCTGGGGGCGATCGTTCGCGCCTTCGACACCCGCCCGGAAGTGAAAGAGCAAGTGCAGAGTATGGGCGCAGAATTCCTCGAGCTGGACTTTGAGGAAGAAGCAGGCAGCGGCGATGGCTATGCCAAAGTGATGTCTGAAGCCTTTATCAAAGCAGAAATGGCGCTGTTTGCCGCTCAGGCAGAGGAAGTAGACATTATCGTGACCACGGCGCTGATCCCTGGCCGCCCGGCACCAAAGCTTATTACCAAAGAGATGGTGGCTTCCATGAAGCCGGGCAGCGTGATTGTCGATCTGGCCGCGCAAACCGGTGGCAACTGTGAGCTGACCGTGGCCGATCAGGTGACCGTTACCGAAAACGGCGTGAAGATTATCGGTTATACCGATCTGCCAAGCCGCTTGCCGACGCAGTCCTCACAGCTATACGGCACCAACCTGGTGAACCTGCTGAAGCTGTTGTCGAAAGAGAAAAACGGCGAAATCAATATCGATTTCGAAGACACCGTGATCCGCGGCGTGACCGTAGTTCGCGATGGCGAAGTTACCTGGCCAGCACCGCCGATCCAGGTCTCCGCCCAGCCTAAGCAGGCTGCCGCCGCGCCAATCGAGAAAGTTGAAAAGAAACCAACCTCACCAATGGTGAAATACGGTCTGATCGCACTGGCGATCATCCTGTTCGGTTGGTTTGCCAATTCGGCACCGAAAGAATTCCTGTCTCACTTTACCGTGTTTGCGCTGGCCTGCGTGGTAGGTTACTACGTGGTCTGGAACGTCAGCCATGCATTGCATACCCCGTTGATGTCGGTCACTAACGCGATCTCAGGGATTATCGTGGTCGGTGCGTTGTTGCAGATTGGTCATGGCGGCTGGGTGAGTTTCCTCTCCTTTGTCGCGGTACTGATCGCCAGCATCAACATTTTTGGTGGATTCACCGTCACTCAGCGCATGCTGAAGATGTTCCGCAAAAACTAAGGGGTAGCAAAAATGTCTGGTGGATTAGTTACAGCTGCATACATTGTTGCCGCTATTCTGTTTATTTTCAGCCTGGCCGGTCTTTCGCGCCATGAAACGTCCAAGCAGGGTAACCTGTTCGGCGTGGCCGGGATGGCGATCGCGCTGATCGCCACCATCCTCGGGCCGGATTCCGGTAACGTGGGCTGGATCATTATCGCGATGATCATCGGTGGTTCCATTGGCGTGTATCTGGCCAAGAAGGTCGAAATGACCGAAATGCCGGAACTGGTGGCGGTGCTGCACAGCTTCGTGGGTCTGGCTGCGGTGCTGGTTGGCTTCAACAGCTACCTGGATCATGGCACGGTCGCCATGGAACCGGTGATGGAAAATATCCATCTTACCGAAGTGTTCCTCGGCATCTTCATCGGTGCGGTGACCTTTACCGGTTCTATCGTGGCCTTTGGCAAACTGCGCGGCATCATCTCTTCCAAGCCGCTGATGCTGCCTAATCGTCACAAGCTGAACCTGGCTGCTCTGGTGGTTTCCTTCCTGCTGATGGTGCTGTTCGTGCGTACCAACAGCGTTGGTTGGGAAGTGTTCGCACTGCTGATCATGACCGTGATTGCTCTTGGCTTCGGCTGGCATCTGGTGGCGTCAATCGGTGGGGCAGACATGCCGGTGGTAGTGTCGATGCTGAACTCCTACTCCGGTTGGGCAGCAGCGGCGGCAGGCTTTATGCTGAGCAACGATCTGCTGATCGTGACCGGTGCGCTGGTCGGTTCTTCCGGTGCGATCCTGTCGTACATCATGTGTAAAGCGATGAACCGCTCGTTTATCAGCGTGATTGCCGGTGGTTTTGGTACCGATGGTTCCTCAACCGGCGACGCAGAAGAAATGGGCGAATACCGCGAAACCACGGCGGAAGAAGTGGCCGAACAACTGCGTAACTCCACCTCGGTGATCATCACCCCAGGCTACGGCATGGCGGTGGCGCAGGCGCAATATCCGGTTGCGGAAATCACCGAGAAGCTGCGCGCGCGTGGCATCAAGGTGCGCTTTGGTATTCATCCGGTGGCGGGTCGTTTACCGGGCCACATGAACGTGCTGCTGGCGGAAGCCCGTGTGCCGTACGATGTGGTGCTGGAAATGGACGAGATCAACGATGACTTCCCGGACACCGATACCGTCCTGGTCATTGGTGCCAACGACACGGTGAACCCGGCGGCGTTGGAAGATCCGCGCAGCCCAATTGCTGGTATGCCGGTGCTGGAAGTGTGGAAAGCGCAAAACGTTATCGCGTTCAAACGCTCGATGAATACCGGCTATGCCGGTGTGCAGAACCCGCTGTTCTTTAAAGAGAACACCCAGATGCTGTTTGGCGATGCCAAGGCCAGCGTGGAAGCGATCCTGCGCGCGCTGTAATATCACTGTAGGAAAAACACAATGCCAGCCACTTTTCAGTGGCTGGCATTTTTTTATCGAACTGACCCCTCACCCTAACCCTCTCCCACAGGGAGAGGGGACCGATCGAGTTGGGCTGAAAGTGTAGTAACCCACTTTGAATGAGGACCGATCGAGTGTGTTTGAAATGGTAGTAATTCACTTTGAAGGAGGAGCGATCGAGTTTGCTGAGATGACCTCTTTACTTCCAAAAGCGCAGGGGCTAACAGCTCCCTCTCCCTGTGGGAGAGGGTTGGGGTGAGGGGATGCTATTGGCCGTAATAGGCGTTCTTGCCGTGCTTACGTAGGTAATGCTTATCCAACAGCACCTGCTGCATGTTGCCAATCCCCGGCGTCAACTGCCGCGAAAAAATCCCCATATAAGCAATTTCTTCCAGTACGACCGCGTTGTGCACTGCGTCATGCGCATCCTTACCCCAGGCAAACGGCCCATGGGCATTGACCAGCACCGCCGGAATGGCGCTTGGGCTGATGCCGCGCTGGCGGAAGGTTTCAATAATCACCTTGCCGGTATCCAGTTCATAATCGTGCTCGATCTCGTCTGCGGTCATCAACCGGGTGCAAGGGATCGCGCCGTAGAAATAGTCGGCATGAGTGGTGCCCCAGGCAGGGATATCCAACCCGGCCTGTGCCCAGATAGTGGCATGGCGTGAATGGGTATGCACGATGCCGCCGATGTCGGCAAACTCGCGGTACAGCGCCAAATGGGTAGCGGTATCTGAAGAAGGCTTCTTGTTACCCTCAACTCGTTGTCCATCGGCCAGATTGACTACCACCATATCCTCCACCTGCATATGCGCATATTCCACGCCGGAAGGCTTGATCACCACCAATCCGCGTTCACGGTCAACGGCACTGACGTTGCCCCAGGTAAAGGTCACCAGCTTGTGGCGCGGAAGGTCGAGGTTGGCCTCCAATACCTGCTGTTTAAGCTGTGGCAGAGTTAGCATGTCATTCCTCCTTGCTGCATTTGTTGTTCAATCCAACGGCGGGCTTGCACGATCTCGGCAACCGGTTCGTCGGCCTTTTCGGTCCACATCTCAATCAGGAAAGCGCCGCGATAGTTGAGCTGCTTCAACGTGCGGAACAGGGCGACAAAATCCACACAGCCTTCACCGAATGGCACATCGCGGAACTGACCCGGTGACGTCTCAGTGACCGGGAAGGTGTCTTTGAGGTGAATGGCAGCGATGCGGTCAATGCCAAGCTGCAATTCTTGCGTGACGTCGTTACCCCAGGCGCTAAGGTTGCCAACGTCTGGATATACCGTGAACCAAGGGGAAGCCAGTAGGGAGTCCCAGCTTTTCCACTTGCTGATGGAACTCATGAATTCGGTATCCATGATTTCGACCGCCAGCATCACCTGTGCGGCAGCGGCACGTCCCACCGCCCATTGCATACCCTCGGTAAAGCGGGCGAGAGTTCCTTCGTCCTGCTGCTCGTAATAAACGTCATAACCCGCCAACTGAATGGTGCGAATGCCAACGTCTTTGGCCAGTTGGATAGCCTGTTCCATGATCAGATAAGCCTGTTGCCGCGTAGCCTCGTCATGGCTGCCGAACGGGAAACGGCGATGGCCGGAAAGGCACATCGAGGGGATGCTGATGCCGGTTTCCAACATGGCGCTGACCAGCGAAAGACGCTGCTCTTTGCTCCAGCTCAGACGTGCCAGCCGCTCATCACTTTCATCGACCGACATCTCGACAAAATCAAAGCCGCAGGCCTTGGCCAATGCCAGCCGCTCCGGCCAGCTCAGGTGTTTCGGCAGCGCTTTTTCGTAAATTCCCAACGGATGCTGGCGCATATCAAGATCTCCAAATGTCATCAATGGCGGTATGAAACTGACGTGCGGCCACCACCGGATCGGCAGCCTCGGCCAGCGCACGCCCGGCAATAAACGCCGTCACGGCGATGTCTTTAAACAGCGGCAAATCGGTCGGGACGATCCCGCCGGTAACCGAAAGCTCAATCCCCAGATCGGACAGCGCCTTCATGGTGTCCAGATCCTGTTGACCCCAGGTTTGCCCACTGGCCTGAGCATCGCGGCCACGATGGTAAATCGCCTGTTTGATACCCAGATCGCGCCAGGCTTTGGCATCTTCCAGCGTCCAGCGGCCAAACAGTTCGACCTGGATTTCACCCCGGTAGCGCTCGGCCACCTCCAGCGCGCTAGCCATGGTGGCTAGGGGGGCTGCGCATATCACAGTCATCCAGTTGGCCCCCTGCGAAAAAGCCTGTTCGGCCAGGGTCGCTCCGGCATCGGCCACCTTCAGATCGGCGACCAGCGTATGTTGCGGGCAACGTTCACGCAGGGTGCTCACGGCCTGGATCCCTGAGCTGATGCATAAAATGGTGCCTGCCTCGATGATGTCGACGTACGGATGCAGATGGTCGACCGTTTGCAGAGCGGCATCCAGCCGGGTATGATCGAGCGCCAGTTGCAGGCGTGGTTTGATGGTCATAAAGCCCCCTTAAAGTCGCCGTGTTGCAGCGTTTGTAGCGTGGCAACCAGCGCCTGATAACGTTGGTATTTGCGGTGGTAAACATCCTGAGCAGCGGGATCTGGCAGAACGGTTTCGATGCGTGGAGCCAATGCCCGCTGCGCGGCGGCAAAGTCGCTAAAAGCGCCGGTACCCACCATGGCGGCCATCGCCGCGCCCAGACAGCCGGTTTCTTCCACCTGCGGCAGCTCGACCGGTAAGCCGCTGACGTCGGCAAACATTCGCATCCAGGGGGCCGATTTAGCTGGTCCCCCGGTGACGCGCAGTGCCTTGGTCTGGGGGAAACGTTGCCGCATACGGTTCAGGTGGGTCATATGGCAGAACACCACGCCCTCGAAAATCGCCTGGACCAGATGTTCGCGCTGATGGAAGGCCTGGATGCCGTAGAAGCTGGCACTCAATCCCAGCCCGGCGTTGGAACCATAAAGGAAGGGGGCAAACAGCAACTGGCTGCCAGCCTTGGGCAGGTCTGCCACCCAGCGGTTGAGCTGCGCGTAGTCGTGCAAGCCCCATTGCTGGCAAAACCACTCCAGATTGGCAGCGGAGGTAGGGCTGGCTTCGTGGACGATGTATTTGCCTTGCTCGGCGTGGCGGCCATAAACGAACGGATAGCCGGAGTCGGAAGCGATCGTTGCGGTTATCCCACTGGTGACCGACCAGGTGCCCATCACCGCGTTGAGTCGGGTTTCATCCTGCAACCCGGCACAGAGTGCGGTGGATACCACGTCAAACAAACCGCCCACCACCGGGGTGCCGATTGGCAAGCCGGTGAGTGCTGCGGCTTCAGCACTAACGCGCCCGGCGACCTCGGCAGAACCGACAATTGGCCGTAGGGCTGTCACGATCTCGTCGATGCCAAGCAACTGTGCCAGTGCCGGGTCATAACAGCCGCGCTCCATCTGATACAGGTTGGATTCGGAGATATTGGTTTCTTCACAGGCCAGTTCGCCCGTCAGGCAGTAGCGCAGGTAGTCATGCGCCATCAGCACGCTGCCGATCTGGGCGTAGCGCTCGGGTTGATGCTGCTTGATCCAGCGCAGCAACGAAACCGGATGGCCGGTCCATAGCGTCTGACGAGTTTGCTCGTACAGGGTTTGCGGCATGCCCGCTTTTTGCCAGGCCATCACCTGTGCCAGTGCCCGCTGATCGGAAGACAGAATGGCGTTACCCAGCGGTTTTCCCTGTTTATCCAACAGGAACACGCCTTTACCCTGGGCCGAAATCCCCAGCCCCTGAACGGCTGCCGCGGCGACACCGTTATGTTCCAACACCTCGCGGATCACGCTGGCGGCGGTTTGCCATAGCGTGGGCATATCCCGTTCCGCCCAGCCAGGCTGTGGGGCGACGATCGTCAAATTACGGCGAGCAATGCCCAGTTCTTTACCTTCGGCGTTATACAATCCGGCCTTGATAAAGGTGCCGCCGCAATCGAGCCCGAGCCAGTATTTCATTGCTCGCTCCCGGCGACCTGGTCGCATTTGTTGGGTAACATCAGCGCCAGCATTGCGGCGATCGCCAGTGAGGCTGCCAGGCTATAGACGCCAACGTCCTTGTTGAACAGAGTAATCAGCACGCCAACCATATAAGGGCCGCAGAAACCGCCGAGGTTGCCCAAGGCATTGATCACACCGCGTGCGCCACCGGCCACTTCAGCGTTGAATAATTTGGGGGGAATAGTCCAGAACACGCCTGCGGCCGCCTGAATAAACACGCCGCAACCGACTAACGCGGCATAAGACCACCAGATGTGATCTTTCAGCAGCACGGAAAGTGCCATGCAAATCGCAAAGCAGGCCAGCGGCAGGGCAACGAACACTTTGCGTTTACCGGTGCGATCGGACAGCGTGGAAACGATCAGCATGCCGAAAATGGCACCAATGTAGGGCAGCACGGCAAGCCAGCCCACCTGTTCCATATTGCCGTTGGTCAGGCCCTTCAGAATGGTGGGCAGCCACAGGGTGTAGCCGTAGATCCCGGTTTGGTAGAAGAAGTTAACCAGGATCAGTTGCCACATGATCCGGTCGCCCAGCACGCGCCGCAGCGAAGCATTGCGCACCGTTTTGCCTTTGATCAGCAACTGTTCGTCATGCAGGGTTTTGATCAGGTAGTCTTTTTCAGCCTGTGAGATCCACTTGGCTTCCTGTGGGCGGTTGCTGATGGTGAAACACCATAACGCCATCACCACCAGTGACAGGCCACCTTCCACCAGGAACAGCATGCGCCAGTCCCAGGCGGTGATGATCCAGCCGGAGAGCGGGGCGGTGAGGATACCGGCGATCGGCACGAACATGATCACGATGGCGTTGGCGCGGCCACGTTCCTTGTCCGGGAACCAGTTGCTGATCATGGTTAGCACTACCGGCAGCATACCGCCTTCTGAAACACCCAGGGCAAAGCGCAGGAACAGCAGTTGGTATTGATTGGTCACCAAACCGGTCAGTACCGAGATCACCGCCCAGGCCAGCAGCGACCAGCCAATAAACTTCTTGCCGTTACCGTTAACCGCCAGCTTACCGCCGGGCACTTGCAGGAACAGATAACCGATAAAGAAGATGCCGCCCGCCAGGCCGGCCATGGAGGCGGTGATCCCCAATTCAGCGTCCATGCCGCCAGGCATGGCGAAGGCGATATTAACGCGGTCCATATAAGAAATAATGCAGGTGATCAGAATAGGCGGCACAATTCTCAGCCAGCGTAATTTGGGTATGGCCTGACTTTGGCTAACAGCAACAGAAGCAGTATTCATGTTATTGATACCTTCGCATATGTAGGGGGCTCGGAATAAATCCGTATTATTGTTTACCGTTTTATGGGTATTATGTGATGTTCTATCTTATTGGTGTCGTAATTAGGCCGCTGCTTAACGCCAAGGCGTTGATACCATCCTTGATAATAGCGATCCGTTGTTCAATACTCTCTTGTGCCGAGGTGGACAGTAATTTGATACCGGCATAGTTTAATTCTGCCAACGGAGCCTGATTAAATAATTGCCGCGCACTGTCCAGCGTCATTAAGGATTCATGACAAACATAATGACTCCCATCAAATGAAGCAAAGGGTGCATGCGTATCCTCCCATTCGCCATAAGCACCGTGGCTGGCGGTGCCGGAGAACATCAGGGCGCTTAATAACCCTGCCTGTTGACACTGTTTCACCTGTTGTAAAGGCAGGAGGTCATTATGCCCCTCAATAGCAGAGCGGCCCCAGTTGATGGCCAGGGTTAGCGTATCGCCAAAGTGGCGGTTAATCGCCTGTGCCGCGATGATCTCATCTTCCAGCGTCAGGAAACCTTTGCGTGGCATGGGCCCGGTCAGCGCATCGCAGTGCTCAATCACCAAATCGCATTCCCAGTGCCAACCGGCAATGTCTTCCAACGAGGCAATGAAGGCCTGCCGCGCCGCGGCACTGTCTTTTTCCTGCCGGTTGGGGGCCGATTGAAGCTCCAGGGCTACCACCTGTTGGCGACCGGCGCGATCGTTGGTGCGCTTAACTTTGTCATGTATTGAACGGATATAATCCACCGCTGCTTGGCGCTCCTCCTCATTACGGGCGGCGAGGCCAAAATCCCGCCCGCTGCCGCGTCGTTGCATGGTCCCCATTACTGCTGTAAGCACCAGTTGCCAGTGGCTGGGGATCTGCTTAAGCAAGAAATCGTCACCATAAGGATGCAGTTCGTCCAGGCAAGGCTGCTCCAGCCCACGGATCAGCGGCAGTTCAGCCAGCCGGTCCCAGAATTGAACTTCCTTCTCACGTTCGAGCTGATGAAATGAAGGGGCGCAAGGATAAGCACCAATAATAAAGCCCGGCGTTGTGTTTTCCATATTTTTCACCTGATATTATCGCAATCAATGAAACGGCTAAATTCACGTTATGAGATAGTCTTTAATTCATCGTGCTGGAAAGTAATGTTATCGGTATTTTCACTACCACCTTTCTGATATCGCAGGACGCTTGATTAATACAGGCAGGGCGATGGACATCCTGCGGATAAAATACCGCAAAATTACCGGGCTGCATGGTTAACCAGGATTCGTCTTCTACGTCCTGATAGAAAATAATGTCACGCTGCGCTAATAATTCCTGATGAATAACGTTATTTCCTCTGTCTGCCGCAACGCCTATTAATTCGGTGCCGCTTACCAGGAACTGCACGTCAATATTTTTACGGTGTACCTCAGGGCGCAACTCATCTTTATGTTGCGTGTGAAGATCCAGCACCTGCACTACATAACCGGTTTGCGGATCCTCATAACGCCCGGCAGACAGAATGGTAAAGTCGGTGTTCTGCAAATAGGCCACGGCTTTGGCAATCGCCGGGGGGTAGTGTTCTGCTGCCGTATGGGCAATATGGCCGAAGATCATAAACAGCTCCTTAAAGTGCCTTAATGCGGGCCCAGACGCGATCGTCTACCGGGATGCCATCGCGTTGATTTTCGGCGCGGACGTGCGGGAAGCGGTGGCCTGGCAAGCGAATGGCGACTTCTGGGTTATCACGCTCGGCGCTGGTAACGTAATCCATTATGCGCTGCAGCTTTTCATCACGGGTTTTGCCGTCGATCAGGCGGTCGATCTCAATGGCGATAAACACCTGCGAAATGCCGTATTCATCACGGTTATCTTCGGTAACTTCTGCGACTGATGAACCGCCAGAGAGCAGGGTAGCGATCATATCCAGCACTATCGACAGCGCAGACCCCTTCCAATAGCCCATTGGCAAGATACGCCGATTTTCCTCAATGGTGGCCGGATCGCGCGTCAGGTTGCCGTCGTTATCGAATCCGCCGTCTACCGCCAGTTTTTTGCCCGCCAGGCGATTCATTTCCAGCGCGCCGTAGGAGAACATCGACATCGACATATCTACCATGGTGATCGGGTTACTTGGCACGGCGACGATCAACGGGTTAGTGCCGATACGGCACTCTTTAGCCCCCCAAGGCGGCATGACGGCGATCGAGTTAGTCCAGCAAATGCCGATATAGCCTTGTTCTGCAGCTTGCCAGCCGTAACCTCCGCCACGCATCCAGTGGTTGGCATTACGTAACGCCACCAGGCCAATTCCGTGTTGATCCGCCAATAGCATGGCACGATCCATCATCTTACGGGCGGTGAGGTTGCCAATACCCTGATGGGCATCCCACTGTTCGATGGCGCCTAACGACAGTAGCTTGCTCGGTTCGGCGTCAGGCACGATATCACCTGCGTCCAACTGCTGAATGAAACGTGGGAAGCGGTTGACCCCGTGGGAATAGACGCCGCTTTCGGTGGTATCGGCAAACAGAGTGGCACACTCATCTGCCGTGGTTTCCGCCACTCCCCGTGCCAGCAACACGCGTTTGAATTGCTGTTTTAACTCGGTATAGCTCACTCTCATACTGCTTCTCCCTTATGGTGAACTGGGTGTTTTATGTTCTTTTAATTTCAATATGCGAAATTGCATTTCAAATAAATGCTATACCCCTGTCGGGATGAAGTCAAAGCCAGAGTGAAGTAAATTTTTATTGAAAAACAGTCAGTTAAATTAACCTGGTGATTATGTGATCGGCAACACAGTTTGAGGGTACTGACGTGCTACAGACGTGACAAAGCAGGGAGAGGCGAACTCCCCCTGCGTGATGACCAGCCCATGATTACCCGTGGGTATTCAGGACAATGCGGTACAGCGATGTGGTGGCGGTAATGTAGAGCTCATTGCCTTCCGGCCCGCCGAAGGTACAGTTGGAAACACACTCCGGCACCGGGATTTTGCCAATTTGTTCCCCTTGAGGATTAAAGATAATCACGCCATCGGCACAGCTGCAAAACAGATTACCGGCGCTATCCAGGCAGAAGCCGTCCGGGATCCCCGGTGCGACCTGGGCAAAATGCCTGCCAGCCTTCAACTCCCGTCCTTCCACCTGATACACCCGCAGTTCGCGACGTCCAAGAGTAGGGAAGTCAATAATCGACATATCCGCCACGTACAGCAGGCTTTCATCCGGAGAGAAGGCCAGGCCGTTGGGCCGCTGCAGATCGCTGGCGGCAATGTTCAGCGAGCCATCACGGGGATCGAAGCAATACAGATAGCAGCCGATCACCTGGCTTTCGGACTTGTAGCCCTCTTCATCGCCGATGATGCCGTACGGTGGATCGGTAAACCATAATGTGCCGTCGGAGCGCACCACGATGTCGTTTGGTGAGTTGAAGCGCTTACTATCCACCCGGTCGACCAGCAGTTGGACACTGCCGTCGTGCTCGGTGCGGCTGATACCCCGTCGCCCATGTTCACAGCTGATGACACGCCCCTCGGCATCACGGGCGTTACCGTTGGCATAGTTGGATGCCGCTCGCCATACGCTGAGCTCGCCATTACGGGCCCAGCGGAACATGCGGTTGCCTTTTACATCGCTGAATACCACCGCATCCTGCTGTGGTAGCCATACCGGGCCTTCGGCCCAAACGGCGGGGGAACACAAACGTTCCAGTCGTTGTTCGATCATCTCAGCCTCCTGATTACTTCACGCCCCAAATCGTTTTGTAATGCCCCTGATAGTCATTTTGTGGGTCATACATGTTATTTGGGCCACCGTCATTGGCGATATTCTCGCGGGTGACCAGATGGGCCGGAGTCACGTAACCGGAAGGTGCCTGCTTGGCGAAGGCACGGTTAAACTCATCCAGCAACTGCCAGCCGTGCAGCTTCAGCGGCTCGGGCACGGTGGCAGACTGGCTGTCACCGGAACGAATGCGTTGATAGGCAGAAATAGAGCCGTCACCGGCCGAGATATTAAACGGCGCATTGCTGCCACCTTTACCAGCAGTTTTCAGCGCCGGGGCCATAAAATCGAAATACAGATCGTTGATCGCCAGCGCGTACTGGAACTTGTCACCGTATTTCTGCAACAGGCTGAAGGTCATCGCTGGCATGCGGCTGGCGGTATCTGCCAGCGGGGTGTCGATAAACTCCACCAGCTTACAGCCGCTGCATTTGGCCACTTCTTCTTTCATCACGTTGGCCTTGTCCAGAGCGATTTGGTACAGCGAATCGGTAAAGATCAGCACGCTGGCCTGCCCACCGGATTTCACGACCGCGTACTGTGCGGCGATGCGTGCTACCTCATTGGAATCGGAAGTGACGTTATAAAACACATCGTATTTGGCGATGGGGCCGGGCTCCGGCACCGCGTGCCATGCCGTCAGAACGATCCCCTGAGCCACCGCCTTTTTCAGCGGGATTTTAGCCACGTTGGGGTTCCAGCCGCCGATCACGATCCCGTCCGGCTTTTGGGCAATGGCCTGATTCAGCGACGACAGTTGGTCTTTCACCGAACCACCGCCGTCCAGCGTTTCCAACTGCCAGCCCGCCACCTTGGCTGCTTCGCTCAGCCCTTGTTGCACTCCTTGCACGCCGCCGTTTTTCATGTCAGAGGCAATAAAGATGATTTTCTTGTTCGCCTGCAACTGCGGCCCGCTGGTAGGGCCATCCCATTGGGTACTGCTGGCCGTGGCTTTGGCTACCGCCGCCGTGGCCTGATCGAGATAGGCATCTGCCCAGGCCGGTGAGGTGGCCAACAGCAGAGTGGTGATCCCGGGCAAAATCCAACAATGTTTCATGGCTGTGCTCCTGATTAAGGATTGATCGCTTTTTGGTTGTTGTTGTCGGCAGATGCCGCCTGACTGCGTTGTACTGCTTTCTGATTGAGTAACCGACGGCGTTGGGCATAACCGGCCAATGTGATGGACAGCAGCAGCGTTGCGCCGTTGAATAACGGTTCGACCCAGAACTCTCCACCAAACTGTTGGATCCCCGCGATGCCGATCGCCAGAATGGCAATGCCGACCACGGTGCCCCAGACGTTCACTCGGCCTGGACGAATGGTGGTACTGCCGAGAAATGCCCCCACCAGGGCGGGTAACAGGTAATCCATCCCGACGCTGGCCTGGCCTACGCCCTGTTCGGCAGCGATCAGCACGCCGCTAAAACCGGTGAGCACGCTCGAGGCGATAAAGGCGCCAATGGTGAAGCGATTGACCGAAATACCGTTGAGCCGCGCCGCAGCCGGATTGCCGCCTACCGCATACATGCACCGGCCCAGCGGGGTATGTTCGGTGATCAGCCACAGGATGACGGCGACGATCAGCACATAGAAGGCCACAATCGGGATCCCGGCGATTTCGGTGTGATGCAGGGCGATAAAGGCGTCGGGCAGGTCGCCGACAATCTGCCGCCCGCCGGAGTGCCATAGCGCCAGCGCATACAGCACGGTGCCTGAACCCAGGGTGGCCACGAAGCTGTCGATATCCGCCAGCGCTACCAGGATGCCGTTAAGCAGGCCGTACAGCGCGGAAATGACCAACACGGTCAGCACCGCCATCTGCCAGGAGAAGCCATATTCCACCTGTAAGGTGATCGCCAGAATGTGCCACAGCACGATACCGAAACCGACGTTCAGGTCGATCTTGCCGACGATCATCGGAATGGTGGCCGCCAGCGCCAGCAGGGCGATTTTGGCCTTGCTGGAGAGGATCGCCTGTACCGTCAGCATCGAGGCGAACGACGGCGTGGTAAGCGAGAAGACGATCACTAACGCAATACACAGCAGCAGCAGGCCATAACGGGTAATGATTTGCATCAGCCATGGGCCAACGCCGTCTTGTCCCAGGCTGACGCGCTGTTCCAGCGCCGTTGATTTGACGGACGTTTTATTCGACATGGTATTCCTCCACAACGGCTTCCCCGGCGCTGGCCGAGGCCAGCTCCAATAAATTGGCGAACGAGACTTGTTGGTTCTTCAATTCACCCACCACTTTCCCCCGGTTAAACACCAGGGCGCGGTTACAGATATGCGCGATCTCCTCGAAATCGTTGGAGATCACCAATACCGCCACGCCGGCTGCCAGGGATTTATTTAACAGATGATAGATTTCGGCGCGGGCGCCCACGTCAACCCCGGCAGTAGGGTCTTCCAGGATCAGCAACGGTGCCGCAAGATGCATCCAGCGGGCCATCACCACTTTTTGCTGATTGCCGCCGGACAGGGCGCTGATATCGATATTGACGTCTTTGGGCCGCACGTCGAACAGCTGCACCTTCCACCAACTGGCACCGATTTCGGCTCGGCGGCTATAGCGCGAGAACAGCTTATGGCCGCTGGCGCAGGGGTTGATAAACAGGTTTTCCCGTACGCTCATCGACATCACCAGGCTTTCGCCGGTGCGATCGCCAGCGACAAGCGACACTCCACAGGCCATAGCCTGCTGCGGCGTGGTGGCTGAGTAAGGTTTATCGCGAAACTGGATTTCTCCGCTGTCCCGTTGGCGCAGGCCAAACAGCAGGCGGCCAATCTCCTCCTGGCCAGCGCCGCGTAGCCCGGCAAGAGCGAGCATTTCACCCGGCTGCAATTCAAAGCTGACCGGGCCGATATCCCCGACGGTGATGTTATGCAGTTGCAATACCGGCGGCTGGTGCTGCGGCAGCGGTTCACGCTGATCTTCCGCCATCGCTTCACCCACGATCATCTGCACCAGATCGCGCAGGGAATAATCGGCGGTATTGCCCCCGGCAACGTAGCGCCCGTCACGCATCACGCAAACCCGATCGGCAATTTCAATCACCTCATCCAGGCGATGGGTGACGTAAATCATGCCGACCTTTTTGGCACGCAGCCGGTTGATCACCGCAAACAGGTGGCGTACGTCGTTGGCGGGTAGGGAAGCGGTAGGTTCATCCAGCACCAGCAGTTCGGCATTCACCGCCACCGCCCTGGCAATGGCCAGCAATGACTTTTCCGTGCGGGAAAGCTCAAATACACGTGCGTCTGGGTCCAGGGCAATCCCCACATCCTGCAAGGCTTCCAGCGCACGGCGGCGAATGGCTCGCCAGTCGATCAGCCCGAAACGGCGGGGAAACCCCATCACCAGCGCCATGTTCTCCGCTACCGTCATCCATTCAATCAGGCCCAGATCCTGATGGATAAAGGCAATCGGCTGGCGGCTATCACTTTTAATCGCCGCCGCCGAGGCAATGCTGTTACCTTGAAAGTGGATATCGCCGCCATCGCGGGGATACACTCCAGCCAGGACTTTGATCAACGTGGATTTACCCGCGCCGTTTTCCCCTAGCAGCGCCAGCACTTCGCCGGGCATCACCTGTAGGCTGACGTCGTTAACCGCGATGTTGCCGCCAAAACGCTTGACGATATGGCTGAGCGTAAGAATGGGTTGATCCGCATTGCCTTGAGTCATGTGATGCGCCCCTGTGTCGGTTCGCGCCATCAGCGCGATGCCAATAAATGAAGTCCTGCTGTTTTAATCAACCTTAAATTTCAATATGCGAAATCAGATTTCAAAAATGATATGCCTAACGTCGAGCTAAAGCAAAGCCGGGGCGGTTTTAATTCTCCTTAATAAACAATGGATTATTTTTAATTTTGTCAATTTGTGACGCACAACTCACTTATAAGGTTGCCGGAATGTTGCGGGTTTTAACCTCACTACTGAAAATGATACGGCGTTCCAACTTCACCTGATGCGGCCCTTGGAGTAACATTCTCCCCCTGTAGGTCCGCTTCTTACGCCGTGGCAACGGCTGGCGGCTCAACAATGGAGAGACTTCGCTATGAGCCTGAAAGCTGTTGACGAAAAAGATGACAAAAAAGACAAACCCCTGGGCAGCCAAAGCCTGTTTCGTGGTTTGCAGCTGATTGAAATATTGAGCAATTTCCCTAATGGTTGCCCGCTGGCGCACCTGTCCGAGCTGGCCGAGATGAACAAAAGCACCGTGCACCGCCTGTTACAAGGGCTGCATACCAGTGGCTATGTCACGCAGGCGCCTTCCCCAGGCAGTTACCGCCTGACCACCAAATTTATTTCTATTGGTCAAAAGGCGCTTTCCTCATTGAACATCATCCACGTGGCTGCGCCGCATTTGGAGCAGTTGAACCTGGAAGTGGGGGAAACGGTCAACTTCTCCAGCCGGGAAGACGATCATGTGATCCTGATCTACAAGTTGGAACCGACCACCGGCATGATGCGTACCCGTGCCTATATCGGCCAGCATATGCCGCTGTACTGTTCGGCGATGGGTAAAATTTTTATGGCCTATGGCAAGAGCGACTATCCGGATCACTATTGGCAAACCCATCAGCAGGAGATCCAGGTACTGACGCGTAATACCATTACCGAATTGCCGAAGATGTATGAGGAGTTGGCGGATATCCGCAAGCAGGGCGTGGCGATGGATCGCGAAGAAAACGAGCTGGGCGTGTCCTGTATTGCTGCCCCGGTGTTCGATATTCAGCAACGGGTGCCTTATTCCGTTTCTGTTTCGCTGCCTACGGCCAAGCTGCAACAGGTTGGCGTAGAGTCGTTGATGAAACCGCTGCTGGAGACCACGCGGCGCATCTCTCAGGAATTGGGGTTTGTGACGCAGGAGTGATTTTGCTAAACAAGGCAGATCCCTGACGGAATTTGTGCTTAATTTAACAAGATTTGCGCAACATTTGTGCAATCTAACACATCAGATCACAAAAAAGGGACACAATGAGTTATCTTATGTCCCGATTTCATCCCTTTAACGGATCCTAGACCCATATGATTATCAAACCTAAGGTTCGCGGCTTTATCTGCACCACCACTCATCCGGTCGGTTGTGAAGCCAATGTTCGTCGTCAGATTGCCTACACCAAGGCACAGGGCAAGATTGCCAATGGCCCTAAACGTGTGCTGGTGATCGGTGCATCTACCGGTTATGGTCTGGCTTCCCGTATTGCCACCGCCTTTGGCAGCGACGCTGCCACCATTGGCGTATTCTTCGAGAAAGCGGGCAGCGAAAGCAAAACCGCCACCGCTGGCTGGTACAACTCGGCCGCTTTCGATAAAGCCGCTAAAGAAGCTGGCCTGTACGCGAAAAGCGTTAATGGCGATGCCTTCTCCAACGAATGCCGTGCCAAGGTGATTGAGCTGATCAAAGCTGACCTGGGCCAAATTGATTTGGTGGTTTACTCACTGGCTTCGCCGGTGCGTAAAATGCCAGATACCGGCGAAGTAGTGCGTTCCGCACTGAAGCCAATCGGTGAGGTTTATACCACCACCGCTATCGACACCAACAAAGACCAAATCATCACCGCTACGGTTGAACCGGCGAGCGAAGAAGAGATCCAGAACACCATCACCGTGATGGGCGGTCAGGATTGGGAACTGTGGATGTCGGCGTTGGAAGAATCGGGCGTGCTGGCCGAAGGTGCCAAGTCCGTTGCTTACTCGTATATCGGTACCGACCTGACCTGGCCAATCTACTGGCACGGTACGCTGGGCCGCGCCAAAGAAGATTTGGATCGCGCAGCTACCGCTATCCGTGGCGATCTGGCTGCCAAGGGCGGCACCGCTCACGTTGCCGTGCTGAAGTCCGTGGTCACTCAAGCTTCTTCGGCCATTCCGGTAATGCCGCTGTATATCTCCATGGCCTTCAAGATCATGAAAGAGAAGGGCATTCACGAAGGCTGCATGGAACAGGTTTCCCGTTTGATGCACACCCGTCTGTACGGCGAAGAGATGCCGCTGGACGATCATGCCCGTATCCGTATGGATGACTGGGAACTGCGTGATGATGTGCAGCAGGCCTGCCGCGATCTGTGGCCGTCAATCACTTCGGAAAACCTGAGTGAACTGACCGATTACACCGGCTACAAGCAGGAGTTCCTGCGCCTGTTCGGCTTTGGTCTGGAAGAAGTGGATTATGACGCGGACGTTAATCCTGATGTGCGTTTCGATGTGGTAGAGCTTTAATTTCCTACCCCAGAATGTCAAACAGGGCCCAATTGGGCCCTGTTTGTTTTATAAGGCACCGAAATCAATCCTCATCGTCGTGCTCGTCGTCTTCATCCATCACGATCGGGCAGTCGAAGTCATCCGGCTTGAGCACCAGCAGGTCACATTTCAGATGGTCGATCACCTGTTCCGCGGTATTGCCGATAAACGCGGCAGAAATACCGGTGCGGCCCAAGCTACCTAACACCACCACGCCCGCTTGCAAATGCTCGGCCAAATCCGGGATCACCTCCTCCGGCAGGCCTTTCTCCACATGGGTGAACTCTTCGTTGATGTGGAATTTTTGCCTTAACGCCTTCATGGCGATCAGGTGCTGCCCGCGGATTGCATCGTTATAGATGCTGGGGTCAAAATCGGGCAGTTCGATGGCTATATTGATCGGAGTAACCGGGTAGGCACCCACCAGGTGTACTTCGGTTTGATCGACGTTTTGCGCCAGTTCGAGCGTTTCTTGCACCAGCCGGATATTGAGTGGGTCATGATAAGGCTCTTCGCTGGAGAGGTTGACCGCCACCAAAGCTTTACCCCCTTCAGGCCAGGGTTGGTCTTTCACCATCCACACCGGGCAAGGGCATTTGCGCAGCAGATGCCAGTCCGTCGGGGTGAAAATCACCGATTCCAGCCTGTCGTGCTGATGGGCCATTTTCAACAGTAAATCGTGCTTGCCGCTCAGCACTTCCTGAATGATCGCCTCATAGGGACGATTGTGCCACACCACTTTGATTTCAATGGGGACACCGTCTTCAAGATAGAAGCGGCATTGCTCTTTAATCCACGCCGCCCGTTGGCTAATCACCCCTTGCCGCATCGCCGTTCTTTCGTCAGGGGAAAGCAGGGTGGTCATTTCGTAAGAGAAATCATAGATAGGAAGGAAGGCCTTAATCCGCCCGCCGTTCCGCTTGATCAGGTAAACTGCCCGGCGCAGCGCCGGTTGATCGTCCTGATTGGGGTCAATAGCCACCAGTAGATTCTGATACTTCGCCATAGGGCCTCCTTACAGCTGTAGATCAACAGTCTGTTCACATACAGAGTAACCCAACATTGAAAAACAGAACAGCGGCAGAGGGGGGCTGGGCCAATAATTTCAGCGAATTATTGGCCCAGTAGGGGATCAGGCGCTTACGGAGACGTTGATGCGTGCGGCACCCGCCAGTTGTGACAGGGCGTCTGCGTTTTCGATGGTGATGTATTTGCCTTTCACGCTGAGGATTTCGCTTTTCTGGAAACGCCCCAACAGGCGGCTGATGGTTTCCACCGTCAGGCCCAGATAGTTGCCGATATCGCCACGGGTCATGGTCAAACGGAACTCACGCGGTGAGAAGCCACGTTCGGCAAAGCGGTGCGACAGGTTATAGACGAAAGCGGCCAGGCGCTCTTCGGCGTTCTTCTTCGACAGCAGCAGAATCATATCCTGGTCGCCTTTGATCTCACCGCTCATCAAACGCATGATTTGCTGGCGCAGATTAGGCATTTTGCCCGAGAGATCGTCCAGCGTTTCAAACGGGATTTCACAGACCATGGAGGTTTCCAGCGCCTGAGCGAAGCTTGGGTGCTTCAGGCCACCGATGGCGTCAAAGCCCACCAGATCGCCCGCCAGGTGGAAGCCGGTAATTTGTTCGTCACCCTGTTCGGTGATGGTGTAGCTTTTGATGGTCCCGGAGCGGATGGCGTACAGTGATTTCAGTTCGTCACCGGCTTTAAACAGCGTTTGGCCTTTCTGGATCGGCTTTTTCCTCTCGATGATGTTGTCGAGTTGGTCCAGCTCATGCGTATTCAGCGTAAAAGGAATACACAATTGGCTGATGCTACAGTCTTGGCAATGGATCGCACAACCACCAGACTGGATACGACGAATCACGCGTTTTTCCGGGATCATAGATTAAGCTCACGCAATAATTGATATGAGTCAATTTTAACATCTTTTGCGGCAGGTGATAAGTACAGCAAGAACAACAATGGCGACATTTTGTGTGATTTTTAAACAGGGCTATTGCTCATCATTCCGTAGCATACTGATGTTTAGTGATTTATTGACTTCGGAAAAGGCTGGCTGATATTGACTAAAACCATATGAAAAACGAATAAATCTCGCATTATCATCGGCTTTCTGCGATTAGTCTTATCGATTGTAGGGGTATGGGTGGGCAGATAGCTTTCATCCGTGATGGTAACGTAGGTTAACGAGTAAATATTTCTACACAAATCCGTGCGGTGAATGAGCCCGCCAGTGATGACCGTACTGTGCAGGAGCGAACGGGCGCAGCATGCTGCGCCCAGCTTCAAAGTCAGGCGCTATTTTTAGCCAAAGCATCATTAGCCGGAACATAGCGCGGGACGTTGTTATGTCCTGGCTGGTCGACTTTGACGATCAGCGTCAACACCGCCGCCACCAGATACAAACCGGTATACACCCACACTACGCCTTCGATATCAAAGAAGGGCAGCACTATAGAAGCGATGGCCGGGGCCGCGAAGTTGCTCAGGCCAGCGGAAAGGTTATAGATCGATATAGCTGCACCTTTGTGGTTGGGTTCCAGTACCGGGAACACTGCGGTCATAGGGACGAAGGCCGCAACGGTGATCCCAAGCATCACTGCGGGCACCAGCGCGATCCAGAAGTTATGGCCAAAATGCACCGGCAGGTAGTAAAACGCCAGGCTGGAGATGGCGCAACCGATGCAGCCAAACCAGCGCACCTGGCGCAGCCAACCGATTTTCTCCCCCAGAATGCCCCACATAATGTTGGTGAAGATGGTGACAAAGAAGAACACCGCCCAAATTTGCAGCCACTCGGACATGCTAAAGCCCAGCCGGCCTACGTACAGCATCGGCATAATCACCGCAAAGCCAAACAACGACAGCGTGTTGATGATGCGGATCAGGCAGGAGAGGAAGATATTGCGGTTGGTGAACAGGATCGTCACCGCGCGGGAAAGCTCTTTGAGTTTCTCCTGCGGTGAAAGGTCGGCCTTGGGGCTGGCTTCACCCACGTTGCGCAGCAGGAACATCGCCATCAAGCCACCGGCAGCCACCCAGACAATGGCAAACCACAGAGTGCCGGTTTCGCCCATCAACGGAATGGTAAAGCTGGGCAGATAGCTGCCGACACAGCCGATGCCGATCGAGTACATAGCCCAGAACCAGCCCATCGCGGAAGAGAGCTGCTGTTTAGGGACGTTCTGCACCACCAACATCACAAACGAATAGATAAACAGCGGATAGGCCAGGCCACGAATGCCGTAAAACAGCAACATCAACGGGTAGTTACGCATCCCCAAGCCAAACAGCATAAACAGCACGTGCATTACCAGCCACAGGATAAAGCCGATGCGCATGGCTTTTTGTGGCGTGATGATTTCGGCCACCACGCCGGAGCTCCAGGCCGCCAGCGCCGCTGCCAGACCATACACGGTAAACACCAGCGCCGACTGTGCCGGTGTGAACCCCATATCGGTGATGTGTTTAGACAGAAAGGCCATCTCAAAGCCGTCGCCGCTCATGAAAATGGCAATGGCGATGTAGCCCCAGAACAGGTTCATCGGCAGGCCGAACCAGTGTTTATGTGTTTGTGGCATAACAAACTCCAGGATAGGTGTAAGGGTACAGTCTTATTATTTTTTACCGCGCCGGGATCATGCCCGGCGCAGGGCCATTTGTTGTTGATAGAGCTGACGGTAGGTGGCCAGACGTTCCGCGAGCAGAGGTTGGCGTTCGCCGTCCGGCAGGAAGCGCCGATCGATGGCGGGTTTGTGGCAAACCTGCTCCACCGTTCCACCTGCTGCCAGCCATCCCAACCGCGCCGCGCCCAAAGCGCCGCCGGCTTCACCGCCAAGATGGGTGACCACCGGCAGATCGAGCACGTCGGCCATCAGTTGCGCCCAATGTTCGCTGCGAGCGCCACCGCCAATCAGTGAACATTGTTCCAGCCGGGTTCCGGCTTGCGAAAGAACGTCCAGGCCGTCCGCCATACCGAATGCCACGCCTTCCAGCACCGCATAGCCCATTGATGCACGCTGATGGCTGTGTGTCAGACCGTGGAACGCGCCGGTCGCCAGCGGATCGTTGTGCGGCGTCCGTTCACCGGACAGGTAGGGCAAAAATACCGGGGCCAGGCGCTGTTCCGCCAGGTTCATCTGGGCAATTTCGGCCAACAGCGTGGGTTCATTGCTGCCCACCAGTTGGCAGAACCAGCGCAGGGCACTGGCGGCAGTAAGCATCACGCTCATCTGATGCCAGCGCTCAGGCAAGGCATGGCAAAACGCATGGACGGCGGATTGTGGATTGGGGCGGAAGCGATCGTTCACGGCGAACAGCACGCCGGAGGTCCCCAGCGAGATAAATGCATCGCCTGGATTAACCGCGCCAATGCCCACCGCGCTGGCTGCGTTATCTCCACCGCCACCGGCAATGATAATATTGTCAGCAAGGCCCCAGGAGCGCGCAATATCGCCTTTCAACTGGCCGGAGACTTCGCTGCCTTCTACCAGACGCGGCATCTGATCGCGGTTGAGGCCACAGGCAGCGAGCAAGGAATCTGACCAATCCCGCTTGCCCACGTCGAGCCACAGCGTGCCAGCCGCGTCCGACATATCCGAAACCTTGTCGCCACTCATCATCCAGCGCAGGAAGTCCTTGGGCAGCAGCACGGTGGATATTTGCGAGAAGATTTCCGGTTCATGCCTGGCAACCCATAACAGCTTGGGCGCGGTGAATCCCGGCATCGCCAGGTTACCGGCAATGTCATGCAACTCCGGTGCGTTCTGCGTCAACTGCTTGCATTGTTCGGCGCTGCGAGTGTCATTCCATAAAATCGCCGGGCGCAAAACCTGATTATCACGGTTGAGCAGCACCGCTCCGTGCATCTGACCGGAAAGCCCCAGCGAGCGGATCTGCGGCCACTGTTGCGGAATTTTGGCGCGCAAACGGCTCACTACCGCCTGCGTTGCTCGCCACCAATCGGCCGGGTCCTGCTCTGCCCAGTGGGGATGCGGACGTTGTACTTCCAGCGGCTCACCGGCGCTGGCGATCAGGGTGCCGTTGTCATCAATCACCACGGCTTTGATTTCTGAGGTGCCTAAATCGAGTCCTAGATACATGGTTCGCTCCCTTTATTGCGCCAGCCAGTGATTAACCCGATCGATGGATTGGCGCAGCAGTTGGCTAAAGGCACGGCTGTGGGCCAAGGTGCTGAACAATTTCTCATCTGAGGCAAATACCGCCACCGGATCGGCCGCTGCGAACATCTGGTGGACAGCGGCGGCGTCCAGAATACCGTCCTGATATTCATAAGGCAGTTGGCCTTGGTGCCAGCGCTGCATAAAGACAAAGAACAGGGCAGGCAGCATGGCCGTGGCTTTCGGCTCCTGGCCGCGCTGATAACACTCTTGCAGCGTTGGGGTAATGAAACCGGGGATTTTGGAAAAACCGTCGGCGGCAACGCGCTGGTTGGTATCGCGAATATAGGGGTTGCTAAAGCGTTCCAGAACCACGTCACGGTAGGCGGCCAAGTCGAGCGGGCTCGGCGTCAGGGAAGGGATCACGTCCTGGGTCACATAATCATAAGCCAACTGGTGGATGGCTGGGGTGCCGGTGCTTTCATGAATAAAGCTTTGGCCAATCAGCGTACCGGCCCAGGCAATGCAGCTATGGCTGGCGTTGAGGATGCGGATCTTGGCTTCTTCATAGGGCAGCACGGATTCAACCATTTCGACGCCGACGTTCTCCAACGCTGGCCGCCCGTTGATGAAATCATCTTCGATCACCCATTGGATAAAGGCTTCCCCCATTACAGGCGCACGATCCTGGAAGCCGGTGGCTTCGGCAACGCGCTCGGCAACCTCCGGCGCTGGCCGTGGTGTGATGCGGTCAACCATGGTGTTGGGGCAGCGGGTGTGGCTATCGATCCAGGCGATCAGCTCTGGTTCTTTACGCAGTTGCAGGAACTGCATCAGGCCGTGACGGAAGCGTTCACCGTTATGGCGCAGGTTATCGCAGTTCAATAACGTGACAGGGTCACCATTAAGCTGCTTTCTGCGTGCCAATAGCTGTGCCATGGTGCCGTAAATGGTGCGGCAGGCGCCCAGCAGATCGGCCTGAATATCGGCGTTAGCGCGATCCAGATTAAACTGGTTATCCAGATAATAGCCACCTTCGGTAACGGTGAAGGAAATGACTCGGGTTTCTGGTTTGGCCCCTTGCGCTGTCAACGCAGCCAGTTCGTTATCCCAGGGAATGACCTTGCTGATGGAGGTAATGGTTTCGTACTGGCGAACGCCCTGTGGGGTGACGGTTTCCAGCACGTATTGGCCTTGTTGCTCAGCCAGCGTATCCAGTAACGGCGTGGCGTCATCGCGAATGTTGGCAAGCGCAATCGACCAGCGGCTATCGCCCGCTGCAATCAGGCGATGTAGATACCAGGCCTGATGAGCACGATGGAAAGATCCGGCGCCAATATGCAGCCAAATGGCCTGGGAAGAGTTCACTGGTTTGCTCATAACGTTCTCCACTAAAGGTTATTTTAGGGCATTCGCCCTTGCATTGGGCATTTGCTCCATTGATAGCGATAGATTAAATAAACTTTTGCCCTTTAAATGGGCTTTAGCTCACAAATGTGCAAATCGGCCTCTGCGGGCAGGTGGAATGCCGGTAAAATGACGCCATCAGGGGTAGCGGGTGAAACAACATGGTCAAACACGATAAGAAGCTGGATCAGGCGGCGCGCGCCGCCTGGATGTATTACGTGGCCGGACAGACTCAGAATGAAATTGCCGAGGCGTTGGGCGTATCGCGCCAGGTTGCACAGCGGCTGGTGGCATTGGCGATCGACAGCGGTCTGATCAGCGTCAACATTTCCCACCCGGTAGGGCGCTGCATGGAATTATCGGCCCGTCTTAGCGCACGCTATGGCTTAACGCTGTGCCAGGTGGTGCCTAGTCAGGGAATGGAGAGTGCCGGAATAAACCGCGCAGTGGCGGTAGCCGGGGCTGAAGTGATGGCGCAGTTTTTGCGTAGTGAACAGCCATTGAACATTGGGGTGGGGTCAGGCCGCAGCCTGAAGGCGGCGATCGATGAGCTGCCGGAATTGGAGCGGCCACAGCATAGCTGCGTTTCGCTGATCGGGGCGATCGCGGCTGATGGCTCCTGTACCCGCTATGACGTACCGCTGTGGATGGCAGAGAAAACCCAGGGCCGCTACTTTATCCTGCCCGCACCGCTGTTTGCCGATAGCGAACAGGATCGCGCCCTGTGGTGCAACCACCGCATTTATCGCACGGTGAACGACAAGGCCAGCCAGGCCGATGTGACCTTTATTGGCATTGGCACCATCGAATACCACTGCCCACTGCACAAGGATGGCTTTATCACCGCAGAAGATGTCGATCGTCTTTGTGAGTCTAACGCAGTGGCAGAAATGCTCGGTCATTTTATCGATCCGCAGGGCCAGCGGGTGGCTAGCGAACTCGATCGGCGGCTAACCAGCGTTAATCTGCACCAACGGCCGGAAAAACCGGTGATTGCTCTGGCAGGTGGTGCGGAAAAACATCAGGCCATTCGTGCGGCCTTACTAGGCCGCTGGATCAACGGCCTGGTGACGGATGAGGAAAGCGCGTTGGCGCTGCTGGCCGATTAAATCAGATCCTGGGGCAGGAAACCTTCATGTTTCAGCAGCCATTGTTTGCGCTGGACCCCTCCGGCGTAACCGGTCAGCGCTCCCTGAGAGCCGATCACTCGGTGGCAGGGCACTACGATACTGATTGGGTTAGTGCCGTTAGCCATGCCAACTGCGCGTGATGCGGTTGGCCTGCCAATGCGCTTGGCCAATTCCCCGTAGGTGATGATCTCCCCACAGGGAATTTGCCGGAGTTGCTGCCAAACGGTGCGTTGGAACTCGGTGCCCGCAGTCATCACCGGCACAGTGTCGATGACTGCCAACTCGCCAGCAAAATAGCGCTGCATCACTTCCGTCAGGCCGCCGGGGTTGGCTTGCTCCTGTATCACGAAGGGAGAGGCTCGATAATGGCTGTTGAGCAGCTTCATCAGGCGTGCCTCGTGATCGGTCCAGTCCAGCGCGCGCATCCGTCCTTGCTCATCGCCGATCAACACCAGTTCACCGACCGGCGTCGGCATACGATCAATAAAAAAGGTCAGCATGTTGTTCACTCCTTGCGTTTGATAGGGCGATTATTACATGAAAGAGCCGGATGTGATGGCGGATTTCGGACATGCTGATGGGGCGGGGGCTATAGGGAAAAACAGGGTACACCCAAGTAGGTATACCCCGAGAGGTGAAACGCCAAAATGTTAGTAAAACCACAAAGTCATTTTCGATGACTAATTGTATGACATAATTCCGTCGATTAGGATTAATTGTAAATTAACGTAATTCGTTGTAGAGAAGGGTCATTAAACACTGATTCACGAATGGGTTTTCCCATTAATTCCGAACCCATATTATCCAATGGCATTTGGATAAATTCATTGGTGTTGAAGGCGGTTTCACGATAGCAACTGGATATGTATTGACCATCATTGCGCGAAATCTCGCAGGTTGGGGCGCTGATTTTGCCGGAAAACTGGATGCTCCCTGAGATGGCGTTGTGGCTAACCTCTTGTTTTGAATGAGCTGAAAGGGGTAATGCTGCCAGCATGGCCAAAGCCGTAATAATAGATTTCATAAGCTATTCCTATTAGCATAAAGTAAAACCATCCATTAACAAAAAAGTCGATTATTGTCTAAAAAACAAACTTCCATTGTCTGGTGATTTAATTTCCAACGTGACTATAATGTATTGAGTAAATAATAATAACAGCAATCGTTCGTTAATTGAATTTAATAGTAGGGATGGCCAGGCAGTAAAACCATGATTTAGATCATAGTGGGGGGAATTTAGGGGCGATGTGAGGATTATTACTTTTGATGCTACTTATAATAACGGGTGTGACTTTAAATAGCGATATTAATGTTAAGGCCGCATATTTATCGTTATTCTGCGGCCCTTAATCTAACGCTTTGGAGTTACAGCATCCCTGCGCTGCCACAGATACGGATCTTTTCTGCTACCACTTCTTTCATCGCCAATTTACCCGGAACGATGTATTTGCGCGGATCGTTGGCTTCGGGATGTTGCGAGAAATAGCTCTTCACCGCATCGGCAAAGGCGATTTTAAGTTCGGTAGCCACGTTCACCTTACACACCCCCAGCGAGATGGCTCGCTTGACCATCGCTTCCGGGATACCGGAGGCACCGTGAAGCACCAACGGGATCTCCAGCTGTTCGCGGATCAGCGCCAGACGGTCAAAATCCAGCTTGGGCTCCCCGTGGTACAGCCCATGAGCCGAACCGATGGCGACGGCTAGGGAGTCGATCCCGGTAGCCGCGACAAACTCGCGGGCGGCTTTTGGGTCGGTATAAAAACCGTCTGCGGCATCGACAATCAGATCGTCCTCCTGGCCACCCAGGCGGCCTAGTTCCGCCTCTACGCTAGCCCCATAGCGATGGCATAACGCGACGGCCTGCGCAACCAGCGCGATGTTCTGCTCAAAAGGCAGGTGCGAGCCATCGATCATCACCGAGCGGATCCCGGCTCTGACCTTGGTGGCGATATCTTCGAGTTCTTCGTGATGGTCTAGATGCAACGCCAGCGGCAGGTCATGGCGCTGGGCTGCCGAGCGGCAAATTCCCACCAGATAGTCGGTACCCGCATAGCTAAAGGTGCCCGGGGTCCCGGCCATGATCACCGGGGATTGCAGTTCAGCGGCGGTTTCTGCCACTACCTGCACCGTTTCAAGATTGTGTACGTTGAACGCTGGCACGGCATAGCCCAGCCTTTGCGCTTTCAACAGCATTTCACGGTTGGATATCAGGTACATAACGGCTCCTCACAGCTCGGTAGCAGAGTAGGGATAAATGGTCACGCCTTTTACCACGCGGTTGACTTCCCCGGTTGGGCAGGGGTTATCCGGCGTCAGGCCGCGCGCCAGCGAGGTTTCAAACGCCAGCATTTGGGCAAACAGCAGATAGGGGAACAACAGCCAGATATCGTCGTCGGCATGATGCAAATCGGACTGGCCCGTTTTCTCCGTTGGCGAATTACCAAGACCAACCATTTGCCTGGCCAAACCGTCACGCTGGAGTTCGTCCCACAGATCCTGCTCATAACGCTCGGTATAGCGGTTGCTGGAGAGCATCAGCAGTACCAACGTCTGTGGATCGACCATAAATTTAGGGCCGTGACGCAGGCCTAGCGGCGAGTCATAGCGGGTGACGATCTGCCCGGCGGTCAGTTCCAACATTTTCAGCGAGGCTTCCTCCGCCAGGCCGGTGAAACAGCTACTGCCGAGCACGATGTAACGGCTAAAGCCGCTGCTGGCCAGGGTTTTTACTTGGGATTGCAGCGATTCACGCAGTTCTCTACAGCGCTCGATCATCTGTGCCAGTGGTTGCTTGGCGGCGTCCAGGGAATAAGGGCCTAACAGCAGCGCGGTGCTCAGCATCATGCAGCTGAAGCTGGAGGTCATGGCAAAGCTCTGGTCGTTTGAACCCTGTGGCATCACCAGGGCACAGACGTTTTTACGGCCGTGGGCATAGTTGGCCAACTGGCTATCCGGGTTGCACACCAGCATCAGGTGATAGCACTGGGGGAGCAGTTGATCTGCCAGCGCTACCGAGGCGACGCTTTCCGGGCTATTGCCGGAACGGGCGAAAGAGACCAGCAGCGTCGGGCGTGATGGGTCGAGAAACTGCTGCGGATTGGCGACGATATCGGTGGTGCCATAGGCCGCAACATCCCGGCCGGTTTTTTCCCTCAGCCATGGGGCCAAGGCCCGGCCGGCAAAGGCTGAACTGCCAGCACCGCACAGCACAATCTGCAGGCGCGGGTTTTGCAGCAGAGGCGTCAGGAAAGCGGAGCATTGCTCCTGTTGGGCAACCAACTGCTGGTGCAAGGCCGCCCAAAGGTCCGGTTGCTGCCAAATCTCACGGGCGGTATGCAGCGAATGATGTTGCTCCAGCCAGTCCGCATCGTAAGAAAAATAACCTGTCATGATGGTAACTCCTTAAAAAAAATCGGTTTATACCTGATAAATGCCTGTTGATGCCTATTTAGTGGTCGGCGATAATCACCTGGATCCCCAGGTTTTGCAGCGCATGCAGGTAATTGGCTGGAATGCGGCTGTCGGTCACCAATCGGTGGATCTGGCCGATCTCGCGGATCATGCAGAAGCTGCTGCGGCCAAACTTGCTGGCATCAACCACCGCAATCACTTCGCGGGCCACTTCGCACATGGCGCGGTTAAGCTGGGCCTCACCGGGATCTGGCGTGGTGATACCGCCCACCAAATCAAAGCCGTCAACGCCGAGGAAAAATTTATCAAAGCGATATTGGCGGATGTGCTGCTCGGCAGCGGGACCATACAGCGACCAGGACTTGCGCCGCACGCTGCCGCCGACCACCATCAAATCCACCTGTTCGTTACTGGCCAATTCGAAGGCGATATTCAAGGCGTTGGTCATCACCACCAGGTCTTTCTTGCCGGCCAACTGGGTGGCCATCTGGCTAGTGGTGGAACCCGAGTCGAGAATGATCGCGTCACCGTCGTTCACCAACGCGGTGGCGGCACAGGCAATGGCGAATTTCACATCGCGGTTGATGCGCCCCTTGTCCTGGAGCGGGCGATCGAAGGCGAACTGTTTATTGAGCATCGCGCCGCCGTAGGCCCGTACCGCACAGCCACTTTTTTCCAGATGGCGCAGATCGCTGCGAATGGTGACGGTAGAGACGGCAAATTGGCTGCTCAACTGTTCCACGCGCACCGTGCCTTCACGACACAACTGGTCGATAATTAATTCTCGCCGTTTAACGGTATTGATCATGAATAGCTGACTCCTGATTTACCCGTAGCAAACCCCGGCCGTGGCATAGGGGCCACAGCAATCGTTACAGGCGTATTTTCAGTCTTTCGTTGCAAATTACAGCAAACGAAACCGCGCAACGCAATCGAAAAATTTAAATATAATCTTATATTTCAACTGGTTATTGTTGCCATATCTTTCGGTTGGTCATCAACCGAAAGCTGCATGGAAATAAAGTGAAAACCGGTAATGCCTTATTTATTCGGCTGATATCCCTTTTGCCGCGCCAATTAATTCCGCCGTGGATGAAAGCTACCCACGATGAATAATGCGGGTGAGCTTTCCTTAAATTTTTTATTGCCAGCTTTGGCGCAACAGTGCCGCACCGCGTACGCCGCTGCTGTCGCCATACACCGGGGGATAAACCATCGCCGGTTCTGTCCCTGGCAGTAGCCAGCGGCACATGGCGGCGGGCAACTGTGCATAGAGTTCACTTACGTTAGAAAGCCCGCCCCCTAACACGAAAGCGTCCACATCCAGCAACAGTTGCAGGCTGGCCAACGCGCTGGCCAGGATATCGATGTAGATCCCCATCAGGTGTTGCGCTAACGGATCGCCCTGACGGTAACTGGCGATCAGGGCCGGGACGTTGGCGGCGCTATGGCCAAAGTGTTGGCTCAGGGCCAGCAGACCGCTGCCGGAGACATAACGCTCAAAGCAGCCGGTCAGGCCGCAGTTGCAGACAAACAGCGGCAGATCGTAACGCTGAGCCAACTGGGCCGAGATGGGTGTATGCCCCCATTCCCCAGCCAGCCCATTGCGGCCCTTGTGGAGCCGTTTGTTCATCACCAGCCCACCGCCAGCGCCGGTACCGATGATGGCACCAAACACCACTTCCAACCGTTCGGTCTGGGGCGTGCTGGCCTCCGAAAGTGCAAAACAGCGGCAATCGTTTTCAATCTCTACCAGTCGCGACAGCTCTTGAGTGAGATCGTCCGCCAGGCAGTGGCCCGTCAGGCAGGGCACGTTTACCGCCAACTGCTTGCGGCTGCGTGGGTCGGTGATCCCCGGCAAGCCAATGCCGATGCTGCCTTGGGTGTGCAGGCTGCGATCGGCCTGGCTGACCAGTTGCGCGATACAGGCGAGAAACTCGCGATAGTCGCCGGTGGGTGTACTGACACGCTGGCACAGCACCTGATTCAACTGGGCATCATAGGCGGCCATTTCGATTTTTGTGCCGCCAATATCAAAACCGTAACGCATAGCATGAGTAGCCACGGCTTTACTCCTCACCCAAGGTGATGACGGCGTTTTCCCGGCGGGCGCGTTCGGCGGCAAAGACCATCAGGTGGCTCTGCAACGTTTCCTGCGGGCCAGACAGCACCTGCGAAGGATCGTTGGCGCGCACGGCAGCGATAAAGTGCTGCATCAGATAATAATCGCCGCCGCCGTGGCCAGACATGGTGTGCAGGTCTTCGGCCTCGTCCACGTCATACAGCGTTTCGCGGTCGTCAAGGAAGGAGGTGATGCGGATGTAGCGGCCATCGCCCTCCAGGCATCCCTGGCTGCCAAAAATGCGCGTTTTGCGATCTTCCATTTTGGTAAAGGCGGTCATGGTAAAGGCGGCGGTGCGGCCACCGCTAAACTGCATATTCACCACCTGATGATCCACCACGTTGTTATCACAGCGGTAGACACAGCGACCATAAGGGCCGTTGCGCAGCGCGGCGACCAGATGTTCCTGATCGACTTCTGGCGTCAGCACCCGCAGGAAGCCCGGCGTTGCCTTGTGGTTTTCGCCAAGGTAGATGCGTTTGGCGGAATAGGGGCATTCGGCCTCAACGCCGCAGTCCAGGCAGTTATCCGCTGCGCCCTGAGGTTGGTTTTCCTGGCGGAAGTGGCGTAATCCACCGAATGAGCTGACCTGCTCGCAAGGCGTATCCATCACGTAACGGATCCAGTCAATATCGTGACAGGATTTTTGCAGCAGCATAAAGGCTGCCTGCTGGTCGTTGCGCCAGTTGCCACGCACGAAAGAGTGGGCCTGATGCCAATAGCCCACCGGCTCCAGATGTTGCAGGCTAACGATGTCGCCAATGACCTTATCGCGCAACAGTTGCTTGAGTTTCTGGGTATAGCGGGTATAGCGCAGCACGTGCCCGACGGAGAAGATGATCCCCTGGCGCTCCACTTCTTCAACGATGGTGCGGCACTCACTGGCATCAGGTGACAGCGGTTTCTCCAGCAGCATGTGATAACCCTGTTTGGCGAAGGCCAGGGCCGGTGCCAGATGCAGGGTATCTTGGGTGCAAATCATCACCGCATCGGCCAGTTTGCCTGCCGCCACGGCCTGCTGCCAGTCGGTAAACACGTTTTCGGGCGAGATGCCGTGCTGAGCCACAAACTGCTGGCGATAGGTATCGCGCGGTTCAGCGACCGCCACCACCTGCATCAGTTCTGGGTGAGCCAATGCATAGCGAGAGTAAATCTCCCCACGAGCACCGGCACCAATCACCAACACGCGTACCGGACGGCCAGTAAAGTCATTAGACATTGCAAAGTACTCCCAAATTATCCCAGTGACTGGGTAGCGTTATTATTCAGGTTGTCACCGCTGGCCTGATCGAACAGGTGGGCGCGGGCCAAATCAAACGTCAAATGGATCTGTTCGCCGATGCTCGGTTCCCAGTCTGGCTGAGACGCAATCCGCAGCACGAAGCGTAATCCGGCCAGTTCACAGTGCAGCAGCTCTTCGTTGCCCATGCGTTCAATGGTGGCGATACGGGCCGGGAAACAGTTTTGGGTACCAGCAGCACACAGGCGCAGCGCTTCAGGGCGAATACCCAGGCAAACGCGCTGGTGCGGATAGTCTTCCAACTGTTTTTCCAGCGCGGGCGGCAGGGTCAGCAGATAGCGATCGTCGATACGCAGCTGTGTTCCCTGAGCATTACGCAGCAAGTCCAGATCGTGCAGGTTCATCGACGGGCTGCCGATAAACTCGGCGACAAAGCGGTTGGCGGGGTGGTGATACAGGTTGATTGGCTTGTCTACCTGCATGATGGTGCCCCGATTCATCACGCAGATGCGGTCGCCCATGGTCATCGCCTCGACCTGATCGTGCGTCACATACACCATGGTGGCGGCGGCGCCTTCCTGTTTCAGTCGGTTGTGCAGTTCGATGAGTTGCACGCGCATGGAAACGCGCAGCTTGGCATCCAGGTTGGAGAGCGGCTCGTCGAACAGAAACACCTTGGGTTTACGCACGATGGCACGCCCAACTGCCACGCGCTGGCACTGGCCACCGGAGAGCTGGCCGGGTTTGCGATGCAGCAGATTGGTGATTTCCAGCTTCTCGGCAGCATCCTGTACCCGCCGGTCGATTTCAGCCTTGCTCTCTTTACCAATCAGCCCAAAGGCCATGTTCTTGTAGACGGTCATATGCGGGTAGAGCGCATAGTTCTGAAACACCATGGCGATGCCGCGATCTTTGGGCATGGTGTCGTTAACGCAGCGGTCGTGGATCATGATTTGGCCTTCGCTGACGCTTTCCAGCCCGGCGATCATGCGCAGCAGGGTGGATTTGGCACAGCCGGACGGGCCGACAAACACCATAAACTCACCGTCCTTGATATCCAGATCCACGCCATGCAACGCCCGGAAACCGTTGGGATAGACCTTTTTCACACTGTTTAATTGAATACCGGCCATGTCTGTTTACCTTATTGTTCGCGGTTAGCCTTTAACGCCAGCGCTGGCGATGCCCTGGATGAAATAACGTTGGAAAAGAATGAACAGCATCAGCATCGGGATCACCGCCATCAAGGCACCGGCCATCAACAGCGGGTATTCCACTCCGGCACGGCTGGACAGCGAAGCCAACCCCACCGGCAGCGTCAATTTTTCGGTGGTGGTGTTGACGATCAATGGCCACATCAGGTTATTCCAGCTCCACAAGCCGTTAATGATGATGCAGGCGATGATGCCGGGGCGGATCAGCGGCAGCATGATGCGCCAGAAGATGGCGAAGTAGCTGTAGCCGTCGATCAGCGCCGCTTCCTCCATCTCCTTAGGGACTGCCAGGAAGAACTGCCGCAGCAGGAAGGTGGCGTAAATGCTGAAGATCCCCGGCAGCACCAGGCCGGTAATGCTGTTGACCAGCCCCATCTTCTGCACTACCAGGAACTGCGGGATCAGAAATGCCTGGCCCGGCACCATCAGGATCGAGATGCACACCAGAAACACCGCGTCACGGCCACGAAAGTGCAGGCGAGAGAAGCCATACGCGGCCATGGTGGCGATCACCGTTTGCAGCGTCACGGTGGAGAAGGTGGCCAGCAGTGAGTTGATATAAAAATCCGCAAAAGGGATCTCGCGCATGATCTTGCCGTAGGCCTGCAAGCTGGGGTTTTCCGGCAGCAGGGTCAGCGGGATCTGGATGCTTTCGGCCTGGGTTTTCAGCGAAGTCACCAGCATCCAGATAAAGGGCACCACCGAGGCCAGCGCCGCCAGCGTCATAAACAGATAGACCAGGGCTCGTTTGCTTATCGTCATCAATGGCTCCTCAGCTCACTCTCAGGCGTTTGCCGATCGCCATCTGCACCAGTGTGATCACCAGCGTCACGGCGAACAGCACCACGGTAATGGCAGAGGCGTAACCTTTCTCTTGCAGATAGAAAGCGTATTTGTAGAACAGATTGGTGATGGTCATCACGTCACCTTCCACCAGCGCGCGGTCGAACATCAGGAACACCACGTCGAAGATTTGCAGGATCTCGATAAAGCTCATCACCGACACAAAGAACAGCGTTGGTACCATCATCGGCAGCGTGATAAAGAAGAAACGGCGCAGGGTGCTGATACCGTCGATATCGGCGGCTTCATACAGCTGACGGGGGATGCTTTGCAAACCGGCCAGCAGGATGATGATTTTCAGCGCCAGCGACGACCAGATAATGATGATGGACACGCTGATGCGTACCACGTCCGGATCGGAGAGCCAGGCGACCGGCGCAATGTGCAGCAGGTTTAGCCCCTGGTTAATCAGGCCAAAATCCTTGTTGAACAACCACTGCCACACCATTGCCACTGCGGCAGGCATGGTCACCGCCGGTAGAAACAGCAGGGTGCGCAACAACGCTTTGCCACGAATGTTCTGGTTCAGCCCAATCGCCAGCAGCAACGACAGCAGCAGGATCACCGGCACGCACACCACCACATAAAACAGGGTGTTGAAGGCGGCGGTATAGAAGTCATCGTCCTCAAACAGGTTGATGTAGTTGTCAAAGCTGATGGTCGTCCAGCTCATAAACTGGTTGAGGTCGGTAAAGCTGTAAAAAATGTTCTGTAAAAACGGGATGAAGTAAAACACCGTCAGGCCGATCACCAGCGGCAGGATCATCACCCAGCCCCAGAAGCGTTCGGCCCGCTCCAGGCGGCTTAATGCGGCACGAGGTCTGCTCTTTGCCTGTTTTATGTTGGCCGTAGCCGTTTCTGCCAGCGACATGTCGCCATTCCTCACCTTTGACTGCTCAGTGTTTCCGCTGCGACCTGCCTTCGGGTAGGCTGGCCGCAGCGGGGGGAATTACTGCTCCATGATGCGTTCGATCTTCTTGATCGATTTATCCATTTCCGTACGGGCATCCGTGCCCATAAAGATTTTCTTCAGGCTGCCGATCCACATGTTTTGCCACTTCGGCGTGTTGGTGCCTGCGGTTGGATAGGCCTCGGTCACTTCCAGCGTTTGGATGTACGGGCTGACGTCAACCTTTTTGACTTCCTCTACCCAGGCTTTAGCCGCGACCTTGTTGGCCGGGATCACCACTTTCGCCAAAGTGGCCTGCGAGGCTTCGCTGCTCATAAACTCGATGTACTTCCAGGCTTCTGGCTTGTGGTTACTCTTGGCGGACATGGCATAGGCCAGGCTGTGAGCCACGCCAGACTGGCGCTCGATCTTCGGCATCATCACCACGCCGATATGGTCGTTGATCAGCGGATTGTTGGCGAACGGTGCGGCCAGCCAGGAACCGGCATACACCATGGCGGCGCGGTTGGACTGGAAAATGTTCTCGGTCTTCACTTCGCTCATCTGCTGGGCGGTCGGCATCAGGCCGTCTTTCATCATCCCTTGTAGCTGCTGGTAGACCCAGATGGCGTTGTCGTTGGCGATATCGGTCGGTTGGCCATCTTTTGGCACGATATGATTGCCTTTCTGGAACAGTAGGTTCATATAGCTGTCCTGGCCGTCGATGCTGAGATCCATCACCAGCGGGAAGGCGCTGCCCTTCAGGCCGGTTTGCAATTCGGCGGCCTTCTTCTTCATGTCATCCCAGGTCCAGTCGCTGGTGGGATAGCTGACGCCAGCCTGATCGAACAGTTTTTTGTTGTACCACACGGCGATGGAGTCGACGTCGCGCGGGATGGCCATCTGCTGGCCGTCGTATTGATAAGCCTTAACGGAGCTGGCAACGATATTATCCAGATTGACCGTGCCGTCTTTTAAATAATCGCCCAGCGGTTGCATAATGCCGTTTTTGGCATATTGCACAAAATAGGGCATGTTAATCCAGAATATATCCGGTGCGACACCGCCGGCGGCGGCGGAGTCTAATTTAACAAAGTATTGTGCGGCGGGCGTTAATTCTATTTCCACTTTGATATTCGGGTTGGCCTGCTCAAATCGCTTGGCAATTTCCTGTTCGGCAGGTAATTGGTTTCGATCCCAAACCGCATAACGCAATGTTATCTGGTCGGCGGCATATAACATGGTCGGCAACAATAAAGCGGCTGCAACAGCGGAATGCAACAGAAAACGTCCGGCGTTTTTTCTAGGTGACATTGCTTTACCCTCGGTGTTGGCGAATACATTTTTTGGTGAACGTGATTTCTTTCTATCCCTTAACTTTCAATGTGTCAATGCAGCCCTTTTGCCCAAAAATGGGGCGCGTATCTTTCACTGTTGTTAACAACGAAAGGTCAAAGCCACCAACCGAAAGGATTTTTTGTTGATGAATTGTTAATGTCGAAGGGCGAAAATCCGTTGTCGGGCGGCAGTTATGGCTTGCTGGGGTCATAGGATTAACTGATAACCCTTGCACCATAATGGGGATTAAAAACGTTTTTATTGTGCAGGCCGCGGCATCTTTCATTTTTGTGATGCAAATAAACAAAAAAATTAATTTTTTGCCGGGCGAGAGGGCATTCGCTAGCTTTTTTCGTTGGCCTATATTGCCTGTGGTGAAAAAACGCGCTAGCCTGAAATTAATTCAATCCCACCGTAAAATAATACAGGGCAGCTATTATGCGTCTCACGCTACTATTTACCCATTGCCTGGAGAAGGTATTTCATCGTCAAGCCGCACCGCAGGTAGAACAGCAAAACCAATTCAGCTGCCTGAATAATGAAACCCTCTCATGGCAAGGCGTGTATTGTCTGTACCGCGAGGATAATGAAACCCGCCGGGAATTACGTTATCAACTTGAGGGGCAATTGGCCGATGATATCAGCGTGCGCCATGTGCAGTCGGTGCCCAGCCATTTTCCCTGTTATGCCGAGGCCGATGAGAACTATCTGACGACCGAGCCTGGCCTATTTCCCGACCCGCTGATGCCCATCCAAGATCGGCGTTTTTTTGCCGCCTGCCGTTATTACGCTAGCCTGTGGCTGACCTTTACGCCGCCAGCACAGGGTATTGCCGGTGGCGACTATCCGCTAACGCTGCGGCTGTTTGATCAAGAGACGGGGAGAGAGTTGGCCGCAGCCAGTATGACGCTGCATGTGGTGCCTGCCGCGTTGCCAAAGCAGAGGCTGCTGCATACCGAATGGCTACATACCGACTGTTTGGCGGACTATTACCAGATTGCAGTGTTCAGCCCGCAATACTGGCAGGCGGTGCGTAACTTGGTCCGCAACGCGGTGGCAAATGGCGTGAATATGCTGCTAACGCCGATCTTTACGCCACCGCTGGATACCGCCATCGGTGGCGAACGCACCACCGTGCAGTTGGTTGGGGTGAAACGCACCGTTGCAGGTTACCAATTTGATTTTGAACGATTGGCGCAGTGGGTAGCGCTGGCGCAGGAGGAGGGGATCGAACACTTCGAAATTGCCCACCTGTTTACCCAATGGGGCGCAGCGCATGCGCCAAAAATTATGGTTGAGGTCGCGGGGGAAATGCAGCCGCTGTTTGGTTGGCATACCGATGCCCACGGCAGCGAATATCAGCAGTTTCTGCAGGCATTGATGCCAGCGTTAACCGGCTGGTTCCGGGCACGGGCTCTGCAACGGCAGGTGTGGTTCCACATCTCGGATGAACCTAAACTGGAAAATATCGCCGCCTACCAACGTGCCAGCGATTCGCTGCAGCCGTTGCTAGAGGGGTTCCGCACTTTCGATGCGCTCTCGGACTTTGACTTCTATCAGCGCGGGTTGATAGAAACTCCGGTAGTCGCCACCGATCATATCGAGCCATTCCTCGAGCATCAAATCCCGCAGCTGTGGGCCTATTACTGCTGCGTGCAAAGAACCGAGGTAGCCAACCGCTTCTTTGCCCAGCCTTCGGCCCGCAACCGCATTCTGGGTATCCAGCTTTACCTCTATAACATCAGCGGTTTCCTCCACTGGGGCTACAACTTCTATAACAGCAGCCATTCCCGGGAGAAACTGAATCCCTATGCGGTTACCGACAGCGGCAACGCCTTCCCCTCTGGCGATCCTTTTGTGGTTTACCCTGGGCCGAATTTCATGCCGATAGAGTCGCTGCGTTTGCGGGTATTCCATCAGGGGTTGCAGGATCTGCGGGCCTTGCAGTTGTTGGAGAGCCTGACCGATCGCGCCACGGTGGAGCAGTTGATCGATCAAGAGCTGGGGATGCGCATCACCTTCAAACGTTACCCTCATCAAGCCTCTGTGCTACTGCGGCTGCGGGAACAGGTCAACGCCCGTATAGAGGCCGCTCTGTAAACCAGAGAATAGAGGGGCGAGCATTCTCGCCCCTGACGCCTTATTTCATCTTTCCGTCATCAAACGGTCATGTTCAGGTCATGACGCTGGCTTAAGTTTGCAGCGACTAGGCCAGGAGATGACCCGATGTTTACTTTGGATAGCCTGCTGCAAGATGTCTTCCCACAGCATTCTCCCCCTGCCTGGCAGCGTAGCCTGCTAAGAACCTTACTGCGTGAAATAGAATTCAGTCAGTTTGCCGCCGACTATCCTCACCTGAAAGGGTTGGATCTGATCGAGCAGGTGGTGGACTACTTTAATTTGAGCTGCGAACTGGTGGATGGGGATCTGGAAAACATCCCCAGCCAAGGCCCGGTGGTGTTGGTTGCCAACCATCCCATTGGTTCGCTGGATGGCTTGGTGCTGTTGCGGACGGTGGCGGCGGTACGGCCAGACGTCAAGGTAGTGGCCAACCAGTTGCTGAGCTGTATCGAACCTTTACGTCATCTGTTTGTACCGGTTGATAACCTGGGCAACCGGACCAACCGCCAGCAAATCTCAGCCATGCAGGCCCAATTGGATAATCAGGGCGTGCTGATCTTGTTTCCAGCGGGGGAAGTGTCCCGTATGAGTCCCAAAGGAATACGCGATGGTCACTGGCATACCGGATTTCTGCGGCTGGCCGCCAAGGCGCGGGCGCCGATCGTACCGATCCATATCAGCGCCAGAAACAGCGGCTTGTTCTATTTGACCTCGCTGATTTATCGCCCGTTATCCACCTTGTTATTGGTGCGAGAGATGTTCAAACAGCAGGGCGGACGGATCAAAATCCGCATCGGCGGGCGCATTCCGTTTGCCCATTGGCATGATGGCCATACTCAAGCACGCGATCTCGCCGAGCGTTTCCGTCGCCATGTCTATCGGTTGGGTCAAGGAAAGCCAGGGCTGTTTACCAGCGAATCGGCCATCGCCTTGGCGGAAGATCGCCTCGAGTTGAAAAAAGCGTTGGCGGCCTGCGAGCGACTGGGTGTTACGCCGGATGGCAAAACCATTTTCCTTTATCGCCGTCAGGGGGAGGCCAGAGCACCGATCCTGCGGGAGCTTGGCCGCCTGCGTGAGATCGCTTTCCGTGCCGTGGGGGAAGGCTCGGGGCGGCGGCGCGATTTGGACAGCTATGACGACGACTATTATCACCTGGTGCTATGGGATGAGGAGGAACTGGAGATTGTCGGTGCCTACCGCTTTATCCCCACGGCACCGCAGTTGGCCAGCAAAGGACTGGAAGGCATCTACAGCAACAGCCTGTTCCATTACGATCGCGATATGACACCGATCCTTGAACAGGGGATTGAGTTAGGCCGCAGCTTTATTCAACCCGCCTATTGGGGGAAGCGCGGTCTGGATTACCTGTGGCTCGGTATTGGTGCCTATCTCGCCAAATATCCCCAGTATCGCTATCTGTTCGGCCCAGTATCCATTTCAGGAGGCATGCCGGTTGCCGCCCGCGATTTGTTAATTGCCTTCTATCGCCTCTATTTCGCTCCAGACCATGCCATGGCCCAGTCACGGCAGCCTTATCCGGCCTCTTTACCACAGATATTGGCCCAGTTTGCCGGTGATGATTATCAGCAAGACTTGCTGCTGCTGAAAAGCCTGTTGAGCAACCTCGGCTGTTCGATCCCGACTTTATACAAGCAATACACCGAGCTGTGTGAGCCCGGTGGCGTGCAGTTTATCGACTTCGGTACCGATCCGGCGTTTAACCACTGTATCGATGGTTTAGTGTTGGTCGATCTGACGCGGCTGAAGCCTGCCCGCTATCAGCGCTATATTGCCGCTCATCTTTAGATCGGCTAACAACGTGAGGGAGGGCGCGCCCATTCATAAAATCAATGGGTCATGACACCAGCTCCGCTTTGACCGAAAGTGCGGCCGCGCCAAATTCTCCCATGGGATATTGGTAGCCGGTGAGAGGATCGCCTAGAATTAGCGCTTTCTTACGCCGGAGTGCCCAATGTATCACCCCTATACCCCAACCTTGTTGTCTGCCGATGAGCCTGCGGCCGTGAGCGTTGAGCTGCCACAGGCGACTTCACCTTTCTTACTGCTGTGCGATCACGCGGGGCAGGCCATCCCAAAACGTTTGGGCGATCTTGGTCTGGCCAGCGGCGATATCGATCGGCATATCGGCTGGGATATCGGTGCGCTGGCGGTTTCCCGTCTGCTGGCTCAGCAGTTGGATGCGACACTGATCCATCAGCACTACTCACGTTTGGTGATCGACTGTAACCGTATGCCGGGGATTGCCAGTTCGATCCCACCGTTATCGGAAGTTACGCCAATTCCTGGCAACCAAGGGATCAGCGCGGCCGAAGCGGGCGCCCGCGAACAGGAAATTTTTCAGCCTTACCACCAGGCCATCAATCACACGCTGGCCGCTCGCCGCGCCAATAACCAACCCAGCGCGGTGATAGCTATGCACAGCTTTACGCCGGTGTTTAAAGGCGATGCGCGGCCGTGGCAGGTTGGGCTGCTGTTTAACCGCTATCCACAATTTGCCCTGCTGTTGGCGGAGTTGCTGCGTGAAGAAGGGGATTTACAGGTTGGTATCAACGAGCCTTATGCGATGACTGATGCGACCGACTACACGCTGCCGGTACATGCGGAACGCCATGAATTACCCTATGTTGGCATCGAGATCCGCCAAGATCTCATCGGGGATAGTGCAGGCCAGGCAGCATGGGCGGCTCGTTTTGGCCGACTATTGCCATTATTATGGCAACGCTGGGAAATTTGACTTTAGTATTGATGGCGGTGATGATTGCGTAAGGAAAGCGTTAGCGTCGATGGACAATGCTGGGAGTGACGGGTGGAACATATTGATAACGGACGGTTTATCAAGCAGGAGCGTTTTGAAGTTCTGGCAATCTTGCGCGACATCTATAAGCAAAGAACGCCGCTGCGTGTCGTTAATCAACAACACGAATTCATTGGCCAATTATTAAGCGTTGGCGCTGATAACATCGTCTTTGATTGCGATGCTCCAGAGCAGCTCTCCGGTGGGAAATTCAGCATTGTGATTGAAAACCACGATGCAAAAATCGAATTCTCCGTTGACCAGGCGCAACTGACCGAGCATAACGCCATGCCGGTTTACGAGGCGTGCCTGCCGAAACAACTGGTTTATATCCAGCGCCGCCGCCAGTTACGTATCACCACGCCTTATTGGCGTGAATTCTTCTGTAACGGTGAACACAGCGATGGCACCCCTTACCAACTGCGTATCCACGATCTTTCGCCGGGTGGCGTTGGTTTGCGTATTGATGGCGCGGTACCCGACTATATGCAGCCGGGGCTGGTGTTCAATAAGGCTCAGTTGGATTTGGGAGATTACGGCAAGTTCAAGGTGAATATGGAACTGATTGCCGTTAATCAAGATCACGATATTGATGAAGACCAAACGCAGCATTTCATGCGCCTGTCATGCCGTTTTCTCAAGATGGGAATGCTGACCGAACGCAAAATTCAAAGCGCGGTGTTTGCTTTTGAATTGGATTTCAACAAGAAGAAAAAGCGTTGAGTGGCCATGGCGCAGGGGCTACCTGCGCCGTCTGCCGTTATTTCAGCGCCCGCAGGTGGCCGATCTCCTGCCAACCGTGACGCGCCGCATCTTCCAGTACCGCACACACCTCATGGATCGCCGTCGGCACTGCCTTGCTGAAAGGTTCCCCCTGCAGCAAATGAGCAATTAACAGCGCGGTGAACATGTCACCCGTGCCCTTCACCGGCGAATCGATTTTGGCATGGGTGAAGCTTTGCGCCTCGTCTGCTGTGACCAGCAACAGGCCAACTTCTTGATCGCCGTTTGCCACGCCAGGTGCACTGGTAACCAGCACCCACTGCGTATTACCTTTGAGTAGCGCCCGCGCAGCCTGTTCGGTTTGCTCACGCGTGCTCAGCGCCATGCCGCACAGCTGCTCCAGTTCGAATCCGTTTGGCGTCAGGCCATGGGCCAGATTGAGGTATGGCGAGCGATAGCTTTCAACCAGACGTTTATCGACGTAAACCCCTTCGCCATAGTCTCCCATCACCGGATCGATATAGATCTTGATACCTGGATTGAGGGCAATTACCCGTGGCAGCCAGTCTGCCAGAATATGGCACTGCGCCACGTCACCCAGGTAACCGATAATGATGGCCCGCGCGCGGCACACGACTTGACGGGCGATCAAATCTTCCAGAAAACCGCTGAACCATTCGCTGGAGATCGCTCCCCCGTGCGGCGCGCCGTAATAGGGCGGGCAACCAAACAACACGCTCGGTACCTGCAACACCTCCAGGTTCTTCTTCAACAACGTGCGGTAGGCAATGCCATTCCCCACGCTACCGTAGACCACCTGCGACTGAATGGTGATCACATCAATGGGTGGTGGCCGCAGTTTAGAGCCTTGTTGCATGTAGACTTCCTTGGTTCATTGTTATTCAAGCGCAACGGTCGGCAGAGGTAACTCGCCGAGGTAGGGAAGTTTAACCTATTGAAGGGCATGGCTACAGTATGTAGCGGGAGAGTTTGATGATTTTTCGTTGGATCGCTTGCGAGTTTTCCTGCGGCTAATCGTGATGCGAATCACAAAGCTTGCCGTTGCCGGTTGCCTGGCTATCGCGTCCGCGGTATTACTTGCGCCGTAGCCTAATAAGCTACTCAATCATTTTTATGATGGCGTGTTACTGCGCAAGCAGGCAAGACCAAAATAGAAATGCACTTCTTCTGCTGAAGGGGAGCATTTTCATTTTGGTCTTTTTTTTTGCTTTTTTTGCCGGGGAAAATCTATGGATTATAACAAGTTGGGCTTGGACATATTGGCACTGGTCGGGGGGAAGGGTAACGTCAGTAAGCTGACGCATTGCGCCACCCGCCTGCGGATGGAGTTTAACGACGACAGTCGGGTAGATGCGAAGGCGATTGAAGCTTTGCCCGGCGTGATCAGCGTAGTCGAGCGCGGTGGCCAGTTCCAGATTGTGGTGGGCAACAACGTGCAGCAGACTTTCCGCGCGTTGCAAAAAGCGATTGGCCAACCGTTGGGCAAACCTGACGGACAGCCGAAAAACAAGGCCAAGGGTGGTGTCTTTACGCAGATTATCAGCGTGATTTCGACCACCTTTACGCCAGTGATCCCGGCTATTACCGGCGCGGGGATGATCAAGGCGCTGCTGGCGATCCTCAAGTTAACTGGGGCGATCAGCGCGACCAGCCCAACTTACCATCTGCTGGATACCATCGCCGATGCCGCCTTCTTTTTCCTGCCGGTGCTGCTGGCCTACGGCGCCTCAATCAAGTTTGAGTGTAATCCTATTCTGGCCATGACCATCGCGGGAGCCTTGCTGCACCCCAATCTTGCCCAGATGCTGGCTGCCGGTTCGCCAATCGATTTTATTGGCATCCCGGTGCGGTTGGCCGATTATGCCGGTTCGGTGCTGCCGATCATCTTCACGGTGTGGCTGATGTCCTATATCGAGCGCTTTGCCGAAAAAGTCTCGCCGACCATGATTAAATTCTTCACCAAACCGATGATCATCCTGCTGGTGACCACGCCGCTAGCCTTGGTGGCGGTGGGGCCGTTCGGCATTTTCCTCAACGATCTGGTAGCCAGCGGCGCGGCGATCATCGATGGCAAGGCCAGTTGGCTGATCCCGATGTTAATGGGCGGGCTGCAACCGTTCCTGGTGATCACCGGCACGGCGTGGGCAATGACGCCTATTGCTACCGGCCAGTTGAGTAAAAACGGCTTTGAGATGATTAATGGCCCCGGTATGTTGGCTTCCAACATCGCCCAGGGCGCGGCAACCCTGTGCGTAGCGTTCCGCACCAAGAACAAAAATCTGCGTCAGTTGGCCTCATCCGCCGGTTTCACCGCGCTGTTGGGGATCACCGAGCCTTCACTGTACGGCGTCACGCTGAAACTGCGTAAACCGCTGATCGCGGCCATGATTGGCGGTGGCTGTGCCGGTGTCTACGCGGGTGTCAGCGGTTTGGTGCGCTATGCCTTTGTTTCGCCGGGATTGGCGGCATTGCCGGCCTTTATCGGCGAAAACCCGATGAATATCGTGCACGCCCTCATCACCTGCGTCATCGCTATCGTCGTGACCTTTGCCTTGACCTGGATCCTGGGCTTTGAAGATCCGGTTGATGAAGAAGAGTCAACGGTGACAGACAGCGCACCGTCTGTTGATGACGCGTTGCTACACAGCCCGTTGGCAGGCCAACTGGTGGCATTGGAACAGGTGAATGACGACGTATTCTCACAAGGGTTACTTGGCAAGGGTGTGGCGATTGTGCCTGAACAAGGTGTGTTGCGCGCGCCCGTGGACGGGGAAATCGTGACCTTCCTGCCTTCGAAGCATGCCGTAGGCATTAAGGCCGATAACGGCATGGAAGTGCTGATGCATATCGGCATCGATACCGTCAATCTCAACGGTGAGCATTTCAGCTCTCAACTGCAGGTGGGCGATCGGGTGAAAACCGGTGACGAGTTGGTACGCTTTGATATTGCTGCTATTACCGCGCTGGGTTACGACATCATCACCCCGGTGCTGGTGGTCAACAGTGAGCAGTATCCGCACCTGAGCTGTCGGCAGCCTGGCAAGGTGAACTTTGGTGAGCAAATTGTCGCGCTGAATATTCAGGAGCAAAAAGTATGATTTACCAACAGCTGAACGATTTTCCACCAGGCTTCCTGTGGGGGGCCTCAACCTCGGCTTATCAGGTTGAGGGGGCATGGGACGAGGACGGCAAAAGTCCTTCCATTGTTGATATGCTCGATCATGCCGCCGAGACGGCGGATTTTAAGGTGGCCAGCGACCATTACCACCGTTTTCGTGAGGACGTTAAGCTGTTCGCCGAATTAGGGCTGAAGGCGTACCGTTTCTCCGTAGCCTGGACGCGCATTTTGCCCAACGGCACGGGTGAGGTGAATCAGCCTGGCCTGGCGTTTTATCGTGACCTGATCGATGAACTGCTCAAGCACGGCATTGAACCGGTGGTCACACTCTACCATTTCGATCTGCCCTATGTGCTGGAACAACAGGGCGGTTGGAGCAATCGGCAGACCATCGATGCCTTTGTCGAGTATGCGGACGTGCTGTTCACTGCGTTTGGCGATAAGGTCAAATATTGGCTGACCATCAACGAGCAGAACACCATGATCCTGCACCCAGGAGCCATCGGTGTGCCGAAGGGCGGCGAGTTGCCTTCCAAGGTAGTGCTTTATCAACAGAGCCACCATATGCTGGTGGCGCAGGCGCGGGTCATGGCTTTGTGCCATCAGCGTTGCCCCAAGGGGAAAATCGGCCCGGCGATCAATACCACTTCCATGTATCAGGAAACCTGCCACCCGTTGGATGCCATCGCCGCCCACAACTGGGAAACGCTGCGCTGCTGGAGCTTTCTGGATGTCGCGGTACATGGCCGATACAATGCGTTGGCCTGGCGATATTTGCAGGATCGTGGCCTTGCCCCTGTGATTGAAGACGGAGATGCGGAGCTACTGCTGCAAGGGCGGCCGGATTATGTGGCGATTAACTACTATTCCACTGCCACTATCGCAGCCAGCCGTGGTGATGCCTCGGATATTACGGCTCGCGCGGGGGATCAGCAAATCATGCTGGGTGAACCGGGCGTATATCGGGCAGCGGAAAACCCGTATGTCGACAAAACGCCCTATGGTTGGGTGATCGACCCCGTGGGCCTGCGGCTGACGCTGCGCAAGGTTTATGAACGTTATCATCTGCCGATTTTAATTACTGAAAATGGCATCGGCGCGCCGGACCAGCTATTGTCTGGGGATATCATCAATGATGATTACCGCATCGATTTTATGCGTGCGCATATCGAACAGATGCAATTGGCGATTAACGATGGTGTCGATCTGCTGGGTTACTGCCCGTGGGCGGCGATCGATCTGGTCAGCACGCATCAGGGCTACGCCAAGCGCTACGGTTTTATCTATGTCAACCGTGGTGAACAGGATCTGCGCGATCTGCGGCGTATCAAGAAGCACAGTTTCGCCTGGTATCAGCGCCTGATTGCCTCGAACGGCCAACAACGTGGATAACACAGTTTAATGATGAAAGTCATCAAGGTGCTCAATAACAGCCTGGTGCTGTCCACCGACAGCGATAACCGCGAAGTTATCGTGATGGGCAAGGGCATCGGGTTTAACAGCAAAGTGGGAGATGTGCTGGCTGCGGCCAGCATAGAAAAAGTCTATGTGGTGCAGAATGGTCAAACCGGCCACGACCATCTGCGCCTGATAGAAGCCACGCCGGAGCAGCATATTGAACTGGTGCAGATGATCCTCAGGCTGGCCAACAGCCAGCTTGGCGGCCGGGTCAACGAACAGATCTTTTTCACCCTGGTGGACCATCTCAGTTTTGCGATTGAGCGCTGCCGTAAAGGCATCGTCATACAGAACCGGCTGTTGCATGAGGTAAAACGCTTTTATCCGCAGGAGTTTGCCGTAGCATTACAGGCGCTGGCGCAGATCAACGAGCGCTTGGATATCCTGTTGCCGGAGGCAGAGGCGGGGAACATTGCCTTTCATCTGGTCAATGGCCAAACCGACGTGCAGAGCATGGAGCACACGCTGCTGGCGGTGAAGATGCTGAAGGATATCTTCAACATCATCAAATACCATTTCCGCATCGATATCGCCACAGACTCGCTCAATTACTCGCGTTTCCTGCTGCATATGCAGTTTTTCATTCAACGCATGATTGATGACAAACAGGTAAAGTCGAAAGACGATTTCCTGTTCTCGCAGGCGACGAAAGAGTATCCCGAGGCCTATCGTTGCGCTCTGGTGATCCGTGACTATGTGAAAAATCTGCTGGAAATGGAGATGTCCAACGACGAGCTGCTGTACTTGGTCATCCACCTGACGCGGATTGTCGATCGGGACGATTAAGCTTGTTCTACGGCGCCTACACCGTAGCGATAATGGCTCTGAAATGCATTAGACATCATGGCTTGGCCGCGTGCATTATGCCAGATAACAACTGAGATAATGTGGGAAACGCCATGTCAGATCCTAATGTGCTACAGGGCCAGGAGATCGCCGAGCCGCCGAGCAATACTCAACTGTTTACCGGCTTTCTGATGCTGGGCCTGATCGGCTTTGGCGGGGTGCTGCCGCTGGCGCGCAGTATGTTGGTGGAACAACGCCGCTGGTTAACCGCTGAACAGTTCACCGAACTGCTGGGACTGTGCCAGTTCCTGCCGGGTGGCAACGTCATAAACTTGTCGGTGGCGGTGGGGATGGAGTTTCGCGGATTGCGTGGTGCGCTATCGGCCTTGCTCGGGCTGATCTGCGCCCCAACGGCAATTGTGGTTGGTCTAGGCGTGATTTATGCCCGCTACCAAGACGATGCTCATGTGCAGCACGTGTTTGCCGGTTTAGCCGCAGCGGCGGCGGGCTTACTGCTCTCTACCGCATTGAAAATGCTGCTGCCACTGTGGGGAAAATGGTTGCCGTTAGCGATTGTCGCCATTGCTTTGGTGGCGATTGCCTGGCTACGTTTGCCATTGCTGCCCACCATGCTGGTGCTGGCACCGCTAAGTATTCTGCTGGCGTGGAGGAAACCTTCATGATGGCGGTGTTAATCTCGCTGGCGATCATTTTTACCGAGCTTTCGCTGATGGCGTTTGGCGGCGGCTTTAGCATCCTGCCGGAAATGCAGCGCCAGGTGGTGGAGGTGCATCAATGGATGAGCGCACAGGAATTTAGCGCGCTGTTCGCCATGGCACAGGCGGCACCGGGGCCAAATATGATGATCGTGCCGCTGATTGGTTGGCACGTCGCGGGTTGGGCCGGGCTGCTGGTTTCCTCCGTAGCCAAGTTTGGGCCGTCGTCCATTGTCACCATCCTGGTGATGGGCGCATGGCGGCGTTTTAAAGATAAACCCTGGCGGCGTATCGTGCAGGTTGGGCTGGTGCCGGTCACTGTCGGATTGGTTGCCGCGAGCGGCGTGCTGATTGCCCAGGCTTCAGCGACCAACTGGCGATTGGCGATATTAATTGTGTTAGCGACGCTGCTGAGTATGAATAAACGTATTCATCCATTATGGATCCTGGCGGGCGGTGCGGTTCTGGGATTAGTGATTGGGTGACGCCTTAACTTTCTAAAAGGGGCCGCATGCTGCGTCCTTGCTCATTAATCTCAAGCCACCCGTTTTGGCAGGTGGCTTTTTTATCATGGCAGTTGACGGTAATCCTCGTCGGATACCGGTTCCAACCACTCATTGGAGGAACCCTCGGCCGGGACCGCCACGGCAATATGCGCAAACCAGCTATCCTGGGCTGCACCGTGCCAGTGTTTGGCGCCAGCCGGGATATTGACCACGTCCCCGGCGGTAAGTTGGCGAGCCGGTTCATTCCACTCCTGATACCAGCCGCGCCCCCCGGTCACCAGTAGGATCTGGCCGCCCTGATGGTGGATATGCCAGTTATTCCGACAGCCTGGTTCAGACATCACATTGCCAATGGCTACCCCTTCAGTGGTCAACATGTTCAGGTAGCTGGTGCCGGTGAAATATTGCGCATAGGCGTCATTTTTTTGGCCCTTTGGGGAAAATACCGTTACCGTCAAATTTCTCGTTCATTTTATCTCCGCCGTCAAATTACGCCTGCTTTCAGGAAGCAACCAAAAGGGTGGCCGATGTGCTTATGGCCGACAGGAGGAAGTGTATTACAGGGCCAATTCAATGATAAGGTAGCCAAATATGCATACACCTATGCAAATAATTCATTAGTCACGACAATGTCCTGCAAGCACGTGGCCTTACCTGGCGGCGTTCTTAAGGGCAAATATGGGTGGAAAGAACCATGAAGCAAGCGTTTAAAAACGGCATATTGGCGTTACTGTTATCCAGCGTGGCAGGGGCCGCCTGGAGTGAGCAAACCCTGGTTTTCGTTCGCCACGGTGAGAAGCCAGACAACAACAGTGGTCAGTTGACCTGCAAAGGTTTTAACCGCGCCTTGGCACTGCCGGAGGTCTTGATTTCCCGCTTCGGTAAGCCTGAGGCCATTTATGCCGCTGGCCCCAAGAAAAATAAGCTGGGCAGCTCCATGCGGGCATTGACCACCATCACCCCAACGGCCATTCGGCTCTCACTGCCGGTGAATATCCAGTATCACGCCGATGACATTGCTGATTTGCAGACGGCTCTGCTGGACGATCGTTTCCGCAATGCCGTGGTGTATGTCTCTTGGGAACATCACAATCTGGTGCAGGTGGTAAAAAATATCATCACCGCCGAGGGAGGTAACCCACAACAGGTTACCAAATGGTCGGGGAATGATTTTGACGGTATCTATGTGCTGACCATTAACCATGACGCGTCCGCCAACAAGATCCGCTTCGAGCGTCAAACCGAAGGGCTTAACAACGTCGCGGATACTTGTCCAACCGGAATGAAGTGACAATATCAGCGCAGAAATTCAGTCACCGGAGTCACTAAGGGCGCGGTACTAAAATCGCTTTCTGGTGCGTGAAATATGGATTGGTCGACCTGATAAGCCATTAATTTGCATGAGTCAACAAGGTCAATGACGGCCAAGTAAATAATGAGGTGGGGTTGTACACCACACCTCAATGATTTCCGCGTTAATCCGATAATTAACCTAAGCTTCTAACGGCAATAACAAGTCATCCACGGCGCTGCGCAGGCGGGCCTTCATGGTGCAGTAACTTTGCTGAGCATAGTTTTCTGCCCATCGCTGATCGGCAATGGCTTCCAGCTTCACCGCACAGTATTTGGTTTCCGGCGTTTTCGAGATCGGATCCAGGTTATCCTGGGTCAGTTCATTACAGGCGCCAATCCACCACTGGTAGGTCATATAAACCGCGCCCAAATTAATCCTCTCGCTATAGTTGGCTCGGGAAATCACCTTGCCGCGGCGGGAGGCCACCCAAACCAGTTGCTGGTCGGCAATGCCCAGCTCAGCGGCGTCTTGCGGATGGATCTGCACAAAACCAGGCTCATCCGCCAGCGTTTGTAGTGCCTTACAGTTGCCGGTCATTGAGCGGCATGAGTAGTGGCCGACCTCGCGCACGGTACACAACACGAGAGGGTAGTTTTCATCAGGGATTTCTGCGGGAGCGCGCCAGGCTGTAGCAAACAATTGACCTTTGCCGGAAGGGGTCGTGAATTGGTTCCCCTGATACAGGTAAGGTGTCCCCTGGCTGTCCAAGGTGGTACAAGGCCACTGCACATGGCCGAGCTCACCCATTTTTTCGTAAGTGGCTCCGTAAAACAGTGGGCACAGCTCGCGCATCTCGTCCCAGATCTGTTGGTTATCTTCGTAGTGCATTGGGTAACCCATTTCAGTCGCCAACAGGCTGATAATTTCCCAGTCACGTTTGACGTTATACTGCGGCTCGAGAGCTTTCTCAAAACGTTGGAAACCACGGTCGGCACAGGAGAACACTCCGCCATGCTCCCCCCATGAGGTGGCAGGCAAGATCACATCGGCCTGTTCGGCCGTTTTGGTCATAAAGATATCCTGCACCACGATAAAGTCCAGCGCGTCGAACCCACGACGGACCAGGCTCAGATCGGCCTCGGTCTGTAATGGGTCTTCCCCCATGATGTAGTAGGCTTTGACTTTACCTTCAAGGGCCAGATGCGGTATTTCGGTGATACGGTAGCCTACTTCGGCGTCCATCTGTGCGGCGTCAATCCCCCAGGCCGCGGCAAATTTGGCTCGTACTGCGGCGTCGGTCACGGCCTGATAACCAGGGAATTCGTTTGGCAGAACCCCCATATCGCAGGCTCCCTGAACGTTATTTTGTCCACGAACCGGCCCAACCCCCACGTTGGCGCGCCCCAAATTACCCGTGAGCAGTGCCAGGCTGGCAATGCCTTTCACCACGTCGACAGCCTGACCAAACTGTGTTACGCCCATGCCCCACATAATGGTGGCGGAAGGGGCACTGGCGTAGATACGCATTGCCTGGCGGATCTGCTGGGCAGTGACCCCTGTCAGGTGCTCCACCGCTTCAGGAGAATAGTCTGCCACTTGCTGGCGATAGGCGTCGAAACCTTCGGTATAGTTGGCAACGTAATCGCGGTCATACAGGTTTTCTTCAATCAAAACGTGAGCGAAGGCATTCACCAGCGCCATATTACAGCCGTTGTTGATTGGTAAATGCAGATCGGCAATACGCGCCGTTTCGATGCGGCGTGGGTCGCATACGATAATCTGTGCACCTTTCTCTTTGGCCTTCAACACTCGGCGAGCCACGATAGGGTGCGAGTCTGCACAGTTGTAGCCGATGATCAGCAGGCACTTGGAGTTTTCGATATCGCCGATAGAGTTACTCATCGCGCCGTTACCCAGAGTCGCTTGCAAACCTGCAACGGAGGGGCCATGGCAAACGCGGGCACAACAGTCGACATTATTATTACCGATCACCGCCCGGGCGAATTTCTGCATGACATAGTTGGTTTCATTACCCGTCCCGCGCGATGAACCGGTATGCATGATGGCACGCGCACCATATTGCTGCTTGATCTCTTTCAGACGCTGTGCCGTATAGCGAATAGCCTCCTCCCAACTGACAGCCTCAAATTTGCCACCTTTCACACGGCGGATCAGCGGCTGATTAAGGCGCGGAGTCAGCAGTTTGGTATCATTGAGGAAGTCCCAGCCGTAGTAGCCTTTCAGGCAAAGTTCCCCCTGATTGGTTACCCCGTCTGCCGCTTCGGCACGCAGGATTTTGCCATTTTCTACTACCAGTTTCAGTTTGCAGCCTGCGCCACAGTAAGGGCAGACAGTGGTGATTTTTTTCATGGTGAACTCCCGGATTACCCCTGTAACTTTTGAGCGCAGCTAAAAAGCTTTCGGGGATGGCAAGGTTTATGCTCCGCCTATGGCAATACATAAAACATGCCAACCAGGAAATATTTTTTATAACAGTAGGTTGCAGGGGGGGGTGATGATGTTTCGACAGTTTTTCGACATAAATGACGATGCGGTGCCGGATTTTCGTCACTCCTTTTATCGTAAAACAGACCCAAGTATAGGCGGGGAGATATCAACAATAATTATGGTTCCTCCGTATTACTTTAGACCATGGCTATCGATTTATTTCCCGCTGCTTAATTTGATTGTTGTTAATAAAATTACCATATCGTTTTAACGGTTTTCATTATAGGAATGATTAATAGGCATATACTGTCGAATAAAAACAACTTGACCTTGATAAAATAACTTAGAATGATAGTCATTATCAATTTCTGAAGGTTATTCTGTGATGACCTCATTTGAGAAATGAGTAGGTGTTAGCACCTTCAGACATTTTCACAATGCCTGAACAATCTCTCTTATTCTATAATATTCATTTAAATCAATAGTATGATTTTAAAAATAGGTTCATTACTTACATTTTAGGGGGGGGTAATGAAAAACATTCTATTTTTCTTTTTTTGTGTTTTTCTTGGGGTTGCCATAGGTTCTATTGCGAGAAGCTTTAACGCGTCTCCGTTATTTCAGTCCTTGGCTATTTCTACTGGCATAGCAATCGTGATGTTTATTTATTATCAAGTAACAGGGGTTTTTAAATGAAAGTCTTTAGCTTTGATGAAATTAATTTGGTTTCAGGTGCAGGAAGCTAATAAGCCATTAATATGTATGAGTAAACAAGGTCAATACGAATCCTACTGCAATGGGCTGTAATCTTTCGTGATAGTGGGGCAATCATTGAGGTGGTTTACCTCACACCTCAATGATTTTTGTGTTAATTCATGGATTATCTTAAGTGGGCAACGGTATCCCTACACTTATATTTAATACGGTCACTGAACTCCACGTTTCCATCGATATAGATTGAACCTCCCCGGCTTGGAAAACATCACCAGGTTGCCCAGCAGGATCAGACACAGGCCGATCACCGCATTCAGATGCCACTGGTAACCCTCATACAGAGTGGAGATCGTCAGCGCCACCAACGGGAACAGCAAGGTGCTATAGGCGGCGGCCCCTGAGCCGATGCGGCCTAACAGGGTGAAATAGGCGGCAAAGGCGATCACCGTGCCAAAAATCGCCAGATAGAACAGCGAACCCAGATAGCGAGTGGTGAATTCGAGCTGCAATGAAGCGCCCTGTGCCAGTGCGATGGCAAACATCAGCAGTGCGCCGTAGCTCATGGCGTAAGTGTTGGTGGAAAGGATATCCAGTCCACGGCGTTGATGGCGCGTGCTGAGCATGTTCCCCAGCGAAAAACCGTAGGTGCCCAGGGCGCTCAAGCCGATCCCCTTAAGCAATTCTGGCGCCATCTGGGTCGCCATCAGATCTTGCCAAAACAGCGCCACGATGCCGATCATGCCTAACAGCGCCGCAGGAAGCAGGTTGGGGCTGGGGCGTTGGCGGAAGAAAATCATGCTGTTAACCGCGTTGAACAACACCGCCATCGAGAAAATCACCGATTCCAGCCCGCTGCTGATATAGGCTGCGGCCAGGTAGAAACAGTAAAAGTTAAAGCCAAACACACAGCAGCCCTGCAACATGCAGAACAGGTGGTCCCGCAGGCTAATGGCCCGCAGACGGCGTAGCGCCAGCATGGCCAGCCACATCACGGCGGCAGCCAGCAGGAAGCGGTAACCGATCGAAACGGGGATCGCCACCGTGCCTTGTTGCAGGGTAATCGCAATCCAGGTGGTGCCCCAAATCAGCACCACGGCAAGATACAACAGCGTATTCATAAATTCTCCTGTGAATGATGACGGGAGTATTCATCTTTTTGCGCCGTAACGCTTTCAGCCTTTTGCGGCCAATTGCATATTCTTGCGCTTTTTTTGTTAAAAGCGCCCGGTGACAACTGGTATCCCGCGCCAGCACTCTTTAAACTGAAACGGCTTGGATCACAGGAATAGGGCAGCTATGGCATACCTGGCATTTGAAACACTGCACCAACATAAAGCCCGGTTGCACAATAGCGTGCAACTGGGATCTGGCGTGCAACTTGCGGCCTGGTCCAACTGCAACGACCGTATCACCCAGGAAAGTGCCGATCACCACACCCTCAGCCTGTACGTGGCGGATGGTTATGAGTGCTATCAGAAGGTACCAGGGGGGTGGCAGAACGGCGGCGGCCCGGATCGTTTTTGCATCATGCCGCGTCATTACGAATCCACCTGGGATGTCCGCAGCAATCTCTCTTTTGTGCATCTGTACTGTACCGACCAGCATTTGCGCCATTTGGTGGAGCAGACCTGGGATCGCAGCCCGGCGTTCATCAACGTAGAGCCGCTGTCGTTTGCGGAAGATCCGCAAATCACGCTGCTGTATCGCCAGTTTTTACTTAATCACAATTGGCAAGATAGCGCCAACCAACTGGCACTGAGCAGCGCCTCTACGCTGTTGATGTCGCATATGCTTCAGCGCTACACCCAGTTGCAATGGCGGCTGCCCAGCGTGCGTGGTGGGCTGGCACCGGCCGTGCTGAAGCGGGTGCAGGAGTTTATCTATCACCATCTCGATCAACCCTTGGTGCTGGCAGACTTGGCCGCTCAGGCGGAATTGAGCGAGTTTCATTTTGCCCGCATGTTTAAACACAGCACCGGGCAGGCGCCGCATCAATATGTGATGCAGGTGCGTTTGCAGCAGGCGGAGAAATTACTGCGCAACACGCTGATACCGCTAACCCAGATTGCGCTGGACTGCGGCTTTAGCTCGGCCAGCCATTTCAGCCACCGTTTCAAGGCATTCTATGGCTATACGCCGATACGGCTGCGGCAGCAAAGCCGTTAATCCCTGAGGAGAAAGGATATGGAACAACCATTTTGTGGTGTTGAGGTACTTTTTGTCGCGGGTTTTGGCCCGATCACCCAAAACACCAGCCAAAGTGCCGCGTTTTATCAGCAAGCGCTGGGGTTGCCGCTAAAGCCAATGGAAGGGAATGAGGACTATCTGCTGACCGAGCACGATGCCTTGGCGGGCGTGAAGCACTTTGCGCTGTGGCCACTGGCGCAGGCGGCCCAATCTTGCTTTGGCCAGGATCAATGGCCACAAGATTTGCCGGTGCCACAGGCGTGGATGGAGTTTGACGTGGCAGATATGGCGAAGGCTACCCAAACGCTGCTGGATCAGGGCTATCAACTGCTGGTAGCCAACCGTCTGGAGCCGTGGGGCCAGAGCGTCACCCGTCTGCTAAGCCCGGAAGGCTTGCTGGTCGGCGTAACCTTAACTCCCTGGATGCGAGGATAAGGTGGGTCAGTGAGCTAAGGAGAGTCACAAATGAAATTATATCACTGTATCAGCACACTCTTATCGGTGACGCTTTCCTTCTCCACGCTGGCTGACGATACGGGCCTCAGGGTTCTGGAGCGTATTACTCCGTTCAAATATAAACCCGATGTAACGCAGGCTAACAACCTTGGCACGCTATTTCCTATGTACCCGCGGGTATACCGGAATCTATTTCACTGTACGCCAAATTTCAGATTTGCCAGTAAAGTCAAAGATATGGGGTGGGTTGATAGCGTTTACCTCAGACCGCTGCCGATCAAAGACGGCAACGCCGAAGCCCGGTTTTACAGTGAGACCGATCTGCTGATAATAACCACTGGCTACCAGCAGGGTGACTGCCTGGAAGTCGTGATTAAAGCGGAAGATGGTGGCGATGTTTACCAAGATCAAAAGGAGTTGGTGATTTACGGCACGGTTGATGCCGCAGGCCTGGTTCACATCATAAAACCGTTCCAAGATTACAGCCTCATTATCAACCCGTAATGCAGGTTGGTAGGGACGCTGCATACTGCGCCCGTCTAGTCTGGAAAAACGGTTAGGGCAGAGGGAAGGCGGTCGGGTTTTGGCTCATGACATCGATGAAAACGTCTTTGAATGATGCCCAAAACTGCATAATGCCAGCCAGGTTGAAGGACATGCCCATCAGCCCCATCACAAACCAGCAGCTAGTGAACAGCCCCAGGCTGCTGAACACAAACGCCATGCCGTTACGGCTGGCCTTGCGGCACAACACATTCAATTGGCTGGCCAGAAACATCATCACTGCGCTCAGCAATTCCCAGCGCATCATAATAAAGCCAGCGGCTATGGTACTCATCGAAGGTGATCCTTTGCTACACATGCCGCAGCCAACTCCAGGTATCAGACCTTGGGGCAGAATGCGCATTGGATAGACGGTGGTTTAGGTTGTTGGTGTGATCTGCGTCACATTGTAGCATTGGAATAATTGGCGTCTCAATAGTCGTTATGGCCTGTCTGACAAATCCTGGCAACATTCCAATATGTTGAAACATTTATGCCAACTCATTAGCAACCTTTTAATGTAGCCCCCGGATTATTAACGCTATGCTTGCCGGCTTTTCGCCCAGTCAAACAGGTAAGACTCTGCGCATGGCCCAATTGCAAGATCCATTCCGTGACCATCCCGCCGAAGAAACGTTGTTCATTAGCCGTGCCTGCGTGGCGATGGTGCTGGTCGTCGCCTGTTTTGGCTTGCTGGTTTTCAACCTGTATCAGTTGCAGATCAAACAGCATGCGTTTTACCAAACGCGCTCCAATCAAAACGACATCAAGATGCTGCCCATTGCCCCCCATCGTGGCCTGATCTTCGATCGCAACGGCATCCCGTTGGTGCGCAATATACAGCTGTATCAGATTGAAGTGATCCCCAGCAAGATTGCCGATATGGCAACGCTGTTGCAAAACCTGACGCCCATTGTAGATTTGACGCCGGATGATATCGCCGCCTTCCGTGACGATATGCATCACAATAGCCGCTATAAGCCAGTTACGCTGAAGACCGGGCTTAGCGAAACCGAGGTGGCTCGTTTTGCGGTAAACCAGTATCGCTTTGACGGAGTGACCATCGAGACCTACCAGCAGCGGCAATATCCTTACGGGGCACAGTTGGCTCATGTGGTGGGGTATGTCTCCCGCATTAACGATAACGACGTTAAAAAGCTGGAGCAGCAGGGCCTGGCGCAAAACTATGCGGCCGACCACAATATTGGCAAACAGGGGCTGGAAGCCTATTACGAGAAAGAGTTACACGGCACCACCGGCTATCAGGAAGTGGAGGTGGATAACCACGGGCGTATCGTTCGCCTGCTGAAGGAACAACCGCCCCAGGCGGGCAAAGATATCTATCTGACGCTGGATCTGCACCTGCAACAGTACATTGAAGGCTTGCTCAAAGGGCAACGGGCGGCGGTGGTGGTTGCCGATCCGCGCGACGGAGGTATTCTGGCGATGGTCTCCAGCCCTAGCTACGATCCCAACCCGTTCGTCAAAGGTATTGGCTATCAGGCCTATAAGTCGCTACTCAGCAACCCGGATTTACCGCTGATTAACCGCGTGACGCAGGGGTTATATCCGCCTGCATCAACGGTAAAACCTTATATGGCGGTATCGGCACTGTTTGCCGGTGTCATTACCCCAACCACCACTTTCTTTGGCGCACCCACCTGGACCTTGCCGGGAACGCAGCGCCGCTATCGCGACTGGTTGAAAACCGGGCACGGCCTGCTGAACGTCACCAAGGCGATCGAGGAGTCGGCCGACACCTTCTTCTATCAGGTCGCCTATGAGATGGGGATCGACCGGATCCACCAGTGGCTCAGCCAGTTTGGCTATGGCCAACCGACGGGAATCGATCTGAACGAGGAATATCGCGGCGTGCTGCCGAGCAGGGAATGGAAGCAACGGGTACACAAGAAAGGCTGGTACCAAGGTGATACCGTCTCGGTGGGTATTGGCCAGGGGTATTGGATCGCTACGCCGATCCAGATGGTGAAAGCGCTGACCACGCTGATCAACAGCGGCAGGGTGAAAACGCCGCATCTGTTGTATTCGATGAGACGGGGCCGGGAAGTCGAACGCTACCGGCCACCAGAGCAGGCCGCGCAGATTGGCGAGGCCAAATCGCCTTATTGGGGTATTGTGCGCAACGGTATGTATGGCATGGCGAACCTGCCTAACGGCACCGGGTATAAGCTGTTCCATACCGCGCCCTACCAGATAGCGGCCAAATCGGGGACCTCACAGGTTTTCAGCCTGAAAGAAAACCAGACTTATAATGCCAAAATGATCCCGGTACGCCTGCGTGACCATATTTTCTACACCCTGTTTGCGCCGTATAAAAACCCGCGGGTGGCGATGGCACTAATTCTGGAAAACGGGGGTGGGGATGGTGTCGTTGCAGGGCCAACGGCCAGGGCAATCCTGGACCATATTTTCGACCCGGCCAATGCGCCAGCGCCGGGGCAAAACGACGCTACCCAGAAGCAGTTGGGAGACAGTGACGATGTGCAACATTAAACGCGTTTGTTTTTACTTTCTTACAAACTGCAACCTTCTGGCAATCTGACTCAGGTTAGACTTAGCGGATAAATAATCAGTTTAAAAACGTAGGCTTAACAGTGGCTCCTCCAACCAAGAAAAACGGTAAAAACTACTCGACGGCGCGTTTTGGCTGGATTTGTGCGGGCATTTTGGTCTGCTTTTTTCTCTTGATGTTCCGGGTCGGCTATTTACAGCTGTTGGAACACCAACAGTTGGCCGATCAGGCTGACCAGCGTTCCATTCGTACCCAAGTGGTGCCCACCAACCGAGCGATGATCACCGACCGTAACGATGCGGCGCTGGCGGTCAGCGTCTCTTCCAAAGACATCGTGTTGGATCCCAAACATATCCTCGATACCCAAACCGATACCAGCACCGAGCGCTGGCAGAGTTTGGCTAACGTGTTGCAAATGCCGCTTGCTGATGTTCAGCACCTGATCCAGGCCAACGCCCGTAAGCGCTTTGTCTATCTGGCGCGCAAGGTGGAGGATGACAATGCGGCCTATATCAGCAAACTGCACCTGACCGGCGTTAGCACCGAGCAGGACTTCAGCCGTTTCTATCCCATGGGGCAAGACGCCGCCGGGCTGATTGGCATTGTGGGGCAAGATAATCAGGGGCTGGAAGGGATTGAGCTGGGTTTCAACCCGTTGTTGCAGGGTAAAAACGGCCTGCGTGTCTATCAGAAAGACGGCAGCGGTGCGGTCATCGGCGTGATCAAAAGCGTAGATCCAGTGCCGCCACCGAACGTGACGTTAAGCATCGACAAATTTATTCAGTACGTGCTGTTTTCCCAGATCCGCGATGGAGTGATCGCCAACCAGGCCGATTCCGGCTGTGCGGTGCTGGTGAAGGTGAATACCGGTGAGATCCTCGGCATGGCCAGCTATCCCTCCTTCAACCCCAACAACTACGCCAATACGCCGGTGAAAGACATACACAATGTCTGCAGCAGCGACAGCTTTGAACCTGGCTCGACGGTTAAACCGGTAGTGGTGATGGTGGGATTGGATCACAAGCTGATCCGGCCAGATACCGTGCTGGATACTACGCCTTATACGGTGAACGGCCATCTGATCAAAGACGTAGGCCATTGGTCGAAATTGACCATTACCGGCGTGCTGCAAAAATCCAGCGATATTGCGGTTTCGCATATTGCGTTGGCTCTGCCTGCCACGGTATTGCCTGCCGTTTATCGCAGTTTTGGCCTTGGGCGGCCAACCGATTTGGGGATTGGTAACGAAAGTAGCGGCTATTTGCCCGCTCACCGCGCGCGCTGGGCTGATATTGAACGAGCGACCTTCTCCTTTGGTTACGGTTTGCGCGTCACTCCGCTGCAGATGGTGCGCGAATATGCCACCATTGGTTCATTCGGTGTTTATCGTCCGCTTTCCATCACTAAAGTCACGCCGCCGGTCATGGGGCAGCAAGTCATGCCTGCAGAGGTGGTAAAAACCGTGGTGCACATGATGGAGAGCGATGCGTTACCTGGGGGCAGCGGCCTCAGTGCCGCAGTGCCTGGCTATCGCTTGGCGATCAAGACGGGTACTGCTGAGAAGATGGGGCCAAACGGCAAGTACGATGGTGGCTATATCAACTACACCGCAGGCGTGGCACCGGCCAGCGATCCGCAGGTGGCACTGGTGGTCATGGTCAATAACCCCAAGGCAGGCAAACACTTTGGTGGCTCGGTGGCGGGGCCGGTATTTGGCAAGATTATGGCCCAGGTGCTGGAGCATATGAATATCTTGCCAGATGCTCAGCCGTTGAAGGTGGTGGCAGTAGCCAAGGGCTGAGTGGCCATTACTTCTCAACTACCCGCAGATCGATTCTGCGGTTTTTGACACGATTGGCTTCGCTATCGTTAGGCACCAAGGGGTAAGCCGAGCCGTAACCTTCTGCGCTGATACGGCTTTCCCCAATCCCCATTTTGACCAACGCCATGCGTACCGCATCGGCACGATCTTGCGATAAACGCCGGTCCATCTGTTCATTGGCCGACTTATCGGTATAGCCCCCCAGTTGGATCTCCACATCCGGATAAGCACGCAGAATATCGACGATGTTCCTCAGCTGTTCTTGTGATGCAGGGGTTAACTCGGTGCGGTTGGTGTCAAACTGCAGGCGATCCAGCGTAAACCAACGTTTTTCGCTAGTGGGGGCATTGCTCTCAATATAGGTGATCAGCAGGTTCTCGACGCTACGCTGCGACAACAGAAGCTGCTTGCCATCGGCCAACCGGCGGTAGGTCACATCGCTCTGGCCGCTGGCCTGCATGGGTTGTAACACGCTAAAACCGCGCAGTGAGAACAGCAGAGATACCAATAGCAGCGCCAGCATTAGCCACGGCCAGATACGGCGTTTGGGGGGCGCCAGCGACCCGGTGCGGGAAACGGCCGGATCGGCTGGGATAAGCGCAGGCAACTGGTTGAGCACCGCCGTTGGTTGGGCTGCGGCAATCTGCGGCAACTGCCACTCGAGCCAGCCTTTTAACGACGGTGATTGTAGAGAACGTTGGCGAAGATATTCGCCCAACAGGCCAAATACCACCGCGGAGGCCACGGAAAACAGCCGCTCGGCGACCTGTTTTTCCAGCACATAAAAGCTCACAAACAGCTGGGTGAGGCGCTTCACTTTGTGGCCAAGCACCATCGTCAGCAATGCAGGGCTGAATTTACCCAGTGCTTCATCCAGAAAGCGCAATTCGAAGGGGGGAGTGCGCCCCACTAACTGGCGGAAACGTTGGGAGTCGTCATTGCGATGCAGGTAGTCGCGGGTCTTTTGCAGGATCAGGGCACCCATACCGTTAAGGCACAGCGCGATCTTTTCTTTAGCCGTTACCAGCTTTTGTTCCAACACCGTCAGCACCTGGGGCGAGATCGCCGCCATCTGCTGGTTAATGACATTTCCCATCTGGTACATTCGAACCTCCATTTCATCTGCGCGTATTCTGCACCGCAGAGTATGGTCAGTTCAACTTGTTAAACTACGAAACTAACATGGATAAGTCTGATTAGGCTGTTTTCATAGTCTGGCCGATTCTGCGGGTGAACCATGGCCCCAGCACTGTCGGGCAGAGTAACAGACTGGCCTGCTAAGCCGAAGAGATTATTGATTAAAAAATGAGTAGCGAAGCGGAAAGGAAGGTTGCGCCTCCCAAAGCCCTGGTTTGCCAAAGGTGATGTTCGTTTGATCATGGCTCTTTTGGGGACGGAGTTTGAATTTCAGCGGTGCATTATGGTTGAAAACGCTTTCTGTTTGAAAATTATGCGTCAACGCAATGCAGGACACGATGCAAAACTCTTCACACTTATCGATCATCCAGATAAATCAGCGGGAATGAAAGTTTAATAATGGCCATTTTTTAAATAGGATGAAAAGTAAAATACTTTAATTCAGGTTATTTCTCGAATTAACCTGAATTAAATCTGTTGTTATTTTGAATAATCCTAATCAGTGGGATTGTTCTTGCAAAAATAAATCCCGTTTAATTAATAAAAAAATGACATATATGACCAGCCAGAATGGCGCTATGGGTTTTTATTCTGTATTTATGCTTCACAATTAGAATAATGCTCTATTTTATTTGTTGATGATATTTTTTACTGAGGCTTTATTGATTGTTTTAAACATTTCGCGATAACATTCTCTTTAAGCAATGCAGACAATTCCCTATTGCAATTTTATTGTGTTATAGGTTCTGACATCATTGCCATATTGTATCTGCGTATTATGTCACTTTCACACGAAGCTGCTTCAATGGATTTGACGATGGGAGTCAGAAAGGATGAATCTTGGTGTGGATATTATTGAGATCGCACGGGTAAACACAGCATTAATGCGAAGTGGCAATAGGCTGGCACAGCGTTTGTTAACCCCGGCAGAGCAGCAGGTACTGGGGGATTTGGCCGACAATGTCGAACGACTGGCTGGCTTCTGGGCAGCCAAAGAAGCTGCCGTGAAGGCTCTTGGTACCGGGTTCCGCCTGGGGATCCTGTTCCACAACATCGAAATCAGACACGATGAGTTGGGCTGCCCTTATTATTTCTTTAGCGGTGAATTTGCGAGATTGATGCAGGAAAAAAAATTGACTCATGCCACGCTGAGCATTTCTCACTGTCAGTCACATGCCATTGCCGCAGCGGCATTGGGTTAATTATAAAATAAGGGAATATCTATGTTTCACTATCCCGATATCGGGGGTAAAAATGTGGTTGTCACCGGCGCGAGTGGTGATATTGGCTTAGCTATTTGCGAGAAATATCTTGAGCAACAGGCTAAGGTTTTCGCTATTTACCATCATGACAATAGCGGTCTGGAAAAATTAAAAATCTCTCATCCGCAAGGTGATAATCTGCATATCCTGCAGTGCAATGTTGCCGATGTTAGTGAGGCTTCCAGACTGGCCGATGAGCTCGAGAAACAGGCTCATGAGGTACATGTGCTGATTAATAATGCCGGGATCTACAAAGACAACGTATTTTCCGCGCTGACGTATGAAGAGTTTGATCAGGTTATCAAGGTCAATCTGTACGGCACCTTCACTATGACCAAACGGCTGTTGCCATTATTGCGCCATGCCCGCAATTCAACGGTGGTGAATATATCTTCGATATCCGGTATCACCTCCAGCTTTGGCCAGAGCAATTATAGCGCTGCCAAGGCCGGCATTATTGGCCTTACCCGCACCTTGGCCAGCGAAATGGCCTCGAAGGGGATCCGCGTCAATGCCGTGGCACCGGGGATGATTGAATCCAGAATGGTGAAAAAAGTGCCGCGCCAGATCGTGCGCAACGTCATGTCCGCTATTCCGTTGAAACGTCTTGGTCGAGTCGACGAGATCGCCAACGTGGTGGCTTTCTTAAGTTCAGACGCATCCAGCTATATCGTTGGTCAGACTTTGGTGGCCGATGGCGGCCTGGTGATGCGTTAACCGACAGGAATGTTATATGGCTAATTATAACAAGAGCTTAGTCCAGCCCAATCTGCTGCTGAAAATGGGGTCCTGGCGTGCACCGATATTTATGGTTGACCGCATCGTGGACTTTTCACCGGGAGAAAGGGGCTCGATTACCGTGATCAAGCACGTCACCTTTAATGAATCCTATATTCCGGGACATTTTCCAGACAACCCGGTAATGCCTGGCGTGATGATCGCCGAGATCTTCGGCCAGTCTAGTGAATATCTGAGTTTGCTGAACGATTTCTGCCAGTTGCATGAGCGTGAAACCCAGCAACCGTTGAAGAAATTTGATGAGGTATCACGGGCGTTGCAGACGCCAGAGGGCACGGCACGAGTGATAGCTGAGCGGGCGCGCGTGTTAGGCGTGCTGGCCTCTCAGGACGTCAAGTACAAAAGCATGGTCGCGCCGGGCGACACCATTGAAGTCAACAGCCGCCTGGCGTTCGCCGATATGAACGGGTTCCACCACTACGAAGTGGAGGCGCGGGTTGGCCGGAATGTGGCGTGCGTCGGGCGGATCGTCAATTTTCGTACCGATCGCATTCTGGCTGAAGGCAAAGGTATGTACGTTTAACTAACAGGGAGTAATGCCGCTATGAGCAACATCGCGCTTATTGAAAGGATTGAACAGCGCAAGTCTGTGCTGGAGAAAATCAAAACGGGGCTAATAGAACGCCTGAACCTCTATCAGAGAGTCAATCAGATTGACGATGACACACCGCTGTTTGGTAGCGGGTTGAAGCTGGATTCGGTGGATGCCACCGAGGTCGTCGTGTTGCTGGATGAAATTTTCGGCATCCGTGTGACAGAAGGTGACGATCCTTCCTACATGCGTAGCGTCAACACCCTGACTTCGTTTGTTATCGCCAAGCAGGGGGAAACCACCAACGGATCAGCAACAGGAGCGGACAAGGAATGACCAAACTCACTGACATTCATCAGCAGAATGGGGCGGTAATGGGGGAGCGTAACGGCGTTGCTATTCCCCTGAGTTATTTTGCTGCGGAGGAGGAACACAAGGCGGTACGTCAACACATTCTGCTGTCCGACTACTCCCATTTTGGCATCGCGGCCATCAACGGTGACAGCGCCTGGTCGTTGCTCAACCAGCTGGTTTCCGGCGATGTTTCATCGATCCGGGATGAGCAAGCCATGTACAGCCTGATCCTCGATGAAGCAGGCAATATCATTACCGACCTGTATATCGCCTGTGATGACGAACGTTTTCTGTTGCTGTCGGAGTGGGTCAGCGGTGAAACGCTGTGCGAGATGCTGCGTGCCAAGCTGGCAGGCAATGAAGACGAGTTTGAGGATATCGACTCGATCGAATCGCTGACGCCAGAGTGGGGCATGTTGCACTTCGAAGGGCCATATGCCTGGGAGCTGTTGGCCGAAGTTTATGGGATGGACGTGATTGGCCTGCCATACCAGGAACACATGCACGTTGAGGACGATCTGATCCTGCTGCGCAGCGGCAAACACGGCGAGTACTCTTACAAACTGATGGGGCCACAGGATCTGCTGGCCGATGTTTGGACCCAGATGCTGGAGGCTGGCGAAAGGTACGACATGCGTACCGGCGGGCTGAACTACCAGCGGAAAGTACGCCTGGAAAACCCTTGCTGGGAACCTGGCATGTTCAATTCATACACTGGCTGCCCGATTGCTTTGCAAATGCAGTGGGCAGTGCGTTACGACAAAGAAGCCTTCACCGGCCTGGCGAGTTTGAGCGAACGCGTAGAGCAGGGCAGCAGCCACCGCATCGTGGGGATGAGCATTGCTGGGAAACCGGACGCCATCCCGCAGCGTGGCGACAAAGTGATGTTTGACGGTAACTGCATCGGTGAAGTGATCGTCTGCGATTACTCGGCAGACCTGCAAGCCTGTGTGGGCCGTTTGTTCCTGACCGACGCCTGGGCTTGGGCAGACATTGATGGCTATCACGTAGTAACGGCTAATGGCCCGGTGGCGGTGACTACGTCGGCGGTGCCTTTCGCGCGTAACTACAGCTTCCTGATTAATCCTTCTGAACACAGTTATGTCGACAGCTCGCGCCCACGCAATCTACTGCAACAGCTTGAATGGCAAAAGCTGAGGGAAGAGAACGAGTAAGCCGAACACCCCCTAAAACATCACGTTATTTTGCGCCATGGCAGCATGGCGCACTCACATTTGATTTCTGGTTTGCTGACACGGAAGACACTATGACAGTCACGCGTAAACGAGTGGTGATCACCGGTATGGGTCACCTCTCTTCCATTGCCACTAACGCTGCCGAGTTCAAACAGGCACTGCTGAATAAAACCTGCGGGATCAAGCCCAGCAAAAAGTACCTGGAATGGTTCGAGGATGCGAACGCCTCCGAGGTATTACAGCCTCTGAGTTGGCCCGATCTCCCTGCTGATACCGTTGCCTCATTGGATAATGCTTCATTGTGGGCCTATAAGGTTGGCCATGAGGCTTTGCAGCAAGGGCAGTTACCACGCGGAGAACTACGGGATAAAACCGGGCTGATCATCGGCGTTTCCTCTGCCGGTACCGAGCCCTTTATGCCATTGATCGAACGCCAGACGGAGCGCTTCTCGTTGAAGAAGGCCATGATCTCCGGCAGTTTTTCTTCCTGTAGCGCCATTGTCTCTTCACTGCTGGGATTGAAAGGGGGCTTTGAACTGGTCGCTACCGCCTGTACGGCCAGTACCAATGCGATGGGGATAGGTTATGACCTGATCCAGAACGGCAAGAATGCCACGGTGCTGGTAGTTGGCACCGAGCCTGTCTATCTGCCGACCTTTGCCGGATTTTACGCGCTCCATGCCATGAAACGTACGCCGTCCAGCCCGTTCTCCGGTGCCCCAGGGATGTCGGTTGGCGAAGGTGCTGGCGCTTTGTTGCTGGAGGAATACGAACATGCCGTCGCTCGTGGCGCGACGATCTATGGTGAGATGGTCTCTTACGCCACCTCTTGCGATGCCTATCACGAGACAGCCCCAGACCCACGGGCCGAAGGGGCGGTACAGGTGATGCGCCATGCGATGCAGAATGCCGAGATCGGGCCGCAGGATATTGATTATATCAACGCCCACGGTACCGGCACGGACGCTAACGATCGCTGCGAAACGCTGGCCATGAAGAAGGTCTTCCCGAATATCATGGCTATTCCGGTGAGTTCAACCAAGGCTTATGTGGGACACAACATCGGCGCCGCCGGGATTATTGAGCTGACCGCCTGCTTCCTGACCTTGCCGGAAAACAAGATCCTGCCAACGCTCAACTTCACTACGCCGCGCGCAAACTGCGATCTCAACTACGTGCCCAACGAGTTCCAGGAAGCCGAAGTCAAGATGTTCATGAAGAACAACTATGCCTTTGGCGGTAACAACTGCTGTGTGATTGCCAGCGTCAAGCCAGAGCAGAGTCCGGTAACGCATTATCAACCCAAACGCGTCGCGATCACCGGCATGGGGGCGGTCAGCTCCGTGGGCCACACCTTGCAAACCATGCTGGAAAAAATGTGGGCGCAGGAGCCACTGTCACAACTTTTCTCACCGGAGCTCGATGACGATACGCGCCATGGATTTCGTGAATTACTCAATGTCATGCTGAAAAACCAGGGTGTGGCTAACTACATGAGTAACCGCTTCGGCGCACAGGATGTGGAATACGAGCTGAACAAACCGGGCGGGGTGCATCAGGTGCAAGGGTTGGATGCCCGTAAGACACTACGCCGCTTTGATCCGCGTAAAGCCAATACCATCAGTACCTTTGCGTTACTGGCTCTTACCCAAGCCATGAACGACGCCGGGCGTAAGATCAAACGGGATGGCCAGACGATTGGCATGATCCTTGGCATGTCCAAAGGGCCGCATTCGACGGTGGATCGTTACCTGCAAAGCCTGTTCCCAGACCCAACCAAAGTGCGGACCTCCGAGTTTCCAGGTGCGCTGATGAATGCCATTTCGACGTTCTGTTCTATTTCCGAAGGGATCAAGGGCTATAACACCTCGCTGGCCACAGGTATCAATGCCGGATTGGGTGCTTTGACTTACGGCTACGAGTTGGTCCGCCAGGATCTGCAAACGCAGATGATTGTAGGGGGGGCGGATGAAAATATGAACACCTTCGTCATCTGCCTGCAGGCACTGAACAGCGATCTGCTGCTGACACGCGACCCGGCTGATTTCCAGATCTACAGCAAGGACGGCACAGGCTATATCCCAGGTGAAGGTGCGGGCATGCTGCTGATTGAAGATTTACAGCATGCACAGGATCGTGGGGCCCACATTCACGCCGAGATTGTCGGCTATGGCAAATCCAGCGATGGCTGTTACTTTGCCAAGGATGATATGCCAGCCCGCATCGAGTCCATGGCGGTGGCCATTCGTCAGGCATTGCACGAAGCCAACATGGCACCGGAAGAGGTGGATCTGATCTGTGGCACCAGTGATGGTACCGCCGCCCGTGATGCCGTTGAGATTGGGGCGATCCGAAGCGCCTTCGGAGAAGCTCGCCGTAACCTGCCGTTTGTTAACTACAACGCCTGGTTTGGTCTGGTGGAGTCCTGCGTCGGTATCCTCAATATCGCGGTGGTCACGGAGATTATGAAGCGGGGTGAAATCCTGCCGATCCCTTACACCGAAAACTTCTGTGCGGAGGATATCGCCTTTGTCACCCAACCGCTGAAGAAAACCGTCCGTAACGCTCTGGTGCTGGGTGCAACGGAAGGCGGTAATCACTATGCCGTGGTGCTGAGGAGTATGGCGTGATCCAGAATGCCGTCCTGAGTGGTTGGGGCGTCACCAGTGCTTATGCGCCGGATTTTCCGGCGCTGATCAAGGGGCTGAGCGAAAGCAGGTTGGCCAGCACACAGCCCTGGTTCGCCACCGAAAGCGAATGGCAGGATCTGCGTTTGAGTTGCAACCCGCACCATGTTGCTGACCCTCTGCCGGCCGGTACGATGTTGACCCGCCTGCAGCCGGTTATCAATCAGGCGCTTGCCGGAGCTGGGATGACAACGGATCAATTGCAGGGCAAGCGGGTTCGGGTTTATCTGGTTGGCCATGGTGAACGGCCAGACATTGCTGATTTTATGGGGTATCAGGATCGCAACGACCAGGAAGAACTGCGGTTATTCCCAAAAATCAAACGGCTGCATGCCAAGAGTTACGGTCAGGATCGGCTGGCGTGGCAACTGACGCAGAGCTATCAGCTCAGTTGGCCACCGGTTTCGCTTTATTGCGCCAGCAACTCTTCTTTAGCCGCGGTCCATTTGGCCCACTCGGCCATTGCTGCCAATGAGGTTGATTTGGTGCTGGTCATTGGCTGGTTTGAAACGCTGACGCAGGACATTGTCTTCCTGGGTGGCCAGGACATGCTGGGGGAAGAGGGTTCACAACCGTTTAGCAGCCATAACAGCTGCATTCTACCCACCAACGGTGTCGTGGCGCTGATCGTTGAAAGCGAGCAACACGCTCGTCAACGCAACTTTACTTCGCCTGTCAATTTGCGTAGCTCAGTGTTTTGCCAGAGCAGCGGTGCCAGGGGCAGCAGTTCCTTCACGGCGGATTTCCGCACTATTGCCCAGACGTTTGAGCGGGCACTACTGGAAGCCGGGCTCACCGCGCAAGATATTGCCTGCGTTTTCCCTCATGCCAATGGGGTGATTGCCAGCGACAAGGCAGAAGCTATGGCGCTGCAAAAAGTCTGGGGGAAAGGCGGTGTTCCGGTAGTCAGTTACAAGGGGCAGGTCGGTTACATGGAGAGCTGCTGTGGTTTGCTGGACCTGATGCTGGCGGCGGATGCGCTACAACAACGTCGTCTGCTGGCGTTGACCACGCGTTACCCGATTAACGACAGTCTGCAAATTTATGTTCATGCCGATAGCCCACCGTTGGCACTGAAACGGCAGCACATCCTCAAGTCTGGCATCGGGCTCGATGGTTCGGCCATCGCCATGGTGATCTCCGCTAACAGAGAGGATGCTGATGAACACGGTTAAACAAGTGATACCGGCGGCGGCCATCAATCTGGTGGGGTTTTCCCTGCTGGAACCCTGCACGCCGATGCACCGGTTTTTTCCTAGCTGGTACAACGTGTGGGAAGCCTGGTTGCATAAACAAGCCAATGCCAAAGCGGGCAGCGACCAGTGGTTGTTCCGTCGTTTCGGCATTGACAGTGAAATGCTGCCTGAAGAGGCGCTGCGTAAAGCCAATTATCGTGGCTGGCTGAACGACATGAGTGCGGCCTGCGCTCAGGCGGTGGCACAGTTGGGGAGCAAGGGGGAGTTTCGCCTGCGCAATGAGCGTAATGCGTTGATTTATTGTGATTCCTGGGGGGAAGCATCGGTATTTGAAGGGGTCAACAGCTGGCGAGACTCGTTGAGCGTCGATATTCTGCCCAAAGGTATCGTGCGGGATTACGGCATCAAGGATTTCACCTGCAAATTGCGCGGTGAGCGTAACGGCTTGCTGAGTGCGTTGCGGATGGCGCAGGACTGCCTGAACAGTAATATGGCCGATAACGTCATCATCTGTGGCCAATTCCGCAGCTTCCCGGTGTTGGTTTTCTCTGAGGCCGAACACTTTCCTTCATCCAGCAAACGAGGGCCGATCCCCGCCAACAGTCAGTTCAGCGTTGAGCGGGTCGGTTGCCTGATCCTCAAGAAGCAACCAGGCCAGGGCGTTGCTCTGCATTTGAGTGATTATCAAGCCTTGTCGGGGTCTACCCAGCGGCGCGCGCTGCAGTTGGCCGACCACTGTAAGCGTTATCTGGCTAGGGATACCCAGGCCGTGTTGGGCGTAACACCACCGGCACTGTCATTTCGCGCCGTGCAACGGCAAGCGTTTGAACAGTTGCCTGCCGATCTGGCTTGCGTCTCGCTCAGTGAACTCTACGGCGACAGCGGCTGCATGAATCCGGCGTTGGCCTGGCAGTACCTACTGCAAAGCAATATCACCGGGCACAGCTTGTTGAGTGTGCTCGACGGTGAGGGAGGAGCCTGGTTGCTGGAGAACTGGATACCACAAGCCTGTCACTTACTGTCAAATCATCGGGGAACATCATGACCACCCTACATAGTGCACAACCTCTGCCTGTGGTGTCGATGCAACAGGCAGGCAAACGCTTTGGTAAAGGGCCGGGTGCCATTGTGGCGCTGGGATCGATTACCACCGAAATCCATGACGGCGAGTTTGTCGCGTTATGTGGGCCGTCCGGCAGTGGTAAAAGCACGTTGCTCAATCTGATGGGCGGTATCGATTATCCCACCAGTGGCCATGTCTATTTGCTGGGTAACGACCTTTCCACGCTCAATGACCAACAAGCCGCTTGCCTGCGTGCTGATGCCATCGGCTTCGTATTCCAGTTCTTTAACCTGCTGCCGGTACTGAGCGTGTTCGATAACGTTTATTACCCACTGATGCTTAACGGCTTCAGCCGCCGCGTGGCGCAGGACCAGGTGATGGACATGATCGAAAAAGTGGGGTTGGCGGCGCACTACAAACGCACGCCCGGCGAGCTTTCCGGCGGGCAGCAGCAGCGCGTGGCGATCGCCCGTGCGCTAGTGAAACGTCCACGCTTGATCGTTGCCGATGAACCCACCGGCAATCTGGATACCCGTACCGGGCAGGAGATCGTGGATCTGCTGCTTACCATGAATCAGGAACTGAAAACCACGTTTGTTATTTCCACCCATTCATTGACGCTGCGCGATCGGGCCAAACGGGTGTTGGAAATCAGGGATGGGGAGTTGGAAAATGATGTTGTTATCGCTTAAGCGTTACGCTGTCACTTTATTGGTGTTGGTCAGTGGGCTGTCGCAGGCCACTGGTTTGCAGGAAGCGCAGGACAACCCCAACTTACAGGCGATCCTGGCGGTTAATTCCCAAGCGCCAATGAGTACGTTGACCCGTGCGGCCAGCCAATTGCAAGCTTTGTATCAACAGCACCCGGATCGCCACATTGCCAAAATGTTTTATGGCTACGCACAACTGTTTATGGCCACGGATTTTCTGGCCAAGAAGAATTATATGCGTGCGGCAGAAACCTCAAAACTGGGTTTTTTCTACATAGATGAAGCGGCGGAAAGCGAAGAGAACGACTGGCAGATGCGCTTTCTGCGTGTGCGGATGGATGCATTTGTTCCAGCCAGCCATGGCCGTTGCGTCGTGGCCTTGAAAGACCTGGACTATTTGCAGCAGAACCCGGCGGTGCCCGCTGATTTGAAACCGATGATCACGCTGATGTCCGCCCATGCGCTGGCCAGTTGCCAACGTGTGGCCGATGCCAAGGCGGCCTGGGCGGCGTTGGCACAGCAGGGCGCAGAGGGGAAACGTCTGTCCGAGCAAAGTACGGCACCTGAATGGACGCCTGCTGAACTGAGCGCCATCATCCAGCCGCTGACGGAGGTGCCGCTATGATGAATATCCTGTTCTGGATTGCCAACATAATTATCATTTACGCTTTGTTGGTGGTGATCGTGACGGCGATCCGTAAACCTACCGATATCCGTTATACCTTCCTCAATCTGTTTCGCCAGCGCCGTCGTTCCGGGGTGACGCTACTGGCGATCACTCTGGGAGGGGTGGCGGTATTTATCTTTGGCGGGTTTGTCGATTACTCGTTCTGGGCGCTGCGTGAACAAACCATCCGCACCAACCTGGGGCATATTCAACTTTATCAGCAAGGTTACCTCAGCAGCGGGGCCAACAATTCGCTGCAGTACACCATCGATAATTACGATGAGGTGAAACAGCTCCTGCAGGCCGATCCGGTGATTGCACCGAAGATCGCCACCATTACCGGGCAACTGGCGTTTACCGGCATCATTTCCCAGTATGACAAGGGGGCTTCCACCTTTTTTACCGGTGTGGGGATCGAACCTCTAACCTCGTTGGTATTGGGCTCGCTGGATAAAATCATTTCTGGTAGCGACCTGTCGCGGGTTGAACAGCAGGACATCACCCTGGGTTCTGGTATCGCCAATGCCTTGTCGGCGGGCTATGGTGACTGGGTCGACATGTTGGTGGTCAACCCGCAAGGTGGGCAAAACGCCATGTCTTCTCAGGTACGCGGCGTCTTCCAGTCCGGCATCAAAGAATACGACGATACGGCGATCAAGATGCCGCTGCACACGGCCCAGCGTCTGTTGCAGACCCAGGATGTCAGTAAAATCATCATCATGCTGCAGGATACCAACCAAACCGAGGAAGTGCTGGCGCGGGTCAATCAGCTGATTGAACAGCATCAGTTCAAGCTGGAAGCGCGCTCCTGGGATGAGTTGGCCATTTTCTATCATCAGGTGGTGAACCTGTTTGAAGGGATCTTCCTGTTTATCAAATCCATCGTCAGCGTCATCGTGGTGTTCATGATCGGCAACACGTTGATGATGAACGTCATTGAGCGTACCCGCGAAATCGCCACGCTGCGCGCACTGGGCCTAAACCAATCCTATATTGGCCGCCTGTTTGTGCTGGAAGGGATCATCATTGGCATTATTGGCTCGGCGCTGAGCGTCAGCTTCGGCATGCTTATCGCTGCACTGATCAATATCAACGGCATACCGATGCCGCCTTCGCCTGGTTATACCCAGGGCTATCTGGCCTTTGTGCTGTGGGATCAGGACTTCAATCTGTTCTGGTTCTCCTGTGCGTTGCCGCTGGTGACCGCATTGATAGCGTCCATTATCCCGGCACGCCGGGCATCGAAACTGGTTATAGCGCAAGCATTCCGCTTTGTTTAAACCCTCAGGGAGAGAAGAGACATGTCAAAGGGACAAACCGTACTCATTACCGGCGCAGGCCGTGGCATTGGTATGGCGATCGCCGAAAAACTGGCGCAAGAGGGCTATGACCTGATCCTCAACTACCGCAAGGATCAGGGGAAAAGTGCGGCCAATCTGCAACGCTTTGTCGCCGCAGAAACCCGCGTGAAGGTGACCTTGGCCAAAGCGGATATCGCCGAACCGCGCGATATCAGTGAAATGGTGAAAAAGCTCAGACAGCAGGGGATCGAACGTATCGATCATCTGGTGCTGAATGCCGCCGCCGCGCCGTTCAAAGCCTTTATGGACATGACGCGCAGCGACTGGAAGCTGTTGCTCAATACCAACCTGATCGGCAACACCGCCTGCGTACAGGAAGTGGTACCGATGATGCCTCAGGGCGGTACGATCTGCGTGATTTCCAGTCTAGGCAGCCAGCGCGTATTGGAAAAATACCCGCTCGGCATCGCTAAATCGGCACTGGAAAATCTGGTGAGCTACCTGGAGGTGGAACTGTATGACCGCAATATCCGGGTCAACGGCATCTGCGCCGGGGTGGTGAATACCGATATGTTGCCGTACCTGGACGAACTGTGGTCAGCAATGTTCGAACGTTGGAATAACGCACCGCGCCGCTGGAAGGTGGAGCCGGAAGAGGTGGCCAACATTACTGCGTTTCTGGTCTCTGATCAGTCGAGTGCGATACGTGGCAGCACCCTTATTGCCGATCTTGGCATGATGCTGGATATATAGCCCCATAAACAAGGAGCGTTCCCATGAAATATCAATTAGCTGGATGCCTGATTTTACTGGGTCTGTCGGTTGTGGCTCAGGCGGCAGATCCGTTGGATCGTCATCAACTGAATAGCCTGACCCAGGAGGATCTGCAGGCCCGTGAGATTATCCGTCGTGCCGATAGAGTGAGGGCACCCGACCGGCCTTTCCGCTATACGCTGACATTGCTGGAACATAAGGGAGGGCGTGATGTCACGGAGAACCAGCAGGTGCTGGATATTTCCATGCGCTTCTATAAGCCTTCGGAGCAGGTAGAGAAAGGGGATGCGCGTGCGCTGGTGCGCTTTATCTCCCCGGTACGTGACAAAGGTAAAGCCTTGCTCTCCGATCTGGACAAAATGTGGTATTACGCACCAGACCTGCGGCGGCCGATCCCCATTTCCCGCCAGCAACGCCTGGTGGGGCAGATCTCTAACGGTGACGTGGTTGCCGCAGACTTTGATTACTCCTATATCTCCCGGCTGGTGGGTGAAGAGGCCTGTGGCCAGACGATCTGCTACAAACTTTCGTTACAGCGCCGTTGGCCCTATGTCACTTATCCAGCGATCGGTTACTGGGTGGAAAAAGACACTGGTTTCCCTAGCCGGGCCGATTTCCTTTCCGCCGACGGTGTGCCGATCAAGCGTTCGTACTATCGCGATTATCAGCAGGTGTTGGGCCAGATGCGGCCAACTACCATCGTGGTGGAAGACGCGCTGCGCAAGGATAACTACACCACCATGCGTTACAGCGACATCCGGTTGGAATCGTTGCCGGAAAGCAACTTTCAGAAAGAGTATCTGCTGAGGTTGAACGGTTGATGGCGAGCAGGCGATCCCCGATGAGCGGGGTTCTGCTGCTGGTGGGCGCCTATAGTAGCAGCGGTTGGGCGGTTGACTGTCTTATCCAGCGCGGTTACGCGGGCATGGAGGGGATATCGTCCCATTCCTCGGACTCATTATGGCAGTTTGACGCCCCGGCATTTCGTAACAACGCTATAGCCAATCTGTACCTTTCCGGCGTGGCGCGCTGCACGTTGACCGAAACCCTCAGCGTCAAGGCGCAGGCCAGCGGTGAGTACGCTATCCAGGCACGTCAGCCGGGAGTTCTGGAGGATCAACGCCGCCAGGGGCTGGGCATACTCAACGAGGCTACTGCCAGTTGGGCGGTCAGCGACAGTGGGTACATCGATGCCGGTAAGGTACGTAAAACCAGTGGTTATCTGTTCTCGGTTGCGCCGCTCGACCTGCTGCGCAATATCAGCAGCAATATGCGTAGCGTACGAGTGTTTGGCCTGGGGGAGCGCGGGCGCAACTTCTACGATGAAGGGGCGTATGGCATCAGCAGCTCATGGTACCGCAACGAAGGGACCTTTACGTTAGCGGCCTTTCCGCGCCTCAAGCGCAACAACCAGCGTCAGGAAGCCGCTTCGGAATGGGACGCGATCCTGCGTACCAACAGTACCGACAGATACTATGCCAGTTACACCGCGACCGGGCTGAAGGCGTTCAACCCGACTTTTTCGCTACTGGCTGGCGAGCGGAAAACCGTGGCGTTAGGTACTAGTGGCAACCTGACGGATATGCTGATCCTCAGCGTTGAGGGGGCGATTTCCCATGGGCAGACCTGGCGTCATCTGGACATGGCTTCCGCACGTGCCATGCGCCAACTTGCCAATGTGCAGGAGCCGTTCAAAATGCGCGCCAATGGTGTGCAAGCGGATATCGGCGTTGGCCTGCGTTACACCTCTGGCGACCAAAGCGAATACGGCGCGGAATATTATGGTCAGAGCCAGGGCTACAGCCGCAGTGAGTGGCAGGACAACGTCGACACCATTCGCTTCGTTAATGGGGGTTACGGGCAGTCATTGCCACCGCTACCGCCATCGTTCATGGCGGATATCCGTAACGGCTATCAGCAGTACTCCCGCATGATGGCGGCAGAAACCGATAACGTCGGGCGCGGCGGCGACCTGCTCGGCAAACACTACCTCACCCTCTATACGCGCACCAATAAAGAGCAGGTCGGCAGTATCGACTGGTCGGTCTCCGGCATGGTCAACCTGGTGGATGGCAGCAACGTGCTGAATCTGCACCTGAGCACGCCACTCAAAAACAACATTGAGGCTTACACCGGCGTTGCCGCCAGCTTCGGCAGTAAAGAGAGTGAATTTGGCACCTTCGGAGAAAAAGGAAATATCTATGCAGGTATGCGAATCAATTGGTAATACACCGTCCGCAACGAACGTCGCGGACGGTTGGATGATGATTTTCCCAGGACAAGGATCCCCGGCGATCGGCATGGGCAGCGATGTCTGTGATGTTTCACCGGGCACCAGGGCGGTGTGGGATTGTGCCAGCGATGTTTCCGGGCTGGATGTACGCAAACTGTGCCAGAAAGGGCCGATGACACGCCTGACCAAAACCCTTTATCAGCAGTTGGCCGTTACCACCGTTAACGCCGCCATGCTGACGTTGTTACGCGAACGGACTCCCGTGTTGGAAACCGGTTATGCCGGGCATAGCGCAGGTGAATACACCGCGCTGTATGCCGCCGGGGTGATGGATCTGGAAACGCTGTTCCGCGCGATCACGCTGCGCGCGACCATCATGCAAAACCTGGCCGAACAGCGCAAAGGGGCGATGTATGTGGTCAAACCCTACAGCCATGATGCGCTGCGCGAGCAGATCGACAATCTTGGGTTGGGAACCGTACTCAACGTGTGCTGTGACAACGGGCATCAACAGCAAGTGGTAGGAGGGGAACTGACCGCAGTTAAAACCCTGGTTAATCATCTGGCGCGCCATGGGGTAAATACTATCAAGTTGGGCGTCAATGGCGCCTGGCATACACCGTTGATGCATGATGGAGTGGCACAGATGCGCCAGGCATTGGCCGACCTGCCATTTTCTGCGCCGGTTTGCCCGCTGATCATGAACAGCAGTGGCAAGGCGGAATATAGCGTGGCGCAGATCAAGGAAAACCTGGCGTTGCACCTTATTCATACCGTGCGCTGGCGTGAAAGTATGGATCGGTGGGCCCTGATGGGACATCGCCGCTACCTGGAGATCAGCAACAAGAAAATCCTCAGCCACCTGTTGGCGGAGCACTACGGGGCTGACGAGGATTACCATATCCAACACTATTACCATATCGTTGGCAGCAGCGTTAAGCATGCGGGATAAGGGCGATATGATGCCAACATTGACTACTTTCAGCCAAAGATACATGCGAGGAGTCGTGATCCCCGTGGTGTTGGTCTCCGCTATTCTGACCTCGTCATTGATCCGCAACGTCATTGACATTACTCTGCCGGAGATGATTGCCGGATTGGGGGCGATCTGTCTGTCGATTGTCTGGAGCATGATGCGCGATGGTCAAGGTTACTGGGCGTATAGCGTATTTACCTTGAGGGTGTTTAAAAACCCGCAAGCGGTCGCGGGCCAGTATAAAGAGCGTAAAACAGCAGGGATGGCGAAATTGCTGTACCAGCCTGGCTGGGCTTCTTTGGTCATACTGTGCCTGGCGGCGGCACTGAGCGGACTGATATGGCTGTGCGGCCCAGACTGGCATTATCCCTTGATTGTGCTGCTTGGTGTCTTGGTGCTGCCAGCCTTGATGGTGGTTCAGTTAGGCAAATCAGCGCCGTTCAATATCCTGCTGGCCTTGAAGTCCTACAGTGAGCCCGAAAGCTATCGCCCTCGGCAGCGCCGCTTGCCAAGATTGGTGGCCGAAGATTTGCTATTGAATCTGCTAACCAATTTCGCCCTGGTCTTGCCGATTGCCCGTAAGCCCGCATTTAGCCTGGTTCCCGGCTATGCCGATCCTGCTTTTATCGTCGCGTTTATGATCCTGGTGGGGGCGGTGACGCTGTTTATGCTGGCGTTTGCCAGTCGGACACGACGTTATGTGCTGTTTGGGGAGTTACTCAATGGCACGCTGGACGCCCACTCTGTGCCTGCTGCTCCCTGGGCGTTCACCGGCAAGCTGACGCGTTGGCAACGTGGTCTGCTCTGGCTGCTGGCTTCGCAGCTGTGGTCTATTGCGATCTGCCTGGTGTTTGCGGCATTACAGAACACTGCGCAATTTATCCCGCTATACCTTTGTGCATTGTTGCCGTTGCTGGTCGTTTACTGTGCGGAACGCTATCAGACTTTGTATAACAACTACAATGACGCGCTGGAAATGCACAAACGCCATCAGGTGTATGCCAATAACGATGCCAAAACGATGAAGTAATTCATGGGGGGCTTCTGGCGCCCCCCATGTGACTAGGGAAGTCTGCGGTTATTGGATATTGAAGAAGCCAACGCGCAACAGCACTTCAGCGACCACAATCAACCCGCTGCCTAAGGTAAGCAACCGCTTGTTGATGCGTTGGGAACGCCAGCAGAATGCCAGTGCGCACCAGTTTTAAACTCATTGTTGAAAGTGGTATGATGATAACCATTACTTGATGTGGAGAATGAGTAGAATGGATACTACCGAAGAACTCAATGGCACGTATTACTATCACGGAATAGACAATGTCACCGCTCAAGAATTGTTTTGGATAATTTTTGTAGAAGAGTTTGCCAAGCATGAAGGGCTTACCATAGAAAGCGCGGCGATGATGCCCCCTATGTGGGTTACGCACAGGCGATGATCGTTTTTAGCATCATAGCTAAAGAAACACGGAATAAATACAATCTGATTGCACGACCTGAACACCGTATTGAATGGATGCCTTTCTAATGGTCGATGAAAACGAAATCCTAACATACCTCACTGAAAAATATAGTCTGCATAAAAAGCCCGTCCTTAAAGAATGGACTTTTCAAGAGCACTTTAATTTTGTTCAGGAAGAGTTAGAGGAAATGCTCGTTGACCTGTTCACACGTTACAAGATATCGCATGATAACTTTGATTTGGATGAATACTTTGAACCGGAATGGCCTGTATGGTTGTGGTGGAAGAAGCTACAACGAAGAGTATACAAACCACTCACGGTCAATATGTTCATAGAATCCGCAAAAGCGGGAAAATGGCTGTATCAATAAGAGATTCACTGCCCCCTGTCTTATCATACAGCCTATACGATTATGTTATAGACACGGTTTATGCCGTTAACGCTTAAAAGACCCTATCATCCCAAATGCTATAACCAGACGTACCGGCCATCCGGTGATTCCAGGAAATGGATTTATATTTAAGGACGATCTTCTCATGCGGCATCATATCATTATCATTTATGGAATGCGGATAGATACATGTAATATCGACAATGCTGGCTTCCGTCAGTTTAATTTCGTAGTAAAGCTCTAACTGTCCTGTCGTATTTATTCTGTAAAAATAAAATATCGCTTCTATAAGCTCATTGTCAGAAATTGCCATCGCTAACAGGGGCGAGGACTTATCAATAGGTTTAATAAAGTGAATAGGATGATGCTGTACGTTCTGCTCACGCGTGATACTATGATCTAACTCTAATACTTGTGCTTGGTCTTCATGACCTGTCTGGGTTCTGTTACCAATAGAGTCGAATGATGAACATCCTGCGGAAATCAAACCTTGTTTTTTTCCTTTAAGACTCACATAAATCAGGCTAGACATAGTATTTCCTTATATAAGTAGAGATCACTTTATTACAACCCTGTCGGAACTTTAATTTCCAACGTGAATTTGTGGTGAACGCCATTACCATCAGAGAACTTCATCTCAGCGTAATGGCCCTCTGTTTCAGCAAACAGTGTAAATATTGATTCCATCATGACTAATAATGCTTCCTCTGGAGCCATGACGCTATCATTAACGATACGCCTGAGTTGTTGATCTAACTGACTCACAAACTCATCTTTTAACTCGTTATTCACTTTATCTAAAAAGCTCTCAGCAATTTCCATATCACTGACTCCATTAGTAATAAAACCAGTAAAATTCGATATCAATGAAAATGTGAGGATATTTTTTCAAGCGTAAGCTTAAGTGTACGCCCATCTGAGACTTTCATTTCAGCGGAGTCGGTTTTCATTATGCCAAACAACGAAATACATCGTTTCATCATTAGCGCCATTTTTTCTTCAGGCGCTAATGGGCTTTCACTCAAACTATGGCTAATTTGTTCTGACAATTCAGCCATGGCCGGGGATTGATGACCGAAAAAAGTCCGTGTTTCTTTCTCTTTGTCCATCTGAGTCACTCCCTTTATTAGGGCGGAAGCCCAAGCTTGAAAAAGTGTACACTAAGTATGCTTTTTTAACAATATTGCCAAGATTAGCACAGTGGGACCCACCCTTGTCATCAGTAATACTGATTAACTATAAACAACTGGGGTTGTCTATAAAAATGCATGCGTAGTAGTTTCTGTTATTCAAAATTAAAATATCAGCCCATTGTTTCATTATAAAAATGAATGTTATTGACGCTTTTATCTATGCCTGATGGGGGGAGGGTAAAAATGTGAAAAAAGACGTTGCTATTTTACTTGACGGCGGCTGGGGATGCCCTGAGCCAAACGGAGCACAAATCCCGGTGGACAGAGGCTGCGAAAAAGCGACAATAAGCGGGTTAACTTAATCAAAGGACATGAAGTAATGCATACACTTGACGCTATTGAGCAACGCCGCGCGACCAAACAGTTCGATACCCAGCATGTGATGACGCTGGATGAGAAGAAGGCGCTGCTCAATATTGCCCTGCAAAACACCCCTAGTGCTTTCAACCTGCAACATTGGCGTCCGCTGCTGATCGAAGATCGTGCCCAGCGTGAGCATATCCGCGAGGTGGCCTGGGGCCAGGCGCAGGTGACCGATGCCTCGATGCTGGTTGTGCTGTGTGGCGATCTGTCCAGTTGGGAATCCCAGGTGAAAAACATCTGGCGTGAAGCGGCGGAACCGGTGCAACAGTTTATGTTGCCCGCTGTCGACCAATATTACCGTGGTAAGGCTCAGGTACAGCGTGATGAAGTAATGCGCAGCAGCGGCCTGTTTGCTCAGACTTTGATGCTGGCAGCCAAGGCTCAAGGTTATGACTCTTGCCCAATGGACGGCTTTGATTTTGACGCCGTGGGCAAGATCATCAATAAGCCAGAGCACTACCAGATTGCGCTGATGGTGGCGATTGGCAAGGGCATCGGCCAACCTTATCCGCGCATTGGTAAGCTGCCGGTTGATGAGATTGTGCAGATCGACCGTTTTTAATTGAATAGCCTCTCTCCCTGTTGGGAGAGAGGTTGCTGAACTAACCCATCCCCTGAATAATTCTCCCCAACTTTTCACGCTGCTGTTCACTCAGCGCTTGCGCACTGCCGTGGCCCGCATTCTCAGCGATTAATTGATATAACCCCACCAGCCAATCGTAGATATACAGCGCCGTGTTGTTGATCGGTTCCGCCGGTAATGCGGTCATGCGTAGCTCGGCGCTCTGGCTGGGTTTGGTAAAGATCTTATGGCCGCGGTTAATGCGGCTTTCTGGCCGTTGCGCCTGCGGGCGCAGCTGGAAGCCAAGCCAGGCGACAAAATCTCCCAGCACCGTCAAGGTACAGGCGATTTGCCGCTCGACGTGATTTTCCCTGCTGTGGCCAACGAGTCCCGGTTCGGCCAGAGCATTCCCTAAGCGTTGCCAGATATCCAGCCGGAAACTGGCGGTGATCAACTCATCGGCCAGCGTGGTCAAGGTGGCTGTTTCAACCGCCAGCAGGTCGATTAACGCACGATGATCGGCCAGATTACGCAGTTGGGTGATCCATAGCTGTTGCACCTGCAAAACCACGTTAGCACCAGACTCCAGCGGTGATGCCGCTGCAGGTTGCTCGTCAAACAGATCTAGCTCGATCGCCAAAGGATCGTCGTTATGTGGGCGATCTTGTTGCTGCTGGCAAAAGAGTGGCAGTAGGGCGTTGCGGTCTGGCAACAGGTGCTCCAGCAGTTCGCCATGCAGCGTGGTGCGGCCCTGCAACGCTTTTACCGTAGCCTTGGCGAGGGGCGCTTTATCCTCGGTTGCCACGTTGAACCAGCGGCCAAGCAGGTTATGCCGTAACTCTTGCTCATGACGATCGAAATGTTGTTGCAGGCGGTTATGGCGGGCTGCGACATTCACCGACGTGAGCAGGTAGTCGGTCATACGCCGGACTTCATCTTCATTCATCGCCAGTAGCGTTCCCCAAACCTCGCCGGGTTGGCCAACGTACCGTTGGACGGCGTGGTCAAAATGGGCCGACGAACGCCGATCGCACGGGGTAAATGCCCAGATCAAATCGGGATGGCCACGGCTATCGGCTTCCTGATGTTGTTGTACCCAATGATCCAGCGCCTGGCCGACCATTGTGGCTTCTTCACGGCAGGCCGCAGCATGGCAGACGATCAAGGCTTGCATGGCCTGTTGGTCGCTATAACGTTGCAGCAGCGTGAGGCTCTTGGCCTGCTGCAGACTCTCGTCGTCTGCCCTATAGGCAGGTAGATCCAGATAATCGGTTGACGCAAAGCCGCTATGGGCCGGGTGGCTCTGTAAAGGGATCAACAACTCTGCGGTTAATAATCTGAGGTCTGCCGAGGGCATCGTCATCATACCGTTATCGAGTTTGAGCTGAACCTTGTCATCGGTCTCTTCCAGGCTTGCTGGCATCAGGATGCCATAGCTGGGCTGCTGATTTTCATCCGTCAGCAGGCTGAGCGGAGCCCGTACGCTTGATGCGCCCTCCAGTTGATCCAAGCGGTAAGCCAGACGGCGATAACATGCGGTTAATGCCGGTTCTTTCCCCCATAGCGGAGCAAACAGCTGCGCCCGGTCGTCAACGGACAGATAGGGAGCGATAGCCAAGGCGTTTGGCCAGTATTCGCTGTCCCAACGATGTTGTAACTGTGGGTCGTCGCTGCGCAAGCTATCCCAGAGGGTAACGATATCATCGGCACCGATACCTGGCACTGCCTGAGGTTGGCAACGTTTTGTCAAAGAGGCGATGAGCTCTTCGACCTCTGTTTTTTCTATTGTCTGTTGCGTATGGCTGCTACGCGCCAACATCCACACTAACTCTACCGACGTCAGCAACTGAAGCTGCACCGGATAATCAGGATCTTGTTGAGGTACGGCGTGGCTAAAGCGGATCGCTATCCCTACGGCGGAGTGCCCCGGACGGATATGCGTCAGGTAATCCAGCGTTTTACCGGCGAAGGTAGTCGCCAGGCAGTCTGGCTCGGCCGTAGCTAGCGAGGCGATAAGATGATGTTTTGCCGCTTGCGAACGGCCATAAAAGCCCAGTGCTCCGCGTTGAGTAGCAGCAACCGCCAGCCGTTGAAACCGGATGCGGCAACGGCGTAGATTAAGCATCAAGGTAGGCGCTTCCAGTGCGAAACGGGGCGTCTGTAGGCGGGTATTATCCGCCCAGGCCAGCGCCTGAGCGATACCTTGATTTAATAACGGCCAGCGCTGGCTAAGCGGGGAGATTGGGGAAATGGCTGACTTCATGCAAAAACGCTCCCGCTGTCGATCCAATAGTGGGTAGCCCCGGTGGCACTGTCGATCAGCGTATTCAATTTGAGTTGCAGATGTTCGGTGGGCACCGGGCTACCGTCTTCCAGTTCGGCGCTAGTGATGCTCCAGCGAGCGGGAAAGTCCGGCTGCGGAGCAATTTTAACCCGTAACAGGTTATCGCCAGCCAGGTTACGCGCCAGCTGCGGATCGATAATCGTCAGGGTAAACAGCGGGGCGGCGGGCCAGTGTTCGTTATCTAACTGGCGGAATCCCAGGCACAACGCACCGTTGAGGGCAAAGCTGACGTTGCTGTCCAAACCGCCATCCGGGGTATCCAGATCGAGCTCGGCATAGAAAACCTGATTGGCAGGCAAGCGGTTATCCGCATCCAGGCGGCCCAGATAACGCACGGTTGAATAAGGGCGGAAATCGGCCGCCTTAAAGTAAACGCCTGGTAAACGCAATTCCAGCGCTAACAGGCACAGCATGGCACCGACCGCCGCAGTGGATTTGGGATTGTCGATCCGCCCTTGCTGGCTGAAAGGATACCAGCCGCTGGTGTGATAACCATCCAGCGAAACGATGCGGTTGATCGGCACCGGCTGTAGCTGTCGGAACAGGGCCTGAATGCCGGGGAAACGGGAAGGGCGGCCAGTGAGCAGCAGCACGTCGCAGTTGTGCAGGGCGATCACCTCGGTCAACAACCGCAGATTGCGGGTAAGCGCCATGCGCGGTGCCAGGAATTCACCATGCAAGTGGCTCAGCCGTAGAATGAGCGGCGTCTGCAAAACATCGAAAAGTTCCGCTTCTGCCGGTAAACCGCGTTGTACCGCAGCATTGATATATTTCAATACGTTATCGGTAGGCCTTTGCGTTAACAGTTCGCCCAGCACGGCGTCGATCTCGCTACGAGTCTGCACCGGGGTGAAGCTTTCATAGCGTTCCAGGATCGCTTGAGCGAGCGGGATGAAAAGTTGCAGTGTCACTTGTTGCTGTAGCACTGGGCTCTCGTCCTGGCCAAACAGTTCGGCCATCAGGGCTGCCGGTTCCGCCACGCCGATGCGTTTGAATTCGGCCTGTAGGGCGGGCAGCAGATACAGGCGGATCACTTCCAGCAGAATGTCATCGCCCGCCACCTTGAACCCTTCGCGGAATAACAGATGCGGGGTCACCTTGACGTTATTGCCAGCCGTCTCTTCCAGACGGTACTGGGTGATCGCCAAATCGGTGGTGCCGCCGCCGATATCCACCGAAGCAATACGCAGCGTTTTCCCCGGTTCAGCGGAGTCCGGACGTGCCATGGCGCTAAAGAACGCCTCAGCCTGACCCGCGAAGTTGACCTGGATTTCGTTATACAGATAGACCATCTGGCCGCAGGTGGCCTCATCCCACTCCATCTGCACGGCGGGGACCGGCACCGAACTGGCTATGCCGTTCAAGTCTTCATCTGCCGAATGCCAACCCATGCCTTGCCACACTAGCGCGATCGCCTCATGCATCCGCTGACGGAAGATTTCACGTTCCGGTACCGGCATGGCGGAAGGCAGGGTCAGTATGATATTACGCAAACGGCGAGGTGCTGCGCCGTCACGCAAAGAGAGCCGCTGGGCCACGCTGTTGATCTGCATCAGCGCCTGGGCCAACAGTTCGCTCAACATCAAGGCCATCAGCGAACTGCGGCTGTAGTTTGGGGTGAAAACCGGCAGGCGTTCTTCCGGTGGCAGGCTGGATAACGGCTGGCCTTGGTCATTGATCAACTGAGCCAATGGCGTCGCGATAGCAGGCGGCTCCTGCAGGCAGTGCTCTGCCGTACGGTTGAAGCGCCAGCCAGGGCCGTAACTCTCCTCATCCCACAGATAGCGCCGTGGGCTGGACAGGCCGGTTGATGCCGTATCGCCTTGCCGCTGCTGAGCCAAGCGGCAGGCTTCATGGCCGACTCGGGTAAGAGATGGCCAGAGAAACGCATCGTCGCGGCCACTTTCAAACGAGTAATTCGCCTTGCCAAAGTTGGCGGAGGCGAACTCCGTGCGGCTGGAAAACAGGCCTTGGTGTAGATAATGCGGTTCGCTGAGATCGCGCAGTTGCAGTTCATAGCTGTGTTTCAAGCCGTTGCGTTCCGCCGGGTGATCTTCTACCAGGATGCCGCAGGTATGAGAGTTGCCGACATCGAGGATCAAATCCACATTCACGGCGGGTTGCTGCACATCGCTACCTAGAGTGATATTAGGTACGTTTAGCTGGCTGGCCAGCAGTTCCAGCAGGTTCAGGTAGTGCGCCTGATATTCAAATTCACGCAGCGAAGCGTTGATATTACGTTCCGGGCGCTGCTCCAGGGCGATGGCCTGTTGGGTAAAGACCTCACGTAGCCAGCCGTCAACCCAGGTGGCATCCAGGAAATCACCCAGATCCTGGCTATGGTGTGCTAGCGCAAAGTTCAGCCCGGTAGCGATGTCCTGCTGATTGGGAGCCAACTGTTGGTTTTCATGCCCTGCAGGATAGGTTTGCGTGTCAAATGCCAACGTGATGCGCAGCGTATGGCCTTGCCGGTCCGGCTGCTCCAACCGTCTGATTTGCATACGCGCCCAGTTGTCCGGCCCGCTGAGAAAACTGTTTGGCGGGTTGAAGCGCAAGAACGGCAGCGGTAACCAAACGCGATCTAGCAGCCGCAATGATTGTTCCAGAGGAAAGCTGAATTCCGGACGTACCATTTCGGCCGGTTCGCCGGGGGCCACCGGCAGGAAATAGCGATCCTTGGCCTGATGATAGTTCAGCCGCAGCAGTGGGCCGTTGGCAGTCTGACGGACAAATTTGCCCGGTCGCTCGGCGTCCAACACCGGCGTAAGGGAGAAGTCCAGAAATTGGATCCCGCTGTTGGGTATCAGCGTAACGCGCTGCGGATATGCGATGGGGGTCGCCAACATTATTTACTCTCGCGCTTGATCGTCATAGGGAATACCGTTTCGTTGTTGCCATAACGCCCGCTGCATTCTGCGGCGGCGCCAGCTTCACCTTGCTTACACACCAGTTCCGGCATTTGATAACGGGAACCGTCGCTGCAACGGGCCTTGGTACGGCTGTTGATCACCAGATTGCCGGACTGCATCAGGCCGGCGTTGACCTCGACCCGGCAGGTGACTTTGTCACCCTGTACGATCCTGGCGGTGCCCTTGCCACGGCTAAACTGATATAGCAGGCTCGGCGGTTTGCCGGTCAGCGGATCCTTGATCGCCAAGGTGACGCGCCATTTGCCGCTGAGGAAAGCGGTAGAACCGACCTTTACCGCTTCGGCGGGTAACGTCAGCGCCAGTTTATCGACCACTACCGGCGTGAGGACTGGCGGAGGAAGCACCTCCGCATAGCCTAATGGCAACTGTAGAGCGGCCGCAGTAACAACCGGCTTGGGTTGTACCTTGGCTGGCTCAACCGTTTTTATGGCTGGCTGAGGGGTTGGTTTAGGGAGCAACAGCCAAATCGCGGCGGCCAGAATGAAAACAGCAGGCAGTAGCAGCAGCCACCAGGCATGGTGAGGCTTGTCATCCGCCGTGGTTGGCAGAGGTGCGGGCGGCTGCGGTTCAGCAATGGGCTCAGCAATGGGTTCAATAATTGGCGGGGCGATGGGGGGCGCAGGGCGATCTTTCGGGCGCAGGCAATCCAAAGGCGCGTTGCTGATCTTGCCATCGGCTTTCACGCAGCCCCAGAAGGTGATCACCGGTTTGCCATCCACCAGGAAAACGGCGTTCTGATCCGGGAACTGCATGGCCTTGCTGAGCAGCGTCGCAAACATTTGCAAGTTGGCTTTACCGCTGTGGCGAGCGCGTAGACTGATGGCTTCTGCGGTGGTCTGGAAATGTTCCAGCAGCGGCAAGGCAGCCGCTCGGGCGTCGTCATCAGCCGCCAGCCAAGAGATCGCCCGCCCAGCAATGGGCGCATACCAGTCAATGCGATCGCCTTGCGCGTTGGGGATCGGGATCGCCAGGCAATCCGCTACGGCTGACTGTTGCTGAAGGCGCAACGCCTCACGCAACTGCGACGCCAACGCATAAACAGGTTGTCCATTTTCGCCCAATGTAAGAACGTCATCTAGATTGCCACTGCGTAAAAAGGGTTTTGCCACACCGGATGCCTTGCTTTTAAGCCTAAACGGCTAGTTTAGGTGGCGATAGCCTAATCAAACGTCTGAAAACAGGGGCAAAGTGGCATCTGTTTTGTGCATCGGATTGCCAGCGGTGGCGAACGATATTATCCTGCAACTAGCTGTCTTGCTTTCCCGAGAAAGACCTTGAGTTTAATTGGAGTGGATGTAGCGATGAAAACGCCAGAGATACCTGCGAATGAAGTACAGCGATTGAAGGCTCTGCGTTCCCTGCATCTGTTGGACACTCTGCCAGAAGAGCGCTTCGATCGGGTGACACGCATGGCCCGCCGGCTGTTCGGTGTCCCCATTGCCTTGGTGAGTCTGGTCGACGAAAACCGCCAATGGTTCAAGTCCAACTGTGGGCTGGGAGCGGCTACGGAAACGCCAAGAGATATTTCGTTGTGTGGTCACGCCATTCTGGGTAACGATATTTTGTTCATTCCCGATACGCTGCAGGACGATCGCTTTGCGGATAATCCTCTGGTCAAAGACTCGCCACACATCCGTTTCTACGCCGGTTGTCCACTGAGCTACTCCGGCGATCTGAAGATGGGGACCCTGTGCCTGATCGACGATAAACCCCGGCAGTTTGATGCCGAAGATGCGGTGGCGCTGCGCGATCTGGCCTCGATGGTCGAAGATGAGCTACGTGCCTTTCAGGCATCAACTTCTGACGAACTGACGCAAATATCCAATCGCCGTGGCTTTATCTCCCTGGCAGGTCATATGCTGCAACATTGTCAGATGAAAGGGGTTAAGGCCAGCCTGATATTTATCGACCTCGATAAATTCAAATTGATTAACGACACTTTCGGCCATGGGGAAGGTGACCGGGCGTTAATCTATTTTTCCGAGCTGATGAAACGGGTGTTTGGCTATTTTGACGTGATAGCCCGTTTGGGCGGTGACGAGTTTGTCGCGCTGATGGGCAGCCGTAGCAAAAGCGAAGCCGAACAGGGGATTTTAGCCCTGCAACGCTACGTGGATGAACATAATGCCTCGCAGATCACCCCTTACCAACTGGCGTTCTCCTTTGGCATCGTCGAGTTTGATCCCGCCACGCCCCATAGCCTGGAAACCTTGCTGGCAGAAGGGGACTCCACCATGTACCGGATCAAGAAATCCAAGTGTATGCGGAGTTAATCGGCAAGTTATTCGCCGCACCAGACTTATGTTGAATCGATGGCTAATTCGGTAGGGTAGTACTCAGCATGCGTTACGTTACTATTAAGTGTGAGACAGTAGATTGAAAACAAAACAGTCAAAAATCCCCAAATCAATTTATAGGCCCATGCATTGCGACGAGTTTGACCTCTGGGCGGACCTCTCTTTAAATGACTATATTGAAGACCTGATGACAAATCATCGGTACAGCCGTAAAAAAGCCCAGGAAGAAGCGTCGAAATCATTTAAAACAGCCTTGCCGGCGGGTATCAATACTCAAAATAACCATTTTAGAACTTATGAACATGACGCTCAGGCTGTGGGATATCTGTGGTTCAGCTTGGAGGATAACTCAGTTTTTTTGTCAGATATAATGCTTATCCCAGAGTTTCAGGGTAAGGGGATGGGCAGGGATTTTATCCGTGCGTTTCTGAATGAGCTGACTGGCCAGGGCGTGTATGAGGTAGAACTAAGAGTGTCCCCGGATAATCAAAGGGCTTTAAAGTTATATAAAGAGGTTGGTTTTCGGATAACGGGTTTTGATATGAGTCTTTTGCTGGAACCCGAGTTATCAGAAATCCGTTAATCATAATGTTTGGGGACAATGGTTTACTTCTGATTGCCTGCTTACATCGCCTGTTATATTCAGAAAAAAAGATTATTAATCCCGACTCCCTTACCGTGCATTTTGCTGTGGACTGCAGTTACCTCAAATCATCTCTGGGAAGATCGGCGGTATTTCAATCAGTTGCTTTTCTTGGGAGTTGGCATCGATCAGCGCAAACGCCGCCTGCAACATCTTGTTGACGTCCTGCTTCACCATCACGATGTCATGGCCTAACAGCAGTACGAAAGGGTCCCAGTCAAAGCAGCCCATCACCGGCTGCTTATCACCGCGATAGCCAGACGCCACCAACCAGCGCATCACGCCTTCGAGCGAGATCGTCGAGTTGACGAATAGCCCGGTTTGCAGATCGCCGCCTTGAGCCATAAAGGTCTTCATCGCCAGTTCGGCCTTGTCTGGGGAATAGCCGCAGGCTAACAAGTTCTCTTCAATGACCTCAACGCCTAACTGCCGGTGGGCATCTCTGAAACCGCGCAGGCGTTCCGTAGTGTTATGGTCAACCCCGCGCCCGCCAACAAAGATCAGTGGCTTGAGGTAGCCCAGCCGTTTTTCACAGTTGGCCAGAATTCGTAACGTCAGCTCTTTAGCCCCGGCATAGTTATCGGTGATCACCGAAGGGGCGAGGGTGCCTGGCAGATCGAGATTCAGCGTTGAAATACCGGAAGCAGCGCAGATCTCGGTGATATTGTCGGGGGCGGTGGCACCGGTGGAGATGATCCAGTCAACCTGATAGGAAAGCATGGTGCGCGCCGCTTCGATTTCCAGTTCAGGATCGCGGCTGGTGCAGGTAATCACCGGGAACAGGCCGCGTTCACGGGCCATCGATTCGAATAGCTCGACGATCGAACCGAAATAACGGTTGTCATACTTGGGGACGATCATGCCGATCATGGTTGATTTACGGCGGCGCAGCAGGCTGGCCTGCTGATTGACGGTATAGCCTTGTTCTTCGGCCAGGCGCAGGATTTTATCTGCCAGTTGGGCGCCAATGCGGCGCTTTTTCCAACTGCCATTGAGCACGGCGCTGACCGCACTTGAGGAGGCTCCGGCCAGTTCGGCCAGATCGTAAATCGTCGTTTTTTTTGCTTTGAACCCAGTCACAAATTTCGCTCCCCAATTTTCTATATCTTGACAGTAAAAATAAAAAGTAGCAATTATGCTCAATCGATTGAGCGATGTAAGCAAAGGGTGTGACAGGGTGCGTAAACGTCCCCTCACCCCAACCCTCTCCCACAGGGAGAGGGGGCTGGCACGGCGTTGAGGTCAGCGGCGGTGGTACGTTTCCAACCCTTGCAAAGATAAAGCCGGGTAAGGAAAAGGTACGTTATAGCTCTTGCGAGTTCGGTGCTGAAATCAGGCACGGGAGCAAATCCGTGGCACGTTCGGTTCCCACAGGGAGAGGGGGCTGGCACGGCGTTAAGGTCAGGTGCGGAAGTGAGTTTCCAACCCTTGCAAAGATAAAGCCGGGTAAGGAAAAGGTACGTTATAGCTCTTGCGAGTTCGGTGCTGAAATCAGGCACCGGAGCAAATCCGTGGCACGTTCGGTTCCCACAGGGAGAGTGGGCGGTACGGCGTTGAGGTCAGCGGCGGTGGTACGTTTCCAACCCTTGCAAATACAAGCTAGGTCAGGAAAAGGGGTACGTTTTAGCCCTTGCGAATTCGGTGCTGAAGTTAGGCTCGATAGCTAATCTGTGGCACGCTCGGTTCCCTCTCCCTTTGGGAGAGGGTTAGGGTGAGGGGCAATATTGACAGCCAAATTTCTTAACTCGATGAACTCACACGCGGTGACTTCGTCGTGAAAATTTGATCTCTTGTTTAATAAAGGAACCCAACCATGACAGATTTCACCCAATTGAATTTCTCCCTCAAAGGTAAGGTCGCGGCGATCACCGGCGCGGCCTCGGGTATCGGCCTGGAGTGTGCGCGTATTTTCCTGCAGGCCGGGGCTAAAGTGGTGCTGATCGACCGTGACCAGGAAAAGCTGCAACGCCTGACCGATGAACTTGGCGAAAACGCGTATCCACTGGTCATCGATTTGCTCAACCCGCAGCAGGTTTCCGGCATGCTGCCCGGTATTTTAGCGGCGGCCGGGCGACTCGATATTTTTCACGCCAATGCCGGCGCCTATATTGGCGGCCCGGTGGCAGAAGGGGATCCGGACGTTTGGGATCGCGTGCTTAATCTCAATATTAACGCCGCGTTCCGTTCTGTGCAGGCAGTGCTGCCGCATCTGATCGAGCAAAAGTCTGGCGATATTCTGTTTACCAGTTCGATTGCCGGGGTCGTCCCGGTGATCTGGGAACCGATTTATACCGCCTCAAAATTTGCCGTTCAGGCATTTGTGCACTCCACACGCCGACAGGTGTCCCAATATGGTGTGCGGGTTGGCGCCGTGTTGCCGGGGCCGGTGGTTACCGCGCTGTTGGACGATTGGCCAAAAGCCAAGATGGAAGAGGCTCTGGCCAACGGCAGCCTGATGCAGCCAAGGGAAGTGGCCGAAGCGGTATTGTTTATGGTAACGCGCTCGAAGCATGTCACCGTACGTGATCTGGTGATCCTGCCAAATAGCGTCGATCTCTGATAGGTGAAAATGATGAACAATCAACAGCAGGTCGTTATTGGTGTCGATGTGGGTTCAGGCAGCGCACGGGCAGGGGTTTTTGATCTCTCGGGTACCATGTTGGCGCATGCCAGCCAAGAGATCACCCTGTTCCGCGGTCCGGAAAATTATGTTGAACAATCCAGCCGTGAGATATGGCAAGCGGTGTGTGCCAGCATCAAGCAGGCGGTTGCCGCATCCGGTATTGCCCCAGACAATGTGGCAGGCATCGGCTTTGATGCCACCTGTTCCCTGGTGGTACTCGATGCAGACGGCAACCCCCTGGCAGTAGGGCCATCTGAAGATCCCGACCGCAACATTATTGTGTGGATGGACCATCGGGCCACGGAGCAGGCCGAGCGGATCAACGCCACCGGACATCCGGTGCTCAACTACGTTGGCGGTAAAATCTCCCCAGAAATGGAAACGCCCAAGCTGCTTTGGCTGAAGGAGAACCGTCGTACGGTCTACGATAGCGCCTGGCAGTTCTTCGATCTGGCCGATTTCCTGACCTGGCGTGCCACTGGGGACTTGGCTCGCTCCGTCTGTACGGTGACCTGCAAATGGACCTATCTGGCCCATGAGAAACGTTGGGATCCGGACTATTTCCGTACCATCGGCCTTGAAGAGTTGGCAGACGAAGCGTTCCTCCGCATTGGGGATCGCATCCAAGAGCCCGGTACGCCTTGTGGCGAAGGCTTGACGACAGATGCCGCCAAAGAAATGGGATTAGTAGCGGGGACGCCCGTCGCCGTGGGCTTGATTGATGCCCATGCTGGCGGGATTGGTACCGTCGGTGTCGGCGGTGGCGTCACCAATAACCTGGCTTACGTGTTTGGCACGTCGTCCTGCACGATGACTACCACGCAAAACCCGGCCTTTGTTCCAGGCGTTTGGGGGCCATATTACTCTGCAATGGTGCCGGGATATTGGTTGAATGAAGGTGGGCAGAGCGCGGCGGGGGCGGCGATCAAGCAGTTGGTTTCGTTCCACCCCGCGGCACCAGAGGCAACGGAGCAGGCTAAGGCATTGGGTATTTCACTGCCAACCTTGCTGGCCGATTTGGCGCTGACCAAAATGGTTTCTGCGTCGGAAGCGGCAAAACTCGCCAATGGCCTGCATGTGGTTCCCGAGTTCCTTGGCAACCGCGCCCCCTTTGCCGATCCCCATTCCCGTGCCGTGGTTGCCGGGTTGGGTATGGAAAGCAATCTCGATAATCTGGTGGCCCTGTATGTTGCTGGCATTTGCGGGATTGGCTATGGACTCAGGCAAATCCTCGATGCCCAGTCTCAGATGGGCGTCACCGTTGAGCAGATCGTGATCAGCGGCGGGGCTGGCCGTCATCCGTTGGTGCGGCAGTTGCTGGCGGATAGCTGTGGTTGCGCCGTGCTGACAACCAAGGCGGAAGAACCGGTATTGCTGGGGTCGGCTATCCTGGGTGCTGTGGCGGGGAAGGTTGCCGCCTCGGTGGAGCAGGCGATGGCGCAGTTTTCCGAGTTGGATAGCCAATATCAACCGAATGCGGATTTCCACCCGTTGCACGCTAACCGCTATGAGGCCTATAAGCTGTTGCAAAGCGCGGCCAAACGGATCCGTGAGGAGCTGCAATAAGTCTGGAAACTCGAGGGGCGCAGCCATGCTGCGCCCCTACGTATTATCTTCTGCCGCTTCCTTCAGTAACCATTCGCTAAATATTTCCATCGCCGGGGTCATTGCCTTCGATTTTAAATGGGTTAACCAATAACTGCCCATGTTGATTTCGGTAGCAAAAGGGCGCACCAACTGTGCGGTGGCGAGCTCCCGGGCAAACATTTTCGCTGGGGCTAACGCCACACCACCGGAATGGATGGCGCTCTCGATCATCAGACGGGATGAATCAAAGATGGCGCCATTCACTCTCACCGCCTGCAGGCCAGCGGCGGCAAACCAGTTTTCCCACTCTTCAGCACGGTAAGAACGCAGCAAATCCTCCTGCAGCAGATCGGCAGGGGTAACGATCCGCTTAGCCGTAGCGGGGGTACACAACACGGTCAACGGAGCATCAAACAGCATTTCGTTATGGGTTGATGGCCACAAACCGGTACCAAAACGGATGGCGAAATCCAGCCCTTCGGCGGCCAGATTGACGACGTTATTGTTGGTGCGCAACCGCAGTTCGACAAAAGGATGCTCTTGCCTGAACCGATCAAGACGCGGCAACAGCCAGCCCACGGCAAAGGTGCCGACGGCGGCCACGGTGAGCACCTCCTGGAATTGTCCCCCTTCAAACTGCCGGAAGGCTTTTTCAATATGACCAAAGGCGTCGGTTAACACGGCAAACAGCGCCCGTGATTCCTCCGTCATTTCTAAACCACGGGGTAAGCGTTTAAACAGCACCATGCCCAGGCGTTCTTCAAGCAGCCGCACCTGTTGGCTAACGGCGGCCTGGGTAACATAGAGCTCCAGCGCTGCCCGTGTGAAACTCAAATGTCTGGCAGAGGCCTCAAAAGCACGTAGGGCATTCAGGGGAAGATTAGAGCGCATGGGTATTATCCAAAAGATTTTCTTTATGCTAGAGAAAATTCTTGTCGCTTGTCAATAACGGCCTAACAGAGGATATTTCCCGCCATCTGAAAAGAACTCCGCTGCGTTAATCCATTTTATGTGAGGCAAAACATGGTTAGAAATACATTACGTCAAACCACCCTGATGGTCGCTACGGTTATGCCGTTGCTGTTCGGTAGCGCACCATTATGGGCGCAACCCGCTAATGCCAAGGCCAATATTCAGCAGCAACTGTCTGAACTGGAGAAAAACTCCGGTGGCCGCCTGGGCGTGGCGCTGATCGATACCGCCGATAATTCGCAGATCCTGTATCGTGGGGATGAACGTTTTCCCATGTGCAGCACCAGCAAGGTGATGGCAGTGTCGGCGTTGTTAAAACAGAGCGAGACGGATAAAAATCTTTTGGCTAAGCGGATGGAGATCAAACAATCCGATCTGGTCAACTACAACCCGATCGCCGAAAAACACCTGGATACCGGGATGACCCTGGCCGAGTTCAGTGCCGCCACTATCCAGTACAGTGACAACACGGCGATGAACAAGATCCTTGAGCATCTTGGCGGCCCGGCAAAAGTGACAGAATTTGCGCGTACTATCGGCGATAAAACCTTCCGTCTCGATCGTACCGAACCCACTTTAAATACCGCCATCCCGGGTGATAAGCGTGACACCACCTCGCCGCAGGCGATGGCAAAAAGCCTGCAAAACCTGACCTTGGGCAAAGCGCTTGCTGAACCACAGCGTGCTCAACTGGTTGAATGGATGAAGGGGAATACTACCGGCGGAGCCAGCATTCGCGCAGGTCTGCCAACCACGTGGGTGGTCGGTGATAAAACCGGCAGCGGTGATTACGGTACCACTAACGATATCGCCGTGATTTGGCCAGCTAACCACGCACCGTTGGTGTTGGTGACCTATTTCACGCAGCCACAGCAGAATGCCGAAGCCCGCAAAGACGTGTTGGCTGCGGCTGCTAAAATTGTCACCGCAGGACTTTGAATCGGGGATATTCATCGCGTAGATGCGCAGTGATTTTTTCAGCATAAAAAAGGCCGGAAAATCCGGCCTTTTCCGATCACGCCTGGCGATTAGTAATCAATGGCATCGCGGATAATCGGGCAGGTCATACAGTGGCCGCCGCCACGGCCACGGCCCAGCTCACTACCGACAATCTCAATCACCTCAACCCCTTCTTTACGCAGTTGGGTATTGGTTTTGGTATTACGGTCGTAAGCCAGCACCACCCCAGGAGAGAGCGCCACCATGTTGTTGCCGCTGTCCCACTGTTGGCGTTCGGTGTCGTAGTCGTTGCCTTCGGTTTCCACCACCCGCAGTTTTTTCAGATTCAGTGCTCCGGCAATGGCTTCAACAAAGGTGCCTTTATCGCGGCTCAGCTTCATGCCGGTTGGGCCAGAATCCGGGCGCAGCGAGAAGGTTTTGATCTGATTGACGATAGCCGGGTAGAGCGTCACTACATCGCGGTCGCAGAAGGTAAAGACCGTATCCAGGTGCATGGCGGCACGCAGTTTCGGCATGGCGGCAATCATCACTCGTTCAACGCCGGAATGTTTGTTGGCAAACAGCGCGGCGGCCAGCTGGGTGATCGCCTGATGCGAAGTACGCTCACTCATCCCAATCAGCACCGTTTTGTTGCCGATCGGCATCACGTCCCCACCTTCGAGCGTAGCGGTACCGTGGTGCACCGTTGGGTCCCCCCACCAGACGTTAACATTGGCTTCGCCAAAGTCTGGGTGGAACTTGTAGATCGCCGTGGTCAGAATGGTTTCTTCGTGACGGGCAGGCCAATACAGCGGGTTCAAGGTCACGCCGCCGTAGATCCAGCAGGTGGTATCACGGGTATATAAGGTATTCGGCAGCGGTGGCAGCAGGTATTCGGTAATGCCTACCGCTTCGCGGATCAGTTTCAGCTCTTCGTGATCTGCATAGCCTTCTTTGGCCAGCTCGGTAGTGGAAAGGCCACCGATCAGCACCTCCGCCAACGCCCGTGGTGCCAGGCCATCAAGGAAGCTGCGGGTTTCATTCAAGATCCCCAGTGACACTTCATTAGGCACAATCTGCTGATCCAGGATCCACTTTCTGGCTTCGGGCAGCGCCAGGGTTTCAGCCAGCAGGTTGTGCATTTCCACCACGTCCACGCCGTGTTCACGCATCTTGGTCATGAAGTCAAAATGGTCACGCTTGGCGCGCTCAACCCACAGCACGTCATCAAACAACAGCTCATCACAATTACTCGGCGTTAGCCGGTTATGCGCCTTGCCAGGGGCGCAGACCATGACTTTATGTAATTTCCCTACTTCTGAATGAACACCAAACTTGGACTGCGTCTTTTTTTTAGTCGACATAATGACTTGCCTCGATCAGATTGTGATAACGCCAGTGGCAATGCTGTAGATTGCAGCAACGGCGGCGACCATAACGATTACAAAGAGCCCCATCTCGGCCGGGGTGAACACTTTTGCGTGCTGTTCACGTTTGGCCATAATGTATAGCAGCGTGCCTGGGCCATAGATGATGGCGGAGAGCAGCAGATACTTCATACCACCGGCGTACAGCATCAGCAGTGCGTAGAAGGTGGCGATCAGCGCGAAGATCAGATCCTTTTTATGATCGCGTTTGTCGGTTTCGTAGGTTTCGCCGGTCATGGCCAGCTTCAGCCCATAGGCACCCACCAACAGGTACGGGATCAGCGTCAGGGAACTGGTCAGTTCGAGCGCCAGTTGGAAGGCGTAATCACTAAACAGCGTCAGGATTAAGAACACTTGAATGGTGATGTTGGTCAGCCAGACGGCAGAAGAGGGCACCGCATTGCTGTTTTCGGTAGCGAACACTTTCGGCATACTCTTGCTTTTCGCGGCGGAAAACAGCACTTCTGCCGCCAGCAAAGACCAGGAGAGATAAGCGCCCAGTACCGAAACAATCAGGCCCACGCTGATGAAGATCGCCCCCCAGCGCCCAACGATAGCTTCCAACACGCCCGCCATCGAAGGTTGGCGCAACGCCGCCAGATCGGGACGGAGCAGCACGCCGTAAGACAGCATGGTGATCAGCACCAACAGGCACAGCACCCCGATGAACCCCAACACCGTGGCAATCCCCACGTGGCTGCGTTCTTTGGCATAGCGGGAATAGACGCTGGCACCTTCAATCCCCAGGAAGACGAATACCGTTACCAACATGGTGCTGCGCACCTGGCTGAACAGGGATTCGGGTTCCGCGGTCGGGACGATGGCGGCGGCGGCATGACCTACATAGCCGTAGTCGTTAAGGTGAGAGAGATCGCCCACGCTTGCCAAAGAGGCTGCAGAGGCTGCGGTCTCTGGTGTTCCCCAGAAGTTGAGTGCAAACACGTCACTTTTGAAGGCAAAGATCAGCACAATGATAAAGATGAGGATCGGCAGGATTTTGGCGATGGTGGCAATGGTGTTGATCGCCGCAGCGCTTTTAACCCCGCGCAGTACCAGAATGTGGAATCCCCAAAGAATGACCGAGGCAAACAACACCGCGGGAATAGTATTGCCGTCGCCAAATATCGGGAAGAAGGCCCCCAGGGTAGATTTGATCAGCACAAAGTAAGAGACGTTACCAATACAGGTCCCGGCCCAGAAGCCAAGTGCAGAGGCAAATCCTAGATAATCACCGAATCCGGCTTTGGCATAGATAAACACGCCGGAATCGAGATCGGGTTTACGTTGCGCCAGCGTTTGAAACACAAAGGCCAGCATTAACATCCCGCCGCCCGCAATACACCAGGCGATAATGGCACCAAACCCTCCCGTAGCGCGTCCAAAGGTAGCCGGTAAAGAAAATATACCGGCCCCTATCATGGAGCCCACTACCAGTGCGGTGAGTGACCATAGGGACAGTTTATTCGTTGATGAGCTCGTCATGGTTTTCCTTACTGACACCAAGTCAAATAAAGTATTGCGTAATTAAAGGATAACGTTACCAACCGACTTACGATTAAATCATAGTCATAACCGGCAAATTTTCCTGTCGCAAATAACTTTTTTCTTCAACATCAGCACTGTTGATTCCGATTGCAGGTGAAACGCCGTCGCCTGACGGAATAAAAAACCAATCATGAGAATATTCTTGATTAACAATCCTTTAAAGCTAATGAAATTGATGATAATGCTTTATTTTGGCGGGTTGTAACTTGCAGATATAATTATATTTGTCATTTTTTTAAATAAAATCAATAACATAATAAAAAGTAACGGGTTGTTACTGGCTTGAGGGCTCAATGTGTTTCAAGCATAAAAATGCAGGTTGTATAAAAATAGTTAATATATCAAAACCTGTCTATCGGATTCCAGGAAAACTCCTATGACATGAGTAGTCATTCGGATCATGGTTAAAGATGCGCGTTGTGCAGTGAGTGTTAATGTACTAAGATTATTTTTATAAAAAACAGTAGGGTGTGTCACGTCAACCCGGTGATGGATGGAAAACCATGATCAACAATGTCAGCCAGCAGGCATTAAAGAGTTTAAGTTGTTTTGCCGCCGTCACCTTCTTCTCGACCAGCCAAATGTGTGCCTTCGAGTGTTTCCTCCATGCGAATACCATGGGCATATTGTACTTTGTATCTATTATCGCCAAACCGTTGTTTTTTATCATTATCGGTTATATGGATGAGGTGGAGAAACTCACCAGGCAAGAAATCATGGTGAAAATAAAATCCATTATCCTGATCATGATTTTCTGGAACATTGTTTCATCCTTGATCAAAACCCAATACATTCATCAGGGATATATTCTACAAAATGGCATATTACTCAATATGGGGATCATCTATTTAATTTACCCCATCATCCTTAAGGGTATTAAACATTTGAAAATCACTGCGGCCGTGTTTGCCGGGCTGGTTGCCGTTATTGCCCTGTTGGACATTTTCAGCCCGTTGGATACCCAAGATGACCCGCTGTTTATCTCCAGTTATTCGTTTATTTGGGTCTGGGGCGGCTACTACATTATTGGCCATGTGCTGGGGGAAGCACCGGGTCGCAGGTTCACCAAAAAACCCAGCGTGCAGTGGGCCGCCAGGCTGCTGGTGATCCCCATCGGTATCTCCATGTATTTCTACGAACTTTACCTATCAACCCATACCCAGATCAGCGTCGCCGGCTGGTTTGTATTGGAGCACTTGCACCTGTTGGGCATGAGCCTGGCGCTGTTTATCCTGTTTGATAATATCGCCATCAAGAGCCGATTGCTTACCCGCGTCGTGGAGTTTATCAGCCCAGCGATGGTGGGCGTCTATATCGTTCACTACAGCGTGTTCTATTTCATTACTACGCTGTATGACTTTAATGACGCCACGCTTAAATTTACCTTACTGGTCCTGGTTTTTGTGGCCTCGGTATTGGTTTCACGGTTGTTGTTACTCAACCGCTTTACGGCTCGGATTATCTCCTTCTGACGGGGCAGCCACCGGGATATGGCGAATATTAAAGCCGGTGATGCCTAGTGCCAGAGTGATCAGCGGTGCGGCAATATTAAAGATGGCAAACGGCATGTAGGCCATGGTCGAGACACCCAGTACCGCAGCCATATAAGCGCCGCAGGAGTTCCAGGGGATCAGCGGTGAGGTGACAATCCCGGCATCCGAAACGATGCGCGACAGGTTCTCAGGCGCCAGCCCCCGCTTGGCAAATTCGGCACGGTACAGCCGGGTAGGTAGCAGCAGCGCAATATACTGATCGCCCGCGGCAATATTCAGCCCAATCGCGGTAGCAACCACCGAGGTAAACAGCTTGCCCACGGTTTTGGCCCGCAGCAGCAGCGGCGTAACCAGTTTGTTCAGCAGGCCGAAGTCATCCACCATAATACCAAACGTCACCGCGCCGATAATCAGCCAGATCGTAAACAACATGCTGTCCATACCGCCGCGTGACAGCAGGGCATCAATCTGTTCTATACCTGAGTTCTCCTGGAAGCCGGTCGCCATCGCCAGCCAGGCCGCCTTGATGGCCAACAGCGGGCTGGCAAGACCGGGTTCGACAATAAAGCGTTCGATCACCTGCGGTTGCATAAAGGACGTCATGATCCCCGCCATCAAGGCCGAGCACATGATGGCTAACGGGGCGGGCACCTTGGCTACCGATAATGCCAACAGGAAAACCAGCGGCAACAGGTTCCACGGGGTGATGTGGAACAGTTCGTTAAAACGGGTCAGTTCGTTGTTGGTGATGGTGGCATCAAAGGCACTGTGCTGATTTAGCCCTAACAGAATAAAACCGATCAGGGCAATGACCGCCGCCGGAATGGTGGTCCAAAGCTGGGCGCGAATATGTTTATACAATTCGACGCCGTTGAGCTGAGCGGCCAATACGGTACTTTCAGACAGCGGCGAGATCTTGTCACCCACGTAAGCCCCGGAAATTACGGCACCAGCCGTAATTTCTGGTGATATCCCCAGCATATTGGCCAGCCCAACCAACCCGACTCCCAAGGTGCCCGCCGTGGTCCAGGAGCTGCCAATACTTAAAGAGACGCCAACGCAGACCAAAAAGGCTATCGGGTAGAACCAGTTGGGGGTGATCATGATAATGCCGTAATACACCATGGTAGGAATGGTGCCGGACATGTTCCAGGTGCCAATCAGCGCCCCAACGGAAAACAGGATAAAAATGGCCCCCGAGATGGTGGCAATGCCTTTGCGGCCAGACTCGGAAACCTCCTCCCAGCTATGGCCATTCTTCAGGATGACCATAGCGGTGATCATGGTGCTTAGGATGATGGCCACCTGCAAAGGACCGTTGACGGCTTCAAGTCCAAACAGAGCTACGGAAGAGCCGACCAGCAAAATCAACGTCACTATCGGCAGTAGGGCATCCAGATAGCTTGGGGCTTTAACAGGGCGGGGAGTTTTAGCTGATTTGCTCATGGGCACGGCTCCACAGACAGTTAAGACAGGAGAGTTCAGGCAACGGCGATACCTGCGGTAGCTACTGCGGTAAGTATAGCCATGGGCAGCATAGGGCAATGATTATTTTAATTATTGCGGGTCAGCGTTGAAGCTTTGTAAACGTGCAACGATCTGCCGATCCAGTGGCAGGCAGCGGAAATCGGTCATGATCTGCAGCTTTGCCGCCGAATTGATGGCGGTAAGGTAGCTTTTTCGGAACTCGGTTGGCGTCATGCGGCAATATTTGTTAAAGGCAAAAATCAGCTGTTTATGGCCGCTGAAACCGCAGGTGTAGCTGATGTCGGTGATCGGGATATTGGTGTCTTTCAGCAGCAGTTTGGCCTTATTAATTCTGATCATGGTCAGATATTCTTTAAAATTGTAGCCGCTGATCTTTTTGAAGATACGGGAAAAGTGGTGGTAGCTGACGCCAGCGTGCTCGGCAATGGTGGCCAGGTTGAGCTCATCGTCAAAATGCTGGTTGATAAACTCAATACCGTATTTGACCAACTGTTGGTCTTTTTTCCTGACGCCAACCTGCTGTTGATCTGCCTGGTTTGGCGCTGCGGCGGCAAGCGTGCCCAACAGATGATAAACCAGGGCAATGCGGGTAAACGAGGGTTGTGCGGTGACCAGGTTATCGAGCAGGGCGATCACTGCGTTGCTAATCTGCCGATCTGCTGCGCGGTCGCCCTGATTAAATATCAGCGGAGCCGGATGGGTTTCATCAAACAGATGGGGGGAAAACTGGATGGTCAGCAGTTGGCTGTTTGGGGCGCGAGCTTCAAGAGAATGAATTTCATCCGGGTTGATATACAACATGCTGCCCGCACTGGCTACCGAGGTGGCATGGCCTAGGGTCACGGAAAACTCGCCGGACAAGATGTAGATCAGCTCAGGGGCAGAGTGCCAATGGGGTTCGCAGTAGTAAACCTCGGCGGCGAAGACGTTGAGCTTTTCGGCGTCAAACGAGATCAGTTCATAGCCGCTGCCCTCATGGATCGCTGCGTGCGCCTGCGGATGGGATTGCGGCTTGGGTTGCCGGGTGACAGAGAAAGGAAACATCGGCTTATTTATCCCCAGAGGCTGGTGATGAAAATACGGGGGTGGGATCTTTCTCCCTCACCCTAACCCTCTCCCCAAGGAGAGGGGACAGCCCGTGCCACCGTGTGATCCCTGTGTTCAACCTTTGCATCGAACCAACACCTCATACCTATCGCTCTTAACCAAATTACATCACCGTACCAGCTCCCTCTCCCTGTGGGAGAGGGTTGGGGTGAGGGGCTGGCGGCTCAATGGCTCCCAGCAGGCTCCGCTAATACAGCCTCCAACTCCTGCTGAGTAATAGCAATAGCCAGGAACTCCGTCAGGGCGATAAACAGGCCGCAGAACAGATCCGGAGCAATCGCGATGAGCTTTTCGCGCATCAGCGCCTCCGGCAAGCCGTTTTTGCTGACCAATAACTTCACCACACGGTCAAAAGCCGGCGGGGTAGCGATCAGCTGTTGCAACGAATTATCCACCTTTAGCGGTAAATAATAGGGCTTGGCGCACAGCTTGACCACCGTGCTCAGTGCAATATCCCGCGAAGAACGCGCTACGTGAAGCTGGTACTCGCCAGGATCGACCACCCAAGCGGCCATGCCTGGATGGAAACAGGCAAAATCCGGCCATTCGAGCGTCATGGTCACCATTTTGCTTTCACCCGCCTCAAGGTGCACTTTGGCAAAGGCTTTCAACGCCAGGACTTCACGTGCCAGATCTCCCTGCGGTGCAGTCAGGTAAAGCTGTACGATCTCTTTACCGGCCCGATCGCCACGGTTGGTCACCTCAACGCTGACGGTTAAGGGCTGCCCCTCCTCAAGTTCTGTATCCGAAGTCGCCAGCTTGGCATAGCTAAACTGGCTATAGCTCAGGCCAAAACCGAATGGGAACTGCGGCGTCAGCTTACGTCGGTCGTAGTAGCGATATCCGACATACAGCCCTTCGCTGTAGTGATGGCGCAGGTTTTCACCTGGGTAATCGAGCCAGGCCGGAGTTTCTTCCAGAGTGTTAGGCACCGTAACCGTCAGCTTGCCACAGGGGTTGGCCCGGCCAAATAGAATATCCGCCACCGCACGGCCCATGCCCTGGCCCGCAAAGAAGGTCTCCAGCAGGGCTTTGCAGTCTGATAGCCAAGGCATCACCACCGCATCGCTGTTAGCCAAAACGACCACCACATTAGGCTGCCGTTTGGCTACCGCACGGATCAGCGCTTCATGGCTAGGCAAGATATTCAGATCCCGGCGATCGCCGTTTTCGCCATCTTCGCCAATGGCAGTGCTGACGAACACCACGGCAACGTCCGCCTTGCTGGCTAGCTCAACCGCATGTGCCTGCGCTTGCGGGTCGACGTGATTATCATCGGGTGTGCCGATGGCATAATCGATCTGGAAGTCGTTACCAGCCACCTCGAAAATTTCATCCAGCGGACGATCGAGCATGTAAGGCACGGTGGTAGCACAGCCCGAACCCTGGATCACCGGCTCCTGCGCCGGTTTACCCAATACGGCGATGGTGGTTTTCTTGCCGGCTTGCAGCGGCAGGATATTCCCTTCGTTTTTCAATAACACCATCGATTCGACAGCCAACTGTTGTGCCAAGCGATGATGTTGCGGGTAATCGGCCTTGGTGCCCGGCTTGCGGTGGCGCTGCACCTTGTCGAGCAGGGTTAACATCCGCAAGCAGGCAGTATCGAGAACCTCTGTAGGGATCTCTCCGCGTTCGATCGCCTGCAACAGCTCCTGTTTATCACGCTGGGTTTCCGGCATGGCCAAATCGTTACCCGCCAGCAAAGAAGCGGGGCGGTCTTTGATGCCGTACCAGTCGGACATCACCAGCCCATCATAACGCCACTCATTGCGCAGCACCTCGGTTAGCAGCCAGTGATGTTGCGAGGTTTGCACGCCATTGAGCCGGTTATAGGACGACATCACCGTCCAGGGGTTGGATTTGTCGATTGCCCGCTTGAATCCCGAGAGGTAAATCTCCCGCAGCGCCCGTTCTTCCACCACCGAATCCATCTCGGTGCGGCGATATTCTGAGTTGTTGGCGGCAAAGTGCTTCAGGCTGGCACCCACGCCACCGTCCTGCAGCCCGTTGATCAGGGCTGCGGCCACGTCACCGCTGACCACCGGATCTTCCGAGTAATATTCATAGCCACGGCCTGCCAAAGGCGTGCGGCGAATATTGATACCCGGGCCAAGCAAAATACCGACGCCCATCTCCTGGCACTCTTTGGCCAACGCCTCGCCCATTTGGTACACCAGGTCCACGTCCCAGCTACAGGCCAGAGTAGAACCATTCGGGAAGCAGGTAGCCGGTTTGGATTTGCTGAACAGCGCCTCAGAGCCACCTTTTTGTTCTTCCTGCTCTACCTCGCCTGCGCTTTGCCCAATCACGGCGAGAAAATCGCTAATGTGCCAATTTTCCCCTTGTTCGATCTGGCTGGTGCTGTAACGGACGCCGTAGGTGCCATCCGTCATCACAATATCGCTAATGCCATGCTGCGGGAAACTGGCCGTGCGCCACAAGCCGCTACCGCTGAGCAGCGCCACTTTATCCTCGGCAGTCATGGCGGCAATGATGGCGTGGAAATCTTTTTTCATATTGATACCTGCTGGTTACTGCGCACTAGCTTTGCGCAATTCGATGTCTTTAATGATATTTCGGTAGGTGTGCTCATCCAGCTTGTAGAAGAAGATAAACAGCATCCCCAGGGCAAACATCAGGCCAGGGAACAGCGTCATCATCATATTGATGCCGTTGAGCGCGTTGGCGCTGATATGCTCAGACGAGTAGTCAAAGTAATCGAGCATCAAGCCAGCACAACCGCCGCCAATCGCCATGGCAATTTTGGTGATGAAATTAAAGAAGCCATAAATTGCCCCTTCGGTACGTACGCCGTGTTTCCATTCGGCATACTCCACGGTATCGGCAATCATCGACCACATCGCGACAAAGCCCATCCCCAGAGTAATGCTGTACAGGCACACGCCGGTCATAATCAGGTAGGCGTTATCTCCTGCCAGGAAGTATTGGAACAGCAAGCCGACAATCCCGATCAGCAGCCCCAACTGGACCATTTTCTTTTTGCCCATCAGGCTGATGATTTTTTCTGAAATCACCGTCCCCACCACATAGGCCGCAGATTGGATGATGAAGAATTTGGCGGTAAAGCTTTCATCCCCCAGGGTGTATTTGATGAAGTAGATCGCAATGGCCATCCATACCGTATAGGCGATATAGAAAAACACCGTGAACAGGGAAAGATGGATTAACGGCAGGTTGCCGGAAACGGCGGTGATCATCTCTTTAAGCGTGGGAGCCTGTTGATCTGGCAGGCTTTTCACCCGCTCTTTGGTCATGCCAAAGCAGGCCAGGAAGAAAAAGGTGGCCAACAGGCTAAAGCAGCTGACGGCAAACACATAGCCCATCTTCTGATCGGTAAACTGTGAAATCAGCATGTCGGCAGTGGTCGAGACAATCAAGTAACCCACGATGGCCAACACAAAGCGGTAAACCGACAGCGAAGCCCGCGAGCCTTCGTGCTGAGTCAGCATATTGGTCATGGCCGAATAGGGCGTGTTGACCGCCGTGTAGGCCAGGCAATAGAGGGTGTAGGTGATCAGCGCGTAATAAAATTTATAGTCACTGTCAAAGGTGCTGAAACACAGGACCGTCAAGATCCCCAAGGGCACCGCGCCGTACAGCAGGTAAGGGCGCAGCTTGCCGTGCCGGGTTTGGGTTTTATCAATAAAGTAACCGACAAAAATATTAAAAATCGCATCCAGTACACGGGCGATCACAAAGATCAGGCTCGCCTGTACCGCGCTGATGCCGTAAATATTGGTATAAAAAAACAGTAAGAACAGGGAGACAAAGCCAAACGACAGGTTAGAGGCCAGATCGCCGAAGCCATAGCCCATCTTTTCCCGTACGCCGACCTTCACATAACTGTCTGAGACGATTTCTGTTGTTTTCATTTTACTTACTCACTCAGGTTGATTCGCCTTGAGTATACCGAGAGCGCCAAGAGTGGCTTGCCAGCGGTTGTTTATACAGTTCCTATTTTTTGCTCGCCCCCGGCTTTGTCACGGAGTTGTGAGAATGCTCACAGGTATTGCTAAATCGAACATGTTCTATCGTAGGACGCACGCTCTTACACATGGCGTTTAGTGCACTTATAAACTGCATACCCTGCGTCTTCCGCCATGTCATGGTTTGCCCTAGGCTGACTGAAAATTTATTCAGGAGCCCAACCACCATGAAAACCGACGCACCAAACGTCCTATCTCTTTCACCCTCAGCCCTGCGTGGCGGGCTAATCAGCCTGGCCTTGCCAACGCTGCTTTCCTCGCTAGGCAGCAGCATCACCAACGTCAGCCTACCCACATTAGCGCAGGTGTTCGGCGCTTCGTTTCAAGATGTGCAGTGGGTGGTGATCGCCTATCTGCTGGCGATCACCACGCTGATTGTGGGCGTTGGACGGTTGGGGGATATCATCAGCCGTCGCAAGTTGTTACTGGCCGGACTGGGCCTGTTTATGCTCGCCTCGCTGGGTTGTGCTGTCGCTCCGACCATCTGGTGGCTGATTGCGGCCCGCGTTGCGCAAGGGTTAGGGGGAGCAGTGATGATGGCCATCACCTTGGCGCTAGTTGGTGAAACCATCAGCAAGGATAAGGTCGGACGGGCTATGGGGTTGCTTGGCACCTTGTCCGCAGTGGGGACCGCGCTTGGCCCTACGCTGGGTGGCGTTTTGATTGCCGGGTTCGGCTGGCAGTCAATTTTCCTGATCAACCTGCCGCTGGGGGGCGTTGCGCTATTTTGCGTTTATCGCTATCTCCCGCAAACCGATCCGCAGCAGGTAACAAAACAGAGGAGCTTTGATTTCGTTGGAATGGCCTTGCTCGGTTTGACGCTGGCGCTATTTTCGCTGGCCATGACGTTAGGGCACGACCATTTCGGCTCGCTCAATAGCCTGCTGCTGTTGGGAACCGCCGTTGCGGCCAGCGCGTTCGTCTGGGTTGAGAGAAAAGTGGCAAGCCCGCTGGTCCAACTGGCCCTGCTGCGTCAGCCAATCCTGAACAGCGGCCTGCTAACCAATATGCTGGTGAGTACGGTGATCATGACGTCCTTCGTGGTAGGGCCGTTCTATCTTGCACACGGGCTAGAGTTAGCGCCACAGCAGGTTGGCTTGGTAATGTCCGCCGGGCCGCTGATCGCCGCATTGGCGGGTGTGCCATCGGGATATCTGGTCGACCGCTTCGGGGCACCGCAGATGATCAGCCTGGGATTACTTGGAGTTTGCCTGGGAGCATTAACCTTATCGATGGTGTCACCTACGCAGGGCGTTTTGGGCTATATCTCGCCGATCTGCCTGATCACCGCAGGCTATGCCTTATTCCAGGCGGCCAACAACACGGCGGTGATCAAACAGGTTGGCATCGAGCGGCGTGGGGTCGCTTCTGGTCTGTTAAATCTGGCGCGCAACCTTGGCTTTATCATCGGGGCTTCCGCCATGGGGGGCATATTCGCCTTGGCCTCGGCAACTAGCGATATACGGTTAGGGAGCGCGGTAGGTTTACAACTCACCTATCTGGTGGCCGCCATTTTAGCGGGGCTCGGGTTGTTGATGGCGCTGTGGAGTCAGTTTTATCACAGAGGGCAGCCTGTCACACAAGGGTGACGTTGTCACCGATGCGACTGCCACCGACATCTCTTTCACAATGGTTCGCGGCCGCGCTACGATGATGTATCTGGCCCAGCCTAACTTTAAGAGAGAAATGATGAACCAACCTATTGCCACCGTGGCCTTGGAAAAGGCCTATCGCCTGCTTAATCACGGCCCAACGGTGTTGGTATCCGCAGGCCACGACGGTGTTATTGACGTGATGGCCGCCGCCTGGGCCTGTGCGCTGGACTTCTCGCCGCCGAAGCTGACGGTTGTGCTGGACAAGATGACCAAAACCCGTGAGCTGATCGAGCAAAGTGGGTGCTTTGTGATCCAGATACCCACTGCGGCTCAGCTACAGCTGACCTATGAGGTCGGTAACCGCAGCCTGCATACCGAACCCGACAAACTGGCAAACTGTGGCGTCGAGTTGTTCAGCTTTGACGATCGGCCACTGCCTTTTGTGGCCGGATGCTCCGCCTGGCTGGCGTGTCGGCTGATCCCGGAGCCCCATAATCAGCAGGCCCACGATCTGTTTATTGGCGAAGTGACCGGGGCCTGGTCCGATACGCGGATATTTAAAGATGGCCACTGGCATTTTGACACCGCAGAACCTGCACTGCGAAGCCTGCACTATATTGCCGGTGGGCAGTTCTATGCTATCGGTGAATCGCTGATGGCCAAGGTGAAGTGACCCTTGCGAGAGGCATTAACAACGATTAAGCGGGTGATACAGTTGCACTGTTATCTTTAAGAGTGGCCGTGGGCGCAGCATGAGTGCACATCGCTTGGTCATCAATCTGATCGCATGGCGTTTTTCCCAATTTCCATGCGGTCCCTCTATTCATAGCCTAAATATCTGATAACTTAATCCCACGCGTTATTTTATGGAAAATTGATCCCCAGGGAGACAGCGGTGCGTCATTTCGAATTCAAAGATGATAAATCAAACAAATTTTGGCAAATCGAGCAGTCGGACAGTGATTTAAACCTGCGCTGGGGCAAGATTGGTACGCAAGGGCAAAGCCAGACCAAGAGTTTTGATAACGAAGCCAAGGCCTCGGCTGCCATGACCAAGCTGGTGAAGGAAAAAACCGGCAAAGGCTACGTTGAAATCGCCGTTGATGAAAACGCCACGATTGGCGCCACAGCGCCAAAACCGAAGGTCGAACCAGCAGAAAAACCCCGCGCTGAGTCCATAAGCGATACCCCAGCAGAAAGTGCGCCTCCGGTCTCTGCTGCCACCATACTCTCGCAATCCGTGACCTCTTCGGACATCGCTAAACCTGCGGGCGAAACACCACCGTGGTTAGCCAATGGTGAACCGAATTCCTTACCGAAGAATTTAAGCGTTCAGGCATTGGCCAACCGCGCGCATCCGGGCGAAAAGCCAGAGCTAAACGATAAGCAGAGCTGGATCAAGCTTCGCAACCACCTCTATAAAAGTGACGATTTTCAGACTGACTTTGACTCTTCGTCTGCGGAGTTGCGCCAGACTTATGTTGCAAGCTGGCAACGGTTGGCCGATCAGCAGATGGACGGCACCATTGAGTCAGATGCGGTGTTGTTTGCCCTGGCATGCAATGCCGGTAGCAACCGTTATTACGGCGATAACAAGACAGATATCACCGACTTTTTAGTGGCCAGAAAGGGATTGCCGTACGCGATTGATGTGCTGTTACTGGCGCAAGGTATCTGTGTTGAATCAAACTGGGATAGTGATGCGCAAAAGCACAGTTACTACCTCAATACAGATATCGTAGATCCGCTAAGCGGTTCGTGGATGTCCCCTTATAGCTGCGCTGAGTTGCATTTCCGTAAGTTCCTGGCTTGTGCCGATGAGGCCGAATGGCAGATTTGCGTGGATAAACTGCTCGCGGGCTTGCCGCAGCTGCATGTTAGCCGCCAGCCGTTGATTGCCTTGTTACTGCCTGAACGCCCAGATATCGCGAACCGGTTAGCCGGTGAGTTGCTCCAACAAGGGGATAGTGACGTCACGCCATGGCTACAATTGGTCGCCACCGACGAGGCTGTCCTGAAGTCTTTAGGCGTAATGAGCCGTTCTACCTATCGTCATGCTGCATTCCTTAACTGTGAATTTAGTATCGCTACGCTGATTGCAGAGCGCGGCGTTAACGCGGTACCGATCCTGGCCTACCAGCCGGAAATTACCCTTACCGGTGATGCTCTGGCCTGTATTGGCACGCCAGCAGCAATTACCGCGCTGGCACAGGTTTCCGGCCAGGGTAAAGCGTTTCTGGCGCGGTTTATCGACGCCGCGCACCGCTGGCCGTTGGCATCGATCCCGGCGCTTGCCGAGCTGTTGGCCTCTAACAACAAAGACAGCGGCATGCTGAGCGCTTGCTTGAGCAACCTGCTGTTGGCCAATCCTGAGCAAGTGGCCCAGTTGCTTCCCTGGATGAGCGGGGCCGCGCAAGCCCAGGTGCAAGATTTGATTGCCCGCGTATCTGGTCCGGTTGAATTGGCCGATGAGGCTGATTTACCCCTGGTGCTGGTCAGCCCGCCTTGGCTACAGAAAAAGAAAAAACGCGAAGCGGCAGTCCTGGTACTTGAGCCACAGGTGCTGGCACCGGTACTTGATCTTACCGATGAAGAGAAAAAACGGTGGTTAGCGCTGAATGGCTGGGAAGAAAAACGCTATCAGGCTGCCGCAAAAAATATGAACACGCTGGCCAATGAGCTGGGTTTCCAGATTTATCAATCAGGTAACCGGAAGAGCCAGAACGAAACGGCAGCCATTGCCATCAGAAACCGCGATACCCAGGGCCTGATCGATGCCTGGAAGGCTCAGCTTGAACAAACCAGTTGGTCAAACTTTAGTATGCGCTTTACCTCGCTGTTGCCCGATGAGATGGCACTGGCGTTATGGAGCAGTTTATCTACTCACCAATGTAGCGGTGAGGAGTATATGGTGGCCAAATTTGGTGAAGCGGCGCTACCTGGCCTGATCAACGCGGTGCGCTCTCGCCCAACAGAACTGACCAATGTCTGGGGCCACGTGGGCGCCAGCGAATTGGCCCCGCTGATTGCCCGTGCCTACCTCAAGCTGAAAACGCTGCGTAGCGAAGCCCAACAGTGGCTGTGTAAATATCCGCACCATAGCGCTATCGGCCTGATCCCTGCGGCATTAGGCAAAAAAGGGGAAGCCAAAGATTGTGCTACCTCGGCGTTACGGATGCTGGCCACGCAGGGGCACGAAGCGTTGATTATGCAGACCGGTGAGGCTTACGGCGATCCAGAGGTAACCGACGCACTGCGCGCTATGTTGGATGAAGATCCGCTCGATCGCTTCCCGAGTAAAATCAGCAAATCTCCTGACTTTTATCAACCCGCTGGCTGGCGGCGTCCGTTACTCAAAGCGAGTAAAAAAGCCCTGCCGGACAGCGCGCTGGAACATTTAGGTACCATGCTGCGTTTCCCGGTCAGTGAGGGGCTGTATGAAGGGATCAATCAGGTAAAACAGGCTTGCGATCCGGACTCACTGGCGGACTTTGCCTGGGATATGTTCTCGGCATGGTTATTTGCTGCCGCGCCGTCAAAAGAGGGCTGGGCCTTTATGTCTCTCGGCCTGTTTGGTACCGATGACACCGCACGCAAGCTCACGCCGTTTATTCGTGCCTGGCCGGGAGAGGCTCAGCACCAGCGGGCGGTTAACGGCCTGGAAGTGCTGAATCAGATTGGTTCCGACGTGGCGCTGATGCTGCTGAACGGTATCGCGCAGAAGGTCAAATTTAAAGGCTTACAGGATCGGGCGCGGGAAAAGATTGCGGCCATTGCCGAAGCCCGCGAGTTAACCATTGAGGAGTTGGAGGATCGTTTAGCGCCGGATTTAGGGCTGGATGAAAACGGCTCGCTGCGGCTGAACTTTGGCGATCGCCAGTTTACCGTCAGCTTCGATGAAACCCTGAAACCGTTCGTGCGCGATATGGATGGCACCCGCCTGAAAGACCTGCCGAAGCCGAAAAAGACCGACAATCAGGAACTGGCCAATGAAGCGGTGAACATCTTCAAGCTGCTGAAAAAAGATGCCCGCACCGTGGCCGCCCAGCAAGTGGTGCGCCTGGAAATTGCCATGTGCCAGCGTCGCCGCTGGACACCTGAGCTGTTCGAACTGTTCTTGGTGCGCCATCCGCTGGTTCGCCACTTGGTGCAACGCCTGGCTTGGGGCGTCTATCTGATGGACGATGATTCTACACACGGCGGCAAATTGGTGGACTGTTTCCGCGTTGCCGAAGACGGCAGCCTGACCACCGCAGAGGATGATGAATACACCTTGCCGCAGGGCGATAACGTGCGCGTTGGTATTCCGCACGCGTTGGAGTTGCCCGAACATCAGGCGGCAGGCTTCGGCCAGCTGTTTGCCGACTATGAGCTGTTGCAACCGTTCGTCCAGTTAGGCCGCGATACTTACAGCCTGACCGAACAGGAGCGGGAAAGCCGTGAGCTGCTGCGCTGGAAAGGGGCCGTAGTCCCCACTGGTCGTATTCTTGGGCTGGCTAACAAAGGCTGGCGCCGTGGCGATGCCCAGGACGGCGGCGCGATTATGGACTTTATCAAACCCATCGATCGCCGGTTAGGGTTTAGCCTGTCGTTTGAACCCTGCATTATCGTGGGCATGGTCGATGAATACCCTGAACAGACTCTGGAGACTGTGGTGATCGACGACGGCCAGTATTACTGGCAGCGAACCGAAGAACGCAAACCGTTCACTATTGTGGATGACATCGTCATCAGCGAACTGATCCGCGATATGGAAGCCCTGCGCGCCTAAGCTTGCCTTGATCCCGACGTATGTCGGGATCGTACCGCCTACCAAGAGAATCCATCCCTATGTCTGAACAACAAAAAATGCAGCGGCCACCAGCGGAAGTTCAATACGCAGAACAACTTGCCCTGTTGGCTGAATTGGATAACCAACCGCGCCCGCCGGGCTGGGCACTGAGCCTGAATGCCGCCCGGCGCTTTATTCTGGGTGACGAAAAGTTGGGCATTGAGCGCAAAATCGTTGCCGACGTGGCCTCGATTGAGCGGATGCTGGTGACGCTGGCGACTGGCCGCGGCCTGATGTTGGTCGGTGAGCCGGGCACGGCCAAGTCCTTGCTGTCTGAACTGCTGGCGACCGCCATTTCTGGCACCTCCAGCCTGACGATCCAGGGCGGGGCATCGATTACCGAAGATCAGATCAAGTATTCATGGAACTACGCCATGCTGATTAACGAAGGGCCCTCGTTGAAAGCGCTGGTTCCGGCACCGCTTTATCAAGGCATGCGCGACGGCAAAATCGTGCGTTTTGAAGAGATCACTCGTGCGCCGTTGGAAGTGCAGGACTGCCTGCTGGGCATGTTGTCCGATCGCGTGATGACCATCCCCGAGCTGAATGATGACCATAACCTGCTGTATGCGCAGGAAGGGTTCAACATTATCGGTACTGCCAACACCCGTGACCGCGGCGTGAACGAAATGAGTGCCGCCCTGAAGCGCCGCTTTGATTTTGAGACCGTATTTCCGATCATGGACTTCCAACAGGAACTGGATTTGGTGGCTACGGCCTCCAACCGGCTGTTGGAAAAGAGCGCCATTCCTCATACCGTCCCCGTTGAGGTGCTGGAACTGCTGGTCACCACCTTCCGCGATCTGCGCGGCGGTGAGAAATCAGCGGGTAAAGGCGGCGACAGCGCCATGGATCGGTTAACCGCCGTGATGTCGACCGCCGAGGCGGTGAACGTAGCCCATGCGGTGGGAGTGCGGGCGTGGTTTCTTGAACAACGCAGCGGTGAGCCTGCCGATCTGGTGGAGTGTATCGCCGGGACGGTGGTCAAAGACAATGCGGACGATCGAGCAAAACTCAGGCGCTATTTTGAGCAGAAGGTCGCGAAAAAGCCCGGCAACCACTGGCGAGCCTATTACCAAGCCAGACACCGTTTGCCTTAAAGGCGCTGCGTAATGAATAAATCACCGGAAATCATCGGTATTCGCCACCATAGCCCGGCCTGTGCCCGGCTGGTAGCGGCGAGAATTAACACGCTAAAACCGCGCTACGTGCTGATAGAAGGGCCGATGGACTTCAACTCCCGGCTTGATGAGCTGTTTTTGCCCCATAAGCTGCCGCTGGCTATCTATAGCTATGGCGTGCCGCAACAGCCTGGGCAGGGCGTGCGCAGAGGTTCCTGGTCACCGTTTGCCGAGCATTCTCCAGAGTGGCAGGCTCTGCAACAAGCGCGGGCGATCAAGGCGGAAATACGCTTTATGGATCTGCCGGCCTGGCATGCTGCGTTTGCCGATATTGCTAACCGCTACGCCGATTTAGCCGATGCCGAACAGCAGCAACGGGCAGAGGATTTTGAACAGGCACTGAGCCAAGAGCTGGGCATTCAGGGGAGCGATGCGCTTTGGGATCGGTTATTTGAAGATCAGTGCGATGTGAGGGAGCTGGAACAACGTCTAAGCCACTATTTCGAACGGCTGCGCGGAGAGGTTCCCGGCTCGCAGGGCAACCAGGATCGTGAAGCAATGATGGCCCGTTGGATCCGCTGGGCCATGGATCAACGGGACGGCGCCGTGTTAGTGGTGTGTGGCGGCTATCACGCACCTGCCTTGATGAAGCTGTGGCAAAACCTCCCCAGTGAAGAACATGAGCCTGAGCTGCCCGCTATAAGCCAATGTTTTGACGATTGGCAAGGCGACGCTCAATACACCACCGGCTCTTATTTGGTGCCCTACAGCTATAAGCGGCTGGATGCTTTCACCGGCTATGCCTCGGGCATGCCGTCACCGGCGTTTCAGCAGTGGGTGTGGGAATTTGGCTTGGAGCAGGCAGGACTATACGCTTTCCAGCGCATACTAGAGCGGTTGCGCAAGCTTAACCTTCCGGCGTCGACCGCTGATATGGGCGCAGTTTATCTACGGGTTCAGGCACTTGCGCGGCTGCGCGGCCACCAGTTGCCGTTACGCAATGATTGGCTGGATGCCATGGCCGGTTCGCTGGTGAAAGAGGCGATGGATGTCCCGCTGCCGTGGACCTATCGCGGTCCTTTACGGCCAGGAACCGAACCCATCCTGGTACAAATGATGGCGGTATTGGCCGGAGAGTCTCACGGCAAGCTGGCAAACAATACGCCACGCCCACCGTTGTTGATTTCGCTGGAGCTCGAACTTGAACGGTTGGCGATTACGATCCCCTCAGAGGTCAAGCTCGACCTGCTTAAACCTGAAGATCGCCAGCGCAGCAGAGCCCTACATCAGTTATTGCTATTGGCGATCCCGGGCATCCACTGCCTGAAGGGCGTTGGGCAAGCCATGTCGGGTGAAATGAGCGAACACTGGCAGCTTCGAGCACCGCTTGAGCAGGTTGCTGCGCTGATTGAGGCGGCTTCCTACGGCGCTACGCTGTCCGATGCGGCACTGGCCAAGCTGGAAGAAGCCTTGCTGGAGTTGCACGGTAGCCAGGGGATGGTGGTGGCGCTGGTTAAATTACTGAATCAGGCGGCGTTGGCCGGGCTGGCGGATTTCAGCAGCCGAGTAGTAGAACAGCTTACTGCGGCGGTGAGCCAGGAAGGGAGTTTTGAGGACATCGGCTTCGCGCTGGAAGCGGCCCACACGCTTTATCGCCACGGTGAAAGCGTGGGTATGCAAGGATCAGCGATCTTGTTGACGGTGATCCAGATAACCTTCGACCGCGCGCTGTGGCTATGTGAAAGCTATGGCAGCGTGAACCCCGCCGACAGCCATCGGCACATTGCGGCATTTCAGGCGATCCGTTTGGTGACGCGGGATCTGCTCGCACTGCCTGATACCGACCGCAATACGTTATTTCCCACGCTGGAAGCCGATCGCGCGCTCACCGTTTGGCAAAGAAAAGCCGCGTCTACCGATGCCGATCCGCTAAGCCGTGGTGCGGCTTTGGGCGCATTACTCAGCCTGAATGACACCCATCCTGATACCATATCACCGATCGCACAGCCGCTAGCGCTGCTGGCCACCCTGGCAGCCAATAAAATGGGCGATGCGCTCAGCGGATTAATTGCGTTGGCGCGCCACCACTTGACCCAGGATTTAACCTTTGTTCACGGCCTGAACCAGCTGGTTACCGCACTGGATGACGAAGACTTCCTGCTGGCCTTGCCCGCGATGCGCGGTGCATTTGCCTGGCTGCCACCAAGGGAGCGCGGTGAGTTTGCCCGCCAGATACTGGAGCTACATCAGGCGAGTCATCTACCGGTTTCGTCGTTAAATCGCGAAATTAGTGCCGCAACGCCGCAGGAGATTGCTGCAATGCAACAGGCAGAAAAGCGGGCGCTGGAAATCCTTGGCCAATGGGGGCTGGTGTAATGGCAAATCAATTGACTCCAGAGTTACAGCGCTGGCGCTTGCTGTTAGGTGAAGCCGCCGAGGCCTCGCTGGGTGAACTAGACGATCACTATCGCTCAGTTGATAGCGCTCTGGAATGGCTGTATGGCCGGGATCCGGAACGTTTGGCCCGTGGTGAACGCGGAGCCAGCCTGGGTAAATCCAACCTGACCACGCCTGAGTGGATTAATGAGATTCAGCAACTGTTCCCTAAAGAGGTGATCGAACGGCTGGAAGTGGACGCGGTTGAGCGCTACGGCATTGACGATGTAGTCACCAATCTTGACGTGTTGGAACGTATTGAACCCTCGGAAGCGTTACTGAAAGCGGTGTTACATACCAAACACTTGATGAACCCGCAGGTGTTGGCCGCCGCACGCCGGTTGGTGGCGGAAGTGGTACGGCGGATCATGGAACGCCTGGCGCGTGACGTACGTCAGTCATTTTCCGGCAGCCGCGACCGGCGCCGCCCCTCGCAGGCCAAAGTGGCGCGTAACTTTGATTTTAAACGCACCGTTGCCGAAAACCTGCACCGCTGGAGCCCGCAGCACGGCAAGCTGTTTATCGAAACCCCGGCGTTTATGAGCCGGGTTAAACGCCATAGTGAACGTTGGGACATCATCCTGCTGGTAGACCAGAGTGGTTCCATGGTGGATTCGGTGATCCATGCCGCCGTGATGGCGGCCTGCCTGTGGAATTTACCGGGCATGCAAACGCGGTTGGTCGCTTTTGATACTGCCGTGGTGGACTTGACCGCAGACGTCAGCGATCCGGTTGAACTGCTGATGAAGGTGCAACTCGGTGGCGGCACCAATATCGCCAAGGCGGTGGGTTATGCCCAGTCCTGCATCACCAATCCCCAACGCACGATCGTGGTATTGCTGAGCGATTTCTTTGAGGGCGGCAGCGAAAGTGAGCTGGTCCGGCGGGTGCGTACCTGCATTCAGACCGGAGCCAAAGTACTGGGGCTGGCGGCGTTGGATCATCAGGCCAATCCACAATACGATCGTGATATGGCTAACCGGCTGGTCGCGGTCGGCGCACAAATTGGCGCCATGACGCCCGGCGAACTGGCGGCCTGGCTGGCAGAAAAGGTACAAGGATGACTCAACGTTCCGATTTACTCGAACTCACGCCGGAAGCCCTGATGGCGTTAAGCAACGCGGGCTTCGTCAAGCGCGCACAGAAAGAGGTCGCAGAAGGAAAACTGCCTGAACTGACAGAGCGTGATGACGGCTGTATTGAGGCCAGGTTCGGCGACGGCAACCAAGTCACTTTTCCGCCAGGAAAAACCTTGCGGGATGCGGCCTGTAGCTGCCCGGCCAGCAGCATGTGCCGCCATCGGGTCACGCTGGTCCTGGCCTATCAGGCGTTACATGCTAGCGGGTTGCCCCCAGAAGCTGACGATGTTCAGCCGCAAGAACCTGTACCAGCTTGGTCACCGGCCAGATTTAGCGAACAGCTTAGTGATGTCCCGCTCTCGGTCATTAGCCGGGCGAAAAAGTTGATCCAAGGCAGCGTCGTAGTGCAGTTGAGCAAAGGTAGCGGGGCGCAAGCCACTCCGTCGGCGCGTTTACCGATGTGTGACGTGCGGTTTTTCTCCCGTAGCAGTCTGGCACATGCGCGCTGTGACTGTATTCAGGAGACGATTTGCGAGCATATTGTGATGGCCGTCTGGGGGTTTGAGCAGGCCGAACTCAGCCAGCCGGATTTTGAGCAGTTAACGCTGCAAATCCGCTTGCCTGACGGTGAACAGGCGCAGGCAAACGCCTTATTTGACCAGCCAGAGGCGGTGCTATTACAAACGTCGTTGGATAAATTGCTGCTCAAACTGTGGTCAGACGGCAGCAGCCAGCCAGAGAGGGCCATCAAACCGCTGATGGCGGAAGTGAGTCGCCATGCCCAGCAGCTTCAGTGGCGCTGGATTAGCGAAAGCCTGGCGGATATTCAGCAAGGGATGGCCGATCAGCATAATCGTTCAAGCCGCTATCATCCGGTCGAATTCTTGCAGCGCATCAGCGGGCTTTCCGCCCGGTTAGTCGCGGCCAGGTGCATGGACCAACAGGCGCAGCAGCAGAGCTTACCACGCCTTCCAGCGGCTGAAATTCTTGGCCTGGGCGTCAAAGGTGAGATCCAACTGGAACATCTGAAACTGGTGTCACTCGGTGCACGTTATTGGGCCGACGAGCAGCAGGAAGGGGTGGATCTGATCTACACCGACCCGGACTCCCAAGCGCTGATGGTGATCGAACGCCAGTGGCCTAAAAATAGCGATCCACAAGGCGTGGCGACGCCGATAGGCAGCCGCAGGATTGCTGGTCACCCGGTAAAAAAACTGGCGGCTTGCCAGGTGATCACCAATGCCGCCAAGCGCCGGGCAAACGGGGCGTTGGACATTGCCAGCGGTAAGCAATATACCAGCGTGTTGCCGCTCTCTGCCCGTGCGTGGGAGCTGTTGGGGGAACCGCTCAGGCAGCCTGATGCCGCAGCGCTGAAACGTCATCTCCAGCAGGCATTGCCAGATTTTGTACGCCCCAGGCAGCCGATCGAACAGCTGCATATCTTACCGGTTAGTGAGGTGATCGACTGGTGCTGGGACCCGGCATTACAGTGCTTGCAGATTGATATCTTAAGCGGAGAGGATCGTGATGATAATTTTGTGACGGTGTCACTAAATTACGATAGTGCCGCCCTTCAGGCTATCGAGGTATTGGCCAGGGCAATGCTCACGCCAGCAACCCCGCCAAGGTTGATTTCAGGCAGGGTGAAAATCGAGTCAGGCAAGCTGTTTATCGAGCCGTTGGCCGTAGCCAGTGACACCCAGATATTCTCGCTGTGCGCCGATGAGGCTGAGCCTTTCCCGATGGAGCGCCAGGCCGATCTGCAACAGCGTTCGGGTATGCAGCAAGCGTTGGCAGACACCGAAACGTTGCTGGCACAGTGGTTACAGCAGGGGATCCGGCATCTTGGGGGGCGTGGGATTGAGCGGGTGGAAATCCTGGCCGAGGCGCTAAATGGCTATGGCCTGATGCAGCTGTCTGCAGGGTTAAACGAGTTATCCGAGCGTATTCGCTCTAATAACCACACAGAATTAGTCCACCGGTTGATGACGATTTATCAAACGCTGCGCCTGGTGAAAGACCGGCAGAGTAATTGACTTTGACAGCGCCATGACAGTTCGACTAAGCTTGCCCCACTCATTTGGGGAGTAGCCTTCCTTCATCATGAAGGAGGATGTGTCAACATACTCAGCAAGTTGCTGTGGCACATCCGTCGAGCAGATTGGCGAGACCATAGGGGTAATATTTCTTTTGGATTGGACGAGGAATATTACACCATGGTTTACAACGTCCAGTCGGTATTTCCATCATGACCCTTTTTTCTGTTTTATTCTCAAATTACCTCAGCAAAAAACCGGGCAAATTGAGGGCTAAAGGATGACACTGTCATTTTTCCAGCTCGCGATATCCTTAATCATCATCTTGATTGCCTCTGAAATTTTCACCAATGCCCTGGAACACCTTGGCGAAAGGTTGAAGATCTCTGAAGGGGTAACCGGTTCGCTTTTTGCCGCTATTGGCACCGCCTTGCCTGAAACCATGGTACCCATTTTGGCTCTGGTTGCCGGCACGTCGGCGGCTAATGTTAACGAAGAGATTGGCGTGGGGGCGATATTGGGCGCGCCGCTGATGCTGTCTACGCTGTCTGTCTTTTTGATGGCGCTGGCTGTGGTAAGACGGCGGGGTATTAACGGAGCAATCACCCCAGAGCCCACCGGGTTTATACGAGATACGCATTTCTTCCTGCTGGCTTTTGTGTTAGCCGCAATCGCCTTGTTCATTCCTGTAGAGATGAAAGTCGCCAGGATGGGCGTCAGCGTGTTGTTGGTCTTGCTTTATGTCACCTACATGGTAAAAACCTTACACGCGTCGAAAAAATTAGTGGCTGAAGGCAATGGAACCGCAGCAGATAACGTCATGTTCTTATCCCGAGTGGGATTGCCCACCACGCTATTCACCATCATCCTGCAAACTTTAATTGGTTTGGGCGTATTGGTGGCGGGGGCTTTAGGTTTTATAGGCGGCGTTGCCGCAGTATCGGAAAAGCTTGGCATCTCTGTGTTGTTACTGTCATTGATTATCATTCCTATAGCTACCGAATTGCCAGAGAAGGTGAACAGCATTCTCTGGATACGCAAAGGGAAGGATACTCTGGCATTAGGCAATATTACCGGCGCAATGGTTTTCCAAGGCACCATATTACCCGCCATCGGGATATTATTGACGCCATGGCAACCCCGGCATGAAGTGCTGATCGGGGTGTTTATTACGCTTTCATCGGCATTTTGGCTGTGGATCAACGCCAGAAACAAAAATCTGAAAGTGTGGATGCTATTTATTAATGGGGCTTTCTATTTCGCTTATATTATCGCCTCAATCTCATTTAGCGGCTAAATAATTACCATCCCTGCAATCCGATGTAGGTCAAAGCGATAACCCTGCTCACTCCCCCACGGAACTGATTGCTCACAGACCTTGACCTTCCCCTTGTGGGAAGGTTTAAGCTTTTTGTTACCGAAACTTCCCAGGAGTAGAACCATGGCTTCCGTTTTCGTCCCATCAGGTTCCAATCAAGCGGCTCGTCTGAGCCTGCCGGTCGAAGGAATGACCTGTGCATCGTGCGTTGGCCGTGTCGAACGCGCTTTAAAAGCCGTTCCTGGCGTGCAAACAGCTACGGTCAATCTTGCCACCGAGCGGGCAGATGTCACCTTTAGCGGCGTGGCCGATCTACAAGCGACCGTTAGTGCTATCGAGAGCGCCGGTTACGCCGTCCGTGAAGAGACTACGGAACTGGCGATCGAAGAGATGACCTGCGCATCCTGCGTCGGAAGAGTTGAGAAGGCGCTGACTCAACTTCCAGGCGTCCTCTCTGCCAGCGTCAACCTGGCGACCGAGCGTGCGCGGGTACGGCACCTCGCCGGGGTTATCTCCACCGCTGACCTTGAAGCGGCGGTTGTGCAGGCGGGTTACAAGGCACATCGTTTGTCTGCCGAAACGCCGAATGTGAACGATCAGGATACCGAACGCCGCGAGAATGAAGCGCGCGGCTTACGCCGCTCTTTGCTGATTGCGGGCATTCTCACTTTGCCGGTCTTTATCCTTGAGATGGGCTCGCACCTTATTCCCCCGATGCACCATTGGGTGCAGGGCGTTTTGGGTGAACAGACGAGCTGGTATATACAGTTTGTACTCGCCACCCTGGTGCTGTTCGGCCCGGGCCTGCGCTTTTTCCGCAAGGGTATCCCGGCGTTGCTGCGTGGTGCTCCCGATATGAACTCGCTGGTGTCAGTGGGTACGGCAGCGGCGTACGGCTATTCGGTGGTGGCGACTTTCATTCCCGAGGTGCTGCCTAAGGGAACCGCTAACGTTTACTTCGAAGCCGCCGCGGTCATCGTGACCTTGATCCTGCTTGGGCGCACGTTGGAAGCTCGCGCCAAGGGGCGAACGTCGCAGGCCATCAAACGGCTGGTCGGGCTTCAGGCCAAGACCGCGCGTGTTGAACGCAACGGCAAGACCGTTGAGATCCCGCTCGATCAGGTGACCACCGGTGATGTGGTATTCGTTCGTCCAGGGGAGAAGATCCCTGTCGATGGCGAGGTCGTCGAGGGGGCATCTTATGTGGATGAGAGCATGATCACCGGCGAGCCGTTACCCGTATCGAAGGGCGTAGGCGCTGCCGTTGTGGGTGGCACCATCAACAAGACCGGCGCTTTCAGCTTCCGCGTCACCAAGGTTGGGGCCAATACCGTGCTGGCGCAGATCATCCGCCTGGTTGAGGAAGCGCAGGGCTCCAAGCTACCGATCCAGGCGCTGGTCGATAAGGTGACCATGTGGTTTGTACCGGCAGTGATGGCTGCCGCCGCGCTGACGTTCCTGGTCTGGCTGATCTTCGGCCCGGATCCGGCGCTGACCTTTGCGTTGGTGAATGCGGTGGCGGTGCTGATTATCGCTTGCCCGTGCGCCATGGGGCTGGCTACGCCGACATCAATTATGGTCGGTACCGGGCGCGCCGCAGAACTTGGCGTGTTGTTCCGTAAAGGGGAAGCCTTGCAGGCGTTGCGTGACGTGAGCGTTATCGCCCTCGACAAGACCGGCACCTTGACCAAAGGACGCCCAGAACTCACCGATCTCGTTCCCGCCAAGGGTTTTGAGTACAGTGAAGTGCTGGCTCTGGTGGCGGCGGTTGAAACCCGCTCTGAGCACCCGATCGCCGAAGCGATTGTGCTGGCCGCCAAACAGCAAGGCATCACGCTGGCCCCCGTTGAAGGCTTCGACGCCGTACCGGGCTTTGGCGTAACGGCCAAGGTTGATGGCAGGGTGGTCTCCGTCGGTGCGGATCGGTTCATGACGCAGCTTGGCCTTGATGTGGCGAGCTTCAAGTTTGCCGCCCAGCGCCTGGGTGAACAGGGTAAGAGCCCGCTCTATGCCGCTATCGACGGTCGCCTGGCGGCGATTATTGCGGTTGCCGATCCGATCAAGGAAACCACGCCAGAGGCTATTAAGGCGCTGCACGCGTTGGGCCTCAAAGTGGCGATGATCACCGGCGACAATGCGGCAACGGCGGCGGCGATCGCCAAACAGCTCGGTATTGATGAAGTTGCGGCAGAGGTATTGCCCGACGGCAAGGTTGCTGCGCTGAAAAAGTTCCGGGCCAACGGGGCGCGAGTGGCCTTTGTGGGGGACGGTATCAACGACGCCCCGGCGTTGGCGGAAGCGGACGTAGGGCTAGCCATCGGCACCGGTACCGATGTAGCTATCGAGGCGGCCGACGTAGTGTTGATGTCTGGCGACCTGCGCGGGGTGCCGAACGCTATCGCACTCAGCCAGGCGACGATCCGCAACATCAAACAGAACCTGTTCTGGGCCTTTGCCTATAACGCGGTGCTGATCCCGGTGGCGGCGGGTGCGCTTTATCCATGGAACGGCACTTTGCTTTCGCCGATCTTCGCGGCGGCGGCGATGGCGCTCTCCAGCGTCTTTGTTCTCGGCAACGCGCTGCAGCTTAAGCGCTTCCAGGCTCCGATGACGGTTGAGGCTTCTAGCGGGACGGCGGAAAGCGGGGCGGAGATTATCCCCGTTACCGCAAGTAAATGACCGATGTCGGGCCATGGTGATGCCCCTCACCCTAACCCTCTCCCACAGGGAGAGGGGACCGACCGTGCTACAAATGGATTCAAGTGTTTACCTTAGCTCCGGAGCTTCGAGGCTGTGTAAGTTGATCTCCACACCTGACCGCAGCTCCGAATCAGCTCCCTCTCCTTGGGGAGAGGGCTGGGGTGAGGGAGACCAGTGACAATAACGCTAACTGTAGCCCTATGAAGGAGTGAACGATGAATATCGGTCAAGCAGCCAAGTCCTCCGGCGTTTCAGCCAAAATGATCCGCTACTACGAACAGATCGGTTTGCTCCCCTAGGCCATACGCTCGGATGCGGGCTACCGCCATTACAGCTCTTAGGACGTACATAGCCTGCGTTTTATCCGCCGATCACATTCCACGGCGTCTAATGGGCACTACTTTCTTATAGTTAACACGCTTTCTAACGCACCACTTTGTAAAAACCTGTTGGTCACTGGTGTCACAACCACGTTACGGTTGACTGGTAGGATCTTGATCCCTTCACCCAGAAATACGGGAATGGTTGTGATATGTAATTGGTCCAATTCACCAGCATCGGCGAAAAATGCAGCGGACTTACCCCCTCCAACGACCCAAACATCCTTACCTTTTGCCGCCAGTTTTGCATGTCTGGCAATATCATTAGCATTGCCACAAACTTTACTTATACCTGTGCCTTGCGGTATTGCCAGATCCTGACTTGTCAAAATGAACGCAGGAATATCTTTATAAGGCCAGTCGCCATGGGCATTTTCCATTATCCAGCTGTAGGTTTTGCCTCCCATAATCACCGCGCCAATACTCTGGTAGAAATCATCATAAGGTGTAGCATCATCGCCTAAAATAAAATTAGTCAGCCAGTCAAGCTCATGATCCTGGGTGGCAATGTAGCCATCCATAGATGCTGCAACATAATAAATTAACTTCGACATTCGATATCCTTGGTTTGCTAAGCGGGCGCAGCATGCAGCGCCCCTACGTTTTTAGCCTGTTGGGTGTTGTCAGCAGTCTTGCGACTTGCGCTTCTTCGGCGAACTTCACCACTTTATCATCAGGCGTATTAGCATGCAGGCAAGACTGGATTCTGGGCTACCTCCTGCCTCAACGGCTCAAATGGGCACTGGCTGAATAAGCGGAGGATCGCTACTGGAGTCAAAGGGTTGAGTGCCAGCGAACGGTTAAACTGAAACAGACTGCTGGCAGTGTCGTACAAATTGGTATCAGAAGCCGGAAATTCAGCATAGCCAAAGGTGCGGAACGGCGGCGTTTTATCGCGTACTTGAGGACACCTAACCGCGAGTTGTTCCACCCAACGAGAAAAGATTGGCCAATCTATCATGTCATCTTCCGTCAGTGCTGCCATACCGGTAAAGCACTCCTCGGTAAACACGTAGGGATGCTGCGCCAGCTTTTGCCATACGAGTCGGGCGCCTGTGCTCGGATTTGGATTAAGGAAAAACTGCCGGTTATGAGCCAGCCTGCTCAGGACAAACAGATCCATCGATTGACTAAGCTGGGCCAATATATGGCTGGATATGGCACGTTCCGCCAGTTCACCTCTGACCCATACATTGACGTCGTCCAGTAGCTCCATCATCAACGCTTCATCTTCATGATAGCGAGAAACCAGCCGGCACCTGACCAAATGAGAAGGATCTTTGGTCAGTGACTGCAACAGGGCTTTAGAGGGATTGACCAGCCGGAAAATCATATTTTCACGCACGGCCTCATCCGGATGATGAATAGCAATATTTGCCCAGCATGCTGGCCATGCCGGGTTGGCTGCCGACTTATCAAGGATAGGGCCAACGGGGTCCAAAAAATAGTCTGAGTACACTTTGTCCGCAGCGCGGTCATGGTCTGCTCTTGAAGCCATTGATTGGCTGGCAAGCCCCTCTACCAGCGTTGGATAGTGGGAATTCAACGCCTCCCATGCCAATGCCTCGCTGGCATACTGCCATGGTTGCCAACGCCAGACCAACTCTGGCCATACCATGCAAGGCACGATAAACGGCTGTTTGCTTTGCTGCGCCACCTGAATTTTCACATCCAGCGACAAGGCGGGCAGCACATCTAGCAGAACCTGAGTGGCGGTATCTTGCGCATTAGCGACGGCTTTTAAAAAACGATCTGGGAATGCCGCCCAACCGTGTTCAATCAGCAAGGCCGCAAAATCTGGCGCATTGAGGAGCTTACTGACGGTATTACTGCGGGCTTGGCCTAAGTCTGAGATGTCCATGGATCGCTGCTTTTGATTATTCCTTCAGTGGGGAAATACTATCCGATCGGGGATGTGGTGAATAGATGGGAGGGATGCATTCTCCGAGCGAGTTCTCTACCGGGTGCTGGGAGGCGAATTTCACCACTTTGTTCATCCTTGTCCGCCATAAAGAATGTACTACTGTTAATAGATGTATCCGTGATGGAAGAAGCTTGGTATGGCAAAACCTTCGTTCCCCCGTTTGATTGCCGTGTGCCTGCTGGTCATTGCAGCCCCTTTGTCTGCTGTAGCGCTACTTGCGCTAACCGTTACTGAGAGAAAAACGTACAGAGTCACTGCACCGTATCTTTCAGGAGAAGAGGGCTCTCAAACAACACCACTCATATTTAAAGAGGTTATTTAAATGCTTAATAAGTCAGTGGCTATGGTATGTTTGTTAACAGTGGTGCCCGCATGTGTCGCAGGTGAAATAAATTTATACTCTATTAACACCGGCTCCTTTGTGTATCATACGATAAACAATGAGGGGCAATACACGGAGAACTTTGATAACAAATTTTTCTCCGTAGAACGAAAGTTTTCTGAGGATTCAAAATATAGTATTTTGGTTGGCACAATGAAAAACAGTTTCAATGACCGCTGTATCGCACTGGGTCTGCGAAGAGACTGGATGTCTAATGACTCTGGATGGGTTTTTAAGGGTGTTTACGGATATGTTGGTGAGTTCTTTTTTGATGCTTTCAGTCAATGTGGTAATGACGGCTCATATAAAAAGTTCAAGGATACTACCGGCGTGGGGTTCTCTCCCTATATCTATCATGCGGTTCAATACAACTTTACCAGTTACTTTGGGGTGGAAAGTGGTATTATTCTTCCCTCAATCTTTGTCGTTAGCGCACAATGGAGTTTCAGGTAGTTTTCAGCGACAGGCTTTGCATGTATGCACACTCGTGCTCTGTGCCAAGGGCCAGGCATCACACGGCAAACCAAACCATTAAAAAGGGATAACCTCTTGACCATACGCATTAGGCTCACTGTCGCACTAACATTGCTTACTGCGACACTGCCTGTATTAGCTAAAATGCCAGAAAACTTTGTCTATACCAGCTCAGGAGATCTTGAAGCGGCGTCAGTCATTATGGCGCGTAGCGACATTGGCGGTGCGCAGATCGTTTACAATTGGCGCTCACTCGAACCTGAGAAGAACAAGTACAACTTTTCGCAGATTGAGCAGGATCTTGCTCGTCTTAAAGGGGCTAAGAAAAAACTTTTCATCCAGATCCAGGATCGGTTTTTCGAACAGAATGCCCGATACGTTCCTGATTATCTGATGAATGATGCCAGGTACGGTGGTGGGATATCGCCACAATTTGACAATCCTGGCGAAGGAAAGCCGATTGGCTCGGGTTGGGTGGCGCAGCAGTGGGATCCCGCTGTGCGCCAACGTTATCAGGCTCTGTTGGCTGCGCTTGCAGAGCGTTTCGATGGCCGAGTCTATGGTGTGAACTTACCCGAAACAGCCATTGATCTTGATGAGAAAAAGCTACCCAAGGGATTTACCTGCGATAACTATTTCGCAGGCGAAATGGAAAATCTCACCTTTGCGCGCAAGGTGTTCACCAAGTCACATGTGGTGCAATATGTTAATTTCTGGCCGTGCGAATGGAATAACGACCACAATTACATGGGGCGGCTGTTTGAGTTCGCAAGTGCCAATAACATTGGGCTTGGCGGCCCAGATATTGTTCCCAACCGCAAGGCGCAAATGAAGAACTCCTATCCATTCTTCAACAAATACAAAAATAAGCTGGTACTCGTTGCCATGGCGGTGCAAGAGCCGACCTTGACCTATAGGAACCCCAATACGGGCAAGCCATTTAGCAAGGATGAGTTTGTGCAATTCGCAGAAGACTATCTCGGTGCAGATATCATTTTCTGGAGCAGGACTTCTCCTTGGTTGGCGAAGAAATAGGAACCAGTCGCCTAAGAAAAGAAAGCCTCACGGAGTAATCATGGGGGCAGGTCACGGCCCGTTATATTTTCCCCGGGCGGCTGAGCAGTTATTAATAAGCACCAGATGATCGAGTCGTTAAACGGTTAGGTCGATAGCTTTCAGGAATTTCCGGGTTTTTACCGATGGTCAGTTCTTCACTCACCATCCTTCCGACAGTTGCCGCGCAGGTTACGCCAGGGTGCATGACCGCCACGTAAATGCCCGTTATATCATCAATAAACCCCATGACAGGATATCCGTCCTTCGGTATAGGTCGTTGTCCTACCGACTGCCTGAGAAGATAGGCCGATGCCGTGCCTTGTAGCCTGCTTTTTATCGCCATGAGGGTGTCAGATGCCACTGCTTCAGTATCACCCGTAACCGGATAATCCTCGGCTGCCAGAAGATCCCCGTTAAATGCATGGCGAACTTCAATGTCATCGCCCGATATTAGGGTATTAACAACGTGCGTTGTCACGCGGTAACGGAGGAGAATGGCTGGAGAAGCCACGATTGGGAGCGTAATCCCTATCATGCTCAGCAGCGAAGTTATACCCGTCCCACAGGCCAGAATGACGCAATCCGCGTCTAATATGCCTTCCGCTGTTTCGATGCCAATTATTCTATTTCCCTCTTTCATGAACCCGGTGACGAGCGTCTGTGTTTTCACCTCCGCGCCAAGACAGCAGGCCTTATCCAGCAGGGATCGGGTGGCCTCTGCCGGATCCATTGCGCCATCCTGAACGGCATAATGCGCCCGTGAAGGTGGGGCATTCATCGCTGGCTCCAGCAGGGATATATCAGACTGTTGAAGCATTTTCGACTCATCTTGTTCGCAAGGCGAATCGGCCCCGTAACTTAGCGCACCGGCCCAACGTATACAAAGCTCCGGAATTTCTTTTTCTAACCTGTGCCAGTCTTCCGCCGACGCTCGGCGGAGAAGTGCATCCGGGGCATCGTCACTCACGGTGGTGTGGATCCAGCCAAAAGCGCTGCCGGTGGCACCAGAAGCTGGATGCGCTTGATCGATAACGGTCACTTTTATTCCACGGCTGGCCAAATGATAAGCGATTGAGGCCCCTATAATCCCCGCGCCCACAATAATCATACTTTTTTTAGTGGAGCACATTTTGTTTCCTCATATAAAAGGGCCTACTCCTAGATATCAGCGAATCTGCCGTAACCCCTCGGCATCAGTTTTGTGGACATTCTTGCTTCAGTAACGCATAAATCAGTTCATCGCCCCATTGACCATCAAAGCGATCGTTCTGTCGTAAATGTGCTTCTTTGCGCATACCCAAGCGTTCGACCACGCCGATAGAGCCGCGATTGGCTGCATCAAGTCGGGCAAAAATGCGGTGGAAACCCACTTCAGTGAAGCCGCGTTCCAGCACCGAACGTACCGCTTCTGCCGCATAGCCTTTACCGGCATAAACCGGATTGAAGATATAACCGATTTCTCCTTGCAGTGCCGCGCTGCTGGCCAGTTTCAGTAACACTTCACCAATGAGTTCGCCGCTATCTTTCAATGTGACGGCACAATAAAAAGTGTCACCGTCTTCACTGAAACGAGAGGCTACGGCCTTTGCCAACCGCTTTTCCATTTGCGCCTGCTCCGGCGGTGGAGCATACAAGTAGCGGTAGACTTCAGGCAGGCGATGGTAAGCCGCATAGGCGTGGAGATCGTCAGGGGTAAAGCGGCGTAGCCGCAGGCGCTCGGTGGAGAATGGCAGGGTAATCGAATGCAAGAAATTATCCTTTTCTAATGTGTTGTTATGGTGAAGGGGATCGATACTACCAATGACCCGTTAACGTTCCAGCATAGAAAGAATATGATTTTTGGTAAGCGGGGCCAGTTGCACCTGCTGGTTGCTAGAAGGTTCAAACCATATCACTTCTTCGATTTCTGCAGCGGGTAGAAAGTGGGTCTCTTCGGTGCTGATTCTGAACATGTCAGCAATCAGCATGTGCCCAGGCTCATTTGCTGCGAGATCCGTAAAGCGCCCAAGTGGGATCATCTCATCAGGATTGAAGGAGGCATTCAGTTCCTCTTCCAGTTCACGTGCAAGTGCCACCTCTGGCCGCTCGCCGGATTCAATTTTTCCACCCGGTTGCATAAACCACTCCGTGTTGCGTTTTCTGACCAGAAGGATCCGGCCAGCCCGATCGGTGATGACGGCCGCAGCTATATGAATTTGCTTACTCTCTGACATTCTGAATCCCGTTGTTTGGTAGAAAAGCACCCCGCGTGAAGGCATCAAATGTACCAGAGTGGGGAGGGTGATTCCTAGCCTAGTCAGGCAAAGCAGATCCTCTAACCTGTGATACGCTCTGGTCTACAAAATCTTGAAGTGGAACTACATGATGACTAAACCTGCTGCCAGCTTTCAGTCCAGTTCGTTTGTGATTGCAGTTCGCGATCTCAAAACAAGCTCTGCGTATTTTAGCGATGTCCTGGGATTTGACTTGGCATGGCCGGAGGGGATGGGGTGGCAACTCGCCACCAGGGGATGCGTGCGTATCATGTTAGGTCATTCGCCGGATGCTATGTCACCCGCGGAAACCGGCGATCACAACTATTTTGCTTATCTGTATGTCGATGATGCCCAGACACTTTATGACGAATTTGTCAGCAAGGGGGCAATCATACTGGCTCCCCCCGTTGATAAACCGCATGGCATGCGTGAATTTACCGTAGGGACTCCCGAGGGGCACAGAATGATGGTTGGTCAGGATCTCGATTAGCGTGTGCTTACCCGCTGTGAATCCTAGGAAGAAACAGGGCGTTTTATACTTATTCTGCTTTGGGTTGTATAAGATATGACCGTCTGTTCAGTGCCAGGAGCAGACGTTGCTAACTTCAGCCTATGTTTATCTATGGGGGCTGATCTGTCAGCTAAATGGCCGTAAAAATACAAGTCCTTCGGTAATGTAAGTTTATTTATCTGTGATTCATAAGGCATATGCTTGACTTTCATCTTATGAAATTGTCATAATTCAAAAGGATGGGGCAGGTTCTTCCTCTTGCTTTTGCAAGGGCGGCTCTGATAATGAACAGCGATTTTTTGCTGTTGAGCTTAGGCTCACTGATCCTGCTTAGCAGGGTGTTCAACGGTTCCAATCTTTCCTGCCCCCTCCATATCCCAAAAATAAAAGGGAGTTTTCATGCGGAACGACAATATCTGGTTTACATATAAAGCACGTATTAACGCACATCATCGCCTGGAGTGGCTTGAAAAACATTCTCAGTTCATCCTCGTTTGGTATGCCATATTAAGTGCAGTGCTTTCTATAGTGACATTACGCTTTCCAAAAGTCCTGGGGGATAACACCGATATCCTTGCAGCAATACTTTCGGTAGCTTTACTAGGTATTTCACTTGTAGTTTCAAACCTGGACTTCCGCGGCAGAGCAATATCTATGCGGAGAAATTATCTTGCGCTACAGCGACTCTATTCTGATACTACAACCGGGCAACTATTAACGCTTGAACAAAGAAAAAAATATCATGAATTGCTCGATGAAGTTGAGAATCATCTTGATATAGATGATAAAACCGCACGTGTAGCCCAAGCAGGACTTACAACAAGAATCCCTACCAATGAAGAAAAACGAACAGTCCAATTCTGGAAAATAAAGCGATTCATATTTACTTATTCCTTTTACCTACTCCCACTCTTGCTTATTTGGATAGACTATGACTGCTAGCCGAATCTTTAAAAAATCATTTTCGAAAAAAAATCTCCTCAAAGTATATAATGAGAAAATAAAAGAATCTGGCGCCATTGGCATCGACCGAGTTCGCCCTTCAAACCTTGACTCAACGATAAAAAATGAAATTGAATTTATTTCTGAAAAAGTTAATTCTGGTAGTTACAAATTTACAGCCTACAAAGAAAAGCTAATATCTAAAGGGGCTAACTCTAACCCCAGACAGATCTCAATACCCACAGCCAGAGATAGGATTACTCTCAGGGCTCTTTGCGAGTGTCTTACAGAAATTTATCCTGACTCTAGGTTGAGACTGCCACATAAAGTAATTGATTCACTGGATACTGCATTGGATAGCGGTCTATATACAGAGTATGCCAAGATAGATCTCAAAACCTTCTACCCTTCAATTGAACATACACTGATAGCCGATGTGATAAAAAATAAGGTTAGAAAGAACGAGATTAGAAAATTAATAATGTCGTCACTGGTCGTTCCTACAGTAAGTGAATTTAAAGGTAGCAAAGGCGCCTCAGCGAACTCCAGGGGAGTACCTCAGGGGCTAGCAATTTCAAATATTTTGGCTGAGATTTCCTTGTCAATTTTCGACAAGGAAATCAATGAAATACCAGATATCTGGTTCATGCGCTACGTTGATGATATTCTTATTCTGACCCCAAATAACCAGGCCAAAACGATGGCCTCTCATGTTATTGAGAGGCTTCAACTATTAAATTTAAACCCTCACCCATTAAATGATGAAAACTCAAAATCCAAAGTTGGTAATCTGAATGAATCCTTTGATTTTCTTGGTTATCACATAAGCAAAGGAGAGTTATTAATCAAGCATGAGAGCATTCTTAGATTCGAGTCGTCATTAGCAAAGATTTTCACTGCATATAGGCATGCGCTACTGCAGGCTAAGAATAAGCGCGATAAAGAGCGAGCCATAGCGTACTGTCAGTGGAAACTCAACCTTAGAATCACAGGGTGTGTATTTGAGGGGAAACGCTTGGGGTGGGTAGCATACTTCTCGCAAATATCCACAACAGCCCAACTTCGCTCCGTTAATCATACCATAAGTCATCTTATCCGCCGATTCAGTCTTTCATCTGCTATAAAACAAAAATCTTTGATAAAGACATTCTATGAACTTCGTCGTGGAACTGCGGACACATTTAAATACATACCTAACTTTGACAACCTAGATATATCTCAGAAGCGAGAACTTGTTTCAATGTGGGTAGGTAAAGCTAAGGCAATAATGCTAAGCGATAGTGAAATAGAGAGAAAGTTTAAATTTAAGATTGCAAAATCCGCAAAAGAACTTGAAGAAGATATTTCAGGAATATCATGAAAATAAGAAAGCACCACAGGAAAATTGCGATATATAATAAACTAACCATCGTAATTTTGAATATCCACTACTTTATTAGCTATCCTTTTAGTTAGCTACTCTGCAACTTAGACATTGATGACAACAGTGAACTTCGGCTTCTCGCTCATAGCCGGCACGGTTCCGCCCAGTGGACAGGACAATGCCAGCATCGGACTTTGCAAGCACTACGCCGAGTTAATCAACGGGTGCAGGTCACCACACCACGATAGATACTTTCACTTTCAAAACGGGCAGGCATTACTGGCTTTGATCAACGCTTCGCTAATAGGATGAACAAAATGCAGCTCACTGGCATGCAGCATCAGCCGCGGCGTCCGTTCGGTGCCAGGTATTAGGAGACCGCCATACAGATCGCAGCCCAAAATAGGGTGTCCCAACTGCTGGCAGTGAATACGCAATTGATGGGTGCGCCCGGTCTCCGGGGTTAGCTCTACACGCGTCAAAGGCAGTAACGTCCCGTCTTCCAACTCGTGATTTAAGCGTTCAACGACACGATAGCGGGAGCGGGCGGGCTTGCCGTGGATTGAGCAAATCGACATCAGTGGGAACAACGCCGGGTCTTTGGCAATCGCAGCATCTATCACCCCGTTGTTGTCGTTCAGGTGTCCGCAGAGCAGTGCGCTGTAAACTTTGGTCACGGTGCGCTGGCTGAATTGCTGGCAGAGGGCTGCGTTGATAGTCTTATTGCGTGCAACCACCATCAGCCCGGAAGTACCGAAATCAAGGCGGTGAATCAGGGTACAGCCGGGGAATATCTGTACCAACCGATGATGCACCGAATCGAGATTTTGCGGATTCTTCCCTGAGAGGCTGAGCAGCCCGGCGGGCTTATTGATGAGCACCAGGTGATCGTCCTGATAGAGGATCTCTATCTCGTCATGGCACGGTGGGGCAATAAAAGTATCGAAAATCGTAGACATCATGCTGCCGGATAGAGAGTGGATGTGGATAATAACGAATTTTCAGCAGGCTGGCGAATCTGGCCTTTAGCCTGATTGAACAACGGTAATTTTTGATGAAAGTGATACTTGTACGACATGCGCAAACGGAATGGAATCAGCGCGGTATTATCCAGGGGCATATGGACAGTCCGGTGACTAAACGAGGTGTGCTTGAGACATCAGCTTTACTGGCAGCATTAACAGACGCCGCTTACCCTACAGACTGTGTCTACGCATCTCCCCTTGGGCGTGCCTGGCACATGGGGCAGGCACTGGCGGACTGTTTTCTCTGCCCGTTGGTTGCGGAACCTGCGCTTAAAGAGCAGGCATTCGGTCATTATGAAGGGATGACACGGGAACAAATACAATCTGACCATCCCAATGAAGCAGAGTTGCTATTTGGGCAAGATGCGCAGTTTTGTCCCCCTGGCGGTGAGTCGCTGACGCAGGCCGCTCAGCGAGTTATCAATTTTTTGCACCACCAACAAGTGGTGGCTCCACACCAGACAATATGTATTGTATCTCATGGCCAAGTCAGCCAGGGAGTGCTGGCCTTGCTCAAAGAGGGAAGAATCGACAATTTCTCCAGTTATGCTCAACCGAACGCGAGTTACTCTGTTTTAGACCTGGTTGGGGATAAATGCGTCTCTCTGCGATGGGGGATCGCGACACATTTACTTAAGCTGTTGTGATTATTCATGAGCAATCATTAAAACCGGGAAAGGGCACCCGGTCACGATGTCGATACTCCGTAAATTATCGCCACAGCTAAATGTGCAACTGACCATTAATCAGCGTGCAGCTCTGCCCACCAATCCAAGGCTCACCGTCAATAAAACGAACGCTAACCCGGCCATCGCGATGTAGTTGGGTGCCTTGTCGAACCTGATACCCCTGCGCCGTTGAACCACCGTCGGGGAAGTTATTTTCCTTCAACAAACGGGCCAGGCATGCATTGGCACTACCAGTCACTGGGTCCTCTACCAACTTACCTCCTTCAACCAGAAACGCTCGCATTTCATAGTCTGCTGGCTCACCCGATGAATAGGCACCATAAATCACCACGCCATCAACCTCATGATCGGTTTGCAGCTTCTTAATCGTGGCATGATCCGGCGTCATCGTCAGGCAGGATTGAGCGCTTGGCAGACGTACCATAAGCCAGCGAATACCCATGTCGGCAATGACCGGCACCGTATCGGCTTCGATAACCGCAGGTTGAAAAGCGGCCATTAGCATTTCCCTTTCTGCTGCAGTCAGCGTTCGAAGCGTTACCGCCGGCGCAGCAAACGCCAGCGTTCCTTCAGCTAAGATATTGACCGCAACCAGACCAACCCCGCATTCTTGCATCACCACCCCCGGCTGTTTGGTCACCAGCCCAGCCTCCAATAATGCATGGGCCGTACCCAAAGTCGGATGCCCGGCAAAGGGTAGCTCTTTTTCGGGGGTAAAAATGCGCACCTGATAATCGGCTAGCGAATTAGTCGGTTTGAAAACAAACGTCGTTTCCGAAAGGTTGGTCCAGCGAGCTAACGAAAGCATCTGCATTTCATTCAAGCCCTCTGCTTCCAGGATCACCGCCAAGGGATTCCCCTGCAATGGCGAAGTGGTAAATACATCCACCTGTTTGTAGGCGCGAGGTTTCACATCATCTTTTCTGAGCATTTGACGTCATCCGCTAGGTATAAGGCTTGATGATAGCGCTATTAAATGACGCACATCAATTGCTAATACCTTAAAATGGTTGGGTTTTGTGATACGTTGGCACTCATTAAGATTGATTTAACGCCAAGGGTTATCACCCAAGCCAATAGAAAAACTTTTAACAGATGCTAAATTTTACCGTTTGCCGCCGATCATCAAGTTCTACAAACTAAGCGCGTCTGATAGAACCTTTAGCCCTCAATGATGGAAAAATAGCAATGTTGAAGAAATCCCTATCCTGTGTGCTGTTACTCGCCACCTCAGGTTCATTGTTTGCAGCACCGCAAACGGAAAAACAGATAGCCGACATTGTTAATCGCACCGTTGCGCCATTGATGCAAGAGCAGGGCATTCCCGGCATGGCCGTGGCGGTGATTTATCAGGGGCAGCCTTACTACTTCACCTGGGGATTGGCAGACGTTGCGGGCAAAAAGCCAGTCACGCAGCAGACCTTATTCGAGCTGGGTTCGGTCAGTAAAACGTTCACTGGAGTGCTGGGCGGTGATGCCATTGCTCGCGGTGAAATCAACCTAAGCGATCCGGCGAGCAAGTACTGGCCAGCGTTGTCTGGCAAGCAATGGCAGGGGATTACCTTGCTGCAGCTGGCAACCTATACCGCCGGTGGCTTACCGCTGCAGATACCGGAAAATGTTACCGATGAAGCATCGCTGCAGAATTATTATCAAACCTGGCAACCGCAGTGGGCTCCGGGCACCAAGCGCCTTTACTCGAACGCCAGTATTGGCCTGTTTGGCGCACTGATGGTCAAACCATCAGGCATGAGTTTTGAACAGGCGATGACCAAACGCGTGTTCCAACCGTTGAAGCTATCGCAAACCTGGATAAACGTGCCGCAGCAGGAAGATACGCACTATGCCTGGGGCTATCGCGATGGGAAAGCGGTTCGCGTTTCTCCGGGCATGTTTGATGCCGAAGCCTACGGCGTGAAATCGTCGATACAGGATATGGCAAGCTGGGTTCAGGCTAACATGGCGCCTGCCAAAGTGAAGGATGCCTCGCTGCAGAAGGGGATTACGCTTGCCCAGTCGCGCTACTGGCATGCCGGTGATATGTATCAAGGTCTGGGTTGGGAAATGCTGAACTGGCCGGTTAAAGAGAAAACCGTGGTCGAGGGTAGCGATAATAAAAACGCACTGGCAGCGCTGAGCGTCACAAAAATCACTCCGCCAGCGCCACTATCAAGCGCCTCTTGGGTACATAAAACCGGCTCAACCGGTGGATTTGGCAGCTATGTAGCCTTCATTCCTCAACAGGATCTCGGCATCGTGATGCTGGCTAACAAAAATTATCCTAATCCTGTGCGGGTTGAGGCGGCTTACCGCATTCTTGATGCGTTGCAGAAGTAATTTTTAGCAGGGGGCATATTGCCCCCTAAATCTCTCAACTGCCCCAGCGACTTTTCAGGTAATTGACTGCCTGCTGGGTCTGTGGCTGATTGAGATAGTTCTCTCTGAACAGGATCGTGCCTTTAATTTGCGATACGGACTCGTTCAAATCCAGCTGCTTTTGTAACTCCTGTACGCCACCGTTGACCATCCAATCTGGCTCGTTCTTTGACGGGATCCCAACTTTATACAGTGCAACGCCGATATAAAGACGCGTATTGGTGGAGGCCACCACATTCGCCCACCATTTGGCGAGCACATCATAACGGGCCGCGTCACGCGCGAAGGGCCAATACAGCTGTGGGGCAATGTAATCCAGTAAACCAAGCTGTACCCAACTGCGGGTGTCGGCATAAGATTCATCATAGGCTGCAGCCCCTCGCGTATTGGAACCTGCCGCATCGTGTGAGTGGTTACGCCATACGCCAGAAGGGCTGACACCAAATTCAACGTCGGGCTTCAACTTCTTGATAGTCCGAGAAACTTGCCCAACCAATTGCTTAGTATTGTCTCGCCGCCAGTCCGCTTTGGATCCAAAATGTTGCCCATACTTTTTGAAGGTCTGGCTGTCGTTGAGCACGGATCCAGGGGACTCCGCATAGAAATAATCATCAAATTGCACGCCGTCAATATCATAGTTGGCAACCACCTCCGCCACGATGCTGGTGATCCAGTCCCGCACCTCCGGGATACCTGGATCGAGCACAAATCGGTCGCCTGCGATGCGGATCCAGTCGGGGTGTAGCACATAGACGCTGGCTGGCTGCTGCGACAATGTGCGGTTCAGTTTATCAATGGTTACTGGCTTGGTGTTGACGGATACCCGGTAGGGGTTAAACCAGGCATGGACTTTCATGCCACGCTTGTGTGCCTCATCCAGCATAAACTGCAGCGGATCATAGCCTGGGTTGTCGCCAATATTCCCCGTCAGCACATCTGACCATGGCAAAATTTTTGATGCCCAGAGCGCAGTGCCATCAGGTTTAACCTGAAAAAAAACGGTGTTGATACCCAGCGTCTGCAGTTTATCCAGCTTGCCTTTCAATGCTTCTTGCTGTTGGCGAATGCGGATTGCAGGGCTGTCGACATTGACGGATGTCACTGGCGGCCAGTCTAAGCGGGAAACGGTTGCCAGCCAGATGCCGCGCACGGGTTCCTGGCTTTGCTGTGATTTACCCGGTAGTGGCTGTTTTGCCACCGAAGGCAACGGAGTGACTAAGGATTTCGCAGGTTCGGAGGTGCAACTGGCCAGTGAAAGCACACCGGCAAGAAGTACGATTAGCTGTTTAACTTTGGTAAAGCTATGAGAACAGGCGATGATTCGCTCCGGCTTCTATTGATTACTCATTGGGATAGCCCCAACACAATCTTATCATTCTCTTATTATTCGAATTTTAGTCAATACCGGTAGGGCAGATTGATCGAATACCGGCCTATTGTCGTGGCCTGCTGCATCGTTTCCTCTCGAGGAGTTGGATTCGAGTATGGCCGTTAATCTGCCGTTTAAATCCGTTACACTATGATGTCTTCTATCCCAAGGATTTTACCGTTGTAGTGACTAACTTGTCCGATAAAGATCTCGAACTCAGTAAGTTATGTTTACAAGCGTCCTCTGCTAACAAATTACTCCTTCAATTTAACTAAAGAATCTTTTATGAACAAACGCCTATTTGCTGTTTTTCCCGCCATTATTCTTTCAGGCTGTGCTGCCACATGGGAACCGTTAGGTACGCCAACAATGACCCTGCAAGAGGCGAATAACCTTTGCGAAACTGAGTCATTAGCTCAGTACCCGGTTAAAAATGAGGTCGCTACCAGAAGCGTTGAAAAGCAGGTTTCATTGAAATGCAATAAAGATGACGATGGCTGTAACAGTAGTGGTTATAAATATGAAAATAAATTAGGCGTTGAAAGCTACCCCTTGGACGTGAATATAAATAGCCGGAAAGCCGCATTTACTGCCTGCATGGCAAAAAAAGGTTGGAAAAACACCAGCTGGCTATAAATAACAGGCCGCGTTTCTGAAGTCTGCATTTTTGATGCAAAGAGCTGTGCTCCAAGCTGATACAACGCCCGGAGCTCGCCCTTTGGGAGTGCCACAATTTATTTAGTAAACTCCTCTTCTGTATCAACTCTATCGCAGATCACCTTTACACCAGAAAACGACACTGTACCAGCTCCCTCTCCCTGTGGGAGAGGGTTGGGGTGAGGGGCCAGTAAAGCCAGTGTCTCAAGCCGTGCCGGGGTCAAAGGCACTCTTGGTTGCGGTAGGGGCCAGTCAAACAGATGTCGGGCCGCCGTGGCGCAAATTTTCCCCTGGCAAGCACCCATACCGCAGCGGCTATGCAGTTTGGTAGCTCCCCAACCCGTTTTGGCATCAATCTCCCCCAGCGCTACATCCTCACAGCGGCACAGAAAGGTGTCGGCAGCGCCGAGGGTTTTCAGCGTTGGATTTAGTACAAACGTTTGACTGACTGCAGCGGCAAAACGCTGCCATACGCTACGTTTTGCCAACAATGCCTGAGCACGTACGCTATTACCGCTGGCGGCATACCCGGCAATCGCACCTTCCGCCAAAGCCAGTTCACTTCCCCCCACACCGGTACATTCACCCGCAGCATACAGGTTGGCCACGCTGGTTTGTTGCAATGCATCAACGGCAATGGCCGCATTCTTTATTCTGCACCCCAATAGCATGGCTAATTCGATATTCGCCACCAGCCCGAATCCACAGGCAAGTCGATCGCAGGCGATCGTACGAACCTGCTCCCCTTGTTGGACGCGAACTGCGGTCAGCCGCTGCTCGCCTAGCGCTTCCACTACGTAGCTATTGGGACGATAGCGGCGGTGAATCAAGCGGAATGACTGCCGTACTTTCACTGGCCAATGCCACAACCCGCTGGCGAATCTCGCCAGGCGTTTCATCGGGGCTTGTTCGGCCAGCAGTATGACCTTACCACCCGCTTTGGTGACGCTATCGGCAACCGCGAGTAGCAACGGTCCGCTGCCAGCAATGACGATCCGTTCGCCTTGCAGCGATAAGCCATTTTTGATCAGTGCCTGTAAACCGCCAGCCCCTGTCACGCCCGGCAGCGTCCAGCCAGGGAAGGGCAGTAACAGCTCGCGTGCACCGCAGCATAAGATTAAGCGCTGATAGTCGATCGTCCCGCAACCCTGGGCATTTTCATACAGGAGTTGCTGTGGTCCGCTTTGCGCCACGACTTTTGTCGCACTGAGCAGGGTGACGTTATCCAACGCCTCAACGGCTTGCCGATAGCGTAGGGCGATCGCGGGTAAGGTGACCGCTGGCCCATCACGCCAGATTTGCCCACCAGGCCGAGGGTTATCATCAAGCATGACTATGCGTTGCCGGCTTTCGCCTACGGCCAGCGCTGCTGCCAATCCGGCAGGGCCAGCACCAATAATCAACACTTCGCATTGCAGGTTGTTCATTTCTCTCCGTTCCTTTCGATACTCATCTCGGGTTGGCACAAGGTTTGGCAGGCCAACTGCTGTACGCCATTGATGAACACTCGGCATTCCTGGCACACGCCCATGCCACAAAAGGGCGCGCGTGGCTGCTGGCTGACGGAGATCCGGCAATGATCTTGTCCACTTAAGCTGAGTGCGGCGGCCACGGTGATACCTTCCTGTACCTGATAAGGTTGCCCGGCAATGGTTAAGGTGATCAGTTTCATTGGTGGGCCTCGTTTGAAGTGAACATTCGCGCGGCTCGATAAGGGGAGTCATCTATTGCTGTGCGCTGCTGTTGGATTTGTGCGACGATCAAGGCGGCGCTGCCCATTGCCGTGGTGACGCCCAGCCCTTCATGGCCCAGAGCCAACCACAGCCATGGATAAGCCGGGTGGGGTCCTAACAGGGGTAAACCATCCGCCGATGCTGCCCGAACCCCCGCCCAGTAGCGGATGAGGCTCATGGTTGCCAATGCGGGCAGGAACTCTGCGGCACGCTTGAGCATGGTGGCGAGCAACGGCATGTCGATTGCCGGATCGAGCGAATCAAACTGGCGTGAGGAACCGATCAGCAGTTGGCCGGTTGGGCGAGCCTGAACGTTAAAGGCCACCGAGGTCCCATCAGAGGCATGCGCACTAGCCCCATAGCCCAACTCAACCAATTGGTGCCTAACCCGTTGCGGGTATCGATCGGTGATCGCCAGTTGGCCTTTTTTCGCTCTGAGCAGCGGGGCTGGCAACAGCTTGTCGGCGTGTAATCCGCAGGCTAACGCTATCACCGGTGCGCTCAGTCGCTCCCCGTTGGCCAGTATCACCGCCTGTTGTTCCAACGCGACCACTTCACCGTAAACCCGCCGTACTGCATCCCCCGCATCTTCAATCAACCAGCGCGCAGCATTAGGGGCATAAATAATGCCATCCCCCGGCACGCGCAATCCTCCGGCCAAGCCGCTACGCAACATAGGTTCAAGCTGTGCGACTTGTTGTGAGTCCATGAGTTCACTGTTGACCCCAAGTGCTGCCATCCGCTGCTGCTTCACTTCGGCAATCGCCATTTCTTGCGGTTTTTCCGCCAACCACAGCGTACCGCAGCCGCGCCAGGCACAGTTATCCGGCATACGGTCCAGCACGCTGCGCCACAAATGTAGGGAGTAGGCACTCAGCGCCAGCTCTGCGGGGTTGTCATCCATGCAAACCAAATGGCCCATGCCCGCAGCGGTGGCGCCAGGGCGGCGATCGTCAATCAGTAACACTCGTAACCCTTGTTGTGCTAACTGCCACGCGCAGGCAGCACCGATAATGCCTGCGCCAATGACAATCACATCGGCGGTTGCCATTAACGTATCCCCCAGGCGAAAGCGTCACGCTCATCCAGCAACAGTTGGCTATCGGCGCAGATAAAAGCCTCCCCGCGAATAAACGGCGTCACGCGGTTGCCTTCACCAGGCTGGTAATATCCGCTGAATTCACTGCCGATCACGCTGGCCTGCCGCCATACTTCACCTGGCTGTAATTTACCGTCTGCCGCCAGGCAGGCGAGTTTGGCGCTGGTCCCGGTGCCGCACGGCGAGCGATCGTAGGCCTTGCCTGGGCACAACACGAAATTGCGGCTATCGGCACGTTGATCGGCGGCAAAAAGCTCAATATGATCGATGATCCCTCCGTCTTCACCGTAGATCCCCGCGTTTTCGAGCGCCTGCCGTACCGCCCAGCTAAAGGCCGTTAGCGCTTCCAGATTGTGGGTGTCGATCGCCAAATGATGATCGCTGATGAGAAAGAACCAGTTGCCCCCCCAGGCGATATCGCCGGCTACCTCGCCATAGCCGTCAACGGTCACGGCTACCTGCTGGCGGTAACGATAGGCGGGGACATTCTCAATGGTTACGCTGCCATCGGCGTGTAGCGTGGCGTTCACCGTCCCAACAGGGGTTTCGATCAGATGTTCGCCAGCGCTAATGCGCCCCAGGTAAGCCAGGGAAGTGATTAATCCAATCGTGCCGTGGCCGCACATGCCCAGATATCCGGCATTATTGAAAAATATCACCCCGGCCGCGGCTTGCGGTGAGCAGGGCGAGCACAGTAACGCTCCCACCAAGACATCGTTGCCCCGGGGTTCCAGAATGATGGCGCTGCGCCAGTCATCATAGCGTTGTGCGAAAAGCGCCTTTCGCTCGGCCATGCTGCCACTGCCCAGGTCGGGAAAACCGTCGATAATCAGCCGGGTGGGTTCACCGCCGGTATGGGAATCGATCGCTCGTAAGGTGATGAAGGGGGATGCAGGTATCATCGGAGCCTCTCAAGGTTAATTAATTGTTACTAACCACCTAAGACTGACCGAAAGCTACCCTTGCGGCTTGACCTGTTTCGGCAAAGGCCATGCCGAAATCAGCACAGTGCTAAATTGCCTGAGCGAACCCATCATTCAGAGGGTAATAAAAAGTATCTATTTATCAGAATATTAATTATTTTTCAGCGCCAAAATTTGATTAGATAGCCTGAAACCTGCCAAAAGTTTGCGGTGATCCGCATATTGGAAACAACGCGCTTGATAAGTTACAAAAAAGTTAATACTGATCCAGGTGAGTTAAAAACAGCCAATTATGGCCACTTGCTGAAAAGGGTATTGCTATGCGATTAACCTCAAGCTTTCAGGCTCCTCTGCTCACTCCCTGCATTGCTGAGCAGCAACCACAAGAGTGCTTTGCTGTCGAACACCTCACCCAGTTCTGTGATGGGTTGGTGCAACAGCGTCCCCATTCGTTACATAGCGTATTGAACTCGCTGGCATTGATTGCGCCGCTGCTTAATGCCATTCCCAATGTGGTGTTTTTTATCAAGGATGCGCAGGCCCGCTATCTGTTGGCCAATCTCACCTTGGCCAAACGCTGTGGTTTTAAAACGGTGACGCCGCTATTGGGTAAAACCTCGGCAGACGTTTTCCCGACCCAGTTGGGTTCAGGCTATACCGAGCAAGATCTGCGGGTGTTACACCAAGGGGTACAGATCCAGGATCAGCTTGAAATGCACCTATACAGCGGCCGTGAAACGGGCTGGTGCCTGACGCAAAAGCTGGCGCTGTATGACCAGCAGGGCAAGATTATCGGTATGGCCGGGATCTCACATGATTTGCAGGAAGCAAAGGCTAACCACCCGGCCTATCAGCGATTGGCGGCGCTGGATGTTTATATCCGTCAGCATTACGGCAGGCCGATCGCGATGGAAGAGTTGAGGGCGCTGACCGGCCTTTCCGTGGCGCAAATCGAGCGCTACTGTAAACGTATTTTCCACCTGACACCTCGCCAGATGATCCACAAAGTCCGGTTAGAGAAAGCCACAGAACTGCTGGCCGGCGATATGCCAATTACCGAGATCGCTTTGCAATGCGGTTATACCGATCACAGCGCTTTCAGCCGCCAGTTCAAGGCCATGACCGGTGCTAGCCCCCGCGATTTTCGGGCCACATTAGTTCCCTAATTAGCTGAAATTATGAATTTTATGATGCAACTGCGTCACAGGCTTCGCTGCGCGCAATTCCCCCTCATTATGCCAATTTCGTCCTCGCATTCGGTGAAAACCGTCAAGCCGCTGCCGAGAATACCGGTCAATCTGTTATTGAATTTCACCATAAATTAACCGGCAATTAACATTTCAAGCAAAAGGGACCCATACGATGAGCAATAAAGCGATTAACTGGAGTGGGGTATTTCCGGCAGTCAGTACGCAATTTCGCAGCGATTTTTCTCTGGATCTTGATGCTACCCATGCGGTGATCAAAAACCTGGTCAAAGACGGTGTCTCTGGCCTGGTCGTCTGCGGCACCGTGGGTGAAAACACCTCGCTGACGATGCAGGAGAAACTGGCGGTGATCGAGGTGGCGAAAGACGCCGCACAAGGCAAAATACCGGTGATCGCCGGGATTGCCGAATTCACCACCGCCTTTGCACAGAATATGGCGCGCGAAGCGGAAAAAGCCGGTATCGACGGCGTGATGGTGATGCCTGCGCTGGTTTATTCATCCAAACCGCACGAAACTGCAGCACACTTCCGCAGCGTGGCCACCGCCACCGATCTGCCGATCATGGTCTACAACAACCCGCCGATTTATAAAAACGATGTCACACCTGACATTCTCACCACGTTAGTCGACTGCGACAACATCGTCTGTTTCAAAGACTCTTCTGGCGATACCCGCCGCTTTATCGATTTACGCAATGCGGTTGGCGATCGTTTCGTGTTGTTCGCCGGGTTGGACGACGTGGTCCTGGAAAGCCTCGCCGTAGGAGCAGAAGGGTGGATATCCGGCATGTCCAACGCATTCCCACGCGAAGGGGAAACCTTGTTCCGGCTGGCGAAGCAAAAGCGTTTCGAAGAAGCACTGGCCCTGTATAGCTGGTTTATGCCGTTGCTGCATCTGGATGCCCGTCCAGACCTGGTGCAGTGCATCAAACTCTGTGAAGAACTGGTCGGCCGTGGCAGCGCGGTGACCCGCCCACCGCGTTTGGCATTGCAGGGGGAAACGCTGCAAGAGGTGACGACGGTTATCAACACAGCTCTGGCCAACCGTCCGACGCTGCCAGATGTCGGCCTGTGATCTCTCAAGGAGGCCCGGTATTCAGCCGGGCTATACCAGGCAATCGAACAGGGGAAACCAATGCCAACTCACAACACATACGCCCTTAGCGGCAAACAGTTTATTGGCGGGCAGCGGATAGCTAGCGGTAACGCCGAACTCATCAGCCTGCGGGCCGATAATAATCAGCCAACAGGTTATCGCTTCCATCAGGCCAGCATTGCAGAGGTTGATGCCGCAGCGCAGGCCGCTGCCCGAGCCTTTAGCGCCTATAGCCAAACCAGCGCCGAGCAGCGAGCGGATTTTTTCGCCGCCATAGCCGATGAATTGGACGCGTTAGGGGAGGAGTTTTTTGCCTTTGCCACACAAGAGACCGCGCTGCCTATCCCTCGTCTGATTGGTGAGCGCGCTAGAACCAGCGGGCAGATGCGACTGTTTGCCGAACTGCTACGCAGCGGCCGCGTGCACGGGGCGAGAATTGATTGCGCATTACCAGAGCGTACACCGCTGCCAAGGCCTGATTTACGCCAGTATCGCGTCGCCATCGGTCCTGTGGCGGTGTTTGGTGCCAGTAATTTCCCGCTGGCGTTCTCTACCGCCGGGGGTGATACCGCTGCCGCGCTGGCCGCCGGTTGCCCGGTGGTGTTTAAGGCACATAGTGGCCATATGATCACGGCGGAATTGACCGCGCAGGCTATTGAACGTGCGGTGCAAAAACAGCAGATGCCTGCCGGTGTCTTCAATATGGTGTTCGGCAGCAGCATCGGTGCCGATTTGGTGCAACATCCTGCGATCCAGGCGGTAGGGTTCACCGGCTCGTTGCAAGGTGGCCGGGCATTATTTGATTTGGCGATGCAACGTCCACACCCCATCCCGGTGTTTGCCGAAATGTCGAGCATCAACCCGGTGGTGGTCTTGCCACAGGCATTGGCTCAGCGTGGTGAAAAAATTGCGCAAGAGTTGGTTGCCTCTTTCACGCTCGGTTGCGGCCAATTCTGCACCAAGCCGGGGCTGATTATCGGCCAGCGCAGCCCCGCCTTCAGCCAGATGATCGCCGATTTACAAACTCAGGTTAATGCCTGCCCGCCACAAACCATGCTGAATGCCGGTACGCGGGATCATTATCTGAGTGGCTTGCAGAGATGGGATCAACATCCTCAGCTACGGCATCTGGCCGGAAGCAGGGCAGAACACCCCCATCTGGCGGTAGCCCAGCTCTATCAGGCCGACAGTGGTTTGTTACTTAACGCCGATCCGCTGTTGCAGGAAGAAGTCTTTGGCCCCGTGGCGATCGTGGTTGAAGTCGCGGACCGGGCGGAACTGCTTGCCGCACTGGAAAACCTGCAAGGGCAACTCACCGCCACGCTACTGGCTGAACAGGAAGATCTTGGTGAGGCGAGTGAATTGGCACAATTACTAATCCACAAAGCGGGGCGTGTCCTGTTTAACGGTTATCCGACCGGCGTGGAAGTCTGCGAAGCCATGGTGCACGGCGGCCCGTATCCGGCGACCAGCGATCCCCGTGGCACATCGGTTGGTACGCTGGCTATCGAGCGGTTTTTGCGCCCGGTCTGCCTGCAAAACTACCCGGCAGCGTTATTGCCCCCCGCGCTGCAAGACAGCAATCCTCTGAACCTGTTGCGCCTGGTCAACGGTGAATACACCCGCGCAGCCCTCCATTCACCTGCGGCAATGAAATAATTCGAAAGGTAATGCTATGACCATACAGGGAAAATTTAAAAAGCAGCTGACGTTAACCGATCTGACGTTTATCGGCCTGGGCGCGATTTTTGGTTCCGGCTGGCTGTTCGCCGCCAGCCATGTTGCTGCCATCGCGGGCCCTGCGGGGATCTATTCGTGGCTGATCGGCGGGCTCGCTGTACTGCTGCTGGGCATTGTTTATTGCGAGCTGGGTGCCGCGCTTCCCCGTGCCGGTGGCATCATTCGTTACCCGGTGTTTTCCCACGGGGAGCTGATGGGTTATCTGTTGGGGTTCATCACACTGATTGCTTTCTCCAGCCTGATCTCTATTGAAGTCGTCGCCGCCCGACAATATGCAGCAGCCTGGTTCCCAGCGCTCAGCCAGCCAGGCTCGGGCGATCCCACGTTGATCGGTTGGCTGACGCAATTTATCTTGCTGTGTCTGTTCTTTACGCTGAATTACTACAGCGTGAAGACGTTTGCCAAATCCAACAACCTGATCAGCATACTCAAGTTCATCGTGCCGGTGCTGGTGATCGTGGTACTGTTCACCTTCTTCAAGCCTGAAAACCTGCACAGCCAAGGCTTTGCGCCCTTTGGTTCCGCCGGGGTGGAAGCGGCGATTTCCGCCGGTGGGATCATCTTCGCCTATCTGGGGCTGACGCCAATTATTTCGGTGGCCAGCGAAGTCCAAAAGCCGCAGCGTACCATCCCGATCGCGCTGATCCTGTCGGTGGTGCTTTCCACCATTATCTATGTGCTGCTGCAACTGGCTTTCCTCGGCAGTATTCCAAGCGAAATGCTGAGCGGTGGCTGGCAGGATATCAGCAAGCACTTTTCGCTGCCGTACCGCGATATTGCCGTTACGCTGGGGATGGGGTGGTTGGCTTTTCTGGTGGTGAGTGACGCGATCGTTTCACCGAGCGGCACGGGCAATATCTATATGAATGCCACGCCGCGAGTTGTGTATGGTTGGGCGCGGGCAGGGACTTTCTTCAAAATTTTTACCCGCGTCGATGGTGAGTCGGGGATCCCGCGTCCTGCACTTTGGCTGACTTTCGGGCTGGCTATCTTCTGGACGTTGCCGTTCCCTTCCTGGGAAAAGCTGATCGGAGTGGTCTCCGCCGCACTGGTACTTAGCTATGCCATTGCCCCGGTTACCGCCGCCGGGCTACGCCGCAATGCACCGAATTTGCCGCGGCCGTTCTTTGTCTGGGGATTTAGCGTGTTAGGACCGGTGTCATTCATCATTTCGGCATTGATCGTTTACTGGTCAGGCTGGAACACCGTCTCCTGGCTGCTTGGCCTGCAAATTCTGATGTTCTTTGTCTATATTCTGTTTAAAAACAAAGTGCCGACTCACGCCGTCAGCCTGAAGCAGCAGATTTGGTCCTCGCTGTGGCTGATCGCTTTCTACGCCTTGATCATCGTGGCTTCCTATCTCGGCAGTTTTGGCGGCATCAATGCTATTGGCCACCCATGGGACACCCTGCTGGTAGCGGCCATCGCGCTGCTGATTTATTACTGGGGAGCTTACACCTGTTTACCTCAGGCAAATTTTGTCGGGGACGAGGAAGAGTAATGCTAAAGGAGGAAACAACAATGACCAACACCGTCAATCTTACGTTGTCAGAGGCCTATCAACTGGCGTATCGAGCCTTGCACAGTAATGGCTTCAGCGCCAGGCATGCCGATGCGGTGGCAAAGAACGTCACCGCCGGTGAACGCGATGGCTGCCATTCCCATGGTTTGTATCGTGTACTGGGCTGTGTCCGGTCGCTGCATGCCGGCAAAGTGATGGCTGATGCCGAACCGACGTTCACCGACAGCGCTCCGGCGATTTTACGCGTAGACGCGCAGGGTGCGTTCTCGTTGGTGGCCTATCAAGCGGCGCTGCCTGCCTTTATCACCAAAGTTCGTCACTGTGGTATTGCCGCATTGGCGATCAATCATTGCGTCCACTTCTCTGCGCTGTGGGCGGATATCGAGCCGCTTACCGAACAGGGATTAGTAGCGTTGGCTTGCACCCCAAGCCATGCTTGGGTAACGCCCGCCGGGGGGAGCCAGCCCTTGTTTGGTACCAACCCGATCGCCTTTGGTTGGCCACGCCAGGGACAAGCCCCGTTTGTGTTTGATATGGCGACCAGCGCAGCTGCACGCGGTGAGATTGAGCTGCATCGCCTAGCGAATAAACCGCTGCCAGAAGGTTGGGGAATCGATAGTCACGGCAAACCGTCCACTGATGCCGCCAGCGTACTGCAAGGCGCAATGTTGACGTTTGGTGGCCATAAGGGCTCAGCATTGGCAGCGATGGTGGAGCTGATTGCCGGGCCGTTGATTGGTGATATGACCAGTAAAGAATCGTTAGCTTACGACCAATCAACAGGCTCTTCACCTTATGGCGGAGAGCTGATCATTGCCATGGATCCTGAGCGTTTTCTGGGGGCGGAGAAGGAAGAGCATTTCGCCAGAGCGGAAGGGCTTTTTAATGATATGGCAGAGCAAGGATCCCGTATTCCTGGGGAGCGGCGTTTTAAGGCGCGTCAGCACAGTGAGCAGTTCGGTGTGACATTACCGCTGACGTTATATAAAGAGATTGTGGCGTTGTGTCAGTAATCCCTAGCAGGCTCATCGTTTACCGATGGGCCGATGTGCTCCCATTCCTCTCTTGCCGCTCTAGTGTAGATATACGTACAACAATATGTTAACAATATTGAAACAATCAATTCAGCGGTAAATGGTGGGGACGGTTAACGAGCAAGCGGCGTTACCGGATATTTGGTTGACACATTTCTTCAAGGAGCAGGGCATGAGACAACAACGCTGGTGGGGAGTCATCGCGACATTGCTCCTCATCGTGATCGCCTATGCTGACCGGGTAAATATCTCCGTCATGCTGGTTAACCCCGAGTTTCTCAATCACTTTGGCCTGGTAGACAATCGCGCCTATCAAGGCACATTGATGACCGCCTTTCTGCTAGGTTATGGCCTTTCAGCCATGTTGTTGACGCCGTTTCTGGAAACGCTATTCGGTTATCGTAAAGGCTTGACCCTCAGTGTGGTTCTCTGGGCGCTCTTTACCGCGGCTTCTCCGTTGGTCGGATCGTTCATCATTTTACTGGTCGTGCGGGCCTTCCTCGGTGTCAGTGAAGGGCCACTTTTCTCGCTGAAAACCATGTACATCAGTGACCATTTCGCCGCCAATGAGCGGGGAAAGCCCAATGCGGTCTCTGCATTAGGCGTGTCTTTAGGTTTGGTGATTGGTTTTCCGCTGGTGACTTTCCTGATGAGTCATCTCGGTTGGGCCCTTTCTTTTCACGTTCTGGCGTTAATCAATCTCCTGGTCGGCTTGCTTTTGGTGCGTGTGTTTATCCATCCTAGAACAACCGGAGTGGTGCAGCGCATCAGTGAATCCATGATGCAACGTGTCTGCCATACCTTCATTCTGGCTTGGAAAACGCCCATGCTCGGCTGGATCATGCTGGTTGAGATAGCTACGCTCAGTTATCTTTGGGGTTCCAGTTCCTGGCTGCCCGCTTACCTGACCAATGAGCGTGGCTTTTCCATCAAGCAAATGGGTTGGCTAGCATCGCTACCCTTTATTATCAGTATATTCTCCAAGTATCTTGGCGGGGTGATCCTGGATCGCGTTCGGCCACAGCAGATGCCATTGATTTTTGCCTTTGGCGGGGCAGCAACGGCTATCTGTATGCTAGGCGTGATGCTGAGCTCACAAAGTAGTTGGCTGGCCGTGTTCCTGCTATCGGCCAACGCTTGTTGGGGGGCACAAGGTGCGGCAATTCCTACCCTGATCCAACACCATGCCAAAACAGAAAGCGTTGGTTCTGCCTACGGGCTGATCAACGGCGTGGGGAATATCTTTTCGGCATTTATTCCCTTGCTGATGGGGCTGGTGATGATGTCGTTTGGCACCGTCTCTTCAGGCTTTTCCGTGCTGGTGGCCTCGCAGATTGTGACTATGTTCGCTGGTGGAATGCTGTTTGTTCGCATGCAAGGAAACCGGCAATTCACCACGGCGTGGTGAACGTGAAGGGCTTCGCATTGCTAGTCGATCCGCAATTCGGCAGCAAGCAGCTCCAGCATGGCATCCACTTTTGGCTGCAGTTGCCGCCCAATAGGCCACACCAGATTGAGCGGCAGACCGTCAGTCGTCAGTTCCGGTAGGATTTGCACCAATTCACCACGTGCAATTTCATCGCAGACCAGCCATGTTGCCAACTGTGCGATACCGCATCCAGCCTTAACGGCGGCAACCTGAGCCTCGCCATTTCCGACAATAATGCGGCCCTCCATTGTGCGCCGCTCAATCATTCCAGCATCATGCGCGATCAGCCACGGGCCCGTGGTTCCATCGGCCTTACCATAGAGCACGGCATCATGGCGAGACAGTTCGGCGGGCGATGTCGGTGTCCCGTTGCGGGCCAGGTAATCGGGAGAGGCGCAGAAAATGAGGCGTTCACAGCCCAGGTAGCGATGGCCAACTGAGGTAGGCCAATGATCCGGGCCACCGATACGCACCGCCACGTCAATGGCTTCTTCAAGCAAATCAACGAAGCGATCGGTCAAAGAGACATGCGGGCGTAAGTGCGGGTGCTGCTGTGAGAACTGGAGTAGCAGCGGCCAGACTCGAAGGCGGCCAAATGTCGCCGGAGCATCTAGCCGCAGACGACCCATCGGTTCGCTGTGCTGTGCGGCGAGCACGGCTTCAGCTTCTTCCAAATCGGCCAGCACTCGTACGCAAGTGCGGTAGAACGCTGCCCCTGCATCCGTCAGAGCCAAACGGCGGGTGGTGCGTTCGAAAAGCCGGGTCCCGAGCCGATCTTCAAGGCGCGCCACACTTTTGCTGACGGCAGAGCTGGTCAAGTGCAATTGCTCTGCCGCTGCCGTGAAACTGCCTGCATCGGCCGTCGCCACGAAGGTTTCGATGCCCTTAAGCCGCTCCGATGGGATCATGCTGCCCTCACTTACTAAGGAATTAAATTCAATAATGTCGGTAAAATATATCAATGATGAGAATATATTTCTTAAATATACTAAGGGCAACAGCAAATCCCCATGCAGGAGCCTTTTTGATGACTTCGATTACCGTACCGGGCACCGCCATTTCGGCGAGCCGTAGCCGTCTTTCCATCGTCATTCTTGCGGTGGCGGCTTTCGTCATCGTCACGACCGAATACCTGATCGTCGGACTATTGCCAGCACTGGCACGCGACTTGGATATTTCAATTTCCGCTGCTGGCCAATTCGTTACCTTGTTCGCCTTCACGGTGATGCTGTTCGGCCCTGTGCTGACTGCGCTGTTGTCACACATTGAACGTAAGCGCCTGTTCATTGCGATTCTGATGATCTTTAGCCTCTCAAACGCCCTGGCCGCAATCGCTCCGAACGTTTGGGTGCTTGCGATTGCCAGGTTCATTCCCGCGCTGGTGCTGCCCGTGTTCTGGGGGACGGCCAGCGAGACGGCCGGACAGATTGCCGGGCCGCATCGTGCCGGTCGCGCAGTATCGCAGGTGTATCTGGGGATCTCAGCCGCCTTACTGTTTGGTATTCCACTGGGAACGCTAGCGTCGGACCTTATCGGCTGGCGCGGCACCTTCTGGATACTGGCCGGGCTGTCGCTGGTTATGACATTGGCCCTGGCGATCTTCATGCCGACCCTGGCACGCCCCGAACGGCTTAGGCTGGCAGAACAGACTCGCATCCTCAAAGACCCGTATTTTGTCGGTAACGTTGTGTTATCGGTCGTTGTGTTCACTGCAATGTTTACGGCTTACACTTATCTAGCCGACATGCTGGAGCGCATTGCCGGTGTGGCTCCGGCGCAAGTCGGTTGGTGGCTCATGGGCTTCGGTGCTATCGGCCTGGTCGGTAACTGGCTGGGCGGGCGCTTTGTAGACCGCAGCCCACTGGGCGCTACCGGCATATTCTCGTTATTGCTGGGCATAGGCATGATGGCCAGCGTACCAGCGGCAGACTCGCTCATTCTGTTATGGTTGGCACTTGCGCTTTGGGGTATTGCCTATACTGCACTGTTTCCAATCTGTCAGGTTCGGGTGATGAAGTCCGCTTCACACGCTCAGGCGCTAGCCGGAACGTTGAACGTCTCTGCTGCCAATGCCGGTACGGGCCTTGGCGCCATTATCGGTGGCCTGGTGATCCCTCAATGGGGATTGGAAAACATCGGTTTCGTTGCCGCAGGCATCGCGATAACGGCCATTTTGCTGGCGGCTTGGCTTGTACGCTTTCGGCGGCAAAGCGCGAAATAACTAGGAAAGGGAAGGTGACCGACTATGCGGTCACCTTGGCAAAAATCACGTCTCAACTAAATTGCTTCAATCTTTCAAAGCCTTGCTCCAGATCGGCTTTCAGTTCATCCATATCCTCCAGCCCAATCTGCAAGCGCAGCGCCCGGCCGCCGGGTTGCCACTGCGTCACGGTGCGGTATTCGGCACAGTTAAACGGGATCACCAGGCTTTCAAAACCTCCCCACGAGTAACCCATCGCAAAAATCGACATGTTATCCAACATGTTATCAACACCAGCCTTGGTATATTCCGGCTGCAAAATGATAGAGAACAGGCCCGAAGAACCTGTAAAGTCGCGTATCCAGAATTCATGCCCTGGGCAATCAGGGAAGGCCGGGTGGAGCACTTTCAATACCTCCGGGCGGGATTTTAGCCAATGAGCCATCTCCAGCCCGCGCTTTTCGGCCTCCTTCAAGCGTAAGTACATGGTCCTCAAACCCCGTAGGGCGAGAAAACAGTCTTCTGCGCCCGGCAACATCGCCATCAGATCATAGGTTTCGCGTAATTTAGGCCACCAGGCATCATTGGCTGAAACCACGCCCATCAGTAAATCGGAATGCCCGCCCAAATACTTGGTACCCGCCTCTACGGAAATATCACAACCATGTTCATGGGCGCGGAAAAATACCGGCGTTGCCCAGGTATTATCAATAATGGTGGCGATCCCTTGCTGTTTTGCCAGCGCCGCCATGGTTGGAATATCCTGGATTTCAAAGCTTTGAGAGCCAGGAGATTCTAAAAACAGGGTGGTAGTGTTAGGGCGGAACAAGGTGCCGATGTCTGCGCCAATCAATGGATCATAGTAGGTGGTTTCGATCCCCATTTTGCCCAACATCCCAGCACAAAACAGGCGAGTAGGTTTGTACACGTTGTCAGGCATTAACAGGTGATCGCCTGCTTTCAACGTAGTGAGCAATGCCAGCGCAATTGCGCCCAGCCCGGAGGGTGAGAGCACTGTCCCTGCCGCTCCAGCCAGTTCGCTCCACGCATTTTCTAGATTAGCGATCGTGGGTGTGCCCATCGTCCCGTAGTTAAACTCGGCTCGGTTATGCTCAATATCGCTGACGGTAGGAAAAATAACCGTTGAACCCCGATAAACCGCTGCGTTGACAAATCCGGCCTGTTTGGCGGGATCTCGGCCGATCTGTGTAATCCGGGTGCCGATGCTGAAATCCGAGCTTGGTGATTTACTCATTGCTAACCTCATCGTTTATTCGAAAAATTTAAAGAAGGGGGACAGGCAAAGCAAAATACCGAAGAAAGTGATAAACCAAACGGCGGGCCCCTTAAACTTATGAAGTGCTTCGACTTTATACACCAGATAGCAAGGGATCAAGCATGATACCAACCCGAACAAAGGGCTCCCCAGTTGCATAAAGAACAGGATAGAGAAGCGGGTTGAAATCCACGCCCATAACCCCAGCACAACGCCAACGCTGATGGCAATGTGAAGCACTTTTTGATTGATTTTTTCTTCCGGAATAAAACGGCAGATAATATTAGTCACAATCCCTTTGATCGCCTCCTGGAACCCTAAATAAATCCCGAGAAACGCCGTTAAGATGGCAAAAATATTCAGCAAGGCGCTCATTACTCTCACAACAGATCCGGGAATAACCTGGGCTGCAATAGCTAATGCAGAGATATTTTGCTCAAAAGCGGAAACGGCCTGCTCATGGCTGATAGCAAAAGTGAACGAGAAGGCAAAGAACAATACCGCAACCGCCAGGATAATATAAGCAACACGGTTGGCGCGGATAGCTCGATAGGTGGCAATACGTTTATCCGATTCAACTTTGCGATAAGCAATGTTCATCGGGCTAAGTATCTGAACAAACAGAATGGAGAAAAGGGTAAAGGGTAACGTCAAAAACACGTCGCGCATAAATGGCAGCAGTTCAGGGAAAGCAGTAATATTATTCAAGTTCCAATGTGGAACCATCACGCCCCCTAATACAACGATAATCCCAAATTTAACGCACACCATCGGGCCGGAGACCTTGAACAACAACCGTTCCCCTTGAGCGGCAATGCTGACCAAGGCAACCAGCACCACCAACCCATACCAGATGGAGTCTGACAGCAAGCCTTCCGTCAGCCCAAAGGTCTGAATATAGGAGGCGCTGTCAAAAGTAACGGCCAGGGAATAAGAAAACATGCCGTGTAGTAACATCAGGAAATAGGCAATACCTAGCCAAAATCCCCAGTTTTTCCCGAGATATTGCGTAATGACGTTAGTATAGTCTTGGCAATCTTCACTTTCTGATAATGTTTTAAGGTAAAGACTTTGCAACAAATAAATCGCCGGATAAGAAATGATAACCGAAGTGATAAATACCCAAATGCCTTTAATGCCCACTTGAACTGGCATGAAAACAATGCCGGAACCGATGGCCATACCTATGCAGAGAATAACCCAGCCGAAGTCATATCGGGTAAACGGAATGCTTTTATACGCGTCTTTAGACTTGATATCTGTATTTATTATGCTATTCATCATTGTCTTCCTGTCGCAAGATGATCACAGCCGTGTTCTCACGAAATGAGAAGTTATGTAAAACATCGCGTTTGTCAGAGGTAACCTTATCTGACATAGAAACATAGTACGTACTGGTAAGTAAAACTTAAAGCAGCTAGCGGTGTTATTAAATGAAAATACTTGTGCGTGAAACGCAAAAGTTGATGGCTGTCCTATTTTATGTGCTTTTTATGAAAACTGACTGAAAGGGTTGGTAGCGTCGCTATCTAGTGAGTATAGTCAATTATAATGTATAGGAATTTTACTGACTTAGCGTTTTTTTGCTAGCCTGATATCAGATCCATGCGGCCGTATAAATTCACAAAGGGGTACCGGCAGATGATGTCGTCAACCAGGGGTTCCGTTTCATTCAAGGCAAAAATCGACAACTACGCCATCTTCCGGCAGTTGGAAATCTTTATCAAGGTCGTTGAATGTAACAGTTTTTCTGCCGCAGCGCTGAAGTTGAACCTCACGCCGTCATCGGTGAGCCGCAGCATTTCCCAACTGGAAGAGTATCTTGGCATCGTTTTGCTGAAAAGGACCACGCGTAACCTGATTTTGACCGAGCCAGGCAAATATCTGCTGTTCCGGGCGCAGCACCTGCTGGCGGATCTGGATGACTCCTTGGTTAATACCTCCAGTTTCCGCAGCCACCCACAGGGCCAGCTCAAAATTACCTGTTCAATTGCCTTCGGCGTTACCCATCTGATGCGTTTGTACAGTGACTATAGAGAAATCAACCCCGACGTCAGATTGTCTGTCGATTTAAATGACCAAAGCGTCAACCTTAACGAAGAGAATATCGATATTGCGCTGCGTATTACCGCACACCCGCCGAGTAATTTTGCTTTGCGCAAAATCTGTAAGATCAACTGGGTTTATTGCGCCAGCCGGCGCTACTTTGAACGCCGTGGCCTGCCGAAAACCCTGGCAGACCTGGAGGATCACGACTGCCTGATCAATCCAAACGTTTCTGATAACTGGCACTTTATTGGCGGCGATGGGCATTCGTTAAAAATCAATAACATCGTCGAGGTGAACAGTACCTTGGGGCTGCTACAGGCTGCGCTCCATCATCAGGGGATCGTCAATCTGCCAACCTACATGCTGGGTGACCATATCGCTGATGGCGAGTTGATCCCCATTTTGCTGGATCACGAAGCTAAAGAGCATGAGTACCATCTTTTCGCACTGTACCATCCAGGGCATTATCAAGACCCCAAGGTGAGAAGCTTTATTGATTTTATTGTGGAAAAAATCTCATCGACGCCTGTCTGGGACGATTGGATGGTAGGGTAGCTGTGTTTGTCATCCGACGTTGGGGGACTGAACCCAAGTGGAATTGTCTGCGGCCGTTGTTTCTCTGAATTCATGCAGCGCGAGGAAAAAACGGACAGCTAGCGCTATACAGCTCTCGGAGGTGGTAACCAGGTCCACATCAACCCGATGTTCTGCCAGAATCGCGAACATTTCGGCAAAGAATCTGTATGCAGGTTGCGTATGCAGGTCGTGCAATCTCAACAACGTCTGTTTGCGGCGAATGGCAATCGCACGATAAAGTGGCGGATTCTCTGTCTCACGGCGAACCAGCGTTCCACCGGCAGCGGTATTTTTGCTGGACCCTACAAAGACCGGGATATTTTTCCGCATCGCGGGTAACAGGGTCGCCGGGTGGAGCACTTTCGCACCAAAAGCAGCCATGTCGCTGGCTTCGGAAAAGGAGATATGGTCAATACGCCGGGCCTGCGCCACAATGCGCGGATCGGTGGTGTAGATCCCGGCCACATCAGTCCAGATATCGACACGTGCGGCCTGCAATGCTTCCCCAAGCAGGGAGGCGGTGTAGTCGCTACCGCCCCGGCCCAGCGTGGTGGTATGCCCGGCATCATCACTGCCGATAAAACCCTGGGTGATAACAATCGCCTGCTCAATACGCGGCCGGAGATGGGCTTCTGCCTGATCCTCGACCAGGTTGATATTGGGTTCGGCGCAACCGTAGAGGTTGTTGGTTCGAATGACTTTACGGGCATCAAACCATTCCGCTTGCGCTTCACGTTCACGAAGCACTTCAGCAAATAACAGGCTCGACATCAACTCGCCATGGCTGACCAGTTCATCACTCAGCGACGTGGAAGGCATTGTCAATGCCGTCTCGGCAAGGCGGGCAATATTTTCAAGGAGCTGATCGATTTCTTTGCTGATGACCAGCGGCGCTTTCAGGCGGGAAATAATGTTGTACTGGATAGTGCGAAGGGTATCAATTTTATCCATACGATCACGACTTTCCAGCCCTTCAGAAAGTTCGACCAATAGATTTGTGACCCCTGCGGAGGCAGACAAAACGACCAGGCGGACGTGGTCATCAGCAAGAACAATGCCAGCACTGCGATTCATCGCGTCAAAGTCAGCAACGCTGGTACCGCCAAACTTGGCAACGACGAATTGTGGATAAATGCTTGTCATAACAATCTCATATCAGGGCGCCATAAAAAATGGCAAGAAAATTTTCATTCTCGGCATAAGGGAAGCACGCTTCGCCTTACGAAATGTCCGCCCGCGAACATTTCTGATGACAACCCAGGAAAGCCTCCTGTTGTCGATAACGTGTATTGCCTCTTACGCGTTACCGGTGTGATGCGCATTAATTCTTTATTTACGGAGAGTAAAATAAGCGCGCCATAGTAAGTGATTTATCTTAATGGATCGACATTTTTATTTTATTTCGCAATAAATCAGTAAAAAAGAATGCCTTACAGGCCAATACCTAACATTCTTAACGGTAAAATCGTGTAACAAAAGAATAAAACCATAGCAAAACGATGGTTTTCATGACGTTGTATCTAATCCGGGCATTCGTAACGCTTTGTGCGATATTGGTAACAAAAATTAATGCGCAGCGAAAGGTAACTTATTGTTATGATTTGACTTTAAAGGGTCAATTGCATGTTGAAACAAATGATTGAGTACACCATTAAAATGCTATATATTGGCCGCGTTTTTACAGGCAATCCCCTTAACCTTTTATTCAACCCGGCGTTAATAATACCCGAGGTTGTGGGAGTGATATGATGACGGATAAAGTCCGTATTGATACTTTAAGTGCTAGTTCATTACCACAAAGCAATGATACCTTTTTAGCGAGACAGGCCGAGTTTGAGTCTAACGTCAGAAGCTATCCACGGAAACTGCCATTGGCAATTGCCAAAGCGCAGGGCGTTTGGATTACTGATGTTGAAAATAATCAATATCTTGATTGTCTTGCAGGCGCCGGGACTCTGGCGCTGGGTCATAATCATCCTGACGTGCTTCAAAGCATTCAAAGTGTCATCAGCAGCGGCTTACCGTTACATACGCTGGACCTTACCACACCTCTGAAAGACGAATTTTCCTCCTATTTACTCTCTTTATTACCGGGCCAGGGCAAAGAGTATTGCCTGCAATTCACCGGTCCGTCTGGCGCTGATGCGGTTGAAGCCGCGCTCAAACTGGCCAAAAAAGTAACCGGCCGTTCAAGCATCATCAGTTTCTCCGGAGGCTACCACGGTATGACGCACGGTGCGCTCGCCGTAACAGGTAACCTGTCACCAAAAGAAGCCGTCAGCAACATGATGCCGGAAGTGCAGTTTATGCCTTATCCGAATCAGTATCGCTGCCCGCTGGGTATCGGTGGCGAAGCAGGTGTTAAAGCGCTGACGTACTACTTCGATAACTTGATCAACGACGTGGAAAGCGGCGTACGCAAACCAGCGGCGGTGATCCTCGAAGCGGTTCAAGGCGAGGGCGGTGTGAACCCAGCTCCGGCCGAGTGGCTGCAGCGCATCCGTAAAGTTACGCAGGACCATGGCATTCTGCTGATCATCGACGAAGTCCAGGCTGGTTTCGCACGCACCGGTAAGCTGTTCGCGTTTGAACACGCAGGTATCGAGCCAGACATCATCGTTATGTCTAAAGCTGTCGGTGGCGGTCTACCGCTGGCCGTACTGGGCATCAAAAAACAGTTTGACGCATGGGCGCCAGGCCACCATACCGGGACATTCCGCGGTAACCAACTGGCAATGGCCACCGGTCTGACCACACTTAAGCACCTTAAAGATAACGCCATTGCAGATAAAGTTGCCGCCCAGGGCGAATGGCTGAAGGGCAAACTGGCCGAACTGCAAAAACGTTACCCGGTTATCGGCCACGTACGCGGCCTGGGCTTGATGATCGGCATTGAAATCGTGAAGCCTAACGAAGCACAGGATCACATGGGATGCTATCCGGCGGATGGCGAGCTTTCGGCATTGCTGCAGAAAAAATGCTTCGAATCCGGTCTGATTCTGGAGCGAGGCGGCCGTCATGGTTGCGTACTGCGCCTGTTGCCATCACTGCTGATCACCGACGCAGAGCTGGAAATTTTCCTCGATAAATTTGAAAACGCCTTGCTGGCCACTGGCATGGAGCCGGTTTAATCGGAGTTAACGATCGTGTCTGATAACAACCCAATTCTCTCCGGTTCGGCGCAAAGTATCGCCGCCTACCAGGATGCCATTGAGCAAAGCAGCAAAGCCGTTATCGAATGGTTAAAGCAGCCAGAAATGTATCAGGGGAAAACCGTCGACCAACTGCGCGAGCGCATTCAGTTGAACTTTACCTCTCAGGGCCTGGGTAACCAGGCCGCCATTGAGCGTGCAGTTGAGTATTTCCTCAAGGACAGCCTCTCTGTACATCACGCACAATGTGTGGCGCATTTGCACTGCCCGAGCCTGGTGATTAGCCAGGCAGCAGAGGTGCTGATCAATGCCACTAATCAGAGCATGGACTCCTGGGATCAAAGCCCGTCAGCCACCATCATTGAGATCAAACTCATCGAGTGGCTGCGTGAGCAGATAGGATACAGCGCCGGTGATGCTGGCGTGTTCACCAGTGGCGGCACCCAGAGTAACCTTATGGGGCTGATGCTGGCGCGTGATGCTTTCTTCGCGCGTCAGGGGCACTCCGTTCAGCAGCATGGTTTAACGGGCGATCTTAGCAAAATCAAAGTGTTCTGCTCCGAAAGCGCACACTTCTCCGTGCAAAAAAACATGGCGTTGATGGGGCTGGGCTACCAGTCAGTCACCCAGGTGAAAACCGATGCGTTCTCGCGTATGGATATCGCTGACCTGAAAACCAAACTGGCGCAGGCGAAAACCAACGGTGAGCAGGTGATGGCGATTGTGGCCACCGCCGGTACGACCGATGCGGGTGCGATTGATCCGTTAGAGGAAATCACCGCGCTGGCCGCGCAGGAAAATATCTGGGTTCACGTTGATGCCGCATGGGGCGGAGCGCTGCTGCTTTCTGAGAAGTATCGCCACTACCTGAACGGCCTGGAATCCGCAGATTCCGTGACACTGGATTTCCACAAGCAGTTCTTCCAGACCATCAGCTGTGGTGCATTCCTGCTGAAAGACGCACGCCATTACGAGCTGATGCGTTATCAGGCGGCGTACCTGAACTCTGATTTTGACGAAGAACAGGGCGTACCGAACCTGGTGTCAAAATCACTGCAAACCACACGTCGTTTCGATGCCCTGAAACTGTGGATGGGCCTTGAAGCGTTGGGTAAAAAGCAGTACGCCGAAATCATTGATAATGGCGTTACGTTGTCACAGAAAGTGGCTGAGTATGTCTCTGCACAACCGCATCTGGAACTGGTTATGCAGCCACAGTTGGCAAGCGTACTGTTCCGTTTCTGCCCGAAAAGCGACGATCGTGCGTTTATCGCGCAGTTAAACCAGCGTATCGGCGATGTTCTGTTGGCATCAGGTAGTGCCAACGTTGGGGTAACAGAAGCAGATGGGGTAACATGTCTGAAGCTAACGCTGCTGAACCCAACGGTTTGTCTGGAGGACGTAAAAATCCTGCTGGCCAGCGTGAAAGAGACGGCTGAAAAGTTGCTTAACGCGTAATCCTTTAGTAACCAAATCTGCGTCGAGTTGCTAGTCAATTCGGCGCAGTCGAAAGGCGTCGTCTGTTGAAATCTGCTGGGTAATGACAGCCATTAGTTCTCAGATTTCACGTGGCGCGATCAAAAAGGAGGGCGTTTTGCACGATATTGCACAGCTTTTGCAAGTAATCCACTCACTAGAGGTTCAACTCCATCAGTCGGCAACGCGTAACGATGCTAATCTCGTCGGAGAATTGCTGCATGACGATTTTGAAGAGATCGGCTGTTCCGGGCTGCACTATGACAGGCAGCAAACCATTGCGGCGCTAAAGTTGGAAAGCGGCCAGCCACAGATTTTTGCCGAAGAGTTCAAACTGGTGAAGATTGCCGATGGTGCCGTATTGTTGAGGTATAAAAGTTTTCAACGTGATGTGGATGGCAGCATAGTTCGCCGTGCCGAGCGTTCTTCGATCTGGTTGCAATCGTCACAAGAGCGCGGAGGCCATTGGCAGATGCGTTTTCATCAAGGAACACAGATCGAGGATTGAAGCCAACTGTGTATCAACTCGAATAATCGCCACCCATGAACCAACTTCTAGAAAACCAAGCAGACAAAGCGTGAAGGTGAGGTGAGATAAACATAGCGGGATAACCCGGTGCGTAATTGCCAATGCAATTTAACATAATATACATTATGCGCACCAAGGTGACGATACGTGGAATCTGGCTATCTGGTACTGTCATTGGTCTTCATTGGCCCTGGACAAAAATTCACGTTACCAGTGAACCTCATGCTCTTATCTGACTTTTCAGTAGCCAATCTCATCCAAGCAATCCGCTGATGCAACCGACAAAGCTTGTTCTTCATTTGCAGTTTTCTGGCAAGGATCAAAACAAAGCGAAAGCTGAGTCTATCAGTTTCCGGTGTATTACATCATCCCCGAAAGTTGACGCTCCTGCTCGCACCCATCCCTAGATTCTACGACCACGCGAAGTTATTGGAACAACGTCTGGTTGTTCGAGTACCCAACCGTCTCGACCCTTGCCAAGCCTAGCCAGCATCGAGCCGCAAAGATAAGCTTTCCATCTAAGAAGCCTAACCAACAAAAACATAACTTCCTCTGCCAGAGCATTTAGATCCTCAAAATCTTCGCGTAAGATATCTTCCAGTCCTTGATCTCGTGCCATGAAATATGATGAGCGGGCAGGATTTCGTTTTCGCAATCTTCACGTTAACACTGTGGCCAAGCAGATACCTAAAACCAACCTGTTGATCATTTTTACCTCATCAACAGGTCAAAACCCCCTGCCTTATTGATCGCGCTACGTGAAATCTGAAATGGTATGGCTACACTAACCGTGCAGATTTCACCAAAATGTATGTCTGTGATGACTCGTTCAAGCCTCTTCGTCGTTTCTGTTCTTCACTCAGTGCTACAACAGCAAAATTGTCATGATCCAGAGTTGCCCATGACATTAGTATGCCTTATCATACCAAAGTTCGATTGTCACAGAACCCCGAACCGCAAGCGGTCAAAATCTAAACCAAGTAGCAAGGATTAGATAGACTATCCACGTAGTACAGGACTGAAATTTTTACTCCTGTATAAAAATTGAGTATTTTCAAACTAAAAGGAAGTTCAGCAATGATGAAGTTTAGTACATTTATAGAATTTCAAGAGTTTAAACAAACTTTAGAGGACTGTTTAGGTCTTAAAGATGATGCGTTGACAGATGAACAAGCTAAAGCAATCTTGGAACGAATCGAGAATATTGAATTTCCAAATAATGAAAATCCAGAAGATATATCTCAAATAAATAAAGTAATCTATGAGTCGGCAAAAAATAATGGAATTAAAGATAGTGATTATGAAAAAATCACTTGGGCAATGGAAGGTTATAACACAAGTAAAATCAGCATCTTATTATCACAGGCTAAGTTAGTGGCTAAAAAAATAAGACATGAAAAAGAAAATGCAAGTAAAAAATGAATTTAGCTTGATTGATTTTCAAAATAGAGTAAAACATCTTGCCGATATTTATCGTCAAGATGTGCATGAGTACGCAAATAATGCAACATTAGATGAACACACAGCGCTAGCAAATAAAGTAGAAGACTCAGGCAATGAACTTTTTCATGAGCTGGAAGTATCAGCCACAGAATGCCTTGATAATCAACAGCTTAGTTACGCATCTGAAACTATTGCAGAATACTGCCATTCTTTCATCGATACATTATTAGACCATTGCGAGTTAATGCGAGATATATATTGTGATGATAGTTACTCTCCGTCTAAAACTGCATATTCATCTATGCAGCGCATAATAAAAAAATACTATCCAAATGATTTTGAATGTATAAGAGAAAAGTTTAAGGATTTAAAAATAACAACTTATGGGTTTGATACAAAGCCAAAGGTGGAAAAAATGAGGTTGGGATTAAGTGTCATAATTTCAATTACAACCATATTAATGGTTGTTCTATCGCTAATGCTTAGCGATAAAGGGAGTATACCTTTCATTTTAGGCTCATTTTTATTATGTATTGCCTTTATAACTACACTATACATACCAAACCCGACAAGCTCTCAACATGATACATTTAGAATATTTTTGAGCATTGCAACTGCTGGCGTAATAACAGCATTTCCAGGCTTTGCACAATTCACATACACGAATCAGTATGGATATACACTGACTGCAACGGGTTCTTTAGCTATATTTTTAGTTGTATTCTTTTTAAATCCTGCAAAGTTACGTGAATTAGCAGATAAAAATAAATGATTCGCATAATGCACTTTATGCTAAAGATGAACCCTCGCCATTCCGGTAAAGAGCAACCCCATTCTACCGGAATGGCTCATAACCCTTTTGTAACATAAAGTCATACATTATGTGTCGAGAGTATTAAACCGATAATCCGTACCGCCAGCATCAAGGATAGCGACAAAAGTCACCACCGCAGGCAGCGCCTGAGGCGTGAAAAAATTAAATTTCCACTCGGTGGGCACATCGGTTTGGACTGAAGTCTCGGGCTGGCCCGGGCTGTGGCACGCCATCAGCACCAGTACCGGAAGAAGTCCCGCCAGACGGATTAGTAACAATGCCTGCTACCAATTGCCGTAGGGATAGGTTTTCCCTTTGATAAATTCGGGAGTATCTCCGTAATATTTATACCCATTGGGGTGCCTAGTTATCCCTTTGCAAAGCTCTAATTTATCCCCGGACACAGTCATTAAGACTGAAGGCGTCACGCGATAATTAGGCTGACTACCAATACCTCGTAACCAGACAGCGACCTTACCTCCCGGAGCCAGACCAATTTGTATGTTGTCGTAATACCCGATATTACCATGATAATCCTTATACACGCTGGGGTTGCGCATTTTCTCTACAACGGCGTCAGACAGGGTCAGGCGAGTTTCATACACTCTTTTATCAATCACGGAGTCCCAGCAGAAAAGAATATGCCTGGGGGGATGTTTAACGTGATTCCAGTGCCCTCCGGGTGCTCGATCGGTATCATTCCAATTACCGATCACTTTATCGAGGTCTGGGGTGCTGTCCAGCGTATTAAACCGGTAATCAGTACCGTTAGCATCAAGGATAGCGACAAACGTTACCAGTGCGGGTAGCGCCTTGGGCGTGAAAAAATTAAATTTCCACTCAGTGGGCACATCGTTTTGGATTGAAGCCTCGGGCTGGCCCGCACTGTGACTGTGGCACGCCGTCAACAGCAGTACCGGAAAAAGCCCCGCCAAACGGATTATTTTCATATTCTATTTCCCGCCATATCGTAAACTGTCCGCTGCCAGCGCTCATCCGGACGGTTGGTAAAGTTCACCAGCTTCGCCGGTTTGACTGCCCCAGCGATCATTCCCTCACCGTCTCTGACCACGCTGTTCCAGTTGGCTGAACAATGGATATATTTCTCTGCCAGCATTTCGATTTCCTGACTGATGAATCCGAGATCCGATGCCCCATTCCGTACCGCGCGGCCCATCACAATCGCTTTTTCACAAAGGCAGTTTAGTTCTATTGGTAATGAAAAGTCTGGAACACTGTCATCAATAGGAGCAAAGACCACGCCTGCATCTTGCGCCGCATCGAGCATCACCCGCAGCACCACCTTCGACCAGTCGTTGCGCGTCGGGCGCTCAATGACCGCTGCCGCCCCGCTGCGTTTTTGCGGCATGCCGTAGCGATCGGCTGGCATCCGCTCGTCGTGCCAAGTATCAATGTTAATCTCCACTGCCTGCAATAAAGGGCCAATAGCTGGCCAGGTATCCATCGCACTGAGTTGCTCACAGGCCTGCTGATAAACCCGCGTTTTCGTATCAGGTGTGGAAAAGGGTACGGTTTCAAACTGCGGACGGGTGATGAAATAGGCTTCGTACTCATCAGGGTTATAACCGCCACCAATGTCAGAGTGTGCACCGGGCAAAGCCAGTTCCGGCCATGCAGGTTTCACGCTGTTCAACGCAAAGTTAAACCGGCATTCGTGCTGTGCGGTGATATGAAAAACCTTCTCGGCCACCCCCGGACGCAGCACAATATTCACCTCGCCCGTATCGGCGCTGTGCGGATTGAACCCGTTGACCGGCGTACCGATGCCAGCCACCGTATCAAATATCCCCAGAAAACGGGTTTTACCGCCGGGAGTGCCTGAGAACTCAATACTTCCCAAGCCGGCCTTGATGGCAGCGATAATCGCCTGATCCTGACTGAATACCCGGTTGGCAAAATGCCGTGCCGCTGCAGCTCCCCGACTGAACCCGAAAATATCAAACTGCAATTCTTTGATGGTCCAGGAACTGGCGTCAGGCAGGTTATCCAGATAACCTTTGATAGCAGCAACCAGCATAGCGACTGCCTTATCGGTTTTTCTCACCACTCCGGAGTTACCTCTGCCGGTGCCCATCCCGTAAGTACTGTCGCCTTCCCCGCTTTCCGTACCAATCCCCTCGATATAAATTGCACGCTGGCCGTATCCCGTATCGGCAGTGAGTTTTTGGTTATACAGAATATTTAGCCAGTGAACATTGGTGTAATAGCCGAGATGACTTCCTGCTGCGAAGCCGCTGTGTCCGCTTTTTAGTTGAACGCATTGGAAATAAGCTGACTGAGCATCGGCATTGTTCATCCCAAAATGCTCTCCGGAGCAGGCATCAAGGCTGGCTGCGGTATTATCCGCATTATTGCCGGTGCCGTCGAAAAACACCCCGATGGTCAGGGTAATTTCCCGCTTCTGCCTTTCCTTTTTGGCCGCCTGTGCGTGCTGCTCTGGCTCTGCTGCCTGTTTCTTAGCGCTTTGAGCATACTGCGCTGGCGCCGCTGCCGGTCCGCTATTCATCGGCATTGAGCGCGGAGAGATAGATGGGGCAACCGAGAGCGGCTGACTGCTCGCAACAAGACGATGGCTACCAGCCGGGCAACCACAAGCCACACGATGGCCGTCAAGTGCCGTTGGTACACCATAAAAACTTAAGTTTACTTCCCCTTCGGCAATAACCCCGATTTTCCCGCAAGCCGGACACGAAACCTTATGCCCTTTCAGCGCGACGGGAATACCATCACACGTGTAACGATTTCCCAGCCCCCCCTCCAGTACCCGCCCCCCTGTGGTGGTGGTATCGCCCTGGCAAATGACCGATATTCCCTGGTAGTTCATTCCTCTGCTCATATCCTGCGAGCCTCTTTGTCAGCCTCTTCCATGACATTACTCCATGTTTTATTAAGGGTTGTATCCGGAACCAGACTAAACTCTCTACGACAAACTGTCAAAAATCGACCAATTTGAAGAAGCCAGTGGACACCAGCATGTTAAACGTCAACATCACGAAATCGATGCCAATGCGTATCATCGGCCTATCTCACACGGGTTCTTACAGAGAGAGCAATCGGGCTTTCACTGGAGCTATACCAGTTGGCGAATTGTGTTCGCGCTGAAAAGCTAAGTATTAATGTTGAGAAATATTGAAGTGGCATTCAGCACTGGAATGCCACGGAGTGAGCCCTAGCGATACCGGCTAGCCTACCTCAGCGCCAGTTCGGCTCCTTCATTACCGAATAGCGACCGCTGCCAAGGAAAGCGATAGCCAGCCCGGCAAAGAAATACACCGCCATATCTTCTGCTCCCCAGGCCCCTACCTTGGTCAGCATCAGCGCCTTGCCGGGATCGATCAGCAGGTAAGCCGCCAGCATGGTAAATGAAAACACCAACGCCGCCTGGCGGGTAAAAATCCCCAAAATAATCAACAGTGGAGCTACTAGCTCACCGACGAAAACGCCGTAACCGATAAATCCTGGCAACCCATGTTGAGTCAGCAATCCCTGGATATAATCGATGCCGCCGATCAGTTTATGCCACCCATGGAATATCATCATAATGCTGAACGCCAAGCGCAGTATCAGTTTGCCCAGATCCGGACGATCCATGACACGATTAAACCAATTCACCATGTTGCACCTATTGAGAGTTAATGATAATCGCAATCAATCTAATCCTAAGTTGCATTTTTACAACGAAATTCGTAGTAAACCTTGATCTAACACATTAAATAAACTTTCATAAAAATCGACGCCACCTGCATGCCCGCCTCCTTAGATCGCGGCGTTATAGTAAGCTTGAGAAGAATTATCTTTCTATCTATAGGGATCAAATGTTAATAATTGGTATTTTATGCTGACATTGGTTTTTTGGTAGCTAAACATATCGCCCTCGTGGGGATTATATATCATTAAATACTTTATTAATGCTTAAGCTTGCGGAATATGGCCTCTCATACCATATTTATTACACTCTGAAGAATGTGGTGGATTAAGTGAAATAAAAAACTTAACCACGTATTTTAACCCGTAACATTCGGAACGAGCTTTTATTTTAATGAGGTACCACGCGCCTGCGCAATGCTGGCCCGCTCTGTGTATTTCATTTTATTTAGCATAGCAATTCACCGCTAATATCATTAGCCCGGGAAGTAAACTTTGTGAGCCTCACGTAACTGTTCGCCACCAGCGGCGATCTTGCTTGCGCGCAGCACAGGCTATTCATTTAAATTCAAAAGGTTAACATGCATCAAATTACCGTTATTGTTTTTACAATAGCGTTATTTTCAGTGCATCTAAAAAACAAAAATTATGAACATCCACGTTACTGGAGGCTCAGGGATTAATACGCCCTATTAATCCATAGCAATAAATAGAATGACTAATGCAACCTGTTTTATTGATTTTTCCCGGTGGCAGTATTAAGGCCACCATAATAAAAACCCATACAGGCAGCACCTTATGAGCGATGAACAACTTGCATCCGATGCGGCACTACAGCAATTTATCGATCTTTCCCGTTTATTAACCGGTTTCGACCGCTTTGAGTTACTCGGTACGGGTCAGGCAGCCTTTTATTTTGACTGGGTACAAACGCACGCGGCAGAACGTTTTGCCACGTTGTTGGCAACGTACGGCGATCTCCCGGCAGATGCTGCACAGCACTCTTACTTTGTAGAAACCCAACTGCTGGGTTCTGAAAAGCTGTCAACGTTGGTGAGCAGCATTATCAAACTGTGGTACCTAGGCCAGTGGTATTCGCCAGACAACCCGAATGATACCCAGATCCCCAGTGCTAACAGCTATCAACAGGGCTTGGTATGGGATGCGATCCATGCCCATCCACAGGGTGCCAAACAACAAGGCTTTGGTGCCTGGTCTGAACCGCCAGTCACCACCTCCACAGTGGTGAAACTATGAATATCATCACTCCTGAACAAGCAGAGACAACCGAGTACGACGTGGTGATCGTAGGGGGTGGGATCTCCGGCGCCATCGTTGCCAAAACCCTGACGCAAGCGGGAAAACGCTGCCTGATTGTCGAAGCCGGTACCGGATTGGGGACGGATTATCAAGGCTATCTGGACTACCTCAACACCTTTTATACCGCCACCATCAAAATCCCCAATGCGCCCTACCCAAGCAATCCTAATGCCCCGGAACCGCTGGAAACCGAAGTCAGCAAGACGCCAAGCGATAAAGGTTACTTTGTCCAGCGGGGGCCGCTGCCATTCAGTTCGACCTACACCCGTTATCTCGGTGGCACCACCCTGCACTGGCTCGGCACCTCGCTGCGCATGCTACCAGAGGATTTTCGCCTGAAGTCGCTGTATGGCGTGGGTATCGATTGGCCGATCGATTATCAAGAGCTGGAGCCGTGGTACCGCAAGGCGGAGCTGGAGCTTGGGGTTTCCGCCAATGTAGAAGAACAGTCTTACCTGGGCGTCACCTTCCCACCTGGCTATGTTTATCCAATGCACGGCCTGCCCGCGAGCTGGAGCGACAAGCAACTGGCCAGCCGTATCGATGGCATGCAGGTGGAAGATGACGGTAAGTCTTACACCCTGAAAGTGCGCGGAACGCCCGCCTCACGCAATAGCGTTCCCAATAGTGATTACGATCAGGGCCGGGGCTATACCCCAAAAGGTGCCGTGGGTAACGACAAAGTGGGCCACCGTTGCATGGGTAACTCCAGTTGCGTGCCTATCTGCCCTATTCAGGCCAAATATAATGCACTGAAAACGCTGAACACCGCCAACCACGAAATGCTCGATATCGTGTTGCAGAGCGTGGCGTTCCAATTGGATATCGACCCACACAGCAAGGCGATCAACAGCGTTCAGTTCAAACACTATCGATATCCTGGCGATGACTCCTACAGCCTGCATACGGTGAAGGGCAAACGCTATGTGCTCGCCGCCCACGCTGTCGCCAACGCGGTGCTATTACTGGCCTCCGGTGCCTGTAAAGGCAACGATCTGGTTGGCCGCCATCTGATGGATCACCCGGAGCTGTTGACATGGGGCCTAACCAAGAAAACGCCATTGTGGCCGCTACGTGGCCCATTAGCGACCTCCGGCATCGAGGATCTGCGCGGTGGCAGCTTCCGTAAACACCACGCACCGTATCGGTTCGAAATGGGCAACGACGGTTGGCTGTGGCCAGCTCAGGCGCCGTCGAAAGATGTGATCACTCTGGTAGACGACGAGCAACTGCACGGTAAAGAGTTACGTCAAAGGCTCAAAGACCAGGTTTCACGTCAATTCCGCTTCGGCATCCTGGTGGAACAGCTGCCGGAGTACGATAACCGCGTCACCATCGATCCGAATTATCTAGACATAATGGGTAACTACCGCCCGGTCATTCACTACGATTTATCGCCCTATACCCGAGCCGGTTTCGCCAGCGCCTACGATATGTCGATGAAAATCTTCGACCAGGCCGATATCAAAAACTACTCGTCCTATTCAAAAGAGGATGCCGGAGCCTTCGTCTGCCCAGACGGCAGAACCCTCACCTTTAACGGTGCCGGGCATTTTGCCGGAACCCACTGCATGGGTGTTTCACCAGAGAGCTCAGTGGTGAATAAGGACCAGCGCACCTGGGAGCATCCCAACCTCTATCTGGTGGGCTGCGGCAACATGATCAACATGGGTACCTCAAACCCGACGTTAACCATGTCGGCGCTCACCTGTTGGGCTGCACACAACATCCTGCAGGATCTGAACGGGGGGCATCATGCGGCAGATTGATTGGCAGCAAGCCACCGCCCAACCCTATGATGCGGTGATCGTAGGTTCAGGATTTGCCGGTTGTATCATGGCCAAGCAGTTGACCCGCGCTGGCCGCCGGGTGCTGATCGTCGAAGCCGGGACGGGCAACGACAGCTTTGGCCAGCACCTGGATCATGTGCAAACCTTTATGCAGGCCGTGGCAAAAACACCTAACGCACCCTATCCCGATTCCCCTAACGCACCACAGCCGGAAGTGACTGACGTTGAACCCATCACGCCCGGTAAGCCTTCGCACAAAGGGTATTTCGTGCAGATGGGGCCCTATCCCTTTGAAAGTAACTATACCCGCCGGCTGGGTGGCACTTCGCTGCACTGGTTTGGCAGCTGTCCACGGATGCTGCCGGAGGATTTTGCCATGGCCACGCTGTTTGGTCGTGGCGTGGACTGGCCGCTGAGCTATGAAGAGTTACTGCCGTATTATCAACGCGCTGAACTCGAAATTGGCGTTTCCGCCGATGTGCAGGATCAGCAATACCACGGCATCCATTTTGCGCAGGGCTATCAGTACCCGATGCAAAAGATCCCCCAGAGCTATCTGGATCGCTGGATGATCGCCGGATTGGCCCAGGCCGAATTACCCGGTACGGCAGACAAAGCCCAGATCCGCTCTATTCCGCAAGGCAGAAACAGCGTGCCCAATGCAGGTTATACCCCGCGTGGTGCGGTGGGAAATCCGGCCGTGGGTCGCCGCTGCATGGGCAACTCCAGCTGTATTCCGATCTGCCCGATCCAGGCTCGTTACAACGCGTTAAAAACCCTGGTGGAAACGGATGCCGATTTGCTGATCCAGGCGGTTGCCTCTCGTCTGCATATCTCGCCAGAAACGGGGAAAATCAGCGCGTTGGACTGCAAGGTGTGGAAAAACGACAGCAGCCATGACTTTGAGCCGATCACCTTACACAGCGAGCTGTTTATTCTGGCCGCCAACGCTATCGAAAATGCCGTGTTATTACAGGCATCACAGGCCTGTCAGTCCAGCGGAGAGCTGGGGCGTAACCTGATGGATCACCCCGCAATCTTGTCTTGGGGGTTAGCGCCGGAAGCGATAGGCGCATTTCGTGGGCCGGGTTTGACGTCAACGTTGGTGAACTACCGGGGTGGCGAATTCCGCCGCGACCGCGCCGCCTTTGTGCTGGAGATCGGCAACTGGGGCTGGAGCTGGCCACGCAACGAACCGGTGGACAGCACGCTGGATATGGTGGATGACGAGCGATTGTATGGCAAGGAGTTACGCCAACAGCTTGGGCAGGTACTGCCCCGGCAAATCCGCCTGGACATGATGACCGAACAGCTGCCGGATGCCGCCAATCGCGTCACCATCGACGATCGCTGGCGTGATCCGCTCGGTAATTACCGGCCAGTGATCCACTACAACGTGGACGACTATAGCCAAGGCGGGATGGCGTTTGGCCGCGAAGTGGCCAGCAGCCTGTTCAGCCAACTGGGCATCAAGGATTTTACCCACTACCAGTCGGACAACCCCGGTTATTTCACCTGGCAAGGTAACGGTTACATCTGGGCGGGCGTTGGCCATATTGCAGGCACCCACCGGATGGGAACGCGGCCAGAGAATTCGGTAGTCAACCGGCACCAGCAAAGCTGGGATCACCCCAACCTTTACGTTATTGGCTGCGGCAGCATGCCAACGCTGGGCACCTCAAATCCCACGCTCACCATGACGGCTCTGACCTTCGCCACTGCCGACCATATACTCGGACGGAAACATTGATATGAACATGACCGCAAAAGCCAAGACCTTCCAGCTTGCTGAAACCTCGTTTGCCCAACTCGGCTATGTACAGTTTGCCGACGAAAAAAGCCTGGCGCAGGATCTGACCGAACTGCGCAATCTGCTGCAAAACGCCATGCAGTTGGAGCATGCGACCATTCCCCCCTATCTGACGATGCTCTATACCTTGGATGACGACGTTGATTGGCGCATCATCGAAACCCTGCGTTCGGTGGTGGTGGAGGAAATGCTGCACTTCACCCTGACGGCCAACCTGCTCAACGCCATCGGCGGGACACCCGCAGTCGATTCGCCCGATTTCCTGCCCAGCTATCCAGCGCGGCTGCCTTACGATATTGATGATATTGAAGTGAATCTGTACGGCTTCTCCAAAAACGGCATCTTCCAGGGCATGGTGATCGAGCATCCGAAAGATGTCCGCCCGCGCGCCATCGCCAATGAAGTCCCCAGCGATATGACCATCGGTGAGTTTTATCTTTACATCGAATCACGGCTGCGGGCAGCGGTGGAAACCCATGGAGAACGGGCGATTTTCTGCGGCGATCCGCAGCGCCAGATCCCGCCGGATGTTTTCTACTACGGCGGCGGGGGCAACGTACTGAAAGTGAGCGATCTGAAATCCGCGGTAGCCGCCATGAAACTGATCACCGATCAGGGCGAAGGTACAGAAAACGATATCTGGGTCGTGGATGAAGATGAGCTGGCCCACTATTTCCGTTTTAGCCAGATCTACAATGAACGGCTGTATCAAAAAGGCGATACCGTGGCCAGTGGCCCTACCGGCGACCCCTTCCCGGTGCCGTGGCACAAAAGCGTGCTGATCGACAGCAATGCCAAGGTCAGTGATTATCCACCCGGTGAAGTTCGTGACGCCATCATCCGGTTTAACCAGCGTTATTGTCAGTTACTCGGCGATCTGCAAACTGCATTTACCGGTGCCCCAGACAAGTTGATGGCCGCCGTGGTGGCGATGTGTGCGCTGCGGGATGATTTCCGCGCCATAACCGCCAACCCGTTCCCCGGCAAGGAGTTATTTCACTGCGCCCCCACGTTTGAGTACACCGTGGCTAACCACCAGCCGCTGGGTAAACAGGTGTTGATGGCTGCTCCGGCCACCGCAGCCGTAACCTTAACCGACAGTGCAGATGCCAGTGCAGATGCCACTGCCAGCAATGAGGCCACTCTGGATCAACTGCAGCAAGCCTATTCCACCGGTAACCTGCAGTTGGCTCTCTCCTGCATGAGTGACGAGGTGATCTGGGATATCTCCGGCCCCAGCGAATGCCCCTATCTGGGCGTGTTTTACGGCCACGAGGGGTTTACCCGTTTTTGGACGCTGCTTGGTGCAACGGTGAATTTTGGCAGCGCGGGCGTCGAGAAATCCTTCTTCAGCGGCGATCAGGCCATGTCCTACGGAGGCGAACAAGGCACGACCAAATGCGGCCGCGTACCCTATCGCTACGACTGGGCGATCCGTTATCAATTCAATGAACAGCATCAAATCACCCTGATGCGTCAGTACTTCAACCCACTGAACATTCTTTCGGCGCTGAAGGCCGCGCCTTATCCGGTACCGGCGGCTTGCCCACACTCGGCCAAACCTCAATCCCAACAACAGTAGGAACCACGCACATGTCTAATCAGCAAAATGATTTACCCAGCATCCCGTCGCCGTTCACCATGCCGTTCTACTACGCCTCACTGACCAACGTTGGCGTGTATTATCTGGTGCCATTGAGCCGTGTGGAACCTTATTTGCAGGGAACCGGGCTTAGCCCGGCGCGGTTTGGCGACAAGGCGATGGTGAGCTTTAACTTCCAATTGTATGCCGGACAGTTTGCCTCTGGCCTCAATACCCCGCCGGAGCAATGGGGCAGCAGCGGTGCGGCGATCACCCAGGAGCTGGAGCTCAACATTGTCGCCTATCCTGAGCACCGTAAAGACCAATTGGCCCCGATTGGCTATCAGGAGTTTATCCAGGACGGCGATCAAACCAAGCTGTACGGCAATCATCGCGTCTGGGTGCCTTGCGATGCCCCCATCGCCATCGCCGCCGGTGAGCAGCTGTTTGGCGAGCCTAAATTCCAGACCACTTTCAAGGTCAATTTGGCCTCGCAAAATCCGGTGCGGACCAACTCTGCGGTCTATCAACCCGAGTGGGTAGAAACCTGGGGCTTCCGGGTGGACGACCCCAAGGATGCCAACACCGCGATCTTCACCTGCATCGTCAACACCTTGGGCATCAAGTCGATCCCGGGCAACATCTCGCCAATTACCGAATACGGCGTTCACGATAACAAACTGATCGGTTGCCGCTGGAACATCCTGCAGGCGATGGATACCTATTTCCTCAACAGCGGCCACGCTGAGGCAGTAAAACTGGTGCTGGGGACCAGCAGCCACCCCATGCGTAAAGATCTGGAGCAGTTGATCGGTGGTTGCGCCCCGGTGGCGGTACAAACCCTCAACTCAGCCCCGGCGGCCATTCAAAGCCGCGCCTATTACCCATAGCCGTTTGCCCCGCCGCCGGTTCGGGGCGGGGATGATTTTTCGCATGTCACGTTCCGGGAGCCAACTATGAGTGAAGTCGACAATATCTACTTTTCCCGCTTTGCCCAGATCAAGGGGCAGTCTTTTGACTATATCGTGATTGGTGGCGGTGCCTATGGCACCAGCTTTACCCACCGGGTGCTGCAACATAATCCCCAGGCCCGCATTCTGGTGCTGGAGAAAGGCGATTACCTGATCCCCGACCATATTCAGAACATTCCACCGGCCTACATCAAACTCAACACCAGCGTGGGTATCCGGCCATGGACCTACCATGGCTCTGCCGATATGAAACTCAGCCTCAACTTTATGCCGCAGATCCCTTATGTCGGCGGCCGCGCGCTGTTTTGGAACGCCTGGACACCGCAACCCGATAGCAGCGAAATGCCAGACTGGCCATCACAGGCGATCGAGCGTCTGGATAATAAGTGGTATCCCACCGGCGAATTTATGGGGAGGCGCTACTCCCTGGACATCCCCGGCAATCGCAACCAGTCACTGAATCGCTTTATGGGTGAACGCCTGTTCTCGCAGTTGGCCAATATCAGCGGGGCTAAGCCGCAGCCAAGCCCGAGCGCTTTGGACTCGGCCATGGCAACTGGCCAGGGAGTGGCACCAGAGGATTGGGCCAAGTTCTCGCCCATTTCGGTACTGGTGAATGATGTGCAGGCTTACGCCTCACTCAAGGTAGTGGTCAATGCCGAAGTGGAAAAACTGATTGCAGAAAGTGACGTTGTCACCGAAATCATCACTAAAGAAGGGTCACTAAGCGTCGGCAACGCCAAAGTGATTTTGGCCTGCAACACGCTGGAAGCCGGGTTTATCCTCACCAAGTCTTTCCCAGACGATAAACTGGTGGGGAAAAACCTGTGTGGTCATATCCGTTCCTGGCTGGCCGCCCGTATCCCCGCCAGCAGCCTGCCGGCATTGACCAACCAGTTGCAAACCGTGGCCTATTACCTGCCCGGCATCGATAAAACCACCAACCGCCTGATGCACACCCACATCAGCGTGGTTCATAACCCGCAACCCGCAGAAAGCTACGACGTACTGTATCGCATTCTGCCAGATGCTTCTTCACCAGAAGCCGTTGCCACCTATCAGGACCCTGACTACGTGGTGATCATGCTGCATTCCATGGGGGAGTTCCTGGGGGAACGTTCGGCAAACTCGTGGAATTACGTCACGACCAACCCGCAGGGCGAGGCCGAGGTGTATATCAAGATGAAGGAAACCGACCGTCAGTTCTGGGATGCGATGGATAAAACCACCTATGACGTGATGTACGCTCTTGCCGGAGATGCCCCTCTGGAGTACCAGCACAATAACCCGGACGGCAGCTTCACCTGGGAACCTTCACCGCCAGACAATATTCGCAATCAGGGGTTGGTGCATGAAGCTGGCACCTTATGGATGGGGGATGATCCGGCCACCTCGGTCACCGCCCTCAACGGTCAGATGCACCGTTACCCGAACGTATATGGGCTGGGCAGCATGTTGTTCCCCCGCCCTGGCTCATGGAACCCAACGCTGACCGGCGTAGCCCAGTCTTTCGCCCTGGCCGATGAACTCAGTGGCCCACATCAGGATCAAAATCAATGAAGCGACGTAAACTGAAAATTGATGTGCAGAAAGTCCCCAAATCCTACCGCGCCTATCTGGAACTGTTGGCCAGCAAGGGCGAAGTGGTAGCGATCCCCGACGAGGTGGATTGGTATCTGGAGATCGGTGCCATTCTGCGCCACGCCTGCGAAACGGAAAGCCCGATGCCGCTGTTTAGCAAGGTGAAGGGCGCACCCGGTTTTCGGGCAGCAGAAATGGGCCCGACGGTCAGCCGCGTGCCGGGTAAACGCTGGCAGCGTCTGGCGCTGATGCTCGGTTTGCCGGACGATGCCCAGTTGCTGGAGATCCAGGATGCCTTTCTGGATGCCATCGGTCAGGAGCCACATCCGCCAGTGATGGTCGATCCGGCTACTGCCCCGTGCAAGCAAAACAAATGGGTGGGCGATCAGGTGGATATGACCAAAATCCCGGCCCCTATCCTGCACGACGGCGACGGTGGCCGCTATTTCCAGACAGCCGGAGCCATCATGGTGCGTACTCCACCGGGTGAACCTGTACCGGAGGACGCATACACGGTAGATAAGGACGCCTGGACCAATTGGTCCTTCAGCCGGGCGATGATCGCCGGTTCACGGCCGCAGAATAACCCAACGCCAAAACCGCCTCACGCCAGTTCGGTCGGCGTAGCACACGGCAATGGCCCGCATTATTCGAAGAACAATATTGTCGGCCTGTGGCTGCCTTTCCAGCATAACGGCATGATCTACAATATGTGGACGGCCCAGGGGAAAGACTGTCCGTTTGTGATTGCCCTTGGGGTACCCCCGGCGGTCACCATGCTGCTTTCTGCGGCTCCGCCTGCCTGGCATGATGAATACAACTATGCTTCGGCGTTCCTTGGCCACGGCATCGAGATGGTGAAAGCGGAAACCTGCGATGTGTTGGTACCTGCCGAATGTGAAATCATCATCGAAGGCTATGTCAGCGCGGATAAATCCGTGGCTGAAGGCCCGTTTGGCGAGTTCCCCGGCTACCTTTCCAACCAGTCCAGCCTGAAACCACTGGCGAAAATCACCTGTGTCACCTTCCGCGATGAGGCTATCTTGCCGATCTGCATTCCGGGTGTTCCGATCGACTCTACGCTGATGCTCGGCTGCTTCTGTTTATCCGCCACCGCCAGAGTGTATTTTGAAAAGTCCGGTCTGCCGATCATCGACTGTTTCAGCCCGCTGGAGGCCTCTTCCCACTGGCTGGTGATCCGGGTACGTGACGACTGGCATAAAATCACCGGCATGACGGTCAAAGCCTTTATCGACAAGATTGCCGAGGTGTTCTGGACCAACCATATTGGTAAAACCACCGCCAAGCTGATCATCGTAGGCGAAGATATTCCTCCTGATGACAGCAACAAAGTGACCTGGGCATTGGCCACACGCAATAACCCGGTGCAAGGCGTGTTTCACTATCCGCAATATGACTCCGACGGTACCGGGTTACAGATTTACCTGGATGTAGCCACCAAACTACGCGGGCGCGGCGGCTTGGTGGCTTACAGTTGCCTGCAGATCCAGCAGCAGGTTAACCAGCCGTTGGAGCAGGTATTGAGCTTTGCCACCAATTATCCGCTGCCGCTGCAGGAGAAAATCAAAAGCAAATGGTCTGAATGGGGATTTGATCGCTAAACAATCGTCCCCGCACCGTTTCGGCGGTGCGGGAACAACCCGGTTACCTGCCCTTGTTATCACCCTCACCGTTGCTGAAAAACGCATCAATATTGAGATCGTGATTAACCACCTCACCATTGAGCGATCGTACCAGCAACTCACTACCTAACAGTTGCAGTGAGAGTACGGCATCGGGTTTGACGCGTTTGATCTTGTTCATATTCTGGCTTTCGTTGACCAACGTGATGGTTTTGGTGTCTGCCGCACCCACCTCTTTGGCTGCCAATATGATAAAAGCGTTAACCGCATCGCTTTCGGTCAAGGCAACAATGTATTTCGCCTTTTCTGCCCCGGCTAATGCCAGCGTCGCAACGGCGGAAGGATCGCCTTCAACCACATCCGCATGGTCAGGGTAATGTTGCTTATTGCCTGGCTCGCAAACAATGGTCACGTTACCGCCGCTTTCAATCAACCCCTGATAGACATTTTGTGCCAATGAAGAGGTACCAACAATAATATAGTGATTTTTGCGAACCATGTGAGAGAACCGCCCTTTGATAATACGTTGAAGATTTTGACTGATTAGCACGCCAGCAACCGAGGCCAGAGAAGCGGCAAAAACCGTAATGCCAAAGATAATCACCGTGAGAGTGAACATTCGCGCAGCAGTGGTATGCGGAATGATATCGCCAAAGCCAACAGTAGACATGCAGACCACGGCAAAATAAAACGCCGTAGGTAAGTCGGTGACCGCGGGGGTGAATTGATCGCCAATGTACAGCGTTCCTAACATGCTGTAGACAATCAATGAGGCTATGCTGGTGACGGCAAAAAAACTGGTACTCGCCAGCTTACGTTGGTCGAAACGGCGCCAGTAGATGATCATTCCCAATAGGGTAACCAGTGAATACCCTGCCAACACTGTGATTTGCTTATAGATAGCGATATCAACGATGACGATGCAGCTGAGCAGCAGTAACGAGAAAAACCAGGCAATACGCGTCCTTAACAGCAACATACCCGCCATAAAGAACAGCACGGTGCCAATCATAAAGCGGGGAATATCCATCGCATCAAGAAAGCCCAGCGCCTGTTGCCAGGAACTGAAATTTTCCACAAAATCTTGAGAATGTTGCAGCCCATGCCACAGGATCGGGCTGAGTACCAAGTACCCATTATGCGCAACCATCAACGCCAGGATAAACGTTGGTGGTACGTATTTTTCTATTACTCTCACGATTTTCATAACTTTCATCATTTCAACACCATGACTTGGCCGATGGCCTATTTATAGTGGACTGTAGCTGAATGTGATGCAGGGATCATTCGCCAAGTTGCGCCAGCCAGACGGTTCGCCCACCACAGTCGGGATCTTCGGCCACCATACTGACCACCTGGAATCCCTGCTCTTGCAATAGCTGCCGATATTCTTCGGGTGCCAGGCTGGAATGATAAAGGGCTTCGCCTTCAAATGTCCCTATCGCTTCACCATCGCTGGTACCGCTGGTGAACATCAATGCGGCCTGGCTATTGGCATGTTGCCGGAAAATGTTAAACATTTTGCGCTGATCTTCGCGCGTCAGATGGAAAAAACTGTCCCAGGCAATTAGCCCATCAAATTTATCCGCTAGCGCCAAACTTCTCATATCGACTACTGCCCAGTTCTGCTCCGGGAAGCGTAACAGGCAGCGGTCTATCATCGGTTGCGAACTGTCCACCCCCGTCACCTGAAAGCCCTGGCGGATAAAATAGTCGGCGATCGGCATGCCGTTGCCGCAGCCAATATCCAGGATCCGTCCGTTGTTGGGTAACAGGCACAAGAACAGCTCCAACCAGGGTTGCTCAAACAGCGTGGTTGACCGTTTCTGCTCAAACGCCCCGGCATGCCGTTGATAGATACCGATGATGTTATCGGCCATTGAGTTACTCATCAGGATGAATGTTCTTCTTCATCAACCAGACTTTTTTCTCGGTGTTTCATAAACACCACCTCTTGCGGACTGGACAGGTTGACGTTATGGGCACGCAGGAGCTTCAAAATATTGAACAGCAGATCGCTCTTGGTAGAGCCGACCATGCGTGGGCTGGCAACGTAACCGGTCACGCTGAGGATAATCCCGTCTGGGCCGAGCTGGCTGAAGCGAACGTATGGGGCTGGCGTTTCCAGAATGGATTCGTGTTCATGGTAGGCACTCAACAACACGTTGCGTACCTGCTCGGGATCGATATCGGTGGGGAAAGTCAGCGCGACGGTGACCACCCCTTGAGCATTTCCCATGGTGGCGTTACGCACGTTCTGCGAGATTAGCTGAGAGTTAGGCACTATCATGGTCGAGCGATCGCTCAGTTGGATCTCGGTGGCGCGTACATTGATGCGCCGTACATCCCCTTCAACCCCGCCGATACCGATCATATCCCCGACCTTAACCGGGCGCTCAGTTAACAGGATCAGGCCAGAGATAAAGTTCTTCACGATTTCCTGCAGGCCAAAACCGATACCTACCGATAGCGCACTCACGATCCAGGCCAGGTTATTCCACTGGATACCCAACGTCGCCAGCGTGATCAGGATCAGCAGCACATAGCCGACGTTGCTGAACAAGGTAACCAGCGAGGCGCGGATACCGATATCACTGATGGTTTTTGGCAGCAGCTCATGGCTTAACCAACGTTGCGTGACCCGCAGAACATAGATACCGATCGCCAGGCAAACCACCGCATTGAGCAGGTTGCTTGGCACGATATTCAGCCGCTTCAGGCCTTCGCCGCTCAGGATGGCAACAATCTTTTGCAACAAGGAGTTGGGCGTGGTGGTGCCAAAAGAGCCATTGATCAGGGCAACAATCATCAACAATATCAAAGAACATTTGGACAACGCCGTGAAGATGACGGTCAGTTGCTCAAGATGACGATCTTTAAAGTGGAGCGATTTTTTCAGTGCCCGCCCGCTGGCAGTTTGGGGAGAAAAGATAGCCGTACAGAAATCGGTAGCAAAGATCACCAGGAAATAGAACGCCATCAGTACCAGTGCCCCCCAAATCAACTGATAGGTCAGGAAGCGAGCGAAAGCCACATAGCCAATCAACAGTGATAACAGGATCACGCTTGCCGATACCACAATAACGATATGGACTATCCCGGCAATCACCGAGCGTTTTTCCAGATGCATCCCCTGCTGCTCTAGCTTATAGCGGATACGGCGTGCCCGAACCGGTATTGCGAACAAGATTAATGCCATCAATGCGGTAGCCAGACCATTACCTAGCACCGTGCTGCCAAGACTGGCACCAATCACGTTATTAACCAGTTCCACGGTGCCAAAAGCCATGGCCAATCCGGCCAATAACGGCGACAGGAAACGCATGCCGCTCGCAATGGCGTCATCCATCTGCGCCAGACGCCATGATGGGCGGCTCAGCGAAAGATACGCCCTGCCTAATCCCGCGATCAGCGCGCAGAAAATCCCCAACTGCATAAAACCATCAGCGAAATCCTGAACCTGAGACGTCAGCGGCTGAACACGAGCAAACGCAGAAATCAGCAGATTTAGCGCCAGCGTGGTGGCAAACAGCGTGATCAGCACGGTCATTAATGCCATAAAACTGCGGCGCAAGCGGCCGTCGGGTAAATAGCGGATACACACCCAGGCAAAAAACTGCTCCACGAAATAACGCCCGAGAGACCAGCAAGCCGCAGCCAGGATCAGTAAAGCTATCGTCCCGTAGCGCCATTCGTCTTGCCAACTGGCTTCCAGGGTTTGCTCCAGTTGCTGCTTAAAGTCATTAAGACGAGCTAAATCCTCAACCTGTGAAGAAGACTCTGGTAACCAGAATTGCGAACTAAGAATACTGCCGGTATTCAACGCCAACTGGGATTTGAAGGCCACGCGGCGCAGATCGGTAATTTGTTGCCCTAAGTCGAGCGCCCCCGTTCTGATGGCTTGCGAGCGTTTTACGGCATCGTCCAACTGTTTTTTGGCATTATTGAGCGTATTGCGTTGTTGCACCACACTGGCGGTTTCGGTCATTACTCCAGGTTCAGGCTGCGGGCCAAGCACGTCTAACTGTGCCTGTAACTTCACCTGCATGGGTTGCAGGTCGGTGGTCAGCTTTTCTGCGTCCGTGGCCAAGACCTGCGTGGCTTCAAACAGCTTGTTCAACTGACCATCAGAGCCCGCCTTTGAGACCTGCTGTTTAATCGTATCCAGCTGTTTTTGATAACTTTTCAGTGAGGCCGCTATTTCCTGCGGGCTGAGTTCAACCGCAGCCGCATTCTGCTGCGCTGCATTGGCTAACGGGGCCAGCGGTAAGCCGAACAACAAAAAGGTGAACAGGAAAATCTGTAATGACTTGATCATAACGGTGAATGCTCAGCATGGGGTTGGCGATAAACGCAACAGGCGAAATGATGAATATCACTGCGCCTGATCAACAATAAGCGATGAGTATAATAACAAGCTATTCAGTGAAAAAGCGCATTAATCCTAGAAGGTTAGTAGAAATTTTAGCTAACGCCTCACTTGCCCTTATTTACCCCCCTATAGCGCCCTCTCCATAACCGTTTACAGCTCAAAAAGAAACCGCCAGACGGTCGTTTTATGAACATAAAAATCATTACATGATCGCATTTCGATAATTTATTATTGTTTTACGATAACAAATGAATTAAAGTCACTGCGATTTCCATTCAACGACTTGAGGTTTTTATGACATTAGATCGCCTTACCCGCTTCAGCCAACGTATGGCCACCATCACATTGTGCTTGTTACTCGCCATGTTGCTGTTTAATGCTTCCTATTGGTTATTCCCAAGCCTCGCTGCTAATGATGGCTACGGATTTCATGTTTCCATCTCAAACGATTTAATCAGCGCCTTGGGTGTTGATTTATACCTCTTCCCCTGGTGGCAAATTGCCGGTGGCATTATCTTTTCGAGCGTGCCGCTGCTGGCACTGGCACTCGGGTTGTATCATTTACGCAAGCTGTTCCAAACCTATGCTCAACGTGCCTATTTTTCAGGTACAGCGGCGCACCATTTGGGGAAAATGGGTCAATATGTCGCCCTTTGGACGATTTTGGAGTTATTGTGCCAGCCCGTTCTCAGCTATTGGATAACCATGCATGAGCCTGTTGGCCAACGGATGGTGACATTAGGGATCGATACAGGGAATATTGTTGCCCTGTTTCTCGCGGCCTGTATTGCCGTCATTGCACAAATCCTGAAACAGGCCAGCAAGTTGCATTATGAAAATCAACAGTTCGTATGAGGTTAACCCATTATGTCGATCATCGTCCGGCTAGACGTGTTGTTAGCCACACGCAAAGTCAAATCCAAAGACCTGGCCGCCGCAGCCGGCATCACCGAACAAAACCTCTCGCTGTTAAAGCAAGGCAAGGTGAAAGGGATACGTTTTGCTACGCTGGATGCTATCTGCCGCTATCTTGATTGCCAGCCTGGGGACGTGCTGGAACATATTCAGGACCCAGAAATCTACGCAGAAGATGAGTGATCGGCCCAAAACGTAACCCAACCCATTGTTTCACCAAGCGGGCGCAGCATGCAGCGCCCTACCTACTGAGCCGGTGGAGATCTGTTAGTCGTCTCAAACTAACAGGTAGGCCAGTAGCAGAAACCACCAATCCCCTTTATAATCCATTCACCTATCAATCTATAATAATGAAAAGGAGGTCCCCAATGCTGTCTTGTGAATTGTTTATACTTTCACATCACCTTGGTGATCGTCGCTGCTCAAGCATTACCGGTATCGTGCTCCGATAACCTAAGCTTGAGCGAAGTTTACTCACATCAAAGTTCTTCCCTCCGGCTTACCGGGTTATCGTCGGCAATTTTTTGACGATAGGCATCTGCATGCCTGTAACCTTGAGTAAGCACCATGACGACTTTACTTTCTGCACAATCTGTTGGTATTGATACCGCTTTCGGCCCGCTGCTGGCTGAGGTTTCCTTTAGCCTGAAAAAGGGCGACCGCATCGGTTTAATTGGCCATAACGGCTGTGGCAAAAGCACCCTGCTTAAAATTCTCAGTGGCGATCTGCCTGCCAGCGCGGGTACTGTCACCCCATCACACCATTGCCTGATGGCTCGGGTTGAACAACACCTGCCCGAAGCCTTGTATCACTGCACTCTGTTGGAGGCAGTGCTCACAGGTCTGGCTGATGGGCAACACCAGCCTGAACGTTGGCAAGGAGAAGTGTTACTCGCTGAACTGGGATTCGACCGAACAGCATGGGATCTGACGGCCGGCACCCTGAGCGGTGGCCAGCATACCCGCTTGTTATTAGCCCGGGCACTGATCCGCCAACCTGATTTGCTGCTACTGGATGAACCCAGCAACCATCTGGATCTGCCGACGCTACTGTGGCTGGAGCAATTCCTCAATGGCTGGAACGGTAGCTTCGTGCTGGTTTCCCACGACGGCCGGTTACTGGACAGCGTAACCAACTGTACTTGGATCCTGCGTGACAAAACGCTGCAGTATTTCCGTTTGCCTTGTTCGCAGGCGCGCATCGCCCTCCAAGAGCAGGACTTGGCTGATGAGCACCGCCATCAGGCTGAACAAAAGGAAATTGATCGCGTAGAGAAAAGTGCCAAACGCCTGGCTGTCTGGGGCCAGGTGTATGACAACGAAGATCTCTCGCGTAAAGCCAAGCAGATGGAAAAACAGGTGGTTCGATTAAAAGACAAGCAAACCACCTTGAGCGCAGGCAACCAGTGGCGGCTCCGGCTCAGTGGTGAAGCACTGCCTGCCGATCGACTGCTGGCGTTGGAGCAATTAGCCATTCGCCCTGCTCCCACCGCGCCGGTGCTGTTCAGTCTGGATCATCTCCAGGTAAAAAGTGGCGATCGCATCGCGTTAGTAGGCCGTAATGGCTCTGGTAAGTCTTCATTGCTGCACTTCCTTTGGCAGCAATACCAGCAAGCAAGCTGCCAAGGGGCGATTTTTCACCCTCGCGTGCGTATAGGTTATTACGACCAGAGTCTGCAACAGCTCAACGATGAGGACTCGTTAAGCGATGCTCTGTGCCACTTCGCGTCCCTGACCGAAGATCAACGGAAGATGGCGCTGATCGGTGCCGGTTTCCCTTACCTGCGCCATCAACAGAAAGTGTCTACGCTGAGCGGTGGCGAGCGTTCGCGGTTACTGTTTGTTGCGCTTACTCTGGCCAACTACTCACTGTTGCTGCTCGACGAACCGACCAACCATCTGGATATGGAAGGTAAAGAAGAGCTGGCCGCAACGTTGCAACAGTTTGCGGGAGCCGTGCTGCTGGTCACCCACGATCGGACGCTGATGGAGCAAAGCTGTAATCGCTACTGGCTGATAGACGATCGCCAACTGAGAGAATGGCACGATCTTTCATCCATCTATACCACCCTGGGTGGTGTCGGTAATGCTGAGCTGGTGATATCCCCTGAACACGAGCTGGTCGCTGAACCGGCGATATCGACCAATGAAGATCACCTGCTGGCGACTCTGGTTACTCTGGAACACAAACTTGAGGAGGATTTAACGCGTAAACCCAAACATCAAAAGCCGCAGTTGCAGCAGCAATGGCGGCGCGAGATCGCGGAGATTAATGGCAAACTTGGGTTGATTTAACCCAACTATGCGCGCGACTAGCGTATGAACCAAATTGAGTTCGGTCATCTGCTGGTCGCGCCATCCATGAGTCTTTTATCCAGACTCATGGAGTGTTAACAAATCACGATGGGGTTGATCATCAACGACATCTTGATGGAAAAATTCAGATAAATCGTAAGGCCTCCCCTCTACCTGCTTTTAACTAGGAATAAACTCAGAAAGCTCACTGTTATCCAAGAATAATCCCACTTAATATATTAGGATTATTCTTGATTTTGTTGTTGTGCATTATTTATTGCAATAAAGCAGGTTGGAAAAATATTTTTTATCGACAAACCCATGTAAATTATTAATCGATTTCAGTATGCAGCCCTCTAAGATCGCGATGCTCGATCACAATGGAAAACACCAACCAATTGATTTTAAATAAATTTTTATTTTATTTATTATGTCATCCTGAGCATGTATTTATTCATCACCTAAGCGTATCTAATTAAAAAACAGATCGATAAAATATCGTATATAACAGCAAAGTTTAATTCACGTATTTAAAACTTTATGTTACGCTCTATCCTATAACAGTACCAACCTAATAATAGATATCCAGATACCCTTCACCTAGGAAGCCACACTTCATGGAGAACTGTACATTGACCAGTGTCAGAGAGTTTATATATAGAAAGCATGACGGCGATATTAAGACATTCGCACAATTGCACAGAACCAGTGTCTACAAAGTTAATGAGTGGATCCGCCGGGATGCGCACATCATTAACGGGAAAATCTATATCCCTACCAGACATTCAGCCTGATCCTTTATTTCATCAGGGGGCAGAATAACCTTAGTAAAAATCGCAGTCCTGCCCCTACTGACATAACTTAGTATTTCCCTCCCAGAATGTAGTTTTAGAACGCTACTGAGTCGTGTTTCTGTCAGCCTCGTGGAGGCACATATCATTACCCAAAGAACCCACGCTCAACGGCAGGTTTTATCCCGTCGTGGCTTTTTTGGACTCAACAGATAATCTATTACTGCATCATCCACACAGCTGTTTACGCCCGTCAACGCCAGCGTATGGCCATCCCCTTCGTGGGTAATCAGCGGGCTTTTAAAACTCGAAGCCATTTCTCGGGCATTACGATATGGCGTAACCGGGTCATAGCGCTGGGTAACGAACAACAACGGCGGGAGAGCGGTAGAAAGTAATGGAGCATGCGGTTCCAGATGGCCAGGATATGGCCAGAAATCACAGGTCTCGAGTGGATACTCATGCAGCGGTAAGTAATTGGGAAACGAGGCTGCTGTATTGATTTGTTGGCGCTGCCGGCGTAATAGTTGCTGGTCGGCATCAGGCTTCGCCATATCTGCACAGGTGATCACCATTCGCGCATCATCAGCGTCTGGGGTATAGCTTTCGTCGATAAGATCGGTCACTGCATCATCGGCTTTGCCCTCATCAATTTTACGCAAGGCGGTGGCCAGTTCTGGCCAACGTTCCCGCCAGGGCAACAGGTTACGCGTCAGTGTGATCACGTCATCGGCAGAGATTTCATAACCCGACGAAGTAACGAAAGGAGCATCGTGCAATTTGCGCAGCATCCTGTGGTACCGCTGGATCGCCCAGTTAGGTTCGCTGGTTAAAGGACATGAGCCATTTTTCTCACAGTCGTCGGCAAAACGCAGGAAGCTTTGCTGATAACCCCGCTCCTGATTGATGCGTTGGTTAAAGTCATCTTCTTTCAGGTTCACTACGCCATCGAGCACCAACGCGCGGGTTTTCTTGGGGAAGCGCTCGGCATACAACTCCGCGACCTTGGTACCGTAAGAATACGCCACGGCGGTCAACGCGGGTTCACCCAACGCCCGGCGAACGGTATCAAGATCGTTAACAGCTTCGTGGGTGCCCATATGTTGCACCACGTCGGCTCCAGTCTGCTTGATGCAGGCCGCCACCCTATCCCGTGCCTGTTGCTCTGCACCAGGAATATCGTTTTCATCGGGTGACGGTGTTTCCTCACTGGCTGTTGGTTGGCAAGAAATTTTGGGTGTCGATTTCCCCACGCCGCGCGGATCATAGCCAATGATGTCGTAAGATTTTTGCAACCGCCAGGCGGGACCCTGCTCGGCAATTTTTGGATTGAGCCCTGGCGAGCCAGGTCCATCCGCGATGATCACCACACTGCCTTTTCTTGGGCCTACCGCAGGTAACCTCGTGAGAGCCAGCCGAACGGTTTGTGCTGCATTCTGGTCACTCAGTGGCGCGTCGACATAGCCACATTGTAACCCGGCCGGAGGCGGGCCATCGCTGAACCAGTGCTGAAAGGCGATGCTGTTGCAGGGTTGCCATTGAATGGTACCTGGTGCAGTGCCGGTTGGTTTGACCAAAGGCTTGGCATAGGCTGGCAGTTGGAGCACCACGGCCAGCAAAAACAGAACACGAAACGCAGACATGACGAGTCCTTTCAGCAAACGGTTATTCTGGATTTTAACGTCGATACATTAAACCGCCTGCCAACAGATCATGGAAGGGGTATCGAGGGAACCGTATACCAAGCGGCAAGAAAGGGTCATTGAAAAAGAACGCATTTGAAGGAGGATAAAACCGGAACCGACGCGGGTAGCGGCGGCTCCGAGGTTTCGAGAAGGCCAGACCATTTTTACCGACAGTAATGGCGTAGCACTGCCCCCTCAAAACCCTTTAGGGCATTTCTATCAGAAACGATAGCCAGCACCAACGGTCCAGGTACCGACTTTAAAATCACCCAGTTTTGAATACTCGTAATGAGCATCAAGAGCAATATTAGGGGTTACGTTAAACTGTAAGCCAGCACCGTAAGCAACGCTGGTCTTGCTTTCGTCGGTGTTAGAAGAGTAACCCCGCATAGAGATATTGGATGTCGCCTTGCCGTGGCCAAAACCGATTAAGCCGTAGGCGCTGATATAGTCATTAAAGCGATAAGCTGGGCCTGCAGTCAGTGAGTAATATTTTAAATCACCATCGCCCACTTTGTTACTGCCATAATAGAAATCATACGACTGCGTGGTGTAGGTGAATGAAGTGATAAAACCTAAATTGTTATCAATTTCATAGCGATACTTGAGGTTAAAACCCTTTGGGTTCTCATTCAGGTTGTTGCCATCAACCTTCACGTGACTCTGAGCGTAACCTAAAGAAATGGTGCTTTCACCTGCAGCCTGAACGCCGAAAGACAACGCCATTGCGCCAGCCAGAAGTACTGATAAATATGTTTTTTGCATGTTAATCTCTTAATCCATGAGTCAATAAAATTCGCTCTGCAATAAAATAATGTGCTATTTGAGCGAATTCGGAATTTAACCATGAAGTTTGTGGGATGTCTCGATCTACTTCACATAAATATCAATTCCTCTACAGAAAAATTGATAGCAACAAGCAAGTCAGATTGTTTTTTAGGCATCCTGAACGTTATTTATATGGCTTGCTGGAAATTTCTTGTGTGACCGTTCAGTTTGCCCCCTTTCACACCCTGGCAAGTGCCATCCGCAGAACAACCTTGTGACCTGTAGTATTTGATTTTTAAACGACCTATCACAGTCATAGCTAACAAATAAGATTAAATTACAATTACAATCAATCAGTTATAACAAACTCAGATTATAAAATGCACAACAAGTAGCGACAAATAACGACAATTCACGTCAATTAAATCAAGTGGTTACGAACAATAGTGACCTCATTTTCTACCAGTATCACCTCTCACAAGTGCCGCAGCATCTCGGCATACCCCTTTATGAAGGGTGTTCCCTACAGCCCTACGTTTCGACTCCAACGCATTCACGATAGCCATTCTGTCGACAAGCTGGCCAGCATGGACAAGTTCAACAACCACCGCTCCAATTTCTGCGGCTATCATCCCGCATCTTTCCTCATCCAGATCCATAGACACCCCCGGTTATTTTTCACTCAGACTAACATAGTGATATCTGGCTGGATAGTTTGCCGGGATTTCTCCCGGCAGTGCGATTACTCCTTGGGTTCTTCTGTAGGGATAGGTGCAGGCGTTTCACCCGGTGCCGGTTCTTCGCCACCTTCTGCCTCTGTTACCTCTGGCTGTTCAGGTTCCAGAATAACGTCATCTTCCGGCTCAGGCTCTGGGACATATTCCGGTTCGTCGCTTGCTGGCATTTCGACACGAAGATCGATCCACCGGCCAGCAGGGATATCGATCGGCGTACCATCCGGCATCTCAACAAAAATCGGCTGCTTTTTCTTGCCCACTTCTCCACTGTCCATAGCTTCAATATTTCGCGCTGAGTATGGTCCGGTGGCATAAGTGCGATGATACGTGCGGATCTCGATATCGCCATCTGGCAACACTTTCGACTCCACCCAGATTAATGGCCGCTTGTTGTCATCAACCGGGATTTCGATACCGTTCCCAGCACCACCCCAGGCTCCGTCACCGTTGAAGCCCAAAACGCCAGACACGCGGTAAACCCCCTCGCTGATGCGCTCAGTGGTAACGCCTTGGCTTTCGTTGTTCAGCTCGCTATCGCCGGTACCGAATAGCTTCACGATCGGGGAGGCTTTCTTGATAAAGCCGTTGGCGTCTACCGTGGTGTTTGTATTGTGCCACAGCGTAGCCCACGGCCCCCATGAGCTTGTTACTGCGTTTCGCACCCTCGCTGATATACTCGCAGTAAGGGTGCCCTGCCCGAATGTCATCTGCCAGCGTGAACCAGAATCATAACCTCCCATTACTCCAGCATGGGCCGCTGAGCTGGGTGAATCTGTTGTGTTTTGAGGGATGCTAATAAATCTATTAACTCCAGCATCGTTTATTGTTGCAGCATCTAATTTAACAGGACTGTTTGAGCCAAACCCATAATCACCAACTCTCATAGCGTTTGATAATGAGTTGTCATCCCACATTACTTTCCAGCCCTGGAATACCCCATTTCTACAAACATTACGATATACCTGGTCGAACGAACTAGGTGCAGTAATAAGCGCCGTGGCAAAAACAACACCCTGAATTACGCCGCTTGATGTTGATGCCAACGTCCAATCGAGCATGTATGCAGTATCAGTACGCGGCATGCCTTCACTTCCCGCCCACGCTATATACTTCCCGCTCATCTGCGATTTAACTGCGCTGAGAGTATCAACGAGAGGCAATGCAGGAGTAACACCACCAATACCAAACTCCCCCTTTTTCACTGAGTTGGCCAACGTAGCTGCTGCGTTGTTTTCGCTTGTCTTAGCCGCTGCTGCTGATGCCGCTGATTCTGCACGCATCGTATCTACTGTTCTTACTACTTCCGGGGTCAACTCGTCTGGTTTTGGCGGGCTAATTAGAAAATCGTTTAGCGTCCCATTAACTGAATCCGTCATTACTCTTATGTCGCCAACATGGCCCAGCGTAGAGACAGTGACTTCATATTCACCAGGGAAAACTGTCATTGAATACTTACCAGTAGCATCCGTAACAGTTGATGAACGATTGGATGTTAATACCCGCGCAGTGGTTCCTTTTGCCTTCATCGTAATAATTACGTTAGGCTGGATATCACCATACGGGCCGCGTAATACATCACTAATTGTTGCCATTATTTATCACTCCTGGATTAATAATATAATTTTCCAATGCGTCTATTTTACGCATTGCCACTTGTAATGCCTGGGTCAGCTTTGCCGTTAAAGCAATCTGATTTAGAACGTACGCATTCGGATTATTAGGGTCTTTTCCAATGTCATAATCATCAGGCAAACCTTCACCTTGCACGCACTCAGGAGATTGCCGGACAAGGTCATTGGCAATGAAGCCAAGTGTTTCATCAGATTGTGGGATAATCCCCCTTTCTTTATATTTGAATTTCGCCACCTTCCATTTAGCAACCTGCGCGTAAGCAACTTCGTTATCGTCCATGTATATAATATCGCGCTTCAATCCCTTGTCTGAACTGATTGTAAAGAGTGTCACGCCACCGACCCGAGTTGAGTCAACCCACGCCTCAAGCTGTGACTGAGTGTTCCAGAAAAGATTGAATTTGTTGCTCCCGAAACCACCGTTCACGCCCTGCCTACATGCTATACCTGAGAAAAAAACAGTATTTGTAGAGCCAAGGCCAAGGTTTTTTCTGGCAGCATCCTTGTCCGGAACGTCGAGAAGATTATTACCCTTGAAAAGGGCGCCCGACAACGTCACTGCAATAGAATCCAAATCAGTTTGATTGGCTTTTTTACTTAACTCGGTTCTATCGGCCTTAAGATTGAGCGCGGCAGTGAAACTATTCCAGGCTGGGCCGGTGAACGTGCTGCCGTCCGGTAGCCTTACTGTGATATTGCCCGTCCCACTGAATACCTGTTGCCAATTGTCCTTATCGTAATTAAGCCCACGCAGCGCTCGTGAGCTTTCTGCTGCGAGCTGTGCGGTGATGGCATTGAGTGTTTCACGCGGTACTGCTGACCAGGCTGCTCCCGCTTGTGTAGGTCCATCGTAGGCCCGGATTAGCGTCACCTGTGTCGCGTTATCGACGGTTTTTACCGGCAGCGTATACGTAACACCACCCACAACGGCTACAACAAAATCGCCGGGCTTCAGTTCTGTTGAAAACGCCGTTCCCGCCCCCTTTACAGTCGCTGAGTTATTGGTAAGCGTGATAGTTCCTGCTGGCATAACCTGCCCCTTATTTAAATACTAAAATAATCTGCGGCGTCCAGTACGGGCAGATTGATTGTTGTCAGCCGATACTGAATATTGATTTTGCTATGGTCGTAACTGCTTATGTATTTCGTTCGCCAAGCCGTAACGCCGCCGCCAGCCATTCGCATTCCTGCATGGCGATAATCAAGATAGTTATTCGATAAATTCATACCATCATGAACACCAAGGCGACAGAGCGGCACCATCGGCTTTGCTGATGCCATGACAGGGTATGCATAATTACCCGGTATGCGCTGCGTATTTAACGAATTACCACGATAGAGCATAGGTGCATTATCAGATGAGAATGTACACTGCCCTGCGGCATTCCAGATTGCCAGACCATACTGGGGGGGAACAGGGTAAGAACCATTGGAAAATATGCATATCCACATCAGGCAGTCTGCACTGCCGTCGCTGATAACATCATTCCCCGCTTCCCTATAAACATTAATAGTCATGTTTTCACGGTCAAAATCAACGGCACGGTCACCCCGATCCCAGTAAGCAAAAACAAGCGCATTAGCGCGATCAGGAATGTTGGGGATTGTCCAGGCACCGAACACGTTAACCACCCCGCGCCAAACGCATTTCCCCGCGACTGCCAGATCGTTAATCTCGCTGTAATCTGTTGCATCGATAAGCTGGAGCCCAAAACGAGGGACACCGCCAGCCCCTGAGACTTGAAAAGCATTAAACTCGATGGGCCGCCTGCCTTTATCCTGCGAGGAGTTAAATCCATCAAACCAGGCGTGTACTGTGTTTCCTGATATCTGCACGCCACTACACGAAATGACTCTTGGAACCGCACTTGTTTGAATAATCGCAACAGTTCTCCTGGGAACAATAAATAGTGAGGCTCCAGGCGAAAGATCGGGGTATGACCATGTTTCTCCATTTTGGTCAAATTCGGGATCAAAAAAGCCCCGGTAGGCGCAGGCTTTTGAACCATTGCTGATATCTACACCCGCGCCGCCATCTTTGGGATAAACAACAAGTCCGTATCGGCTCAATATATCCTCCCGAGTTTTGTTCTTATCTGGCCTGCACCGTCGTAAACTGCCACGCCATCGTTATTGACAACAGTTCTTCCAAGACCAGGCACTGAACCATTTATTTCTACATACCCATCCCTGAACCCCAGCCTCATACCAACACTTCCCGAAGAGTAATTATCTGACTGGAGATAGTCCGTAATTTGAGCACCTCCTATTGAGGCGTTTTTTATTTTTGCTGAGGTAATAGAGCCATTCTGAATAAAGGCATCACTGATAAATACTTGCCCATTGACTACAGCAAAAGGCGAATATTGGTTATCACCACTGCCGCTCATTAGTACAAACTGATTTGCATTAAAAGCGATGCGAGTAACCACTGGCTGGCCTGCCTGCGCCAATACAGCGATCGACATCCCTGCGCTGTAATACACACCATTTATACGCACACCGGCTTTTAATGTATGGATTGCAGTTGCACCATCGGCATCAACCGTAGCGGTTAGCTTGTCTTCCAGGGCGGCGGTAACGTCCCCGATCTGCGCCTGCACTTGCGTGGACATTTCAGCAAACGCTTTATCAACCTCTGCTATCGTGGTTTTTACAACCAGAATATCGGCGCGCACTTCGCCGTATTGCGACCACTGATGATCCACGGTTGCGTTATTGGCCAGCGCGTTCTGCAAGATGGCATCGATGTTGGTATCGATCTGGCCAGAAAGCCGATCACCATCGGCAGATGACATAAAACCATCGCCAATCACATGAAGATAGTCGTCAGCATCAGCGTTAGACTGCCCGCGCACCCAATCAATCCAATCACCCTGGTTGCCCGTGCGATCGACGAGCCGCGCACGGTACCAGAACTCTTGCCCAGCCTGTAACCCGCTCTGCGTGTAGCTACGTTGCGGGTAAGGCACATCTGAAAGCAACATGGCGTTATTGCCAGCGGCATTATCAGCATATTGAATTTCGGTTTTCAGCGTGTCCCCAGCTCCGGCAGGAAAATTCCATGAAAGCCCAATCCCCCACAATAAGGGCGTTGTTGCGAACCCCACCGGCTTAGGTGGTTTCCCTTCCTTGCCATTTAGCCGGGTTTCCTTTGAAGTTCCCCAGATAGAGGAAACATCGCTGGCATTGATCGCCCGAACACGCACCAGATAGCGGCCAGCAAAAATATTCTGCACTTCAAATCCCAGGGCTGATGTACGCGCCGCAGATACCCAGTTGCCATCATCACGCCGCCATTCGACTTCATACGCCACAGCATTATCAACAGCATCCCAGTTGGCTCGCATCGTAGTGATTGCAATTCCTTGGTTAATCTGCGTAAAACTGCTGACCTGAATATTGGTTGGAGGCGCTTGCACACCAGGCGGAATAACTGATATCGGCCGTTCATCCAGCCGGGCACCAGTATCGATCGCATCGTATTTGCCCGGACTATGCCAAACAGCAGAAATGGTAAATGTGCCGTCATCATTATCGGTAACGTTTGAAACCCGATACTGTTGGACTGCCAGATCACCAGCATCGACAGACCACACGGCCTCCGGTTCTGGATTTGGGTTATAAGCAGTGCTGACTGTGACGTTGGCCCCACTGACGACGGAAACCGTGCGTGCCTGGGAACTGCCGTTCGGTAAATTGATAATCAGCCGATCACCCGGCGATACATCGGCAACCCGATCCAATTTAATCACCCGGCCATTAACTGCCGATATACGGCCGCCTAACACACGCCCGGCCAACATCTGATCTGCAACACCAATGATGCGCCCAGGCAATGGAATGTAACCATCCAGCCCAGTTGAGAACGATATTGTGCGGTCGTTGCTATTCGTGAGCAGCGCCCAGCGCCCGCGCCGGTTTGCCTCCGTTTGCCGCGTGCAACCTATGGCGGAGATTTCCGTCTGGTTGATGCCATAACGTTCAACCAGTTCATTTTCCATAACCGCTTCGACTTCATCTTGATAATGATTGTCAGGGTTTGACCAACTCACCATCGCGCTTGAATAGCGGTTTCGATAACTGCCGCCCTGGTAATGAAATTTTCCATCAATAACGTTTGCACGAGTGTATGTAAAATCCATATCCCTCGGCATATCAGCCAACACGCAAACTTGGTTATTTGCCCAATACGTCATGCCACGAAAAATCGAAGCCAGATCGCGCAGAACGGTAAAGGCTTCATTCTGAGCCTGAATATAAACGTCACATACAAATCGTGGCTCTGTACCGGAGCCGCCACGCCCATCGGGTACAAGTTGATCACAGTATTGTGCTATACGGTACAGTTCTACCTCATCAACTTGGGTTGCATCCAAGCGATCACCAAGGCCAAACCGCTTATTCAGCAAAATATCGTAGAATACCCATGCAGGATTGTTGGAGTAGGCCCATTTAAAACTGCCGTCCCATGTGCCGTTGTATGTCCGGCTTTCCGGGTCGTATGTAGTCGGAACGCGAATAACCCGCCCTTTCGGCTTACAACTGATCTGCGGAATGTTTGGGAACTGTTTCGCATCGAACGAAACAAATAACAGCGCCGTGTTGGGATAACGAAGCTTGGCATCGATCACTTCAGTAATCGCCATCACCCGCGTAAGATCCACAACATTGCTGGATGTTGAATCAGGGGTGATCCTGCGCAAGCGGATTTGCCAGCCGGTTGTTGCTGGCGGCAGATTCACACGGTGACTACGCTCAAAAAGTGACGTAGTTTTGTCGTTTATCACACCGTTTAAAACGGTCTGATATGCGCCGCCATCTGTAGAGAGTTCGATCGCATAATCAACCCGCGTTCCCACACGATCCCCATTATCCTCTTGCCTTACCAACGACTGCCAGCCAAGGCGAACTCTGACAGCAGATAACTGAGTATTATTTATCGCTCTCACCCACGGCTGTGTGGCTTTCAAGTCGACACCCACACTGATCTCGTTTTCTGCACCGGGCATTCCCTGAATATAATTCTGCATCTGGGTGCCTGGCCTGAAATCCCACTCAAAGCCGGGATAGTTCAGGGTTCCATCTGGCGAATAAACAGGTGTGCCATCGAGAAAAATATTTTGCCCATCCAACCCGCCAGCAAATTCACCCTCACCCAGCGCCAGTAAAATCTTCGCCCTCGCTATCGACTGGATGCTGTCCGGGGACTCTGTCGGGGTGTGGCTACTGCCACCGCCACCTTTGCGCCCTTGGATCACGTCTGTCATGGTTTCACCAATAAAAAAAGCTCGCATGAGCGAGCCTGATTGAACACTGATATTTTTACTGCTGATCTTCTGCGTAGATCCCCGCCGATATCACAGCACCGCCGATTTCTCGACTGCCATATAGGACACCAACTGGATTGCCCTGGGTCGTCGAGTTAACCGGGCCACCAAACGCGTATGAAGGTTTGTTCTCAGCGTTCTGACCGACCGACAAGCCACCTGGCTGGGGAGATAACATTTGCACTACTCCACCAAACATCATCGATGCACCGGCCATCCGAAGATAGGGAGATATAGGAGCCAAATACGGGATAAACGAAGCTGCGATAAGGGCGGCACCAAGGACAGTTTGAAAAATACCACCACGCTTACTACCAATTATGACCGGGATAATTCGTATATCGCCATCGCCCTTAGTCATGTCGATCTCTTCTTCACTGACATTCTTACGTCCGACAAAAACAGCAAAAGTCAGCCCCCGGATTTCAGCCTCGTTCATAAAGCGTTCGAAGCCGGGTAACTGCCCCTTTAACGCCCTGATAGCGTGAGGTATATCTCGGGCACGATAAGTAAACTCCTTGACGAACTTCTTTCCGAGAATGCCACCAAGCCTGATTGTTCTGATGGGAATGTCACTCATTTGAATAAACCCTTATACCGCAAGATCCGCTCAGTTCTCTCTTGGAGATACCCGCCATACGGCACCCGCTGGCTTAACTGACCGTAGAAATGGTGTAATAGGGTGTTCCCTTCCAGCAGGATCCCCGCGTGATTGGGCACCGAAGCCGAGATCTGCATAATGACCATATCGCCCGGTTGTGGTGACCCGTAGAACTCCCGAAAACCGCATTCATACCAGTTGTCCATATACAGGTTTTCACCTTCATCCCACCAGTGATGCTCCACACTGTAATTAGGCAGGGTAATGCCGTGCTGTTGCCGGTAATAATCCATAATCAACGACCAGCAATCGGCATGCCCAAGTACGAACTGGCGACCTTCCAGCGGGCGATCACCGCGTGGGTTAATCGTCCTGATATCACCCTCAGGCCACGAAGCGATCACCCACGGCAATTCCGTAACGTCACACTGCAACATGTCCAGTTCGCTGGGCTGCGTCGTGGCCCCATCGCCAGTGTGGCTATGTACGATAGATACTACGGTTCCCCAATCTTCGGCTATCGCATAGTCCAGCGGGGCCAACTCGAAATGTTCTGTAGGCTTTGGAGAAAGATTGGTACAAGGAAAATAACGCTCTACGCGCCCTTTCTGGGCGATGACGCCGCAGCATTCAGCCGGGTGGCAACTCTCAGCATGAGCCAAGATTGCATCGATAGTTTTTTGTCGCATGGTTACCTCCGAACCAAGGCAGAGCCAGGGAAGCCACCGAAATCCAGCTCGTTATTTTCCCCGTAGCGCTTTTTGCAATCCGTCAGCAGCCCCCCACACTCATCTTGCGAAGGATCTGCAGTAGGATTCCCTTTCTTATCAAACCAGCCGTTCTGCCCCGCATACGCGCAACCATCCCCGGTTTTATACAGCCCCCGCATACACCAAGTGCAAAGCGCCGTAATTTGCCGCGTTGGGATCCGCCGCCCTTGCAACGACATTGGATCGGACAACGTAAACTCAATAACCTCGTTGTCTTCCGCACTTTTGCTGTCAATGTAGAAAACCTGCTTAAATTCTTGGACTGGGTCTGCTTTGGGGTTTCCGCCGGCAAAGTTTTTGGCATCGAGATAATGTACGAAAGTATCGTGGATCGTTACCTTTGCCTGGAGCATATCGTCAAACCGTAAACACAGCGCGGTGATCAGGCTGTCGATATTTGAAACCGCCAATTTCGGTGTTGCACTGGCCCCGTCGCTGGATGATTCCAGCCCCTTTAACTCATACGGAAAGGCGCCGTATTCCTTCCCCTGCCACCAAATGCTTTTTGGCTTTAACTTGGTTTCATCGCCACCAGACGCAGCGATCTCCGTTGGTGTATGAGGTATGGTTTCATTGTGAAAGCGGAGAACATCGGCACCAAATTTTGTACCGTCGACTTCGATTAACCGGACCCGGTTACCGGGTTCCAGTTTTTGCACGTCGTTAGTGATTGCCACATTGTCCCCCTATGGCAAGAACGCTTGTTCAAATGTTGCGGATACCGTCATGATCTGACCGCCAACCGGAGTTGCCTTGATGGAGTCAGCAACCACGCGATATAGCCCCTTTACCCCGAAGGGTGGTGTCCAAAAGAATGATTTGGTGGTGTGGGAGCGGATGAACGCCAGCAGCGGGATCATTTCCGCTTTCTGGCCGGTGAATGACAACGGCCAGGTCTGGGTTTCAATGTTGAGGCCATTACCGGCTACCTGCTTATAGCCATCACCGAACTGTGCCGTTCTCACCCGCTGGGCATAGTTACCCTCTGGCTGCCCTTGAATGCGCCAGATGAAAGTGTCGATTGCCATGTTTTCTCCGTGCATAAAAAAACCCAGCTTGGGCTGGGTTATAAGGTTCACCTGATGGAGTTAAAGGTAAATTGTGATTTACCCCCTACTGATCCAATACTTAAGCCTTTTCACAAAATCATCTTGCAGTGCGCTCGGTAACAGATACTTAACGTAAGTCACATCACCCTGATACTCTGCAAAGATATGGCTTGGGTAGACTGATTTAGATTGCCTTTTCATCTTTTCAGCCAGCGTTTTAACAACGCCATCATCTAGCGATACCGAATTATCAGACCTAACAAGCAACGTTGTATGATCAACATCCCTCAGAGAAAAGCTTGCACTTTGTAGGCTTGCCATGTGTTCGCTAACATCGCTACCGCAATGCTTGCACTTAATAGCCTCGGGATTAATCAATTCGGCACAAAACGGACACTTGGTCGTATCGACAGCCTGTGGCTGGGTGCGCTTGCCAAAAATAACCATCAGCAATCCACAGAGAGTGATAAATGCACCGATCACAATGTGATTTTGCTTTGAAGCCATTAGGCCAATATTATTTACGCGAGTACCGTAGCCGGTAGTTACACTCGTGTCTAAATTAAATGCCACTAACAACCAAATAACACCAACCACTAAAACAACATAACCGAAAGCTTTCATTGGGAAATTCCTTTTTGAAGCAAGTGGCAATATCCTATCACCACTTGCAGTCATCAGGCATGTCAAATCATCACAATTTCTGATGCTTATCTTGGATTCTGTGCATACCATATCTGACCGCCAGGCCTCAATTCCCTCGCGATCCCCTCCCTAACAGATGTATCGATCACCTGCTGATAGGCCTTAGCAACAGCATCACCATTTCCTGCTTGGTTTTGCTGCTGCCCTTGATGATTAATTGTTATCGGCGCATTGATCGTTAACTGAGAACCTTCGGAACTGCGCAACCCATGCATCGGCGCAGTACCAGAAACCACATTTCCGACCAACCCACCGTTGGCATAACCGCGCATCATGGCATACAAATTATCAACACCAATGCGATCCGTGGCTTCTTTGGTCATCACAAACTCACCGCGATGCACAACGCCAGCGGGTTCGTACTTCCCACCATCACCGGTGTAGCCACCCGTATCAAAGCTAAAAATTTTCCCTAAAGCTGAAGTAATCGAGCTGCCACCTTCGCCTTCTCCTAACATGCTCTTGACCGCGTATGCCACCAAGAGCTTGTTGATGATATCAATAATCATCTTGAGGATTGACGTCGTGAAGTCGCGGAATGATGCTTTGCCGGTGGTTACCAAGTCAGTCATCATGTTGGAAATGCCACTCAACGCACTCATAGCAACGTTTGATACAGAGCTATAGACATTGGTGGCTTTCTCCAGATACTCATTCAACCCATTGAGCGCACCAGCTTTCCAGTCCTGTTCTAACTTATCTCGCTCCGCATAAGTCTTTTCAAGGGATGACAGTGCCTGCTTTTGTGCAACTGGATTATCAGCATATTCAGTAGTGAGTCGGTCTCTTTCCGAATGCCTCTGAGAATCCCTGGCAGTACCACCTTTGGAAAGAAGGGTGATCTCAGCACGTTTTGCCTGCTGCTGCCGATCAAATTTCTGTGCACTATCCAGCAACTTGTTCAATCGTTCCTGCTGGACAACCTGATCACCCAAAATTGCCAATTGCTCTTTACTGGCAAGTACCGAATCCTTGCTAGACAGTAACGATTTTTCTTTTTCTGATAGCAGTTTCTTCTGCTCTAAAACAGTGAAATCTGCTTGTGCTTTCCATAGATCCTTGCGTTGCTGGCTAATTTTGTCATTCAAGCCAACGTGTTGGCGCAGCAACACGAGTTGGGATTGGAGCGCTAAAAGATCAGCCTCTGCACTATCCTCGGCGCGCTCACCGGCTGGAGGTTTGTATTTTGGCCCTTTCGGTGTTTTAGGATCTTTGAACTGATTGTTGATATTAGCAAGGCGCTTCTGGTAATCAGCATCAGACATACCCAAATTATTTTTGGGATCAGCTGCAGCAGCTTGGTTCATGCGAATGCGCTGTCGATTCAGCTCATTGATCGCCTTCTCACGCTTCTCAGAGTTTTTTAGCCCCTGATTTAACCCCTGCTGTAACTCGATGGCATCTTTCAGGTTTTGGTTATGCTGAGCCTGTGCATCACTTGCGGCTTTATCTGATATGACCTGCATATCAGATAAAAGAGTTTGGGCACTAATCTGCGCATTGAGAACACTCAGCTCGGCCCGCCATTTATCCAGCTTTCCATTCTTCTGGTTATAGCCAGTCCGCTCTGAGTTTTCGACTTGTGCCTGAATGCTGTCGCGACGAGAGATGAGAGATTTAAGCGCTTCCCCCTGAGTTGGCTCCCTGCCAATCCCCTCAATAGCGTCCCACATACCTTTGGCCATGTCCTTAAGGCCTTCCATAATGCTGGATACAGTGCCGAGAGACTCTTTCATCCTTTCAGCAGCGCGATCCATTCCATCAACTGCCGCCTGATTAGCGGCGGCCAAGGCTTCTGTATACCTCCCTTCCTCCTGCAAAGCAGCAATGTGCTGATATTGAACAGCCGTCAGAAAATGATATTTCTCATTGAGGGCAAGGATCCCTTTGCTTGGATCGTTCGCAATGGAAACAAAATCCTTTGCCAACTCATCAAGCGCGACACCGGATTTATCTGCAAAGTTGGAAATCGTTATGGTCAACTTTTCGAAATTGGCCCCCGCCGACATACCGGCATCAATCAGGCTTTTGAGAGCCTCAGATGCTTCAGCGTATGTCAGGCCGGAATCATGAACCGCGGCAATAGTATTCAATAATGAGCTAGCGGTTAGTCCCGAGTAACCGTTTGTCATTGCTAGCGATTTACGCAACTGCTCAGCCCTGTCAGCAGCTTTGTAAAAATGATACGCAACTAACGCACCGGCCCCTGCCAGCCCTATCATTCCCAGCCTTGCGGGTGTGAGAACACCCGCAAGCCCGCGTGCGTTTTCGGCGTTTTCTGCAAGTGAGTTGGCACTTTCTGAGAGCGAGTCGTTAGACTCATCCGTGGCCCCTTTCATGCCAAGCAGTTCTTCCTTGATATAGCGGAAGATCCCACCCAGCCCACCGAACGAGTCACTGATCTGGCCGCCCTGTTGAAACAGAACCAGCCACAGCGGCATCCCGCCCGCAATAGATGTGAAAATATCGGTGAATTGAGCAGGCAACATCCTTAGCGCTTGCCGGTACTGCCTAGCCGAGATTGTGCCAACCTTCCACTGATTATCTTGCTCGCGCAGCTTGGCAATGAGTGGCGCGGACTCTGCCGTCACCCCCAGCTTTGCCGCTTTCAGCTCCATAAGTTGGGTGCGGGTTTTACCAATAGCGTTTACCTGGTCCTGCAGCGAATCGATGAATGATTTGCGTGTGGACTCAGCACGCTTGGTTTCCGCCGCTGCTGACCGTTCTGCGGCCTCTTGTTCTTTGAGCGCTTCTTTCAGCCCCCTGGAGGCGATCGCTGCGGCCCGTTTCTGATCGACTTCACGCCTTACCGCTTCCTCCTGCTGCCGCATTGCGGCAATCAGCGGTGCTGCCTCCTGGCTTATACCTAACTGCGCTGCTCGGTATGCAGCAGCATCTGAGGCCGATGCCTTATAAAGTGCGCTCTGTGCTTGGAGTTTTGATAAAAATGCCTCTTTGGCTGCGGTGGCGGCACGCTCTTGCTGCGCGGCGGCAGCTGCGGTTTTTCCTTCCTCCGTTCTGGCTGTAGCTGCCCGCTCCAACTGAATGCGGGTCTGCTGGATAGTACGGGAAGCCTCCGCAAAGGATTCTGGATCAATCATCCCTTTTGCGTTGAATTTCGATAACTGGCTTTCCATGTTATCGAGTCGTTCGAACGCCGCTGTAACCGGGTTAATCTGCGTCAGTAAATCACGCAATTCTTGCCGTTGCTGCGCTGTCGCCTGCGAATGGTTTTTTGCTTCCGTCTGCGACTTATTCAACGCTGCAGCATATTCAGCAACACGGCGATGGGTATCTTCAATCTCTTGCGCGATCTCCTTCGATACCTTCGCCGTATTCTTCCCGGAAGCATTGAAACCATCTGCGGCACCGGCCGCACCGGTGGCTTTCTGCTGGAATTTATCCAGCTCTTGGTTGCCCCGCTGCAAATCGCCTGTATCGACGCGTAGCGAAATCGACGCAATGTCTGTCATGCTGGACTCCATGCAATAAAAAGCCACACCCAGGCGGCACTGTTCGAATATCAGGGTGTTGCTGGCGGAAACTAAAGGTTATCTTGAGTGTTCAGCTCGCCCATGTAGGAGCATGGGCGTTTACATCATAGGGATGGCTGAAAACTCTGGGAAAGGATCCTGTATGAATAAAATTTACACCGTTGACGAAAGATTCCAGATTATCGATGAGAATCTAAAAAAATTACACGCTCAGCAACAATTCACTGCGCAAATGCTTTGCGCATTTATCATAAGCACTGGAAATAAAACACAGTTTGTTGAGTATGTAAAAAATGCTTCCACCGACATTGAAGAAATGAAAGAAATGAAAGAACCGATGGAACACGCCCGTACTGTTTTATTGACGTTGCTTGACTCCGTTCAAAGTAAGCCTTGATATACTCGTTTTATTAAGAAAAACCTCACCATTTTTAATAATAAATGGTTTGTATGCTGGGCGCATAACCTGCGCCTTTTTCTTAATATTCATATTATCTCCTATCACCAAGCGTTTGTGTCGTCAAATATAACCGCTCATAAGCTAAGTCTTCACCTTGCTGCTGTAGTGCTGATGATGACAGGGCAAATAAGCCCCATTGGTTTACCTGATTTATTTACTGTGAATAACAATCAGTGCAGCGGCCTCCATCACCCTGATATCAGTTAATGCGGTTGCCTCATCGTCTACGCCGTGCAGCTTCATTACCCAGGGCAAACAGTTGTAATCCAGCCCTGTGACGCCGCTCATGCCAGTACGCCACTGTGTGGCCATGGCGCGGAATACTTCAAACGACTGCCACACATCGGGCAGGATCTCTACCGGGTCTGATTCAACGTCTTCCCGTGTTAGCCCAAAGGCGGCCAGTTCTTCCGGTGAGGGTTCAGGCGTATAGAATGCCGAGGCAACCGCTGTTAGTTTTTTTCACGCAGCGCCATCAGCTCACGGGTATATGCCAACGCGATCGAGTCAAAGGCCCGCGGGTAGTTTTCCAGCAGTACCATAACGTTTTCTTTCGTGAATTTTTCCGGCAACGCCCAGCCAATGGCAATTTCGCAGACAAAATCTACCATCGGTGCATTGGTGTGCTTGCCCGTTTCGCCAAGCTTCTCGGACTCTTCACGCAAGTTTTTTTCCAGCACTTCCAGATCGGCACGAGTTTTATGCTTGAACGTGAATGTCAGAACACCATCCTCGGCTCCGGCACGCGGAATGGTCACATCGATTTTAAAAGTTGGGTTAGGGATAAGAGTAAATTTCATGTCGATACCTGCGATTAGTGGGGCGCGGCTGCCGCCCCAGTGAATTATTTGTCTTTGTAGAACGTCATGGTGCGGGATTGCACGGCGAGTGAAACCTGCACCGTTTCAACCGCGTTCACTGCGGTAGCCGGCTGCGGGTCGAATGAAGAAATAGCAGACCAATAACGGGTTTCCTTCGCCTTTGGCACATACATGTAAAATGGCAGAGTATCGCCCGAACGATCGCAAGCAAGCAGAACGCTGTAGATAGGCAACGTGGAATCATGCGCAAAGGTGAACGTCTGTGTTTTCGCCGCTCGAAACGTGGCCAGATTGCGCTGGCGGTCATCCTCCAGGAATTGAATCTGCACATACTGCTGATCACCACCTGATGCGGCTACCTCGGTAATCTGCGGGATCTGCGTCCATTCAGTGACTTTGGTCAATGAGCCTGCGCCAGCACCCGCTGGAAAAAAGTTAACGTCAGAGGTATCAAGTGATCCGATAGTGACAGCGGTTGTTGTAGCGGTGGTGACCTTAGCAACAAGGTTATCGATCAGCCCCCACCCTGATTTGATTAATACAATGTCACCAGCGGCCAACGTGCTGCCAGCGACCGTGAATACAGCCCCTTTTGCGTTACTGACAGCAGTTGTCGGCAACGCGGCGGCCATTTTGGAGCCCGCAAATACAACGGCCCCATTCGGTAATGCAAAAGCCATGATTATCTCCAGATAGAAAAAAACCGCCGCAGCGGTCAGTGAGTGATGATGTCAGCGCGGTAGCTCATGCTGACCGGGATTACATAGCGGGTATCTGAGGGAATACCCCGGTAAATGGTCGGCGGGGTGTGTATGTAACAGGTTAACGGGCCTTCGGTCAGCATCATCCCCAAGGGGAACAATGCGGCGATATGGTCGGCCAAGTCCCTCGCAGGGCCAGTGCCATCACCAGCAGGCGCAACAACGTTGATTTGCCAAACACCCGGCAAAACATGCAGCTTTTCCGCAAGGTCGATTGCTGTTGTGGTTGCGGGCATGGCGTAGGCTTGCAGATACAGGCCATCGGGCGGATCCATTACGATATTTTCCCAGGCAACAGGAATGTTGTGTGCGTCAGCCCATTCGCCCAAACGGGCCTCAAGCAACGCAGCTATGTGGGTGTGGCTCACGGTTCAATCTCCGATACGGCGGCGCTGAAATGCCGCTGGAAGTCTGCGGCAGTGATGCGGACCATACCGCCTGGCGCTTGGGTGGAATGCCCAAATTCCAGCCGATAGGCATAAGGAACGTTATTCACGAAGTAAATGGCCTGCATGCCAATGCGGAATTGCTCTATCACCAGGTTGCCGGCAGTCAGCGTCGCACCGCCTGATTTATCGATCCGACCTGTTTCGCCATCAGTTGGCGAATCAAAGGACACCTGCCAATTACCGCGAAACCGGCCCCCGCTATAACCTGGTGGCGCCCGGATCCCCATACTGTCCGAAACCCGAGCACGTTTTTTTAATTTCCCGGTGGGGGTCAGGTTGGCCGAGTCTTGTCGCTGGGCCTCGTTGTGATCAAAAACAGCCTGGTTGTAAGCTACCGCTGTGCTATTCACGTCCCAAAGTTCAGGATTGCCGACAGGCGACATCTGCACGAGTTGCGCCAGTATCCGGATACTGGTCGCCCGTACCACCTGCGCTTGATTGGCCTTGGCCTTATCGACAAATGCCGTTATGGCCTGCAAAAAAGCGTCATTTTCGGACATTTCACGCCCTCAGTTGTGCCCGGTAGCAAATCAGTATGGGGCCAGGCATTACCGGATGCGGATGCACTACTCGGTATTTTTTGCCGTCCACCTCGATCCGGTCATCGACACGGATTTCGGTTTCGTATGTGGCCACGAGTAACACATCACCACCCAGGATTAACGAGCCATCGATCTCGCTCGGTTTGTATTCGGTTATTACACCGATCACAGTACCGTTTTGCTCTGCCTGCCGAACCTCCTTACCTGCCTCACGGGTTACTGTAGCGCCGCGAGTAAATGGGTGTTCTGCACCGTTCTCGGTCAACAAGCGGGTCGCTGTGGCCCGCATACGGCGATAATCGATAGCCATATCACCCCCTGACAACGGCTATTTGGCCGGAGCCGATGCAAAGCCCACGTAACAACGCATTGACTGCGGCGAACGAAGGTTGTGCCTTACGGGTTCCCTCCGCATAACTGACGCTGACCGCCCCACTTACAGCTTCGGAAAGAACCTCGGAGCCGCTTTCAGTAGATGGCTGCAAATCCATTTCTTGTGCCTCGAAAGCCAACCTGCATTGCGCGTGCTTTACCTGGATCGGAATGCTATTGCTGGGCAGCCGGTGGTAATCACGAACTACACCAGCGCGGGGCCATGCCAGATTCTGGCCGAAAACAGCCGGTACACCCTTCCAGCTTTTCCCTTCCAGATAATCCATCGCCTGAAGCATCAGGATTGATAGTTCTACATCCTCTTTAGGCAAACTAAGCCCACGCCCAGCAGCGTAATCTCGGCATTCATCCAGCGAGGCGTAACTGTTGAATCCGTCGGAGTGAATTTCAGTATCCAGCATGGCCTACTCCGCTATTCCTCGGCCAATTGCCAGCCGTGAGAAATCCAATCTTCGATTTCATCAGCGTGCACGTCAGCAGCTACAGGGCCACCGGGAAACGCTGGTTCGTCTCGAATCATTGCTAGCAGTTCTGGCTGCTCAGGTGGCTGCTCAGGTGGCTGCTCAGGTGGCTGCTCAGGTGGCTGCTCAGGTGGCTGCTCAGGTGGCTGCTCAGGTGGCTGCTCAGGTGGCTGCTCAGGTGGCTGCTCAGGTGCAGCCGAACTGCCCTTGGCATTAGCAGCAAGCAATTTCCGTTCAGCCCGCTGCGCTTTAGTTAATCCCGCCATAACGACCTCTCAATAAAAAAGGAGCCGAAGCCCCTTATTTTCATTAACCCATCAGAACAGCGATATGCTCTGACTTGATCGCGCGGTAACCCCAGGCCAGTCGCACGTGATATACGACTTGCAGGAATTGGCGATAAACAGCGATTTCGAATGACAACCCGGTTTTAGGGTCAGTAACAATCATCCGATCGTCAGCTGAGTCGCCACCTTTTGGAAGTGCTGGCGCACGAGTAGCAAGCACGATCGCAGAACGTGCAAATGCCACGTTTGGCGTATATCCAGCACCCAGCGTAACCGCGACATTATCAGCCAGCGGCAAACGCATCCCCGGTCGCCCGATAGATACTGTGCCACCCGCCAGCCCCTTGTTGACAACATACTTGTTAGTATCACCGGCAAAATTCAGGATCCCGCCAGGAAGAATGGTTCCCGTACCGGTATCCAACGCAATGTTGGTGCTTAGCGGGTCAAATGCACCGTTGGTCAGGTAACCCGCGCCAGTACCTTTATTCACAAAGGTAATAGGGTCAGAATGACGCAATGCCATCCCCATCACGCGGTCTGTCATGCCATTGCGCAACATGTCGGAAGAACCGGCCTCATTGACTTTAAACAGACCAGATTGCTTACCGCGCAGGTTGCCGATTGCACCATGCCCTAGCACTAATTGCAGATCGGTTTTTGGTGCACCGTTTTCTTCCAGTACGCGCAAAACGCCCGCAAAATCGGTCATGTCGGCCGCATTCGCAAATGGAGTCGTGCCAGCAGTCCCATAGGCTCGCGAAGCATTCGTATAGGCTTCCACCCAAAGATCCGATTCCATTTCGTTAACCAGCGTTCTCATCGCCTGGTAAAAGCGGTCTGCCTGAATGGTGGAGAAGGTACCGGCATTTTGTAACCCACGCGTTTCCTCACCGTTCCAACGAACAGGAACGTGCTTCGACTTGGAAATGGTCACTTCAACGTGATCAACAACATCATCGCCAGAGTCCGGTGCCGTTACTCCAGGGGTGTTGTCAGCTGATTTTGCTGGATTGGTGACCGGCACAAGCACTGGCTGGTGCAATGCAGCACGTTCAATGCTGGAGTCGCGGGATACTGCAGGAATGAAACCCGTCATCTCACGAGAAACAACGTCCAGTGCCTCGTAAAAATCAGGGATTAGGCCCGTAAGAGTGTTAGCCATTTAAATGTTTCCTATAAAAATTGGTTAGGGATGGTTTGAGATTTTGGCTATCCAGCCATGGCACCGATCCCTATCCAGGTCTCGGCAAAAATGGGTTAATCAACGATGGTGATCTTGTCTTTTGCAGCGGCTACACGATCCGCAGGGGAAAGTGCATCGAATGCCGCCCGTTTCATGGTCTTCTGGCCCTGCTGGAATTGTGATGGTGGTGTGCCATTTCCATTGTGACCAGTACCCTTGAGAATGTGGTCTTTCTGCGGGTATTGTTCGACAAGGTGCTCCAGCGCCTCATCAAATTCAGCCAGTTCACCAGGCTTGGCGCGTGAAAACACTTTGTTGCCTGCCGCGTCATAAGCCACAACTTTCCCATCCTCAATTTTGAAGGACTGACCAAAACGGGCTTGAACGAAATCAGCCGGGATCGCCAATTTATCAGCGATATATTTGGAGCCATTGAAGCGTCCGCCGATCATCTCAGTGTTGAGCATATTCGACAGTTTTTCGTTTTCCTGCTTTGACTCATCGAGTTTTGCCTGGAATTCCTTGGTGATCGCCGCTTTCACCTGATCTACTTCACCTGCATCAATGAGTTTTTTCTGGTCAATTTTCAAAACTGTTTGCATCGCTTCCAGCGCTTTGACTGGATCGTCAATACCCGCAAATTTTTTCAACTGGGTTTCCACAGTCTCTTTCGCTTCACGATGCGTTTTAGCCTCAGCGTTGAGAGAGGCAATTTTCCCTGTGGCCTGCGCAGCATCAAAAGGGATTTCTTTGCCATCCGGATGGGTATAAACCGGGTGGCCGTTTTCAATCACTGCATACGTCGCGCCATTAACTTCAACGGTTTTCAATTTCATTGTGGTTCTCCAGCCTTCCGGCCATCAGTTAGGCTTCCGCCCGTTCGCCATATCGCATCCGCTAAACGGCAGGTATAAAAAAACCACCCGGAGGTGGTTGGTTATAAACCGGCGTCTAAGAACGCCTGTTCGTCAATTTCTCGCAACTCCTGTAAGGTTAGCCTTTCCCCCTTATCGCTGAAAAAATTTGCGGGGTGCATGCCGCCATCTCGCAACAACCTGGCGCGAGTCTCTCCAAATACCTCAACTTGCCGCTTGAAGGGTTGCCGCAATATCCAATCACGATAATCGGTACTTGCTGGCACCTGACCATCCATGCTGGCGCGTGTTCCCTCCGGCATGTCATCAGCATCAATACCCAAATCCTGCCACGATTTCACCACCAGAGTCTCAGTAGAACGGCAGCAGAAATGGATCCGCCCTGGCCCTGCACCATACGGCACTTTATGCCCTACTGGCTTGTTATCGAGCGTATAACGCAGGCGATCCCGAATGATGCACGTTGGTGTAGTGTGATTATCGAGGGTGCTGCACCACTGCTTGCAGTCAATAACATCTGAATTGGCCGTGGCGAACTCAGTACGAGCCACTGCGGCCAGATGATTAACCGCCGTTTTTATCACACTGGTTGCATTGGCCCGCCCAAACTGCAACACGCCATCCTGATAGTTACGGGAACGGGTACCACGAACACGCCGATAAATCTGGTCGACCGTTTCCCCCTGCAGGTAACCCATGCTCACTGCATTGGTTATCTTCTGCATGCGGTCAGATTCGAGTTTATCCGCCCATTCACTCAACAAACGCCCCTGGAACGGCCGCGCCATGGTGGCCGCGTATACCTGTTGAGGCGCTATCCCCATCAGTGGCCAGCGCTGCTTTACCACATCAGGCAACAATGAATCGAACAAACTCAATTGAAAACCAGCCTCGTGGCTGCTGAAATCGTTGAGTTCATCAGTAAGCGAAGCGTAGAGGTTTCGATAAATCTGCTGGTTGATGTCCTTCACACCACCCAGTAACGCCTCCAGGCGGCGAATGGTGAAGCTATCTGGCGGAAGGTCATCAAGGGCCATGATTAGCCGAGAAGACAATTCAGCGTCGGCCTGGTTGAGTAATTTCACCATCCGGGAAGAAGTGCCGGTTGCATAGCGAGAAACAAAAAGCGTGTGAGCTACCGTTTCATCGAACAATCGCTGATTGATCGTCTCCATGGTTACTCCATGAGGTCAGGTGCGTTGATCAACTCATCAATGACCACTTCGGCCTTAACATCAGGGTCAATAATTCCAATCTGCTGATAAGCCCTGACAGCGTCAATCCGGCGAATATCCCCACCCTGGCGCAGTGCTTGAATTGCCAAGGCTGATTGTGGGCTAAATGTATTCCCTGCGGTTTCCAGCTCCGTACGCACATCGATATTGCCGCCATCGGGAAGGCCCAGCCATTCAGCCATGTATTGCAGGATGTTATCCAGGGCATCCTCCAACGACGAGGACATAGTGAACAGTGGGCTATCTTCCTGCATGGTTTCATGCTGGGTCTGATCAACCGATTTTGTTGATGTGTTTTCTTTACGCAGGAGTTTTGCCCCGGCCATACGCATCTGTTCAACAAGATCATCGAGTGAATCCTGGCCTGTTTTTATACTCGCCCCAGTATGCTCGGTGTATTCGACACCATGCTTAGTGCGATCTTCAAACCTCATTGCAGAAGAAGCACCCACTGTCAGCTCTTCCCCCTCTGCAAGCCCGTACACCGACAATATCGGCACTCGGGCAACGTGCAAGATGGTGTCCTGATCACTTTGGCTCTGCCAGTGCTTGACGTTGAGATGTGCCAGATCGAGCATCGGTGGTTCAGCCGTCATAAATCCGGTTCGGTTGGTGTAAAAAGTTATCAACGGGATCCGTTTTGCTGTTGTCTCCCATTCTTCATGTACAAACCAAACGTTATCCCCTTTTTCATCTGCCTTTTTTCGGTATATACCGCAATAGCCCGGGCGTAATAATCGGATCTGAATGACTTCCTTTTCTCCCCACTCGCCATCCTCTTCAGTGATGACCTCTTTAATGCGCAATTCTGTAAGAACCTCTGCGCCGCCTTTTTTCTCAGACTTCCAACCGATCACCTGGCGCGGACTAATAATTACGGCGTAAGGACGCGCACCGCTGGCTTTTTCCTCGGCTACAGTTTTTGCCCCTTGGGTCTTCGGGTAATCCACCAGCGCGTGGATCAATCCGTAACGTTCCCCCAAAGCGAAAAACTGTTGGGCCCAAACGTCAAGCTGGTTACCGGCCATATCAAAATCGTGAGCATAGGCTTTGATTGGCTCTGGTGTTTCATCACTGAGCACCGAAGGTTCGCTGAACACCCGGCCTACGTGGTTGATGATGGTTTCCTTAAGCACGGGTAACAACGTTGCCACCGCCAGGCGGCATTTATGATCCTCTGCCTCCTCATTAGGCCAGCGAGGCATGTATGTTTCGCCAGCGTTCCTCATGGCTTTGGTTCCGCCCATCAAGGCATCTACCAAATCCCAATCAGCTTCCATTGCGGTAACGGCTTTGAGCGGAGTTGAAATATCGGCCATGGTTTACATCCGTAGTTTGGTAACTTTGCCTTGCGGCTTGATAATTGGGAACTGCTTGATGATGTAATATCCGCCGCCATCGTTGGCGTGGTCTTTACCAGACTTTTTATCCGGTTCGCCTGTTTTTTCATCCCAAACTTGCTGCTCCAAGCATTCGGTATAAACCGGGCAGCGTTTCACGTTAACCAAATAGCGGCGTTCGCCCTTGGAATTGCAAAACATGGCGTTTACGGAGTTGATCCGGTCTTTAACGGGCGGATTGGCATCGTTGACCACCACGTTGAATCCGGCCTGCTTAAGCTGGGCGATATCGGTCGTGCTGGCGTTGCTGGATTTACGAGAATCACCGGAAGCATCCGGATAAATATAAATTTCCCGCACCTTGCGGTAGCTGTTGCCGTCATAGAGCCAAAAGCGCTCTTTGATGATGCGAATTATGTCGGGGGTGTCATAGGCGTTGATGATTTCCGTTACAGCTCGTGGCAGGCCATCACGCAGAACGTGGACGATACCGACCATCTTTCCAACGTTGAAATCCATCCCGATATAGAGTGGTTCACCTGGCTGCTCCTCGTCGCTACAGTCGTTTTTCTTGCGATCAAACTGATGATAAATCGTGCCGCTCGTCAGGTTAGTAAACCGGCCACGAAGGTATGCCGTGATTAATGGCCCTGGGTATGAGGCAAGCAGCGACGGGATATAGTCAGCAGGCAGATTTTTTTCATTATCGTAGGTGCTGGCGTGGATCAGGCCATAAAGCGAAGTCAGCTCTGGCTTATCCCGCACTTCTTTAACGAATTGCTGCCATACAAACTTAAAACCTTCTGGCGTGGTGGTTACCGAAATCCCGTTGAGTAACCCGTCCACGTTGTAACGCATACGCGCAATGATCTTCCGCCATGCCACCGTGGCCTTTTCAGACTTCATGACGTCCATTTCATCCACCAGCGCATTACCGATCTTGAAACCGACAATCGTTGAGGGCTTTTCCATAGAACGGCATATCGTGGTGCCTCGGTACTGACGGCCCGAATAGAAATGCACCTCTTTGTTGCTCTCGTTGAGGCGTAATTTCAAACCCCAATCAAAAGCCACTTCCTCGATCGTCGGGTAAAAAATATCCCTGATCTGAGGATATGTAGGAGCAAAGTACCCCTGGTTTATTTTGGGATGTTCCCAGTAGTGTTTGCACATCGCTGCGCAACCGGCCCACGTCTTGCCGCTGCCAAAACCGGCCACGTAAGCCTTAAATTTATGCGGCATAGTTAAAAAACGAGCCTGAGGAATATTAAGCGTCGGGTTCATCAGTATCGCCTCGCGCATCAACAACATTGATGTTTATTGCCACCGGCTGCGGTTCGTCGTTATCGTCACCAATTTCAGCAGCTAGCTTGGCATTAACCAGACGTTGGTTTTCTATCTGCAACTGCTGCAATTTCTCTGCACGTCGGAATGTCAGAAGTTGCAGCAGTTGTGCCCGTGCAGCCTTTTTATCTTCGGTCAGGATCTCAATACCGAATTTGCTCTCTTTCACACCAGCAAAGTACTGAAGGGCGTGACCTTGTAGATCACGCGTATCAGCAAAGAAAGTTTCTCCCACACCTTCACCATTGCAGCGAGGACAATCAGGGTTAGGGTCCGCGTTTTCGACAAATCCCAAGCCGCCGTATTGAGGTTTGGGCTTGTTTTCTGCCGTCGCCTTCGCATCAGCGCTATCGAATTCGTTGATATCTATCCACTGGTAGAAAAAATTCTCTCCCCAACAGTGGCGACAGTTAACTCGGCGGAATTGAGACAACTCTCGTGGGTCAGCGTTGATGATGGCAACAAGTTGATCGATCAGGTCGTCCAGGTCGGCCTGATAGCGCTTCGAAGCTTTCTTTTCGAGGTCACGAATGGCACGGCTGACCTTATCGTTTCTGTACAGGCGACTGGCCCCTACATACGCCGTATTGCCCTCGCCTTCGAACCCGGCACGTCTGTATGCTTCGACTCTGCTTTTGGTGATAACGAACCAGTGGGCAAACCAGGCCTGTTGCAGCGTTATCCCATAATCATCAGGGTCTATCGATAAATCCGTGTCGCTATTTTCTTGATCCGACCTCGTCCGTTTTTCCGACCGTGAAGCCTTTGGTTCGACCGTCCGACCATTTTTGTTTTGGTCGGTTTTTTGGGTCGGAGTTTTGGACGGTTTTTTTTTACGCTCCCATCCGTACTTCTTCGCCATGTCGATTAACGTGGTTTTCGCTATACCGTGCTTTTTTGCCACATCTTGGATTGAGAGCAGACCAGCACAATAATCACGTTTCAGTTCGCCCCCATCCAATTTGCTCATGCGGCTTACTCACTTCGGTTTTAAATGCTCCAACAAGAAAATCATGGCTCGCGTGTCGCCTTTCTTGGCCTTGATGTAAAGTGCGTTCGACAAGTCTGCAATCCCCTTGGCTTTCCCCCTGCGTATTGCCTGCCGGTAAGTGGCGATCGCTTTCATGTCTGTCCGCGTCTTTTCAATGTCGATATCCAATGCGTCGGCTATTTGCTGCTCCGACAATCCACGCCCGGCCAATGCCTCGATTTTGTCGAGCGTCGGCTTATCCATAGCTACACCCTCTTGGGATATGGCTTATGGCGAACGATGAGGATTTTTTTCATTTTCTTGTCGAGGGGCATCAGGTATTTGTGTTTCCCTGACGTTTTAAATTCTTGCGCGTTTGGATCCAGGTGCTGACGAACGGCATCAATGCTTTGCTTTACGCCCTTTGCCGCCACGCTGCGCGGATGGACTTTTTTACCTTTGACGATGAATGCGCCCAGCGTTCCTGCACCGACCAGACCTTCATAAATCCAGTTGGTCGCCTGGTAGATGCCACCGTGGTGATTTTGGTCTTTGTCCGCGTAGGAGACTATCAGTCGCAGGCCCGGACAAACAGCCGTCAGGAATTTAATCGCCTTTGCCAAAATCTGGCTGACTGGCGATTTATGATCCCTGAGTGCTACGCGGGTCAGTTCGCAGACTTGGTCCTGCTTCAGGCTGTACGGTTGGCCTATATGGTTATTGGCGCCACGGCTAAAAATCACCACGCCAATAAACTGATCATTTTCCCAAGCACCGACCTTTACCAGCTTTCCGACCGGTACTGCCTTGGCGTAGTGCCAATTCAGGCAAGCGTGAGCGGCTGCTTTGTGGGTTGCCCAATCCACGGTGAGAACAGTCATAAGACACCCCCGCAGTGTGGACACAGCTTTTCTTCCAGTTGGTCGAGCTTTCCTTGGTCGCCTTCATCACCCGGTGAAAAATCGACGTTCAGCATGTTGTCGATCTCTTCTGCGCTGAATCCGGTCAGGGTAAGATCGAATCCTTCCGCCAGCAGATCACCCAATTCCATTGTCAGCAGGTCAATATCCCAACCGGCATCCAGAGGTAATTTGTTATCCGCCAGGCGGTAAGCTTTTTTTTCTGCATCCGTCAGACCAAACAACGTGATCGTGGGTACCGGATCAAAACCGATTTTTTCCGCAGCCAGTAATCTACCGTGGCCGGCGATCACCTGCCCAGATTCATCGAGCAGGATCGGATTGGTCCATCCGTACTTTTTTATGCTCCCGATTATTTTTTCTACCTGCTCCGTCGAGTGGGTTCTCGCGTTTTTCGCATAAATCATCATCGAATTGAGTGATTTATAAACGATTGCAAGTTTTTCCTGTTTTTTTACTGTGGTCATTTGCGAGGATCCAATACTATGGCCCTGCTTGTACAAGCAAGTGGGCCTTGGTTCGTACTCATGACCTCCGTGTGGGTATGAATGATCGTCAGTAGCTCCAACTACTGGCGGTCGCCCACCTTCCAAATAGAATTTTCTGCTAGCCTCTTCGATACCAGCCCCGAGAATTTTTTAATCACCACTATTGAAAACAGATCGTTTGTGCTGAATTCCCGCTCGGCCAACTAAAAAATGCAGAAGAAAATAAAAAGCCACTGGCAACCAGTGCCAGTGTGGGCCGGTAGGTGTTGCTGATGGCTTTGTTTGCGCATTACGCAGCAGCCTCGAAAAGCTGCTCTGTAATGCTATTAACTGGTAATATTTCCTTTTTAATGCCCAGCAGAAAAGGAGTTACCATGACCCCACAGATGAAATCTCTAGCGGAACAACTTGTAGGATGTTGCTACGCAATTGAAAAATCGAAAAAAACCGATAAAAAAGAAAGCCTCTCTCATGAAATTACAAGGCTAATGCAGGAGCTTGCTAAACTTGGCGTAACGGTGATCCCTCCATCATCATTCAACGGTGATTATGAATTTATCTGGAAAAACGAGGTGCTGCGACTGGGTGCATCTGATTTGACTGCGGATCTAGCAAGCCTCCGATATCCTTGCTGAGATAGTATTATCGGTGGCGCTTATTGAATGCCACCGATAATGTTTAAAAACCGCCCGATGCGGCTACTCTAGCTTGGCTTTTCTTTCTTTCTTCTTTGCTTCTGCTAACTCAAAAATTTTTCTTGTTCTTCTATTTCTTTCTTCTCGCTCAACGTACCAATCCTTGATCAGTACCTCAATTAGTTCAATAAGCAGCTCTGCCTCTTCGGGCTCAACATCAACAATTAGGTTGATGTCTTTTTCCATATGCGCGCCAATGTTACCAATACTTCGAATTGAGTCTATAGCTTGCCATGTCCCATGGTCTACTTTTCCCTCAATTGCATTTATTTCATCAACTAACCTACCAGCCTTAACACCCCAGAAATCTCTAATCATCCCTTGCAAACACCGTCTTGAAAGTGTTGCAGATGCTTTGGGGGATAAGCTGCAGATCAGTGCTGCTTCCTTATAATCACCAATAATTGCTTTAGGAATGTAGTCCGGAAAAACCTTCACGGCAGCTTGAGGTCTCAGTTTCCACGATTCCAGTTCTTCTTTCGCAACCCAATTAAAATCCTCATTCTCAATTGTTGAAAGCCTAGAATGAATCACAATTTCTTTACATTCTTCATTGGGACACAGAGCTATTAAAGAGTGTAACTGGATATTCCCATACTTAGTATCAGCCGTAAAAATTAACTTATCACTTTTTGCAGTGACTGCATTCGACGTTGCTATTTGCCCACAATATGGGCAGGTCCAGGATGCCATTTTTATTCCTCAATGAATGTGTGACATCTTACTTTAACACTAATTTTTAAGCTAATAACCATCTACTTGCGCAGTCGTCCCCCCCTCCTCTTTCACTCTTTCGTTAAGCCAAAACGCCAGGCGTTCAGCGTTCCCACCTGCCCGGAGCACATTTGTAATGCGGCTTGAAGTGCCAGCGTGTAGCTGACTGCATCCCCCCATGTCGTTCCCTGCAGCACGGGATGCACACAGGGAGTGAAGACTGTTTCAGGGGGCAGTAGGACCAGCGGCTGCGGTACCGGATTTTGTGTCCGGCTGCAGGAGCTCAATAACAGCGCCAGGCATATCGCGCTTGGCGCAATCATCATCTTTAATCGCATCCCGGAGTTTCCTTTCGTTAGCGGTGGCCTGCTGGCGCAGCTGCTGTTCATTCTGCAACTGGGCGGCAATCAGTGCACGGTTGCTAGCGTCACTTGCCTGCATTACGCCAATCAATGCAGTTTGCTGTTCCAGTATCTTTCCCTGGTTCTTTACCGTTTCCTGCGCCAAATCCAACCGGCTAGATAATGTCGCGCCGTTGAGTACCAGAATAATGGTGGTAACCAACAGACCTAACAGCGCGGCATTTCTCCAACTCGTTAGCCAGTTCATGCCAGCGCCTTGCGGGCGATTTCAAACCGCGCTTTCCGGTCATCGATACCGTTCAGGCCGCCGTTGATCACCTTCGTGACCGCCACGACATCTGCACCGAACTGTCCGCATTTGTTGGCAGACCAGAACCACCCGGCGGCGCGCATTGCATACTCGTCACGCTCAAGCAGCTCGGGTACCAGCACAAAGTCAGCTTTCAATGCAGCACTGCAGGCGCGGTAATTATCCAGCCCGGTAATCTGCGGAATTCCGCGCCCGCGGTATTTCCAACCATCCCCTGCAGCTTTGTTACCCATGCGGCCTGAATAAACGAGATTGGCGATCGCAGCCTGCCGGTTGACCGGTACCACACTTTCCCCGCGCTGACGCCCCAGCATCGCGCACTGGTCTTTCGATAGGCGTTTACCGAACGTGGATTGAAGGCCCGCAACGCTGTAGTTGAACGACTCCACCACTTGTGTGAAACCGGCAGACTCATGGCCGAACTGGGCGATAAACATTGTCTGGTCTACAGCTGATGTGATGCCGAACTCTTTAAAAGTGGCTTCAATATGCGGAAACCAGCGCGCAGCTAACCCGGCGCCAATGTTGGCCGCCTGTTGGAATTGGTCTTTTGTCATGGGATTACCTTGGTTTTACCTTGAACAACTGCACCACATTGCCCTTGGCCCTCAACACAAGCAGACAGAGCACGATATTAATAAACAGCTCGGCTGGATCCGTGGTTCCTTCGTATGCACCCAGCACAATACGGATCGCTACTGAGCCGGTAGCAAACATCAGCCCCCAGGCTAGATATGCACCCCAGCGAACATACTCGGTACCGTTTCGACGGAATGAGAACAGGCGGATAAAAATCACTGCGCAGACGGCAGCATTGATTAACGTTTCGGGATCATGAGTCACCATCGCCGCCCCCTCTTTTCCTCAGGAATCCTCCACCGCTGTTGATCATCATCAACAGGCGAATGACACAGCCAGCGGCAAGTAATGCGCCCGCTGCATCCGCGCCCCGGTCGTAACCGGCAGGAAGGAAATCAACAATCCACGCAGCTGCGGGCTTATACATCGTCAACCCAGCCGTGAAGCTCCCGATCGCCAGGATGAGGCGGGAACGAATGCCATACTCTGAGGCAGAAACAACAAACAGGATCGCGCCCGCAAAAGCACCCAACACGACATCAGCTGGTAACCCAGCAAAAAACGTCATGACCGCAACACCCGTTACCGCACCGCCCGCCACCGTTGTGGTAGTAGTCACAGGCTCTGCCATATTTGCTCCTTTGTTCGCTCAGCGAACGCCGGGCGGTAGAAATAAAAAAGGCTACGCATAAGCGCAGCCCTATCTTTTTTGATTTACATCAACTAACAATGCCTTCAGCATTGCTTTAAAACATAAGAATTGTTAATCATATTTATCAATAGCATGCTCAAGCAGCTAATCCATCTTATGTAGTGCCGGTTCCCTGGTGTTGGTCATATTGACTCCCACCGCCCTAACGGAGGGTGGTGGTTTTTTTTGCATTCAAATCGGCAACAGTGTAATTATAGAAATCCATCCTGAAGTTGGTGGCATGCCAACCAAAAATGACAACATGCCTTCTGAACGCCTAGCCCTGAATTACCCACTTGTTCGGGGCATTTTTTTGATGCGAAAAGGCCACCCAACAGCGCAGCCTAGAATTGGCATCGGATCGAGGAATCGAACCCGGTTAGCGAGTTTGGAAGCCGCCGCTCTACCACTGAACTAATCCGACAATCGTCGCCACATTACGCTGTGGCCGCACCCATGCCCTTGAGTCGTCCTGTTGGGTTCGTCTCTGCTCCCCCTCAGCTGTAACCGGTGCGTGATTGGCTTTCACGCTGCGCCGCCGGTGCGCCTTTTACATTAACCCTAACCAGATGCAGAGCTGGCTCCCTACGCGGGGACTCGGGGCCACATCATGACAGTGGCTGCGCGCCTTTTGGCTCGTCGGTATTTCCGTTTACTGTTTCATTTTCTTGCCCCCCAGAAACGCAAAAACCCGCACACAGGCGGGCTTTTCAATGACCCGCTCCCCGTTTGTGATCCATTCATAATCAGGAATAACCGGCTTCATTCTGGCTGCATATTCTGGCAACCGGCAGATTTCTCGGCAAATTCAGAAGGTGTCATCCAGCCCAGGGAAGAATGG